>Ga0209603_1003280_pt1 | contig 14125 bp, 5 predicted proteins | sample COGITO_mtgs_1206_FD_184812 | JGI IMG/M metagenome (GOLD analysis project Ga0209603, IMG submission 184812) | Pelagic marine microbial communities from North Sea - COGITO_mtgs_120607 (SPAdes) (version 2) | ecosystem: Environmental > Aquatic > Marine > Epipelagic ... | reverse complement strand
CGACAGCGTCTCTAACTTTTTGAGTTACCTCAGGCGTTAACGCTATCTTTTTTCTTAAGCTTTCTCTTTCTTTTGTAGGGGTTACAGTTTCTGTTTCTACGCTAACATCTTCATCTACTACAGACGTAGCCTCTTCGTTTATTTCTTGAGTAAACTTACTTTGCTCGTCTTTGCCTAGTACTCTATCAGCTATTTCTATGTACCTTTTAAAACCTGTTTTTGTTGAAAAGGAATTATTTAAGTAACCAGATAAAGGAGCTACAGCTTTTCCTTCAGCCTCCTGCTTTTTAACGTAAGCCGGATAACCCATAATGGTTTCCATTATACCTCTTCTACCCGTAAGTATTTCGTCTTGTAATTGATCTTTAAACTCAGAGTATTTAGGTCTATTCCTAAAGTTCTCAGTTAAGCCTTTAGCTGTCGGAGTCATTAAATCAACAACATCCATTAAAGCAGCATCACCTTGAGTTTCATAAAGCTCATTTACTTTAGCTGAATCACTAGCTGATAAAGAAAACTTAACCTGTGATTCTTGTTTAGGTTTTTTAGTTGAAACAATAAATGTATCATTTTTAAACCCAAAACTACCACCTATTTTTTCTGCTAAAACTTTACCTAGTGTTTTATATAGTCTAATTCTACTAGGTTCTTTAGCTGTAAATACAACGCCTTCTACGTCTTGATTAGTTTTTAAATAATCAGAAACACCGTTTATAGCAGTACTAAACACTTCAAAAGCATTACCTTCGCCTGTTATACCTTTTCCAAGCTCAGTATCTCCAAACTCTAAGTGATAAAACCTTTCAGAGCTTTCAATTGTATCTCCTTCTGCGTCTTCAGTTATACCTAAGTCACTGGCGATATCTTCTATATCCTGATACGTCTGACCTTCGTCAAATTCCATGAAAGCAGTTTCCTCTAAAGTAGTTTTATAGTTTCTATCACCTACTTTAAAATTAGCCACTAAAGCTTCATCTGTTTGTTTCCAGTTTAAGTCCTGAGCTGTAGACATAGAGTTTTTAATAACTTCTTCTTCTTCACTAGATGAATCTACCGCTACACCATCTTGTATGCTTTTTTGAAAGTTTTCAGCAAACTTAAATACATCTTCAGCAGTTTTTAAGTTAAACATCCAGCTAGAATCTCCAAATATACTATTAGATATACCGTTTATAAAACCTCTAAGAGAAGGTATATTGCTAATATCTTCCCTGTTAAAAACACCTAAAGCTATAGCGTTATTTATTTGCGCTAGCACTTCTTCTGAATCAACTTTAGCTCCGCCTCTTTTACCAGACTTTAAAACAACTTTTCCTCTACCTTCTTTATATAATTCAAACCTAGCTATTAAGTTATTGTATTCTTTATCACTTATTTGACCTAGTTCTTTTTTGTCTTTTAAAACCTCAATAGCTTCGTCAACAGCAGCTATAGACATTTTGTCTAGTTCACCACCTTTAGTTACTCCATTTGCTTTATTGTAGATATGAAAAAGTTCTTCTAGTGGCGCTATAGCAGCGTATTTACCTTCTACATCGCTGTTAGCGGTAGATATACCATACATTACAGCTTTGTTATTAATAATTATGCTATTACCTACAACCGCAGCTCTACCTCCACTTTCAAATCCAGCCTTAACTTCTGCTATAGCTTTCTCGCTAAAACCTGATAAATCAGAATCTATATTGCTAATATCTTCAATAGATATATACTTACCGTTTTTAGGCATTAAAGACATAGCTGTATCTTGATAGAAATCAAATAAACCTGCATAGTATTCAATCTCCCCGTTTTTATTCTGTATACGACTATCGAGTGATTCTAAGAACTCAGATACTTTTTTTCTTACTTCTCTTTCTTTAGCGTTTAAAATAGATTCTTTTTGTTCTATTATGTTTTCTAATTGTTCTGTAAGTCTATCTTTAGCTTTTCTACCTTCTGGAGTAATAGATCCTTCACCTGAAGCGCCTAACCTATATAGCTCTTTCTTTAATTCTCTTTCTTGTCTACTAAGATCTGCCGCTTTGTCTATTTGACTAGGAGTCATGTATCTCAACTTATGTAAAGACATCGCGTCGCTCAAACCTAATTTTTCTATTATTTCTGATTTTCTACTTCTAGCAGCCACTTGTTCAGCTTTAGACATATTAGATGTAGCTGCAGATAAATTTATCAACTCTGTGGCTAATTCTTGATTGGCTTTTAGCTCGCTTTTTATTCTAAACTCGTTTTTTAATATATTTAAAACATTACCAGATGTTTTAGGTGCCATTATACCTCCTGACGTAACAAGAACATTTGCAAGAAAATCTTTGTCTATTCCTTCTATAAGAGATTTGTTTTCACCTAAAACTATTATATCAATACCGTTATGAGCTAACTGGGTTACGGTTTCTTCTAAAACCTCTGTAGTACCTCCTTTTACAAGTGGGCTTAAGCCAGAAACAACTTTTTTAGTTACATTACCGGCAAAATTAATTGGTCTTCCGTAAACCTCTTTTTTAAATTGTTGTTTACCCATGCTTTTAGCTACTCTGCTTGCGCCTGTAACTAATTTTAAAGAACCTAGTGATTCAGCTAACACTTCTGTAGTACCAAATCCAAACGAAGTAAACGCTTTTTGTGTTAAGCTAAAACTACTGACTCTTTCTAATTCGTCTATTTCATCTTGTATTTTTTTCTTTTTAGAAAGATCTTCAGTACTCTGCATTAAAAATCTAAGCTTAGTAAGTTCTAGTTTAGCGTTAGCTTCTGTAAGTTCTATATCTCCAAATTTACCGCCAGTACCACCTCCAAAAAAAACACCTCTAGCCGTGTACAAAGCCGCTGTACCCCAAGCTCTTTGTGATTGCAAAGCTGCTTTTTTAGCAGCAAAAGTACCCAACTTAGCCGCAGATTTTACTGCAAGACCACTCTTTAAAGCAGCGCCTCCTGGTATAAATGTTGTTACTATAGAAGGTGAGTTATCAGCAAAAGCCTCTGTAAACCAATCAAAGAAACCAACATTGTTATTACCTATGTCATCTAGCTTTAAACTTTCAGGTATGTTGTCTTCTCTTTTCTTAGCTATTTGTAAGTTGTAGTTTTGATTAGACTGTCGCATTGTTTCAACAGCGTCATCAAATAAAGGAGCATAAGCAGCACCTTGAATACCTACCGCTTGCTCTATACCTCTTAACCCAGCTTCTTTTAAAAGAGTTCCAAAGTTATTATATAAATCTTTAACGAAAAACTCTTCCATAGCCATTCCAGCTTTCGCACTGAAGCTATAATCTAAAGAAGCTGCTTTCTCAAGCACGTTTCTATCACTTAATTCAGTTGTTTTTTTCTTAAAAGTCTCAAACTCTGAGTTAATTAATTGCTGTTGTTTAACTATAGAATTGTATCTTTCTTCAAACTTACCAGCTGCATACTCCGCGTTTATAGCGTTACCTTCTGTAACTAGCTCGTTGTATAAAACTCTTTTTTCTTCCGAGTCAACTTTACCTACTTCATCAATTCTACGCCGCACGTCATCAAACCTTGTTTCAATCTCTTTAGCATCTAATTGGTAAGAAGCATACTGTTCTTTGTTTTGAGCAGCCATGCTCTCTATATTATTCTTTTGGAACTCAAGATAACCTTCAGCTTCATCTACAGTGTTTACAGGTGCATCTCCAAAAAACCTTTGAACGTTTTCAGGTACATTTCTAAGCTCTAGCTCAGCTATTTGCTTAGATAACTCATACCTAGCCTGTGACCTACCTTGTTGAATAACAGCTTGGTTTTCAGAAGTACCATCACTTATTAACTCACCAGTCTCTTGATACTGTAAGTATTGCTCGTATTTTTCAGGACCTAAGTAATCTTCTATAGGTTGATATTCTCTACGTGTAGCTGGTAACTCACTAGCGCCACCGAATCCACCACCTCTAATACTCATAGGTACATCAGGGTCTATAACGTCTTCAAAAGGTCTAGCTGAAAGATTGAAGTAATCATTAGCTTGCTTTTCCGTTATTTGCTCTTCAGTTATATTAGCTTGTAGATTTGATATTCTATCGTACTCTTCTTTGTATCTAGCCTTACCAACAGCATCCATGCGTTCTTGGTAGCTGTTATACCTTTTAGGTTTATCTGACTTTATTTCAACTTCTGGATCAACTTCAATTGCTTCGGGTAAATCCACAGAACCATCTTCCAATGTTAATTCCGTAGGCTCTGGTGCTTCTACTGGACCCATTGACGGAGCACTTGCACCCACTACACCGTCTTCTGTCTTTACTGAATCTTCAGTCTCACCAGGTTTAAACTCCTTTGCTAATCTATTAACTTCTTCTTGATCTAAACCTTGAGCTATTAAGCTATCAATATATTCCTCTAAAGTCATTTAATTTTATTTTTTTGATTTTTTGTAAAACGCTAGTGCTACTTTAGCTTCTGTGTCTGTTTTACCTTCATTCTCTTCTTTTGATTTCCACTTTCTAATCCAAGCAGCATCGTCTCTAGTACTCATAGGTCTACCACTCTTTTTTTCGTTTAAGAGTATTTTTATAGTGTCTTTAATATCTTCAGCTTTATCATCACCAGCGTATCGACTAACGACCATCTCGTCCATAAAAGTTTCTAACTCCTCTTGTCTATTCAAGTCAAAGCTTACAAACGTTTCTCTTTCTGGATCATCAGACGTTTTAGGTGATGTGTATAATTCTATAACGCCACCATTAAAACTAACATCTACAATAGGTCTACCGTTTACTTCTTTGTTTTTAAAGTAACTCTTATTTTTGTTAGAGCTAGCTTTTAAAACTTCATTCATTAAGTTTTCTGCTCTTGTTTTAACTTTCTGATTTGCAGCACGTCTTTTCTTTTCACCTTCTGTTAGCTTTTTGTCTTTCGGTGGTGTTTCTATCTCTCTAATTTGACCACTAGGATTGTAGTATTTTTTATCTTCACCTTCTCCTGAAGTTTCAAAAGCAGAAACAAGTCCAGTGTCTTTATCAAACATAAACTTTTCAGTCATAGCATCAGCTAGTATGTTTCTTTGAACAAGAGGATCTGATATTTTGTTAAATTGATCCCAAGACATACCTTTAGGCGTATAACCTTCTAAATTTACTTCGTAAGTGTTTTTTAAGTAGTTTCTATTATTTCTAGCAAGAATACCATCTGCGGTTCCAGTAAAAACTTCTTTTTTTACTTGGCTAGCTAAAGACTTAACATTAACCTCTTTAGCCCCAATTAGTTCATATTTTCCTCCTCTTATTTCAACAGTATCTCTTCCTTCTATTAAAAACCCAGGCTTGATACCGCTTGAGCCAGCTCCTTTACCACCTACAATTGAATAATCTTTAGCTCTTTGGTTTTGCTCTGAAAAGCTTGGAACTTCAGATATAAGACCAGCGTCAACACCGTCAGCTTGCATATAATCTTCTGCGTTAAGTTTTACAGAAAACTCTTTACCATCTTCTCTTTTGCCAGATATATTAAGTATTAATTGCTCTGTTTTTTCATCAAAGCTCAAATCTACCTTTGAAGAATTAGGATATTTGTTTTGCTTGTTTAACACGTTTATAGCTGATAAATAGTCTAAAGACTCTTCTTCGTCTTTGCCGTTGACTATGTAACTACCATCTTGGCCATATACGCTAGGTGCTTGCTCTTTTATTTTTTTAGTTTCATCTAAAAGGGCCCCAGTAAAATCTCCCATTAAACCGACTACTTTTTCAGCATTTCTAACTTTATTCTGTAGTATTCTTCTAGTTTCAGGATCAGTTTCGTTAACTAAACTTATTTGAGCGTCTGCAGCGCTTTGAATATTTGTGTTTATAACCTTGTGTATCTGATCATCAATAGATGTGTCGGTATCTTTAACAGTAGACTTAAGATCTGACACTTTGTTATTCCAATAAACCTCTGTTTCGTTTATAGTATTACGAAGAAGTTCTGTTTTAGTTCTTTTTTCTTTAGCTTTTGCTTCAATAGCGCCAGCGACTGATCCAAAGCTTGATCTTATTCTTTCTGCAGTTCTCATTTCTTGCGCTAATATACTTTCTATACTCATTTTAAGCTATTTATTTTTACATTAATTTACCCAACACCGCCTCCAATACCAGCTGTAGCTATACTAGCTATACCACTAGCTATACCTCCGTAAGCAGCATTTTGATTTGATTTTGCTTGAGCTCTATTAGCTTCGGACTGCGCTTGTTGGCCAGATAATCGGTTTAGCTGCTGCATTGTTCTATCTTCTTCTCCTTTAAATTGATAATCTATACCTTGAGCTTCTGCAAGCTGCATTCTTTGAGCCTCACTCATTTGAATGGTTTGAAGTCTTTGAGCTTCGCCTACCTTAGCAGATTGCAAAACTTCTTCTCCTCTAGCTGCCATTTTAGCGTTGTCAGCCTCTTGTTTTTCTATACTAGCAGAAACACCTCTTTTACTTTCTAAAGCTGCTCTAGCTAAAGCTGTTGCCCCACCAGCGCTAGCTCCTGTTGATCTTAACGTGTCTAACGTGTTTGCTAAAGCTATATCGGCTTCTTCTGCTTGAAATTCAGCAGCTTGAGTTGCAACACCTAAGTTTAAGTAAGGGTTAGACATCATTCCTGATAAATCTTCAGCCATAGAACTTACGTCTTCAAAATTTGCATAGGGATTAGGCACTGCTTGTCTAGTTTCTTCTATATGTCTTATTTCTGCTGCCCTGCCTTTAGCGTCGTTTGAAAATCCTTTAGCGGCTTGCTTTTCCTGGTGAGCAGATATTAAACCACCACCTATAACTGCTGCACCCGCTATCGCTGCTACTACTGCCATAATTTATATGTTTTTTATTATTTCGTAGGAAGGATCTGTATCAACAGTCCAACCTAACTTTTTATGTGTTTCAATTAAATGTTTATTTCTACCTATAGTAAACATATGTTTTTTTCCAAGTCCTTTACATGTTGCTTCGGCACTTGCTATAAGTAATTCTAAAGCATCTTTACGATCTTTATCTCTATACTCTGGATCTGATACTATCCACTCCAGTAAAACAGCGTCAGAGTTTGTTATATACAAAAATCCAGCAACTATTGGTTTACCTTCTTTTTCTATCATAAGACCTCCTTTACCATTATCTGGTAGAAAAGATTTTGGAGGATTCACCCACTTAGGCCATGATTCCCACCATTGACATAAAGTTTCCCAGTCGCTGTCTTTTAAAAGTCTTGATTTTAATTCACTCATTGATTTAATTTAATATGATGATTCTTTATAGTTTGTTGATACTGCAAATAACTCATTTGTTCCAGTTGAAACTGTGTTTGTAGCTGTAAAAAGAGCTGTTGCGGTAAAACCTTTTATACCAGAAACGTCTTTACCAAAAACAACTTCACCTGATTCGTACTGCGAAGTGTTTATTAAATTCGCAAAATACTTATCCTCTTTCTTTTTAAATTTATTTTCAAATAATTGATTGTCTAGATCAGCTAAAGATGTAGCTAAAGAATAAACATTTACAAAATTAGCTGTATCACCGGAACTAGCCGACATAGACGTTAAAGCCCAATTACCTGCTCCTTCGTAGTTTATTGTTTGAAAGTTTTTTACTACAGACGGGTTAGCATTAAATATAGTAGTAACACTTGAATCATATTGAACCCCATAAAAATTACTTCTTGGAGTTACGTTTGAGTCTTCGTAGTGTTTCCAGATACCACCATTGTTTGTTGAGAAAAAGTTACTTTGAACACTCAACATATTGCTAGGTTCATAACTATATCTACTAGTCCAACCGTTGACTTGTTCGTCAAACGATAAAGTTTCCGTCGCATTAGTAGTTGAGTCTATAGAAAGAGTGTAGCATTTATTATGTATATCCCAACCACCTATAACTCTTCCTCCGCTTAGGTTGTTGAATCTATCTCTAAACCAGTCATACATACCATAGTTTGATATTTCAGTTATACCGTCTCTAGATAGCCTTAAAACAGCCCCTTGATTAACATCTGTAAAGTATTTTCTATGACCGTATACAGCAAAGCTTTCTGGGTTTCTGCTTATTCCAAATTCACCAGCGTATGGAGTTATAGCTCCGATAACTACGTTTGATGAAACCTGTAGCGCTTGACCTTCTTGAGAGTATATAGCGTCTTTATCTATCAATGCTCTATTTACTTTGTTTTCTTGAAATATAACTAAATTAGTATCTTCAGCGTATAATTTTTGTATAGTTCCTTTACCAGGATCAACACTTCTTGTTATGTCTTGACCTGAGGGGAATTGATTTGACTCATTTACTCCAGTTCTAGAATTTAACACACCAGAGTATGTTATAGAATTACCTAGAACTTGCTGCATGTTATTTTCAGATCTTAAAAAAGCTCTTGGAGACAAACCTGTTTGCACGTTATTGTAGCCTCCTTTTATTCTAGCCTCTTCAACATACCAGTTATATGAAGAAGATATATCGCCTTGAACTAGTTTTTTGAGAACGTATGTATTATAGTATTTCACTGGTATTGTAACTGCCATACTGTATTATAATTACTTATTTTTATATTAATTACCTTTATATTTTATTTACTTCTATATAGGTTCTGTAGGTCCTGTATTTTGAGTTGATGCAGGTCCAGTTCCAGCTTGTGCGTCAGATGTAGACGTGGGGTAGGTATCTGTATCACCCGTTTGTTCGTTTAAATAAAAACCTTGACCCACAGTTAATGAAGTGAACGATGTAGACAACACATTACCAGCGCTATTAGTTCCATGTCCTAAGTGTATTTGAGTAGAAGCTGTTGAGCTTCCAGTGTTCATTTTTATACCAAAATTAACTATACACCCACCAGTAAAGTCGTAATTACCCAAAGTACCACCAGCGGTGTTTTTCATACCGGGTCTTACACCTGCGGCGGATAAAACCTCTATAGTAGAAGACGCGTTACCAGCTGACTGTGTAAACGGTTGAAGAAGAGCTCCAATACGAACGCCCTCTATAGCACTAGCGTTTTGTGGGTAAAGATCATTAAAAGGTCCTACAGGGTTTGGTCCTGAAGTGTAAGTATCTTGAAAGCCGTACACCGCGCAGTTATTACCATCAGCGTCTGTAAAAGAGGTGGTTCCATCTAAAAAAGTCATAGGTCCACCTTGTTGATTATTACTGTTAGAAAAGTTCCATTCACAAGTTGTCGGGCCGCCTGAAACGTCTGGGCTAACTAATTGATTACCAAAATAAACGTAAACTGGTTGATCTGTAAAGTTAGCAATCTGACCAAGGATTTGAGTTTCTTCGGTTAGACTTGTGGCAGGCGCTGGCGGACTACTAGTCCAGTTAGCATTGCTATCTAAAGTGTTCCATTTACCTTGATACGTTCCAGTTGCCGCGTTAGGGTCTAGATTTGTGTAAGGAATCCATTGAACTGTACCTAAATACTCAGTCACACCACCTATTGTATAAACTAAAGTGCTTGTAGTGTCGGTTAACCCTAAAGTATCTGTTAGCTGCATCTTTACAGTGTAAGTGTGGCCATTTAAGTTGCCTGGACCAGGGAAGTTTCCATTTGCATCTGCTTTACCTGAAAGAGAAAACGTTTGATATCCGTTTACTGTAGTTTGAAAAGAAGGTCTATCTGTAGATCCAGATTGAGTCACAAACCAATCATCAAAATTAGTAGTTATAGTTTCTGTAACACCAGTGCTTTGTCTGGTTCTAGATGCTTCATATATAGTCCAACCAGAAGTGCTTGAAAAAGTAGATTGACCTGGGGATGTTGTTTTAGCAGAGCCATTTCTACCTTGAGGAGATTGACTAACAATGGTCCCGTTTCCTTGTGTAGTAACTATAGTAGCGTCTGAAGCTGTTGGTAAATCGAAATTAGCTAAAGTTGGGTTTGGGTTTAAAACAATTGGAACAGAGTTTTCAAGTTGTATTTCAAAGCTTTGAGTAACAATAGTACTATCCTGCTGCTGTATTTCTAAAACAAACTGATACCTACCTCTCCAATCAACGTCGTAATTAGGTTCTGATGAAGATCCAGCATAAAAAGTATCAACAGTTGTAACTTTGTAGCTTCCAGGCTCGGCGCCACTACTTACATTAAATTGACTAGTTACTGGGTTAGCCGTGTCTAAAACTTGCGTTACTGGGTTGTAGTTGTAAACTTCAAAGCTTAATAAAGTAGTATCTCTTAAAGGAATACCAGAAGCTACAGGTAAAAAATCAGTTGTTATAGGTACTCCAGCATTAGCAGACTCTTGAAAGTTTGATTCAAACTCAGTAAAGCCAGTTATATCCGTGCTTGTGTTAGCTACGCTTAAGTTTAAGTCTGATATTAAATCTGCTGTTGACGTCTCATAAAACAAATCTAAAGCAGAAATAAAAGGAGAAGTCTCGTATACAGATAAACCCATATCCGCTGGGTAGGGATAGTTACCAGAGCCATCAACAGGTAATGTATACATGTCTTCCTTTAAACCTATAGTGTTTCTAGTAGATATTTTAGCAAGCACTGGGTTTGTTGTGTAGTTGTACACAGCGAAAGAGTTAATATTTCCAGTTGCTGGTGCTAAAGGATCTGTAGGTGCACCGCTTGGAAAAGCATCACTAATGTTTGCAATTAAATCTACCTTATCAGCAGACGGTACTGGATCGTATTGAACGTTGTAAGTAGAAAAAGTTTGAGTTGTATCTTCTACTTCTGATATATTTTGAACTCTACCAAATAATTTAACGTCACTTGTAAATTGGTTTTGAGTAGGTCCAACCTCTTGCAGGTTTCTAGGTATTTTATTTATATTATCTGTTATTAAAGTAATAAAAGAAGTTTCGCCCTGTTCTTTTGTTTCATCTACTATAGGATAACCATTTACTATACCTGGTAAATAAATGTTATAATAATCTTGCTGCTGCTGTTTTACTACAGGTTTATACATGTAAAAACCTAAAGGATTAATAGTGTACGTAGCGTAAGTATGCTTGATATCTTGCTTGCTAGGTTCTGTTCTAACACCAACTGCAGCGTTATTAAATAAATAGTCCGTATCTACTTCTTCATCTGTGTAAAAAACAACAGCCTTAGGATCATTATTAGTATCTAAAACCGGCGTTATATCATACATTTGAGTATAATCTATATACAAACCCCTAAGTTTTTGACCTAAAAAGAAAAAGTTTTGATATGTAGTGGCAAAGTTAGGAAACAAAGATCTAACAGCGTCTCCAGTAGCTGCTCCAGTTGTATACTTGTATCTATTATTAGATGTGTATAAAACTTCAAATTTAATAACGTCATCTAAGTCTAGACCATTGTTAAATGTAACCGTTGTGTAGTCTTCACCAGAATCCGTGTAAGAAGTCACAACATATTCACTTGGATCTATTATTATCCAGCCATTACCTAAGTTTTTAAATACGTTAAAAGTATTATCAACCTGTGTAGCATCTGCGTAAGTTATAGATGTATTAAAAATAGTTTGATTTAAAGCAGAAACAAGACATTGTGTGCCTAAGCTTAAGAAGTAAGGTTCTTCAGCGCTTGGAGTTGTTAGTGTTCTAGAGTCGACAGTGTAATAATTACCTGTCGCATAGGCTCCAGGATATCCTGATATACCTATATCTCCTTCTGGTATTTGCTGCAAATAAAACAAAGCTAGATTGTCACCTTTCCAGTCTTCAACTTTCTGTCCAAAATCACCTTTTTTGTAATCACTAAAATAGTTAGATCCAGGTTGAGGGTTGCCATCAGCGTCTAATAAACCGTCTTGAGAAGAAAGAACTACGTCCGTATGTCTACCGTATTTATCAGCTAAAACCAAACCTACCTGGTAATTTCTATTTTGCTTAGCAGAATGCTGTGGGTACTCTATGAACTGTTGATCTGATTTTTCTTTAGAGCCAACATAGTAACTTAAACTAGCTGGAGCACTGTGTCCGGATAAATAGTTACCGTACATTACTCTATTGCCAGAGGTTTCTTGAGACAAAGCTCTAACAGGTACTTTGTCAAAAACCCTAACGTTTTGAGCTTCAGGAAGTGTTGTAACCGGAAGCTTTGACTGGTAAGAGTATTGATATATATTAGTGTGTTTTAAATCAGCTATAAAACTAGCGTTAACTTTTATAGTTTCTATTATTTTAAAAGCTATAGAGTCAGATTCTGTAAACAGTATATCTATTTCTTTTATTTTATAATTATTTATAATGTCGTTACAAGGTAGTGTTATGTTTAAAACAGCATTATTTATAGAGTTTTGCATCCATTCTACTACCGTTGTTACAAACGCGTTATTCTCGTCGTCGTTAACAAATCTACCTTCTTGTTTAGGTATAAAAACATCTTGACTAAAAGGTGCTACTGTAGAGTACTCATTATCTTCATACTTAAACCTATAACTAAACCTAGCAAATCTATCAGATAAAAAATCAGGATCACCGTTCCAACCGTTGTAACCAGTGTTTCTTAAAACTCTAACAGCATAACCATCTGAACTATCAGCTCCTGTTGATTCGTTTATATTATTGTTTACGTTAAATTGAACGTAGTCCTGTGTAGAAGCTTCTTTAGTCCAAAATCTTGAAACAGTTTTTAACCCAATAAAACCGTCACCACCAGTGGCTATTATCCTTCTGTAACCAGCTGGCTTTATGTTAGTACCTACTATATCTGTACCTTCAACGTAGCCAGTAGCAGTACTATCCCATAGATCATCAGATCTCCAGCTTGATCCAGTTGTAGATGGTCCAGAGGCTATTATATTAGCCCACTCTACTGTTGTCGGTATTCTAAAACCTGTGGGAGCTAATTCTCTAGGGTCTAAAACAGCCCATTTATTGTAAAGAATACCGTAAGTAACACCGTTACCGAGAGAGTTATCGTAATAACACCAGCAACCTTCTTGAGCGGTATTAGCATCATCCCACTCTTGTCTAGTTCTAGCTTCAGGTATTTCTTCTCCATTTCTATATCTCTTTACAGCTAAGTTCTCTGTACTAATATCGTATATACCAACCTCAACAATTATCGGATCTTGAGCATTAGACATAGTTGAAGGCTCTAAACTATCTGTGTAATTAGCTAGATCTTGTGGATTAGCTCTTAAGTTTGTGAACTCAGGAGCTTTATAAGGTGAAAACTTAGCTACAGATATTTGATCTTCATTGAAGTAATGTGTTAAAGGCGTAGCATCTACGTTTATTTTTCTAGGTTGGTTTCTGTTATCTGTAAAAAACAATTGATTCTCTATCAAGCTAATACCATAAACTCTACTTGTTGTAGAAAAATTTAAAAAACTACCACTAACTAACGTAACATCAACGTTGGTGTTAGTATTATAAACACCTATTGTACAGATAGCGTTATAGGGTGCTATAGAATTAGACGTGTGATTTGTTCTGAAATAATATATTAAAGAATTTGGCTCATCTGCGTAAGCTCCTATTATGAAATCTGTTCCAGTTGACACAACAGAAGTTTGCGAGTTACCTTTAATAGATTCTAAAGCGCCTACATCACTATTATCTGACCTAGAGACAGCTATATTAAGAGCGTCCCTATACTCGTTATTAGGAATTAGTCTTTCGTCTAAATCCTTGTTCATTTTAGATTTTATAAAACTATTTTTAGCTTCTGCCATTTTATTTTAGTGTTTAATCCATTTAGATTTACCTCTCATTACTTGAGTAATTTCACCCAACTTTATATTAGATAATCTAATTTTAGCATTTCTAAGTTTTGCACTCTTTTCACGTCTAAGTCTTTGAACAACGTACTCTGGTTGATTTCTTCTTGTAGATATTACAGCGTGTAGTATATATGCATATAAAGCCTCTTCAGCTAGTTTTGGTATTTTAGAGTCCACGTCGTATGCTAAACCATCAGATATATATTCTAAAAATATTAAATTACCAACTAAACCACTAGAAAAAGACATTTTACCTTCTCTTTCGTTTAAATTAAAATAACCATTACTCTGCGCATACTGAGGGTCTAAACCGTATTTTTGACCCCAATCTCTACGTATTAAAGAACCGTCTTCTTGAAACGAGGTTCCATAAAAGTCTGAGCTAGAACCTGTATCTGGGCTAGAATTTAAGTAATTGTTTAAATCTTGATTTCCTGCACTATGCCATCTTTCTTGCGTTATTGACGTACCTTCGACATTGTTTCCA
>Ga0209603_1003279_pt1 | contig 14131 bp, 17 predicted proteins | sample COGITO_mtgs_1206_FD_184812 | JGI IMG/M metagenome (GOLD analysis project Ga0209603, IMG submission 184812) | Pelagic marine microbial communities from North Sea - COGITO_mtgs_120607 (SPAdes) (version 2) | ecosystem: Environmental > Aquatic > Marine > Epipelagic ... | reverse complement strand
TTTCCCAGAAACTGCTTATCCAACATATCTTACTTTGGATTCTAGGTTGAGAAATCAAATTCAAAAAAAAGTAAACCAATCTAATATTCCAATATTAGTTGGTACAGTAGATAGAAAAATTGATTCACTTGGTAATAAACTATTTTTTAATAGCACCATTTTCATGAAACCTGAAAAAAATTATGATTTATATTCTAAGATACATCTTGTTCCATTCGCTGAATATGATTTAGTACCGGAGTTTTTACACCCATTAATGAGATTAAATTTAAATATTGATAGAGGTATATTTGTCAAAGGTGAAGATTTTAAAGTTTTTGAATGGAATGGTCTTAGATTTTCAGATCTAATTTGTTACGAATCTAGCTTCGCAAGATACTCCCGAGAATTCAGTAAAAGAGGTGCGAAAATTTTAATGATACAAGCAAACGATGGCTGGTTAGGTAATTCAGCTGGACCTCACCAGCACTTTTCTTCAGCAATATTGAGAGCAATCGAAAACAACCTTCCGGTTGTTCGTTCTGGAAATACTGGTATATCAGGAGTTATTTACCCTTCTGGAATTGTTAAAAATTATAAAAAACTTAATACTCGAGCTGTCTTTATGGAAAAAGTACCAATATATTCTAAAGCATCTTTTTACAGTCAATATGGAGATTTTTTTGCTATTATTAGTTTTGTTATATTTTTATTTTTAGGGCCAGTTAAATGCGCAAAAAATTAATAATAATAATATTTTTATACGGACTCTCTTTTTCAAAAACACTAGATCCAGTCTTGAAGTCCGCTATATTACCTGGTTGGGGTCAAAGTGAGTTAGGAGAAGAAAAAAAGAAAAAGGTTTTTACGATATTTGAATTTACAGCTTTAGCTGCTTGTCTTTCTTCTTATGGTTTTTCAAAACATATTCAACATAATTATAAAACTTTTGCTGCAAACCATGCGAATGTTCAAAGTTTTGAAAACGATCGACAATTTTGGGTTGATATAGGTAATTATATTAACTCTGAATCGCATGACAGTGAGCATTTAAGATGGCGTGAGAATGATAAGCTTTACAGGAATAATTCTTTATGGAGTTGGGACTCTCATGATAATATGAAAAAATTTGAAAAATTACGTATAAAAAGTGATTCTCTTAACCGTCAAGGTAAATTTATTGCTGGAGCTATCCTAATTAATCACATAATTTCCTCCATAGATGCGCTCTATATTAAAAAAATTAAACAACAAAATTTATTAGAACTATCATCTTCTATTGATTTAGAAAATTCCAGATTCGAATTAATCTTTAAATTTTAATATGAACCCTTTAATTAGGTTTTATATATTTTTTGCTTTTACGATTTCAATATTTATATCAAAGAACATTACACTCATATTATTTCATTTTTTATTTATTAATTTATATTTTTTTTTAAAAAAAAGAATTTTTTTTCTTTGGAAAGATGAAATACTTAAATTTTGGTTATTTTTTCCGCTAAGTAGTTTTATTTTTTTTACAATTTCATATTTCAGTTCAAATCATTCTTTAATTATTATTATTAAAAATGTTTTTTTATCAACATTTCGATACTTTTTAATAATTAGTTTTACGTTAGTTTATTTTTTAGAATCAAAAAATGATGATCTCCTGTTATCGATCAAAAATTTAATTTATAAATTTTCTTTTAAAAGTATAATAATTAACCAGGCAATTATCTTTTTTGATTTAATGATTAGATTTTATCCTAATATTATTAAACAATGGGAAAATTTGATCAGAGGGCAAAATGCTCTATCAAATAATCCTGAATTAAATTATTTAAAAAAAGTAAAAACCTTTGCAATAAATATTCCAGATTTTATTTTAATTAATCTTTGGAGAACTGAGAAATTATCCACAAGTATGAAAATGAGAGGTTATGGGAATAAACTTCCAATGAGTAGCTATCCTATTTTATCTCTTCGCACATTTGATTTGAGAACTCTTTTAGTTACACTTATACTTCTATTCGGATTTCATTTTGCTTTCTAGGTATAAATTAATTATTCAATATGATGGAACAAAATTTTTTGGTTGGCAGTTACAAAAAAATAAAAGAACTATTCAAGGAGTATTAGAAGAGACAATAAAATTAATTTTAAAGTCAGATAGTAGAATACCAGTTTATGGTTCTGGTAGGACAGACACAGGTGTCCATGCATTGGGACAGGTAGCTCATGTTGATATGAATATTAAAATGAATTCAGAATCAATGATGAGAGCGCTCAATGGTAACCTTCCTAAAGATATTCAAATATTAAACTTTATCAGGGTAAATAATGATTTTCATTCTAGGTTTAATGCTACAAAAAGATGTTATATATACCAGCTCTACACAGGAAAATCTTTGCTATTTAATAATCAATCATGGCACATAAAATCATTAGATCTAAAGCTTCTAAATATACTTTCTACCTTTATAATCGGAGAGCATGATTTTTTGTCATTTAGTAAGTTTAATAAAGATAAGATTAATACTTCTTGTATTATATATACTTCATTTTGGGAAATTGAAAATGATATTGTCTATTTTAAAATTGAAGGTAATAGGTTTCTCCACCATATGGTCCGTTATTTAGTGGGGACGATGACAGCCGTGAATACTAAAAAAATAGCTATAGAAGAATTTAAAGTGCTTTTAAATGAACCTAAAAAAATATCGCGCGTATTTAAAGCACCATCAAGAGGCTTAATACTAAAAGAGGTTTTTTATGAGTAGAAGATTATTTATAATAGTTTTATTCAGTGGCTCTATTTTTGGAAATGGAATCAGCAATTCAAGAGAGACCTCAATCACAAGGGCAATTAAGAAAACAGGACCATCTGTTGTAAGTATTAACGTAGAGCAAAGTACCTCCTCAGTCTCATTTGATCCATTCCTTGGTTTTATGTATCCTCGTGAAATTTTTCCTATGAAAAGCTCTGGAAGTGGTGTAATAATAAGTCCTGATGGGTTTATTTTGACAAATAGTCATGTAATAGAAAATGCAGCTGAAATATCAGTTGTTTTATCTGGTGGATATAAGCACAATGCTGAATTAGTAGGAGTGGATTTAACTTCTGATCTAGCCTTATTAAAAATAAGTGGCATTGATTTTCCTTACGCTTCTATATCTGATTCTGATGATTTAATTATTGGTGAATGGGTTGTAGCTTTAGGTAACCCATTTCAACTTTTTTCTATTAATAATAAACCTTCTGCAAGTATTGGAATAATAAGCGCTACAAATATGGACTTTGGAGTTCAAGAATCGGGTAAAGTATTGCAAAACATGATCCAGACAGATGCCGCAATAAACCCAGGTAACTCTGGCGGTCCATTAGTTAATTCTTTAGGTGAAGTTATAGGTATTAATACATTTATATTCAAAGATAGAGATTTAAGAGGAGCGGTGGGAATAGGTTTTGCTATTCCAATTAATTCAGCCATGAAAATAGCAAAAGAATTAAGAAAAACTGGACAAATAGACCGTGGCTATTCAACTGGTTTGGTAGTGCAAGCTGTGAATCGAACTATATCCAATTACCTCAACTTACCATTTATTAAAGGTTTGATAATAATTGAAATTGATAAAGATAGTCCTGCTCAAAAGAACAATTTAAACCTAGGTGATGTAATTATTTCAGTTAATACTATTGAAGTCAATAAGCCCGTAGACATTAGAAATATTATTTTGGAGAACGATCTAAGAGCCGGCGATGATCTTAGTCTAAAAGTATTTACTGGTAATGAATATAAAACTATAAAAATGAAATTAGAAAAATATAAATAAATTTTAAAAGAGCGCTTATTTTAATTATAATGATAAAAAATATATTTTCTAAAGTACTATAATTCTTTAATTTGATATACAGAAACTGAGAAAAAAATAACAATAGCTTTCATGCGTTGATTTTATTGATATTTGATATGAAAAAACAGCCAAAACACCTTATTCCAAATATTTTAACATTATTTAATATGTTTATCGGCTTTTTAGCGATTGGATTAATCATAAATGGTCAGCCAGTTCAAGCAGGAATTTTTATATTATTTTCAGGTATGTTTGATATTTTTGATGGAAAGATAGCAAGGCTCCTTGGGATTGAATCAAAGTTTGGAATAGAATTCGATTCAATGGCTGATACTGTTTCTTTTTGCGTTGTCCCTTCTATATTAATCTATTCTCTGTATGTTGAGGGCCTTCACCCTCTTTTGGGTGGCGCTATGTCTTTTATCCCTCTGATGTTCGGTTCTATACGGTTGGCCAAATTTAATATTGAACAAGAATTTGGTAATAAAAAATCCTATACAATTGGTTTAACAACGCCGATTGCTACCATCACTTTATTTTCTTATTTATTTTTTAATCATCACGTTTATGGTGATATTGGGGATCCAAGAACTGCACTCATGTTAGCTGCACTTTTAGGATATTTAATGATAAGTCCTGTTCATTTTGCAAAATTTCCGTTGCTGTCATTTAAGTATAGTAGATCTAACTCTATAATGTTAATAGTCTTTATTCTTTCTTTCATAGGAATGATTACTCTGAGAGGGTTGTTTCTTTTGCCACTCTGCATTGTTTTCATTAGTTGGAATAGCTTACATTGGTTTATCTTCGTCAATAGAAAAAATAGTCTAAGCTCAAAAGTACAGTAATGAAAAATAGAGATGCTTCGCTAATCATAATTGGTCTATTTTCTGGAGCCATGATTGGTGGTGTTTTAGGTAAAATACTGTCGTGGGCTCTTCCAAATGGTGTTGTGAAAGATTTTTTTTTAACAAGTCTAACTTACCATATTGGTGGGTTAACTCAAAATGAAGTTGGTGTGATCGTTATTGATTTAAGTATAATTGTAATAAAATTTGGTCTTTCAATGAGTTTTAATTTTACCAGTGTAATAGGACTTGCTACGGCTTATTATATTTTGAGATATTTTAGATGAGGGAAAATTGTTATGTTTAATCTTGGTTCGGGAGAAATTTTACTAATATTTTTGGGAATTTTACTTTTATTTGGGGCAAAAAAACTTCCTGAATTAGCTAGGGGTTTAGGGAAAGGAATAAATGAATTCAAAGGTGCGGTCGAGAATGGGAAAAAAGAAATTTTAGATGTCGAAGAACCCTCTAAAACAAATAAAGAAAAATTAAATACTGATTGATAACAATTAAAAGTTCTTAATAGTCTCTATATTTGATAAGTAATTGATGAGTCTCATCGTTTTTTTATATTCATAGCCTTATGGAATTCCAGCATCCCATTTTCTTGTTTTTATTATTAATTATTCCTATTTGGTACTTATGGTATTCTAAAAATGGAAAAAATAATGAGGGAACATTCCAGATTTCAGCGAAGTCTTTTATTAATTCAGAAATGCGAAAATCAGGGAAGAAAAAAAAAGCAATTAATATAATTATTAATATATCAATCTTGTTACTTATTATTATTGCACTTGCAAGGCCAAGATATACAGAAAATTTTGAAACAAAATCAATAGAAGTTATTGATATACTTTTAGTCCTTGATATTAGTTCAAGTATGCTTGCTGATGACTTCCCTCCCAATAGACTGGAATCGGTAAAAAAAACGGCTGATAGATTTATTAAAACTAGAGAAAAAGATAGAATTGGTATAGTTGTTTTTGCCGGTGAATCCTTTATCCAATGTCCTCTTACAGTTGATAAAACAGTCCTTGAATCACTAACCAAAGAGATTACTGTCGCACAAAAAGAGTATGATGGTACTGCAATAGGTATGGCTATAGCAAATGCGACAAATAGATTAAGAAAAACTACAGTAGGAAATAAAGTAATGATCTTACTATCTGATGGTAGTAATAATAAAGGTGAAATAGACCCTGAAACTGCGGCAGAGATAGCTGCTAGTTTTAATATAAAAATTTATACTATTGGCGCAGGCACGAATAAATCATATACTAGAATTCCTGGTAGGGGTATGATTAAAAATGAAATTGATGAAGAAACTTTGAAAAGTATAGCTAAAATTACAAACGGTAAATATTTTAGAGCAATCGATGAAAATGCTCTTGAAAACATTTATAATGAGATAGATATGCTCGAACGATCAGTAATTGAAGTAAAGCAGCATACAACATATAAAGAGTTGTTTGGATGGCTATTAACTCCAGCTTTAATTTTGTCTTTAACACTTCAAATACTAAACGTCATTTTGTTCAGGAACCAGACTTAATGGAATTTCGTTACAAATGGATAGTCTTTTTATTATTTCTATCGATTATAATTTTTGTTTATTCAAAATTAAAAACTGAAAAGTCTTTCTTTATGTTTTCTTTAAAATCATCAAGGATTAATAATACAATCTCAAAAAATATCAATTTTAAGTATATAATTTGGAAAAGAAATATTTTTTTCATTGGCATTGTATTTCTGTGTATTGCTGCTACTGGGCCTAAAATTGGTACTCTTACCAAACCCATTAACAGAAGAGGTGTCGATTTAGTTATTGCCCTAGATACTTCAATAAGTATGAACTCTGATGATGTTAGCCCAAGCAGGTTAGAAAAAGCTAAATTTGAACTTAGAAAACTTATTAAAAAGTTAAAGGGGGATAGGGTAGCAATTATTGTGTTTGCAGGTACAAGCCACTTATATCTACCACTAACAACAGATTATGAAGCAGCTTTATTATTTTTAGATGAAATTGATACTGAAATGATACCCACTCAAGGAACATCAATAAGCAGTGCGATTAATACCGCAATAACAGCGTATCAAGATGATCCAGAGAAGTTTAAAGTTATTCTTTTAGTTTCAGACGGAGAAGATCATGAAGGCGAAGCTATTCAAATTTCTGAAAACTCTGCAAAAGTAGGAATGATAGTTAACACAGTTGGAGTTGGAAGTGTAAACGGAGGTTTAGTTCCTATAGAAAGGCAAAAAACAGCTGATGTCTCTTACAAAAGAAATAATAATGGTAAGTTAATTACATCAATTCCTAATCGACAAATTTTGAAAAAGATATCAGATGTTGGAAATGGTAGAGCTTTTTGGTTTTCAAATAATGGAGACTCGCACTTATCAATATTAGATGCTATTGATAATTTAGAAAAGAAGGTAATCTCAACCCATAAATTTGCAGAATATGAAGATCGCTATCAAATTTTTTCTATCATTTCTCTTTTTTTCTTTTTGATTCAGATTATATTGCCAACAAAAAAATTTAAAAATGCTTAAAATATTAATATTTTTTTTTCTAGGTATTTCACTTTCTATTTGTCAAGATAATGGACTTGATGCATACAATAGTGGAGACATGATAAAAGCACGTAATATCTATGAAAAACTATATAAAAAAGTGCCTAATAGTGATGCCATTAAATTTGGCTTGGGTACAACCGCTTTCAGACAAAAAGATCAAAATACGGCTAAAGACTTTTTAGGTTCTGTGAAAAATAGCAATGATCCAATTTTAGCTTCTAAAGCTTTCTATAATTTGGGGGAGCTGTTTATAGGTGAAAATGACTTTAATAGCGGATTATTAATGTATAAAAAAGCAATTATACTTAACCCTAATGATACAGATGCAAAAATAAATTATGAACTCTTAAAAAGAAAAATACAAAACCAAGACCAACAAAACCAAGACCAACAAAACCAAGACCAACAAAACCAAGACCAACAAAACCAAGACGAACAAAACCAAGACGAACAAAACCAAGACGAACAAAACCAAGACCAACAAAACCAAGACCAACAAAACCAAGACGAACAAAACCAAGACCAACAAAACCAAGACCAACAAAACCAAGACCAACAAAACCAAGACCAACAAAACCAAGACCAACAAAACCAGGACCAACAAAACCAGGACCAACAAAACCAAGACCAACAAAACCAAGACCAACAAAACCAAGACGAACAAAACCAGGACGAACAAAACCAAGATAAAAAAAATAGAAAAATGCAAGCCGAAGCAATTCTAAATGCTTTGCAGAAAAAAGAAAAAATTAACCAAAAATTGAAAATTTCTAAAAGTAAAACAAGAAGTCTGGTAAAAGACTGGTGAAGGTTTTATATCAAATTGTTTTATTATTTTCATTTGTATTTAGCCAATCAATACAAATTTCAGTAGATAATAATCAGATTGAAGAGGGAGATTTGATTAGTTTAAGTATTGAAGCGATTGGAAGCAAAGAGTTTCCTCAAGTTGATTTAAGTGTTTTAAAACCTACTTTTGAGATCTTAGGTGGCCCGAGTCAACAAACAAATATCCAATTTATAAATGGAAGTAGAAGCTCAACAAAAACAATTACTTGGACAATTTCTCCTCAAAAAAGTGGTCGCATATATATTCCCGCTCTGAATGGTATCATCGATGGGAAGAAATTTAAAGGAAAGAGTATTCCTATTAATGTTGCAAAGGTAAATAATGCAGCGAATAAAAGTTCAGTTTTTATTAAAACTGATATTGATAAAAAAAGTGCGTATTTAGGCGAGCAAATTACACTGATCTATAAATTATACAAACAAGTTGACATTAATATTACATCAATTGATCAATTCCAATTTCCAGATTTTCCTGGGTTTTGGGTTGAAGAACTCTTTAATCCTAAAAGACTACAGTATCAAAAACAATTAGAAATTATTAATGGCATTAAATATCAAGTTGCAATTTTGGGACAAAGAGGGCTATTCCCGATAGCTTCAAAAGAGCATATAATACCTTCAATTCAGATCAAGATAAATTTAGAAGTGAGAAGTAAACGAAATAAAAGAGATCCTTTCTTTGATCCTTTTTTTAATTCATTTTTTTCAGAAACAAAAATAAAAGTTCTTAATTCAGAAGAAATAAAAGTATCAATTAAACCTTTTCCCCGAAAAAGACCTAAAGATTTTTTTGGAGCAGTTGGTGATTTTGAAATTTCATCTTTTTCTGATGTTGAAAAGGTCAAAATTAATGAAGGCATTACATTCAACATTACCTTAAAAGGAGCTGGAAATTTAAGTCTTTTCACTTTCCCTGAATTAAAGTTCCCTGATTATATTGAAGTCTTTCAACCTAAGGAGCTTTTCGAAAAAGATGTATTCCGAAATAAATTAACAGGACAAAAATCCCTTGAATATATTTTAATTCCTAGAAAATCAGGTAATATTGTTTTGCCAGAAGTTTCATTCACTTATTTTAATCTTAAAGATAAAAAATGGAGCCTTATCAAAACAGACTCTATATTGATAACCGTAGAAGAGGATAAAAATCCTTATAAAATTGAAAGTCTGGGTTATAATAAAGGTGAAGGGGAAATGATAGATAAAGATATAAGATATCTATCTTACTCTTTGTCTTATTCTTTTATTCCAGAAAATAAATTTCTGATTATATCTTTATACCTATTCTGTTTCTTTATTTTTCTGTTGCCATTTGTAATCATAAGGTTAAAAAATAACAGATTAGTAATAAAGATATTTTATAAAGAAAAAAATGCTGTAAAGATAGCATTTAAAGCTATCAGCAATGAAGATCAAAACTTATACCAGCGTACAAGTTTAAGCTTTTATTTATTTTTAGAGAATAAACTAAAATTAAAATCTGGTAATCTGGATTCTGAATCAGTAAAGGCAATTTTAAAAGGTAAAGTGGCCCCTGCATTAATAAAGGAAGCAGTATCGATATTAAAAGAATGTGATGAGGCAAATTACTCATATTCCCCAATGAAATTAGATCCATCAATTATTAATAAAATGCGAAGTCTAATTCGTGAAATAGATAAGGTGCTAAAATGAGATACAGAATAATATTCTGGCTTTTATTAAGTAGTATTTCTGCAAATACTTTAATTGATATATTTGATCAAGGTAATTCATTTATGGAAGATAAAAATTATTCTGCTGCGGTAAATAGTTACAAATTAGCAATTCAAATTAACCCCTACCAAAGTAAAGTATTTTATAATCTTGGTAATGCATATTTTAGGTTGGATTCTTTAGGTCACGCGGTCTGGGCTTATTCTAAAGCTCTAAAACTATCACCTAGAGATAAAAACAGCATCTATAACTTAAAATTAACAAAAGATAGATTGAATATTAAATTTACCTACCCAAAAAATTATTTTTTAGTTTCCATGTTATTTAAAATCAGAAATAACATAACTTTTAATGAACTTATTTTTTTATCAGGTTTGATCACAGCCTGTTTTTTTATTTTTAATTTTATTAATAAAATAAATATTTTTAATTTTGATGAGAAATTTATAAACCTATGTTTGTTTTTAGTAGTTTGTTTGCATATTCTGAGCATTGATTCATATTTTTTAAATAAAAAAGAAGAAGCTATTTTAATAAAGAAGTCCATTAATATATTTTCAGAGCCATTTTCGTCTACTGGCAAGATTATTGCTGTGGTAAATGAAGGTACCAAAATTCAATTGTTGAATTTTCAAGGGTCTTGGAGTGAAGTGATTGTAAATAATGGTGAAAAAGGGTGGATTCCAAGTTCTTCATATCTGGAATTAAATAAATGAAACTTTTTTACTTTTGGTTTTTTTTAAATTTTGTAACTGCCCAAGACTCTCTTTTTTGGTTCAATACAACTGATGTAATAGACTCTATACCTGATTCACCAAAAGTGATAGACAAAGTATTTATTAAAAGCCAGTTTAAGAATTTAGATAGAATGAAACTAAATACATTATCGGATTCTAAAGGGTTTAGACTTCAAATTTATGAAACGTCGTCCGTGGAAGAAGCTAATAAAAAGATATTAAAATTTAAAAAAGCCCTTAGAGACTCAATTTATATGTCTTTTGAAGCACCTTTTTACAAGGTTAGATATGGAAATTATTCTACAAGGGAACAAGCTGAGATCGAAAAAAAAAATATGTTAAGAAAAGGTTTTAAAAGTGTTTGGATTGTCAAAAGCAACATTCATCTAAAGTAAACTAATCTGGAAGGGTTTTATATGGCAGGGCATAGTAAATGGTCAAATATTAAGCATCGAAAAGGTGCTCAGGATGCCAAAAGAGGGAAAGTTTTTACAAAACTAATTAAAGAAATAACAATATCTTCAAGGATTGGAGGAGGTGACCTTAGTTCAAATCCTAGGTTGAGGAAAGCTGTAACTAAAGCTAAAGCTAGTAATTTAGCTTTAGATAAAATAGATAGAGCGATTAAAAAGGGAACGGGTGAATTAGAAGGTGTTACATATGAAGAAATGGTCTATGAAGGATTCGGTCCAAATGGCGTTTCAATAATTCTCGAAATTATTACAGATAATAAAAATAGATCTGTAGCTGAGATTCGACATCTTCTATCAAAATATGGTGGTAAACTTGGAGAGAATGGGAGTGTTCTGTGGATGTTTGAAAAAAAAGGAATAATTATTATGGATTCAAGATGTGGAACAGAAGAAGATATTATGAATTTAGTAATCGATTGTGGAGCTCAAGACTTTAAAAATGAAGACGGTTTGTATATTATTGATACAGAGCCGGAGCAACTACTTGAAGTCTGTGAATTGATCACTACAGCTGGCTTTGAATTGATTTCTTCAGAGGTAGATTTAATTCCAAATACACTTCAATTAGTTGAAAAATCTGAATCTAATCCTATCTTACAATTACTTGAAGAACTTGATGATAATGATGATGTGAATAAATTGTATACAAATTTTAAAATCGCTATTGATTAATTCTTTTATTTTAAACTTATGATAATTTTAGGTGTTGACCCTGGGCTTACTATCGCTGGATTTTGTCTTTTGGAGGCTAATGGGAAGAAAATAAATTTACATGCATATGGTACTATTAAATCAGATACTAAAGATTCTATGCCAAATCGATTAAAATATCTATTCGAAGAAGTAGATAAAATAATTAAAAAATTTAAACCAGATGTTTTGGCTATTGAAGATGCTTTCTTTAGTAAAAATGTAAAATCTGCAATGGTTTTAGGCCATGCTAGAGGATCAATAATATTAGCAGCTGCGCTGAATAACATGACAATACATGAATACGCACCTCGAAAGGTAAAATTATCAGTATGTGGATCTGGGGCTGCTTCAAAGGAGCAGGTTTCATTTATGGTCATGAAGATTTTAAGGTTAGAAAAACAACTTAAACCATATGACATTTCAGATTCAATAGCAGTAGGTTTATGTTTTATAAATCAGGAGAGACTAAGATGATCGAGCAATTAAAAGGTGTTATTGATAGTAAAAATGATTTATTTCTTATTTTATCGATGAATGGTATTGGGTTGAAATTACTTATGTCGAAAAATGCGATTGAATCGATGCCTAATGTTGGAAAAGAAGTCCTAGTATTAACTTATCTTCACGTAAAAGAAGATGCTCTAGATTTATTTGGATTTTATTCAAATCGAGAAAGGGAAACATTTTTACTTTTAATATCAATTAATGGAATTGGTCCGAAACTGGCACTAACAATTTTATCAGGAATGAGTTCATCTGAATTAAATAATAATATAATAAATGAAGATGGAAAAGCCTTAACTGCTATTCCTGGCGTTGGCACTAAAACTGCCAATAGAATTATATTAGAATTAAAAGACAAGGTCTCATCTGAGGGCATTAGTCAAGATTTAAATCTAGGTAATATTAAAGATAAACAATTATTTTCAGATTCAGTCAATGCCTTAATTTCATTAGGTTACAAAAAAAACATTGCAAAGGATGCCTGCTATTCTCTTCAAAAACAAGGAGAATTGAATGGTGCCATTGAAGTTGTTATAAAAAAAGCTTTAGATACAATAATGTCATAAAAGCTATTTATACAAATAAAGTACTCAAAGGATGGATTATTTTATGAATAACAGTAAAACAGCTCTTTATGAAAAGCATGTGGATAATAATGGAAACATAGTTTCTTTTGCAGGCTATTTACTGCCTACTCATTATTCTAGTATAAAAAAAGAACATAACGCTGTAAGAAATTTTGCAGGTTTATTTGATGTCAGTCACATGGGACAAATCATCATCTCCGGTGGTGGTTCTCATCAATTTTTGAATAGCTTAACCATTAATAACCTTGATAATTTGTCAAATGGGGAAATACAGTATACAGCTATGTGCAATGAATCTGGTGGTATAATTGACGACCTGTTAATTTATAAACAATCAGAAAATTATTTATTAGTTGTTAATGCTTCTAATAAATCAATTGTTCTAAAGTGGCTTGAAAATAATTCTTACAAAGAAGTTTTCATCAATGATTTAAGTGATAAAATGGGTCTTATGGCTCTGCAAGGTCCTAAGTCAAGAGAGATTTTAAAACAAATAATTAGCGTTGACATAAAAGCGTTAAAATATTATAATTTTTTAAATTGTCAAATAGATGGATTTGAGGTAATGATTTCTAGAACTGGCTATACGGGAGAGCTCGGGTTTGAAATATTCTCTGATAATACAAACATTACAAACATTTGGGATCTTATTATAAAGACAGGAACCCAATATGGTCTTTTACCTGCTGGGCTTGGTTGCAGGGATACTCTCAGAATGGAAATGAAATATTGTTTACATGGAAATGATATTGATATCAAGACCAATCCTATTGAAGCAGGACTAGGATGGATAACTAAGCTTGATCAAAAAGATTTTATTGGAAAAGAAACTTGTATTAAAGTCAAAAATAATATTAAAAAAAAATTAGTCTGCTTTGAAATGCTTTCAAAAGCTATTCCAAGGAGCTCTTGTGTGCTTTACATAGATGAAAAAAAAGTGGGATATGTCACTAGTGGCACGATGAGTCCTTCTATTAATAAAGGAATAGGACTTGGTTATGTTGAGGTGAAGTATACCTCCGTTGGTCAAAAATTAATTGTCGATATAAGAGGTCGTAAAATTGAGGCCGTTATTATTAAACCACCTTTTTATAAAGATGGATCAATAAATGATTAATTTGAGTTATATCGAAAAAAATAATTTTACATGCTTAAGCTATACTTAAATTATATTGCCATCAAGAGCAGATGTTTTTCAACATTTATTTTTATTGACGAACAATTAGCCATTTCTTTTAAATATTAATTAGGTTCAACTTAAATCTAGAATAATGAATAATCAACGTCGTCTTGAAATATTAGGAATACTCTTAATTGCAATATCACTCTTCTTTTTTATTAGCTTT
>Ga0209603_1003273_pt1 | contig 14152 bp, 14 predicted proteins | sample COGITO_mtgs_1206_FD_184812 | JGI IMG/M metagenome (GOLD analysis project Ga0209603, IMG submission 184812) | Pelagic marine microbial communities from North Sea - COGITO_mtgs_120607 (SPAdes) (version 2) | ecosystem: Environmental > Aquatic > Marine > Epipelagic ... | reverse complement strand
TTCTGCCTGCGAATTCTTAAAATCTGGATTCTGATTGGTCTCTAAAAAGCTGACTTCGCTTGCATTTTTCCGGCAGCCGACAATCTGAAAAAGTATGGGTTCTTACTCATAGCAAGCCGTATCTTTGTGCCCCTGCGGGGCACGTCGATGAGCTTGCAAAGGTGGGCTTCGCCCCCCGTTTGATCCCCCCGGGGCATTGGCCCCTCAAGAAAAAGGAAGACTGCATGGCTCGATCGAAAACATTCAAGATGCGTCTGACTGAAGACGAGCACGACCGCTTCATGCAGTTGGCTGCTGACCACCGCATATCTGGCGCTGACCTGGTACGGGCTGCTGTCCTTGGTGAATCCGACAAGCTGCCCTCTCGTGACCTGCTCAAAGACATTCTGCGCCAACTGACGGGCGTCGCGACGAACCTCAACCAGGCGCAGAAATCGACTAACGAGGCGGCCAAGGCAGGCACTCTGTCAGCCGACCAGGCGAAGGCGATGTACGATGCAATTGCCTTCGGAGCGAAGGCTTGGAAGACGCCCAGAGATCAGCTGCTCAAGTTCATGAAAAGGTAAACTCATGAATTTAGTGCAAACTCGCATAGCAGCCGGTGGCGCCGGAAACGCAGTGGCTCACGTCTTAAAAGCTGACGGCAACGAGTACATAGAAGTGCTTGCGGGATCTGCGGAAGACGCGCTCACAGCAGAAGCGATGTCGATGGCTGACGGCCATAAATATGGTCTCCGGCACATCATAATTAACCCCGAAGAAGATCTGTCACCGGAGCAGCTCGACTGGATGATCGATCAGATCAACGAAGAATATGGCTTCGCTGCTGATGATCCAATGCTGATTGTAAAACACCAAAAAGATCGCAACTCTGATGGTCCGTCGGCGGCACATTATCATATTTTAAGAGCGTCATCTTCGGCAGACGGCAAAGTGTACGATGCGTTCAATTTTCAGAAGCGAAACGAACTGATTGCTCGACGTTCAGAGATCGAATTTGGACATCGTCAGATCAAAGGTAAGCACAACACATACGTTTACCATCAGCTTGTAGACCGAGGCGACTTGGCGACGGCAGATCGTGTTCATCATCTGACTGAAAGCTCACCGTCACTGGCGAAATTTGGCTCGAAATCGAAAGCAAAAGCGGAACGTGCTGGTGTCGATTTACCTGGCATCAGTGCAGCCATCGCCGCCCTCAAAGAGCAGGGGCTGGCCGACATCGCGAAGGGTCTCTCAGCGATCGAAGATAGGTTTCTTGGGATCAGCATTGATCGTGGCGATCAACGCAAGGTTATCGTCGTTCGTGCCAATCACGAAGTCCTTTTGAACGCAAATAAAGGGCTCGGTATCAAAGCCAAAGACGTCGACGAAATACTAAAATTAAAGGAAAAACATAATGAAAGACAGCAATTCAGCCTCATCGATGACAAAGATGACTTCGACCTCGACACAGCCTTCAACGGCCGATCGTCTGGCGCAACTGGTAGAGAAACACGGACAGAAATCGACGGAAATGCTGGAAGAGATCCTGACGATTTTGGGAGTCGACCTAGGAGACGGGGCGGAGCTGCAGAAAGACGAAATGCAACAGACGTTAGAGCTGATACTTCGGTCGATCGAGAGCGAGCAAGAACGCGCATACGAACGCTTCAAAATAATGATGTCAGTGCAAGAAGAAGCTCTCGAAGTGTCGAAAAATACAGCTCAGAACATGCAGTTTATAGTCAACGCTCTGAAAATAGCTTAAGTCGATCGCAGCTCGCTGCTGTCGTTAACGTGCACTGTGCGAACAAAGCAGCACGATCTCTTCGAGCATCACGAAGCAGTCTTAAAAACAGCAGCAAGCAGATTTCTAAACGTCACTCAAATATGATGAAAAGAGGTGCTGCTGGCGCAAAGCTCAGAGAGCAAAGCTTCCAGCCGGGAAGCTTTGGAATACTTGACGGTGACGACTTCAATGCACTCGCAGCGTTTTTCAGACAAGCAGCTGCGAACATGTCGAACTCGATGTGATTTCAAAGTGATGCACTGTAAAAAATGACAGGTTGAGCGATGCATCGAGCGTGCTCACTTTATGAAAAGTTAGCTTTAAAAAGATGAAACCCGCCGACTTCTTGCGAAGCGACGGGCCCACCTGGTAGCCGATACATCGTACGCCGCCAGGTAAGGTGCGAAACGATGGACGTGAAGACCGGCCACCAGTTGTGGGCCGTGCCTTTGGATTTAATATAGCCTTAGCTGTGCAAAACCTCAACCCACATTCGGTCAAAAATGTTGACAACATGTAGGATATTTAAAGTGATATTAACACGATCTAGTACCAACAACTAGAAATTTGTTGTTTTTCTCTCTGACCTACCGTATCTAATATTTATCCGCAGCAAAGCGGTTAGATGATCTCTCTTGACGTGTGGTAGCAGAAAGAGTGTGAATCGAGCAGCCAGGTAATCAAAAATGAAGTCTAACAGACTTAAAGCATTTAAGAATTTCTCAACTGTGCCAACAATGGCTCAACAGCGTGCGCGTTCTCATAGAGATATGGCGGTATACCAGGAAGATCCTGGTCCTGGTTGCCTCAGCTAAGCTTTGTAAACGAAGATCTCTCAGCTCTCTATCCACGCGCAGTCACAGACCTGATGCGTGTCGATCATCTTCCCCGCTTCGGATGGACGGCAGGTGACGATAAAGTAGTTAAAAAGCGCACGAAACACGAAGCAGTTCACTACGAATATCTTCAGATGCATCGCAGTGAGTATCTGCGGGACTGCATTATCATTGATATCGACGGCCCAGTTTCACAGCAAAAACTGATTGATGCAGGGATCCCCGAGCCTGCAACGTACACTGGTCGCAGAGCAGCCTGTGATACAGCTGACTTCAATGAAACTGGCTTCAGCGATCGTCCCCACTTGGTCTGGTGGCTGCGCTATCCAGCACGCTTTCCTAAACAAAATATGACAAAAGAAGCCCTGGCTTCAGCTCAAAAACAGCAGTCATTTTATGATGATGTTCGTGGTCGTCTCATCACGAAGCTTGAGAGTATCGGTCTGAACGTCGATCACAAAGATCCTATTGTCACAAAGAATCCGGCACACGAAAACTGGTTCACAATCGTTGGCGATCTGTCAGCTCGTACACTGAGTGAGCTCAAGTCTGATATTGGTCACGTTGACAAACCAGTTTTCAATTCTGATCTGCCAATCAGCCGCCGTCGTAATCAAAGTGTTTTTGCTCAAGTTTCCAAAGGTTTCCGCCAGGATAAAGTGCTCGAAGGCCGTGCAAGCATGCTGTTCGAGAGCGTTCGGCATCTCGCATATGCTTACAAGTCGCAAGCTTCATCAGAAGACGGTCTCTTTCGCTATGTTCTTGAGCAAAGCGAACAGTTTGATGCGCAGAACAATGCGAACGATCGGCTGAGCTACGCAGAGATCAAGTCAGCAGCGAAGTCGATCTCGAAGTGGACTTGGAACGTCTACAACGGTGCCGGTGACGATAAAGATCGCGGTGTCTGTGCACGTAAGGGTCTGATCTCTGATGCGATGAGCATGAAGCAAAAGCAGCGTGTGGGTGCTCAATATACTGCTCAGAAGAAGTCCAAATCGACGAAAGAACGTGTCCTTGAAGCATGCCAAGAGTCTCTCCAGACTGGCGGTAAGATCGTCATCAGTCGTTTGGCAAAAGAGCTCGAAATAAGTCGGAACACGCTCAAGAAATACATGCCCGATGCAGCTAAAATAGAGACCCTCCGTGCTGGCCGACCGGCCTGCTGCAAAATGGTCAATTCGGTGTCTATCAGGGTACCTACTGATAACAATCAGGTCGCGATCGATGAACAGTCTCTCTTCAGGCTCTATAAAATGCCGGGTGCAGGCTTCGATACTTGGGCTATTGCTGAAAACGGCACTCCGGTCCCGCTAATCTGGTACAATGGTCTGGGTATTGAAGCTGATAAACTTCCCGATGCGCCTTCTGATCTACTTCGTATTGCACGTAAGCGGTTGCCAACTAGCGCAAAACACCTTCAGGGGCTTGAGGATGTTATGAAAACACCCCCGGTGACCAAACCTACGACTTCTTCTAAAAAATCTGCTGAGGACGCTAGGAACCTCATTATAAGCAATAATTTTCCGGCCGAAGACGATGATGATTTGATCAACTGGGACTCTATAGAAGACCCTCTTATGCGTGAATTCTATGAATCCGGCGGCTCATTCTTAAGTATCTTTTGAAGCTATCTATCATGCACAACAGAACCATCCGCAGTGAAGATTTTTAGCCGAAGAGCAGACGACCGCCAAGAGTCAGGCAGCTCTTCGGCGTTAAGAAAATCTGGTCTTCAGCATGACACCTACTTTTTTTCGTAGTGCGATGTTGCGGCCATTTTGTGGCGTCGTCGGGTGAACAGGTTTACCCGTGAATTTGTGCCTCAAGGTAATTGCGGATCTTCACCAGGCCGCTTTCGATCATTGCCTGGATAGGACTCATAGGCGTGCGCGTTTTACATCAATGTTCGAGGGTGGTTCACGCGTGAACCAGATACCTATGCGCATGGTGATGATGGTAGGAATGGGCGGATTCGAACCGCCAGCTACACAGTAATCAGCTGCAAAGGGTGTATAAATCCCGTGCTCCACCGTGGCACTCCCAAATAGTCTGGCTGAAGTTCAGTCAGGTATTCGGAAGCTCGAGGTGTGCGCGTAGGTCATCATGCAGTCAGCATCATCATATTTCTGGGAGGGGTCAATAGTCGGGGGTGAAGATGCTTACAAATCCACCCGCTGGGGCTGCTCTAGTTAGGGGTAAGTGACCTGATATCGAATTTTCATCCTGCTAGGTAAAATCTAGAAGGCGCGGGGTCAAACTCAATGTGCACTTAGCGCTTAGGAGTCCGCACGTGAAGTGCTGAAGCATTTGTGCATCAGTTGGTTTTAAGTTGATGTCCGGAATCGGAACATATAGTGAACATTATTGTAAAGCGTGAAGCTACGCAGCACGGTGGAAAGCAATTAAAACATGAGGGTTCGAGCCGGATGGCAATAAAAGAGCAACAGAGAACGCCAACTCATCCCGGCGACTTCGTGCGATCTGAGATCATCGACAGGCTTGGAATTTCCATCACTGATGCGGCGCAGGCGCTTGGAGTTACACGGCCAGCTTTGTCGAAGCTGCTGAATGCGCGCGCCCACCTATCGCCAGAAATGGCCCTTCGGATCGAAAAAGCCTTCGGCCTGTCCATGGACGTGTTGATGAAGTTGCAGAATGCCTTCGACATTGCCGAGGCGCGTCAAAAAGAGAAGCAAATCAAGGTGGTCCCTTTTATACGAAAAACCCCTCTCCATCAGACGAGGTCAGCATGATGTTGGCAGCGAACACGGTTGTCGATCTTATCAGAAGTGAAGCCGAACTAGTTGCGGCGTCCTTGGCCCTTGGTGCAATGGAGGCGGGCGGTTCGCTGGCGTGTGCTGAAGTCGAGTTGGCCAGGACGGCAGCAGACATTCGCCTGCCCGATATGACCATCACGACACTTCGTACGCTGATCGAGAACGGAGACGATCCACTTGGGTCCGCTTTTTCTGTCTTACGGTCTGCCGAAGACAGGCGCGCCCAAGGGGCGACCTACACCCCTGCCCCGATTGTTCGGAATATGATCGAGTGGGCTGCGAGCAAGAGAACCCCTTGCCGGGTCATTGATCCGGGTGTCGGGTCCGCCCGGTTCCTCAAAAGCGCGGGGTCGGTGTTTCCAAAAGCCCAGCTGGTCGGTATTGACGTTGATCCGCTTGCGACGCTGATGGCTCGCGCCAACCTCGCCGTGGTAGGCTTAGGGCATCGCTCTAGAGTGATCCTTGGGGATTTTCGCCGGTTCCACGACCAAGTCGACGGCAGTACGCTATACATCGGCAATCCACCTTATGTTCGACACCATCAGATCGACCCAATCTGGAAAAATTGGCTTGGGGTCGAAGCCGCGAAGATGAACCTGACAGCGAGCAAGCTAGCGGGTCTACACGTTTACTTCTTTTTGGCGGCAGCCAGCTCTGCGAAGCCAAAGGATTTTGGAGCTTTCATCACTGCGTCAGAATGGCTGGATGTGAACTACGGGGCTTTAGTGAGGTCGCTCATGCTGGGGCCTTTAGGTGGCAAGAGCATTACTATAATCGACCCGACAGCACAGCCCTTCCCCGATGCCGCCGCGACAGCCGCTATCGCGACGTTTGAGATCGGCGCCCAGCCCAAGTCAGTCTACTTCAAGAAAGTCGACAAATTGTCGGCCTTAGGAGACTTGGGGAAAGGTCGCCGGGTGCATCGGGACAGGCTAGCGGCGGAAGGGCGTTGGTCGCACCTAACGCGAACTGCAGAGAAGCCTCCCGAAGGTTACGTTGAACTTGGAGAATTGTGCCGGGTTCACCGTGGTACTGTGACCGGCGCGAACGGCGTCTGGATTGCCGGAGAGCATAGCATTGGACTTCCGGCATCGGTGTTGTTCCCGACCATCACGAAAGCTCGCGAGGTTTTCGACGCTCACCGGGGCTTACTGTCTGCTTCTACAAAACTGCGTTGTGTGATCGACATTCCGCCTGATCTCGACCAGCTCGGCACGGTAGAGCGCAAAGCTGTCGATAAGTTCCTCAAGGTTGCACGCGCCATGGGAGCGAGCAGCGGTTATGTGGCACGCCATCGAAAGGCTTGGTGGTCCGTCGGGCTGCGCTCTGCGGCACCTATAGTGTCCACCTACATGGCTCGCCGTCCGCCTGGCTTCGCGATCAACAAGGCCGATGCACGGCACATCAACATCGCACATGGCCTCTACCCCCGCGAATATCTTTCCGAGAAAGCAAAGCGGGCACTAGTGGACTTTTTACAAACGAATATTTCCCAGAAGTCCGGCCGGACCTATGCGGGGGGGCTCACCAAGTTTGAGCCGAGAGAAATGGAGCGAATTTTTGTTCCTAGCCCTGAATTTCTGACTGGCGGAGTTGAACTTTGATTGACCCGCCTATCTGGAACGACGACCATCTTGAAGCCGACCGCCTCAGCGCCATTTACGCTTTCTCAAAAGAGCGCCTTGAGGAGCCACTTGAGGACTATCTTGAATCGTTTGACGTTTATCAGGGGTATGTCGAGGAGGTCTTGGAAACAACCATCGACTTGTCTGACTTGGATCACACCGGCCTCGATATTCTCAGCGATCCGCGTCTTCTAGAGGCGTTTCGATATCTGGCCGGCCCACCAATTTCTGAAGACGATCTGAAAGTTCTGGCTGACGCTCGATCGCTAACCAAGAAGAATCTTGAGACAGAGCCGGAGCTGGTTCAGAGGTTAATAGATATCGTTCGTCAGGTCCTAGACCGTCGACGCTTCGCATGGGTTGTAGAAAACCGAGAGCCTACAGAAGCAGAGCGAAGTGCCGCTGTCCTAGCGTCCGCTGCTCTTATGGCCGCCAGTCGCACTCAGACGAAGAGACGCACGGCTGGGAAGAACCAACAGGAAGAACAAGTGAAGGAAGCCTTGCGTCAGCTCGGGTTCAAAGAGGTCGCGACACGAAAGATCCCAACAATCTCGGCGGCCCCTGCCCCAGGCGAATTTTGCGGTGAATGTCTGCTTGGCAGCAGGAAGGGCGACATTATCGTCCGTCTTTGGGACCAAAGAGTGATGCCCATCGAGTGCAAGGTTTCAAACTCTTCGACCAACTCGGTAAAGCGCCTCAATAATGATGCGGCTGTCAAGGCAACCAGTTGGAAGACCGACTTCGGTTTGCGGCAGGTGGTTCCTTGTGCCGTTCTGAGCGGCGTCTATAAGCTCCACAACCTTAGCGATGCGCAGGAACGTGGGCTAACGATATTCTGGGCTCACGACCTCAAGCCGCTGACTGACTGGATCGACCAGACTCGGTAGCAACTTTGCTGTCACTCGAAACTAACCCGGCCGAAAACAGGTTGTGCTTGTTTCATGCTAGAAATGAACGCAGGTTTTCCTCGTGCCGACTTGATGCTTGCGACGCCGAAGCTCTGACAATCAGGGTCTAGAGCCGAGCTCTGTGTGCCCAATAAGCTTTGCAATGTCCAAGCGTCCCCAGCCACCATTGAAGCTCGGTGCGTTGTTTGGATTATCTGAATACGCTTTGACTAAGTCATCAAGTGGCGCACGATCTTTGATACCAAGCAGCGGAAGTAGGCGTGCAAGCTCGCTCAAAGATTGAGCACGAGCAAATATCTCAAAAGGGCGGTGGTCGAAGCCGAGGTGATACATAGTTACTGGCCACCACGAATAGTAAGGTTCGGCGTCAAGTAGGCGGTGTCGTAGAAACAGAACGAAGTCAGCCTGCATAAGCTGCTCAAACCGAAACCCGCTTCCGGCGGACCTCTCTTTCAGGATGTCCGCGTGGAGCGAATAGCGATTTAGCCTCAAACTCTTGTTTCGATAATCAAGGAGGCCGTCGTGATAGGCAAACACGCCGTAGGTTCCTACTGCACTGCCGCCATAGTCGCGCCGAGCGGTGTCATAGTAAGGCCGCCCGACTACAGCCTCTATCAAGTCGGGCCGATTATCGGCCATCCCAATCGCGCAGAAATACAGTAGAAGTTCATGTGCAAAGAACTTGTAGTTGTCGAAGTCAAATTTTCTATGGGTCCCGCGTTCTGGCGAGGGGTGGAAATGCACAAGAAAGCGCTCGAGAAAAGCGTGCAGGGCGTCGCCGTAGCGTGCGTCAGGTTCCGCCCGAGAAATTGCGCGCACTAGCGTTATGGCTTCATCCCGATAAGGCAGAAAGGAAGCGTAATTGCTCAATATTTCATCTGACAGTGGATCAGTTTCGACGGTGATGCGGAACGGCTCTAGTTGATCGGTCAGAGTTTCTAAATACTCTTGCGTTGCTGCAAATGCGTGGGGTTTGCTGTTTTGCACAGCATCCATTGCTCTCCGATGGGCCGCGCTCGTGGCGAGCGTGATCGTCGCTTCATCCGAACTGAGGTAGGCCGGCGCGCGTCCGACATCTGGTTTGCGGTGAAGGGGCTTGTCGAAAATCCAACGCACAAGCTGCTCAAAGCTATCGGTCGCTCTGGTCAGGTCAGTGAAGTCGATGAAAATGCGCGACGTGTAGTAGGCGGGCAAGCAGGCTTTTCCGTGCTCATCCCGTTCAAATACAAGCGCGACGAACTTGTTTTCGTCCTCGCCACTATAGAGCTTGGGGGATATGATCTGCGCCTCGGTGCCTGCACCCCCCGAACGACTGTCCGACTTTTCGGCGTAGGCTCGATCAGAAACGATTATGACCTTCTGTATTTCTTTGTCGGTTACCATCTGCTCCATAAAAGCGGACGACTCTTGACCTTCGCGCAGATCCCACTTGTCTAGAATTGCATCCACGCCTGCCGACCGCAGGTCAGTTGCAAGGTCCAAGACGCGAGACTCATGGTCGGGACTACTCCAACTGTATGAGATGAACGCTTTGGGCGGGGTTGGTTGACTATCAGACATGGGAAACTTTTCGGTTGAGGCTGTCGGGGTTCATTAACCCAAAATGGCGTCTCGCGACAGCCGACATGCGCCGCGGAGAGGGATTTTGACAAAATGGGCTCACTGCTGACCTTTGCTGCGATCCATGCCAATGTCGGCTGCGCGGACAAAGCGCCATTTTGCTGCGGCTGCGCAAATGGCTGCTTTAGGTCTGGCGCACCAATAGAACATTGCAACAGGACACGTCGGTTAATCCGTATAGCTTCGGCAGGCATCGACCCCTACGGCTATCGAGGCAAGTAGCTGATCTGCTTCGCGGATGAGATCAGCGACCCGCCTGTCCGCAAGGCGATACCGGACGAACCGACCTTCGTTCCTGCGACTGACCAGGCCGCAATCCAAAAGGCAACGCAGATGGTTCGAGACATTGGGCTGACCAAGCCCTGTTTGGGTAACAATTTCCTGCACGCTGCGTTCGTTCGACAGTAGCGCATCGAGGATCGCAAGACGGCTGGGGTCGCCGAGACCCCGGAAGAGCTTTGCCCGCAGCTCAAGGGTGTCAGATGCCGAAAGTTCGTCTTGAATGTTTTGCAATGTCATATCATTATCCACTGATACGTTAGCTGCGACTTCTTTCGCACGCTACCTTCAAGAGGATCGCACATGAGCCGAGCAGATAACAACACGTTGCCGACAACGTCCTTGCCGATCCGGATGCGGGTGCATGGCATGGACTGCGCCAAGGATGCTGTCCAGATCGAACGGGCCGCTCGGTCTGCGGGCGTGGCTGAAGGCGATGTGAAGGTGTCTGCCGCAACCCATGTCATGACATTGCGGATCGCCGAAGACGACTTGCCGAAAGTGCGTCCAGCACTGGACGCAACCGGCTATGGCTTTGAGCTGATCAAGAGCGGGGATACATCGTCCGATCCGGCTTACAAAGACCCGAGCTATCGCCGCGCGCTCTGGATCGTGGTCCTGCTCAATCTCGGCTACGGGGTGATCGAGATGTTTGGCGGGTTCCTGTCTGGATCGCAAGCTTTGAAAGCAGATGCCCTGGATTTTTTGGGCGACGGCGCAATCACCTTTCTGGGCCTGCTCGCTATCGGTTGGAGTCTGACATGGCGGGCACGGTCGGCGATGATCCAGGGCGTGTTCTTGGGATTTCTGGGGCTTGGCGTTGTCGGCAGCACAATCTGGCGTGTCCTGAATCAGACGACACCAGAGGCCGGGTTAATGGGAGCCTTCGCCGTGGGCGCGCTGATCGTAAACATTCTTGCGGTGCTGCCGCTGCTAAAACATCGCAAGGGCGACGCCAACATGCGGGCCGTATGGCTGTTCTCCCGCAACGACGCCATCGGCAACCTCGCTGTGGTGATCGCTGCCGGACTGGTCGCCTGGCTCGGCAGTGCCTGGCCTGACCTCATCGTTGCTTTCGCCATCGCAGGGCTGTTCCTGCATTCGTCATGGATGATCATCCGGGATGCGCGGAGTGATCTGTCAGACGCCGAGTGATCTGGCGGAAAAGTTGACGTGCGGACCGGAAACCGACATTCGCCACTGCGCAGCGAGTCCGGAACTTTGGGCTCAGACCTGCCGTTCGCCGCGCAGTTCACAAGTGACCGCTTCGGTGCTGCGGCTGATCACTGAACTCTCTGTTCCAGGCTGCTGGAGCTGTCTGCGAAAAACGACAGCGAGTAACTATACGCAGTGCAGGTAGACAAAAACTAATCTTTTTGGCTACCTCGTTTAAGCTTTCCGAAACCTCATAAAAACATGTAGTTCTGAGTAGACAGAAACCTATAGACAAAAGAGGTCGGGAAAATATGACGAAATACGGTTACGCACGAGTGAGCACACGAGATCAAAGCTTAGATCTTCAGAATGATGCGCTGTTAGCTGCGGGAGTAGCAGCTGAAAACATTTATAGCGATCGCATCACGGGGTCTTCTAAGTCGAGACCAGGTCTGGATGCATTGCTCGCCGAGATCCAGCCTGGGGATCAGCTGACGATCTGGCGCTTGGATCGGCTCGGGCGCTCAATTAGTCATATTGTGAAGCTTGTCGAAGACTTTCGTGAACGCGATATTGCTCTCAAGTCAGTTAGTGACGGCATCGATACGTCGAGCGGAACTGTCGGCATGCTGGTCCTGCACGTCTTGGCCGCTGTCGCTGAGATGGAGCGGGAGGTGACGAGAGAGCGGGTTATTGCAGGCCTCGAAGCATCGAAGCGTAGAGGTGTCATCAGCGGGCGCAGGCCATCGCTGAACAGTGATCGCAAGGCGCTGATGGCTACTATGCTACGGGAGGGCAAGACACATGCTCAGATCGCTCGTGCCTTCGATGTTTCTACGCGCACTGTCACACGATACGTTGCGCAAGCGAATGAAGGCAATTCATAGCAATAAATATTGGTAGCAAGATTGTTAGCATGTTAGCTAGCATTAATGATAACAAGAATGCTTTATAACTTGATACAAAGCAATCAAACTATAAATAATGAAAGAAAGGTTTCTATATTAAAATATAGCTTTCATTGTATGTTGCTTTATTGATACAGTTATAGTAAGTTAGCTAGAACAAGAGCTAGATTGATATCTATCTACCAATATTTTTAGGATTTCGCATGATCATTTCAGTTATCAACACAAAAGGGGGCGTCGGAAAAACGTCGATTTCGCTCGGACTCGCCGAAGTTTTGGCGGAGCGGGGGCACCGTGTGTTGGTCGTGGACGCAGATGGACCACAAGGATCTCTTACTGATCGCTGTGCTCTGATTGCGAAGTCTGACGAGTTGCCATTTGATGTCGACGGTTCAGCCGAGATGGACATCAGCAATCAAGTCGAAGCCTGGGATGCTACGATGAAACGTATCAATCGTGCTCTGCGCAAGGCCCCGAGCTACGATCACGTCATCATCGATGGGCCACCGTCTCATGCCGAAGTGCAGAAAGCTATGATCGCTCGATCTGATTTTGTGCTGATCCCTGTTGTGACTGATGCGATGAGCCCGAGAGCGGCTAAAAACATCGTCGCAGCTGTTCGGAGCGCAGCAGAGAGCGGGAAGAGCATTCAAGCTGCGATGCTGATGAACATGACGCGATCACGTGAGCTTGCGACGAAGCATGCTCCGCAAATCGCAGCGCAACATGGAATCGCATTGCTCGATGCGCAGATCCCCGACAGCGCCGCAGTTCGCAAGGCAGACATGACATCGCAGTTAGTTGGACGCATGCCAGATAGCGCGCGTTTTATCACTGCAATTGAAGCACTCATTGATGAATTGGAGTTATAAATATGAGCAAATTTGATGTAACAGCCGCAGCCGGAAACGCTGCAAATACAGCAGAAGCCAAGGTCGAGGAGCAGGCAGAGGCCCCTGCAGCTGCGAAACCGGCTGCGAAGAAGGCGACTACTGCACGGAAGCCAGCTGCTAAGAAACCGGCCGCGAAAAAGGCACCGGCACGGAAGCCAGCTGCGAAGAAACCGGTCAACGTCGAGGCAGAAATGTCGAAGCCGACTGGCGTTCTGAACGAGCTGTTGGAAGAAGCCGAGGTACAAGCACAAGGCATGTCTCAAATCGCTGTCCGTATGCCGCCTGCGCTGAAAACACGTCTGAAGGCAGCTACTTCTCGGGCGGGATTGAAGCAAGAGAAGTTCGTTGCTGCGCTCATCAGCAGCGGTCTGGATGAGCTCGAGGCGATCTTAGAGGCTCGCGACAAAGCGTAAGAATTTTCTTCATCTAATTTTTTGGGAAACTGAAAAATGTACTCACTTCTTCTCCAGATACAGCAATCAAGCTGTCTACAGGAGATGTTATGAAGACGAAGAAGTTTCTGAAAAAAGCGATGCAGTATGCAGCTGCAGTTCATCTGATCGCCATGATCAAGATCGAATATGTGCAGCATGTGATCATATTTTCGTAGAGCACATATCGAAAAAGGGGGTCATCTCTGACCCCCTTTTCTGTCGTCTTCTCGCACAGAGTATGTCCCCACCTCTGATACTATGAAGATTGCGGAGCTGCTGTAAAAAGCAAGCCTGGTGTCTTTTCGCGCCTATCCCGGGGGAGACCGCCAGGTCGGGGGCAGAGCCCCTGGTCGTTCTCTCAAATCTCAGCTTAACGATCTCAGTTTATCGTCTCTCCAAATATTGGAGACGTGCTGTGATGATCTGCGAGCGTGAAAAAAGTGATGATGATGAAGACGTTATTTCTGTCGAGATACACAACGATACGAGCTTGCTGAGAGCGAAGTATGTGGTCAGCGATCGCGATGTTGTTGAAGCAGAATGCGTGATCAGATCGCAAGATCGACCGGCCGAAATCTACAGCTGGAGTAGGGGCCAGACGCCGTCACTCAGTCATCTCATGCATGCTCGTGTTATCTGTGCGAAAGCGATCGAGAAAACTTAGTATCGTATAAGTCATTGAAAAAATTCACTTTGTTAATGAGAGTGCGTATTTTCGTTGTGCCGTTAACAAAATGAATGATTTCAGATGCTTACGAGACTTATTCGTTTTACGAAAATCGGTCATCGTCGATATCTGACGTCTCCTCTAGCCCAATTTTCTGCCTGCGAATTCTTAAAATCTGGATTCTGATTGGTCTCTAAAAAGCTGACTTCGCTTGCATTTTTCCGGCAGCCGACAATCTGAAAAAGTATGGGTTCTTACTCATAGCAAGCCGTATCTTTG
>Ga0209603_1003269_pt1 | contig 14157 bp, 8 predicted proteins | sample COGITO_mtgs_1206_FD_184812 | JGI IMG/M metagenome (GOLD analysis project Ga0209603, IMG submission 184812) | Pelagic marine microbial communities from North Sea - COGITO_mtgs_120607 (SPAdes) (version 2) | ecosystem: Environmental > Aquatic > Marine > Epipelagic ... | reverse complement strand
TTGATGTGCGAGAACCGCAATGTGGGTGGCTGCGATTAAGGAAAAGCATGTTGAGTGGTACGAGAGGCATGCCTTGCCCATAGCCTGGTCCACATTGCAGTCTGGAGGCGTGGAAGTTTCCAAGCGCCGCCGTTTGTTTTGAAATACCTGCGGCGGTGCATCTCCAAATGCGGGAGACCAGGTGTCCTTGACGTTGGTTGCCGCACTTCTTTCCCACAGGGATTAGCCCGGAATAGGCAATAGGGAATCTGCGCCCCATGGCCCACCCTCCGCTCCCTTGATAGTAATATGTTACATATATATATATATACGTATGTATATCATTGTATATGCGTAGAGTCTTCGGAAATCCTCGCCATAGCCACGAGCACTTGTCAGAGGCTGGACTACCGGTGGTGTGACGGTGCGGATAACGCATGTGGGTGCGCAGGATCGTGAAGAATATTGTATGCAAGGGCGACACACTACCCGTGAATCATTTGATGTGCAAGCACTCGAAGCAACCAGCCACGAGAGATGGATATACGATCATAGCCGCATGTTTGAAGCCATGCAATCCAAGGTTTGTCGTTGGAGTTGCAAAGCTCTTTGTAAAGCAAGAAGCCCCTCAAGTTTGCAAAGCAATTCGTGAGGCATCTTTGTCAATTGGTGCGAGAAGATGGGGGTATGAATGTTGAGACCAAAACTTTTGATCCAATCGTTCTCGAACGCACACTCATATGCTGGCTGCACCATAAGATAGACAATGGCGGCTGGCGCTATCTCTCCAACGGATAAGAGGCATTGGACACACAGAACATGCTCGACTGCCAGTCAGCTGGGTACACTACAAGTTTAAAAAAGAAAACCTTCTTTCGCCAACCCTTGCTTCAGGCCTGTGACGTGGGGAACGTGGCCGGCCTCCCTCCACAAACGCTTTGCTGCCATGCTATTTGCGTATCAATTCTCCAACGTTTGCGTTATAAACCTGGATCAGGGTATATCACAGGAGTTGTATGAGTGCATGGATGAAGGTATAGAGCAGCGTATAGTGTACGATATGTGTCAGGGTGTGTGCAGGGGTAACCTGTTATCGATCGGAGGCATTGTGCTTGATATACCTTTGACATCTGGCCCCAGGGTGTCGTGATTCAAGGAAACCTCGGCGTCTGTCAACTCTGCCCTGTGGTCGATATGATGCGCCATGGTCACAAACACCCGCAGCTTCGATATGCTGCACAGCATTCTGGCCCGACGGCACAAGGAACAGAACCAGCTGTGGGAACTGAGACAGGCTTTCTGGAAGAAGAGCCGGTGCGCTTCATGACGTCTGGTCCCTACGGGCACAGTGTGCCTGCGGGTCTGGTCTCGCACCACACCGAGTCTTCTTGGGCTGTATAAAAGACTTTTGTCCAGGAGACGTCAGCGCGCAGCAAATGCGATCTGGAATCGAACCAGCGCCTCCTCAGCCTTTAGGTGCATGTGTTATCCGTAGAAGCCATGCTGTAAGCAGTGAAAGTCTTTGCCGACGTATTAAAGCCTGAGCAACAGATATACTCTATAGCAACAGGGATACATCTATAGCAACAGGTATACTCTATAGCAACAGGAAACTATATATATCCGCATCGATGCCTTGACTGTGAAGTTAAAAATGTTGACTGAGTTCGTGGTTGTGTTGACTGATATAGTTGTATTGGTGTATGTGAAATTGTAACTCAAACAACGCGAACAACTGTTGCATTGTTTGTCAAGTATACTCATACATCACATCCTAATTTTAAGTGTTGTATCTTGAAATCCAAACAATGAGAACGCTTGAGTAACCAAGGATGAGTCGAAGCTGACTAACGCTCGAGTCAATGGTAATCAATTGGCTCCCTTCCCATATCTTCTTGAAGCCTATTTCACTTGTACGCCATGCCCAGCTGCAACAGAAACATGATCTAATTTGAAGTGATGTAGCGAATTGTAAACAATATGACTCGGCATCTCATCGTCCTTAGATGTCGCTAAGTGATTATGACTTGGAAGAACATTGTCGTGTTCGTGTTGTGTGTCATGAGCTTGTCTGGTCTCTAACAACATTCAGAACAACTATCGACATGAGTTCGTGTGTTTGTGGTCAAGCAACAAGATCTACACCAAACGCAATTTCATACAACATGATAGTGCATTGTGTGCATAATCACTCTATGGATCAATAAACACTCTTTGGGTCATGATAAACCTCTCCATATCTTGCGTGTGGCTTGCGTGTGTAACAAACTGTGGAGAGGCTGACTCGCAAATAATGTTTATTATGCCACCAGCAACCCGGAGAGCAGGATGAACTAAGTGTCCAGCGTGTACTCAGTCTTCAGAGACAACCCTGTGGGCAATGTCAAAGTGAATCGATGAAAAAACTAGAAGGTCGCATTTGACACTGCCTGTTCTAGAAAATGCAACCTAACCATCATGTCGGGACAAGCCCTGAATGTGATACGGTTGTTATGAATCAAGAAGTGAGATATACTCGACAATGGTGATTCTCAAGAATGTAACCCAGCAAGCATGTTGGGACAGCCCCTCAATGTGCTTACGGTTGTTATAATTAGAAGCAAAATTGTACATCTGATCATTGTCACCACTGCAGACATCTGATCTGTTATCCCAGTTCAGTCGAAAAAAGCCGTGATGTGCTCCACTGATGAAACATCTTCCACGGCGAGGCGAAAGTTATGCTCAAGGGTCATGGCGCCATCTTCCCGAGGGACATAGCCCCATTTCTCGTCTGACCAAACCGTTTCCTTAACCACTCGCAAGCCCCGAAGAACATATGTACCGCCAATCTGCATGCCGCAGTCGGCGGCTGTCCAGCGCCATAAGCGTATTGGTCCCACGGTAATGCCATCCATGTCAATTCCGTAGATGCAGAGAAATGGTTCAGAGGTGTTGCTTGTTTCACCCTCGTCGAGATAAGTAATGCGAAGAACAATACCCACGAAGTCTCCAACTTGCAGACCCTTTACGAATTCCAATGTCGCCATGTTTTGGTACGGTTCAGACAAGTCATATTCAAACAAGGGCGTTCCGTGATCCTGCTTGCATTCACTAAGCCGCGACTGGTCATCAAAGTATAGCACACCCTTTTGTCCTAGCCTGGCTTTGAGGTTATAGAGATCCACAAAGCATCCTGTGAGAGTTTCCAAATGTTCACATCCTGGTGAAAGGCATTTCACCTCGGGACCAAATGTCATGATGCACACGATGTATCCTTCTTGACCAATGTAAATTGCTACCGCTTCTTGTAATTCAGTGCTAGCGCCATTAGCGTTTCCTTTGATTTTGCCTTTGCCTTTTGCTGTCGGCTGTTTACCTTTGGTTACGCCTTTGCTCTTACCCTTGGTGGCGTTTTTGAATTTGCCTTTGTTCTGAATAGAACACACCTTGCCCACGGCCAGCACCTGTGCACATTCTATGTTGATCCGGTCCATTATCGGTGTATCCGTGGCAAAGAGCTGAGCGCATGTTGATATAACCGTGGGACTAGCAATGGGTTTCGAACCACGAACCTGTGTGTCCTTTGGATCCTTAGTTGCATCTGTCTCCAATGTCACTCCCAAAGATTTGGCCGAGGCTTCAGCTGTCTTTGCATCTTCCATTTTACGACGACACTCCGCTGCAAGCTCGTTCATCTGCTCTTTCATCTGCTTCTGGTAGTCTGCCGCTCCTTGGTAGTTCTTACTTGTGACAAGCTGTTGAAGTGTTGCCTCATGTTGGATTCGTGTGTCTTCGAGAAGTGTGCGAGCTGTTGTGGCGGCTGACCTGGCAGAGACCGCTGCACTGCGAGCTTGAACTTGTGGTGTCGTATATGGATTTTGGGAAGCAACTGTAGTCTTGGCCAACGACGATTTGCCCCACGACGATTGCATGGCTTCTGACAATAGATTCTGAGCACCATCGACATTGTCATTTGTGAACATCGTCTGCATTGCACTTTCAAGTGCCTGCATGTTCTTCTGTAGACCAGCCGCTGCTGCAAAATCATTCTTCTTTATGAAGCCTTCAAGTTTGTTTTCGTATTCTGTCTTGAATGATTCCAGTTCCTTTTGTAGCGACTCCACTGTGATTAACTTGGCCGCTGCTGCTGTCTGAAGTACGTGGGCCCCAGCGTAGTCCTTCTTGGCAACGAGTTCTGCAATCTTGGCTTGTGTAATGTCGTCGAGCGATGGTGGCTCGACAGCCAATGGCCCAGGCGCCGTTGCGGTGGGCTTCGCATTCGCTGCCTGACTCTCTATCTTCTTTTGTAGTGCGTCGGCCGCATCAAAATCACGCTTCTTAATGAGGTCTGCCAACTGCTTGGACATGTCGTTGTCGCTCTCATGTTCGATATGTCCTGTGGATGATTCCGGTTCTCCGGCAGAGGTGCTGTTCACTTTAGTTGCTTTCTTAGCTGGTGCCTCCTCAGCTGAGGACCTCGGTGACAATGCACGTTTGTTTTCCGGTTGCTGCTGTTGAAGGGCACTGGAAGCTGCGCCATTCGTCTCGACATCGGTAGCCAGAGCCAGTGCCGGCGGAGCTTCAGTATTAGGATCAATGACTGTCTGCAGTGTTCCATGCGATTGCTCACTTGGCTTCTCTTCTGTGATCCCGTGGTGCTCATGCTCAGCCACAGCACCAGTATCTTCACCCGCTTTGTTATGTTTGACGTGTTCAGTCTCCCCAACGGCTTGCATGTCCTGACGTGGTAGGGTGCCTGAATCATTCTGAACGTCATCATTAGATTTTTCTGGCTTGCTTTTGCGAGCCATCTGAACTATACTCCTAGCAACGATGGATGCTTAATCTGAATGATGCTTGAGCCAAGACACTATACCCCTGACACCCATGCTTCCAACAAACACCACCAAACATGTCAATAACAAATATGCAATACACACAAAGACATACAATGAAACAGACGGCAAAGAATGATAAGCAATGAGCCTTCAGTATGAAATATGTATAAGCACTAGGTAGTGTGCAATTAGCCAGTGATAACCGATTATGTGTATCTATATATACAGATTTCTAAAACCCATGAATCCAATCACATACATTTAATTGCTGTGGAAACAAGATTATGACATCATGACATCATGTACTCCGAAGCTCGAAAGATTAAACAAAATCAATCACGAGATATAATACGCAACATATGATGATTGAAGACTACGCAATCAAATAAACACAAACAAACACATCTAACTCAAATCATTTGTGATTCATGTCTACGTATCTTTACATGCCCAACTGTATGCCACACACCTGATCACATCAGCCAACAACCTATCCAGACGAAGATCTGGTTTCAATACTCACGCACGTTTGGTTTCAAATCGTGTATAGGAGCCTCTCCTTCGTGTATCCACCCACAAAATCTATCCGTATATTGTGTGCGACTCTTGTGTGTAACAAATGTGACAAGGATTACTCCCAATAATAATGTACTTTCTGAATGTATTTTGCCACCAGAAATTGTAGCTCACAAACCCTTAGACCATTCATACAATGCAGTGGCGAAAACAGCCGGACAGAAAATTGACCTGCACTATCCAGGAATTAATCAGCCGTTAGAGACAGCTCCATGGGCAACGTCAAGACGACTCGATTAAAGCACATGACCGTAAATTTGTCATTGACAATTCTAGAAAATGCAACCCAGCAACCATGTCGGGACAAGCCCTGAATGTGCTTAGGGTTTTTATGATCAGCGAGACAATTGTAAATCGTCCGGATGTACACATCTGGTCTGTTGTTATTGTTGCCACAGCTGTGCAGAAGTTACAACGAACGCTCATCGCGCCATCATCCTGACATCTCGCTAAGTATCTTCGTCAATCTGCTATGCATACTGTCAATCTGCCATGCACATTCGTTGATACAGCATCCCAATTGTTTTCAATCTGCTAAGTATCTTCATCAATCTGTCGTGCATACTGTCAATCTGCCATGCACATTCGTTGATACAGCATCCCTTGTATTTCTCCAAGTCGGCCATCCAATCTTTGCAACGTTCCCTGAAAATGTAACGGCTTTCAAATACATTTCCTGCATGAAAAACTACAACCCAACGTTCATTCAAGCTCTGTGCTCTATCCCTGATTCGTTTGTCCAGGAAATAGCACACTTGACCAGGTATCCCATCTTTCCATCCACCATCCCAGTTGCTACTATACTTGCAATACATTCTTCTTCTCACACTATATTCACCTGCTGCTGCAGCCTCCAACAAGTTAACTGCTCCAATCCAACAGGCTTTGGAGCAGGCTGAAGTTTTCAGGATTCCACTAAATTCCATCAACTCCATATCCATGGTTAGACTCCCCTCGTCGTCGTCTTTCAATCTTTTCACTGTTGCTCCATTCGAGAACCATATATATATATATAGTAAAGCAATTAAATCAATACTAAGCACTAATGGCAATAATAGATTGATAAATACATAGTAAAGCAATTAAATCAATGACAAATTCATGCAAACTAGTTCAGTTACGTTATGCAAATTCAAAAACAATCCCTGCAGATAATACAAATACCAAGCAAATCCAAACAACTCATCAGTCAAATCCAAGATCTTAAAAACAAAGCAATGGCATGCGATGAGTTTTTCTATTATCCGATTGAGAACCAAAGGTTATCCGGTTGTGCCCCTCGCGTGCCAAATGAAAGATCCTCCCGAACGCAATCATCCTGTCCCTCTCCAAGCAATAGCAATGCTTCATCTGTGGAAGTCCAATCAAGTGCAGCTGCTAGCAAGTCTTGACCTTGCAGTTTTTCCCTGACCATGAGATGCGGAGCCCACTGTGTCAGCATACCCAGCACGTCTTCCTCATGCAGCAAAACTGTCGTGCATCCAGGATTCATCGCAAAATGAACAAAAGAAAGGCATTTGAACCAACATAGCTAGGTAAAGTCATTGTATAAACAACGCAATCAAATTGCAACAAACAACCACATCTAACTCACATTCTTTCTAAATCATTCCTACATAACTTGACATGTCCCATTGTATGACACAACTCTAATCAAAGCGGATGCCTAAATAACCTGATGAAGATCTAGCTTCACCACTTGTCTCGTGGCTGACAAAAACCATATGTTGACGGCCACGATCATTTATTTTTAGTCAAAACAGCTAAACTCTTCTGTGGTCATGTCCACAGATCATGACATTACTGGCTTAAGTTGATTATATGACAGTATATGCATTCATCAGATCCACATGAACATGAGCAATTAAACATAACTGATATGCATGCACAACACGTTGAGGAACATAAGAACTTATAAGTTCAAACAGACCATGAGCTTAACCATAAGCTCCAAGACCAGAAGGAGAAAGGAGCACAGACACTGACATCATAGTGTGATGCAATAACATGCAAGAATGAAAACTAAATGATGAGCGTGCATAATCCTCCAGTCATAATTGTGATTGTTTTGTAAACAGAGACTCTGAGCGCAGGATCCTCGAGTCCTTCGAGAGTTGTGCATAGAAGCACCACGCGACACCAGAACTGAAGAGCATTAGCCACGCCTCCAAGACAAAACTAGGCAACGTCCAAGCGACTCAATCCAGTTGCTAGAGAGTCCAGCCAGCAAACCACACCAACTACAAATCCTTACACCGCGAAGGTGACAACCGCATGAACAGCCTCCAAAAAATTCAGTGAACCTGTATGAGTACCGCGAGCAGATGCAACAAGCTGTTGGGACAAGCCCTCAAGTCAAGGCAACTGTGACACATCATAATGTTGTGTGACATCATGAGATCCAGTCATTTCATCTGTCAAGTCGAATACGACTGGCGATGGCATGATGACGACCGGCGAGGTGTGCTGCACCGTTGTTTCCTCCCCAGCCATGCGGCTACTGGAGGCTGCTTTGTCTGGACTGTTTTGCGTGTCTGGATCAGCTCGAGGCGCCCGATCCTCCTTCAGCACTGGTAGCCGGGACGGCTCCTGCACTGTCAGCTGCGCGGGGCCGGGCCACCCGGGAGCGGGATCGTGAACGCTCTCGAAGCACTAATCTTGGTGCAAGTGTCACACGCTCTCTCCAATCCGAGGTCAGATCTTGATAACCTAGAACTTGCCTCCGTCGGAATCTCTCCACGGAAGTTGTTCTCTCAGCGCGAGGTACACGATGTGTCGCCGGGCTGATGCCTCGACGGCGCCTCCGGCTCGCTCGGAATTCCTCATCAAGCTTCATAGCCGCGGCGCGTTCTTCCGCTTCAGCAGCGCGTTCTTTCGCTTCGGCCAATCTCGCATGGAGAATGCCCAGCAAGTACGCCTTGTGATTGTTTCCCTCAATAAGTGTTTCCATGACCTGATACCGGTCTGAGGTGCACACCACGTCTTCGTCCATGGCCGCGTGGGCCGTAGGCGATGTGAAGCCAGTGCCCGCAGAATTCAATCCTAAGGCAGCAAGCTCACCAGTCGAGCGCGCTCGGGGAGCTAGAACATCATAGTCCACTGCCACGACATCGATTCCTCGCGCTTCGTGACTCACACGCTCATCCACCATGTCGCTGAAAGGGCGCACCCAGGTATACTCTTGTCTTTCGTGCAGGCTAGCACTCAACTCCGGTATGGGCGGCAGGTATCTGCCAGCCCCCAGACGCGTGTTTGGCGGCGGCCTTGGAGGGCCCAAGACACGAGGGAGCCCAATCGGACTAGGTCCCATCTCGGCTTCACTAGTGTCCTTCTCCTCCTTGGAGTAAGAGCTCGCCTCCCAAGCCAGCCATATGGCATGAGTCTTGTCCTTCACTATTTTCCGTTCCTTTATCACCCTCCGGCATCTGCGGTCCCAATTGACTCCCCTCGCGAACCGTCCCAAGACTACACGAATTGAGGGAGTGGCCGACCATCCTTGGCGGACAATGGGCACCGTAGTTGTCAGTTCCGGCGAGGGTACTCCTGACCTGGATGGCCAGATGAGCCGGCCTCGCCTCGAGGTATGAAGATTCCTCCGTTCAAAGGCCTGACGTGCGACCCATTCCCAACCGCTCTCACGCCTTGGAAATACATGCCGCTCGGGGCCCTGAGACTCCAGAAACCACTCTAACCAAATTCGCCACTCGCGGGACTTGGACATACTCTCGACTCCAGTTGCGCGAAACTCCTGATCCATCTGATCGACACCAGTCTTCTGAACGTCAGGGAACGCTATCCTGACACCGATCTCTCCGGGGTAGCCTTGCGGAATCATCTCCTGGTACTCGTCCGGAGTTATTGGCATGTCATGCGCAGTAGGCCAGGGGAACGCAGTTCCCGTAGAGTTCAATCCAGAACTCCCTGCTTCTCCTTCTGTTGTCTCTAGCAGCATAATTGTCTTGCATCCAGGATCCATTGCACAATGAACAAAAGCAAGGCACTTGAACCAACATAGCTAGGTAAAGTCATTGTATAAACAACGCCATCAACTTAAAACTAACAACCACATCTAACTCAAATTCTTTGTAAATCATGCCTACATATCTTTACATGTCCGATTGTATGACACAAATCTACTCAAATCGGATTCCTAAATAACCTGATGAAGATCTGACTTCACCACTTGTCTCGTGGCTGACAAAAACCATATGTTGACGGCCACGATCATTTATTTTTAGTCAAATCAACTAAACTCTTCTGTGGTCATGTCCACAGATCATGACATTACTGACTTGAGTTGATCACAGCTTTGTAAATGATTATATGACAGTATATGCATTCATCAGATCCACATGAACATGAGAAGTTAAACATAACTGATTTGCATGCAGAGCACATTGAGCTACATACGAACTTATAAGTTCAGACAGACCATGAGTTTCACCATAAGCTCAAAGATCAGAAAGAGAACGGAACACAGACACTGACATCATATTGTGATACAATAACATGCAAGAATGAAATCCAAATGATGCGCGTGCATAATCCTCGAGTCGCAATTGTGATTGTTTTGTAAACAGAGACTCTGAGCGCAGGATCCTCGAGTCCTTCGAGCGCTGTTCGTAGAAGCAACACGAAACGCCAACCTGACGAGCCTTGGCCACGCATCTAACACTGAATTAGGCAACGTCCAAGCAACTAAAACCAGCTGCTAAAGAGTCCAGCCAGAAAACCACACCAACTATACATCCTTACACCGCGAAGGTGGCAACCGATTGAACAGACTCCAAACATTCAGTGAACCTGAATGTGTACCGCGAGCAGATGCAACAAGCTGTTGGGACAAGCCCTCAAGTCAAGGCAACTGTGCCTCATCAAAATGTTGTGTGTTATCATGAGAAGCTGTTGGGAACAGCCCTCAAGTCAAGGCAACTGTGACTCATCAAAATGTTGTGTGTCATCATGAGATCCAGTCATTTCATCTGTCAAGTCGAATACGACTGGTGAGGGCATGGTGACGACCGGCGAGGTGTGCTGCACTGTTGCTTCCTCCGCATCCATGCGGCTAGTGGAGGCTGCTTTGTCTGGACTGTTTTGCGTGTCTGGATCACTCGGCTCAGGGAAAGTGCTAACCACTGCGGAAGTAGTTGATGGCGCTGGGCTTGTAAACTTTGCAAACTTCTGACTGATACGATCGAGCCCGGCCTGAAACATTGCGAACTCGGCATCTAAAGTCTCATGGATCGACTCTAATGCGGGCTCCTCTGCAACAATACCAATTGTCCTTGTCCTATTGTACCCGTGAGCAGCAACAAAGGCTGATCGAACATGATCGACCATGATAGAAAGGGTGAGCGGTGTAACACATGCCGAACATGATAGATCGAATGGCTTCTGAGACTGCTTGACCCCACACATGCAGCAATACCAATCCGTCACTTCATCCTGCTCCGCAAGGGCGGGATGTTTACCAGGCGCTGGGCTTCGATGCTCCGCAAGTGCGGGCACGATAGCTGGTGAGGGCAGGACCGGCAGGTACCGTGGTAGCTTAACTCCCCGATGTGCCTTGACTGATGACTCGCCCAACTCTGATGATGTCCCAGTCATAGTCCTTGCCCTCTTGTGCCCGCCCTTCAGACGACCCCATGACTTCTTTGCACCACAGGAAATGCATGTCTGTTTCATGAGATTCGGATTCTGGGGCTTCGGATTCTGATAAAACTTCTTGACCCCACAATCGCAGCAATACCAATCCTTGCCTTCCTTGTTTTCCACAAGCGCGGGAAGCGCACCTTCATCCTTGCCCTCATCCTTGTGCAACATGCAAGTGTCGACGCGCACTGCCCCGCGCTGCAGCTCGGATAACTCATCCTCCAAGATGGCTATCTGGTTCCTGGTGTGCATGGTTTATTGGATTTGTGCCAATGTGTATATGCTCCTATATGTATGTATGTTTATAAGCTCCCGCTCTCTATGTGAGTATCTTTCTATCTGTATCTCTCTCTCTCTCTCAATTCTTGTCTGTCTCTATATATATAGATACATGTATATGTTCATCTGTGTATATATATATATATGTACATATACATAAGTACATATATGTGTATATACTTATGCCGTGTACGCACATGTTCCACCACATGTGCATACATACATATATACATGCATACCATAGCTACACGTGACATGATGAGTAAGTAAGTAAGTACATATATATATATGATGTACATGAGTGCATATAAGTATATAAGTATATGTGTAAGTCTACGTATTCATATCTATGCGTGTTCCAGACACATACCTGGAAGCATATATGCATTTCACACATACAATGTAATGTATATGAAAACACATATAAGTAAGTAAGTAAGTAAGTATTCCCATTGATTGATCCCCCAATCACATAAGCACCTGGAGTCTGTGCAGTGTGGGCACTTCTGCCATTGCTTGAAGTCACCGGCTTTTGCAACGGCCACGAAGTTCACAGGCAGGTCTGTTACACGCGATGGTGCATTGTTCGGTGGTGTACCTGGTTGGGAGTGACTGGGATTGGCGCGGTCAAGGAACCACTGGTGCAAGCGCGGGCTGAGTTGTGGTGCCGCAAGTGCGGGCAAGGAATCAACAGCAGAGTGGACATCTGGTGCCGCAGCCGCGAGAGAGGAACCACTTGCATCCATGGTGATACAGCAACTTTGCAAAAGCAACAAGTCAAACCTTAGAACAGAGTCTGAGCAGTGACAGCTACGACGAGCATCTGCTGAGACATAGCATGGTATGCCGCGTGTAAGTATACATCAAGTGGATGTAATATAACACAACTATATAATGTGGAAATGAGAAACCCTACCAGTGATGAGTAGAGCCAAGGGCCCTGGTGTTAGCTTGGGAACTGAAACTTAGGAACTGTAGCTTGGGAGATTCGGTTTCGGAGCTTTAGCTTGGGACTTTAGCTCAGGAGCAGCATGATTGTGGTAATCCAGGAACCATGCAAGGCACTTGAACCAACATAGCTATGAGAAGTCATTGTATAAACAACGCAATCAAATTGAAACAAAAAACCACATCGATCTCAAATATGAACAAGTGATATCGATCAACCATAAGTCCATGTCACAAGGATCATATGACGAGATATTGTGTCGTGAGCACGAGCGACTGCCCAGTGACTGAAGTTACACTACCACACCCAAAGGTCGTGTAGCTTGTGACAACTGCAAGAATGAATACCAACTGATATGCGTGCATAATCCTCGAGTCGCAATTGTGATTGTTTTGTAAACAGAGACAGTGAGCGCGGGATCAACGAGTCCTTCGAAAGCTGTTTATAGCAGCACCATGCGACGGCATAACTGAAAATGTATTGGCCATGCCTCCAAGACGGAACTAGGCAACGTCGAAGCAACTCAATCCAGTTGCTAGAGAGTCCAGCCAGAAAACCACACCAACTACAAATCCTTACACCGCGAAGGTGACAACCGTATGAACAGCCTCCAAAAATTCAGTGAACCTGTATGAGTACCGCGAGCAGATGCAACAAGCTGTTGGGACAAGCCCTCAAGTCAAGGCAACTGTGTTTGATTATATGTGGCAATGATCTTGTGAATTATATGCATTTGTGAATATGTACCTGCATGTGAATATGTACCTGCACGTTATGTATACAGTAAGGTCTCACTGACATTCACGAAATGTTACATTCAGCAGCACTTCACCTGTATTGGCCTCGCGCATCTCTACGGGAATGACAGCGTTGAAATGCCACGTTTCCCAATCGAGATGGTGCTGATAAACCTTCTTGTGCAGCATCGGAACGGTTCCTTGCATTTTGGTTGTGCAATGCATCCACCCAAGAGGTGTAAAATGAACTTGCACACACATAAATGCTTCAGGCTGTACATCTCCATGAATCTTAGTTGCACGTTCGAGGGCCTGCTCAAAACTCTCTCGTAAGCCGACGTAATGCTTTCCTGGATCTCCCTTTACCATACGCGTCGCTTGGATGGTTGTTGTCTCCGACTTTGGAATAATGACGTAAAGCACTGTGCTTTCACGGACTTCCACCGAGCTTGGTGTTAACATCATGGTTGTATCAATGCCCAACTAGCCAGTGTAAGAACACTAACTATTGCTGTGAAGCGAAACTTGAACAGTAACAGCCACTTGTGTACATACATAATGAATATCTTGGACATGGTCATATAACCCAAGTCGCTTCAAATAGTCTGACATACTCCCCTTGCACGATGCCTATGCAATAGCAGCAGAGTCACCAGAAGTCAAACATATATCCAACAACCTTCACCGACACATTGTCCAGAACTAAAACATAAATGTTTGTTAATGGATTTCGCCAGCAGTTGTTACCTAGCCAGGTTCCACGCGGATGAAAGTAAGTTCGCCCAGACAGTGTTCATCATGAATACACCATGTGGTAACAATCAAAGAGAAAACAAGACCGACCACCCTGGTATACACCTTCTCCCATACAAAAATACCATTGAACATCTGTGTTACTGAATACTAGGTGCACCTTGCGTTACGCTGTGACCCTGACAAGAGCCGTAAGTTTGCTATGAATGGTGTTTGGCATAAAATTAACCAGATGGTTGAGTTCAAACTTGAACCACAAATGTTTGTACGAGCATATACTGTGTCTGATGCCTAGCCAGGGTCTGTTTCCTAGAATCAGTTTATATGTATCCGTTACTGTCAGACATTTGGCATTTGATTTACGCGAACCCATATGCACCTTGCTTTACGCTATGCCACTGACACAAGCCCT
>Ga0209603_1003267_pt1 | contig 14160 bp, 10 predicted proteins | sample COGITO_mtgs_1206_FD_184812 | JGI IMG/M metagenome (GOLD analysis project Ga0209603, IMG submission 184812) | Pelagic marine microbial communities from North Sea - COGITO_mtgs_120607 (SPAdes) (version 2) | ecosystem: Environmental > Aquatic > Marine > Epipelagic ... | reverse complement strand
TTGGAGACAATGGTTATAGATTGGTTGATCAGTTTCGTTGCTTGATGTTGCAATTACGATGTTTGCATTATACTTTGAGATAGAGAGGCGCTCTATGATATAGGTTATTAAAGGCTTTTCATTGATTGAGCTCAAGATTTTTCCAGGTAATCTGGAAGAATTAAATCTGCAGAGTACAATGATTCCAATATTCATTTTCGCTCAGAAATCTTAGTTGCTGGAATACCTCCAAAAATTTGATAAGGAGCTACATCACTTGACAGTACTGCACCAGCCGCAACAACACCCCCTTGCTCAATAGTTACCCCTTTAAGGATTTTTGCTCCGGTAGCCAACCACACATCCGCTTTTATGTTTATTGGTCTATTTATATTTGGCTGTTCATTGATCAATGCATTTTTTTCTATGCTGTGATCACTATCCACGATATAAACGAAGGGTGCTACTAAACAGTCATTTCCGATGGTAATCCGATCACTAGCAAAAATAAATGTTTGATAACCAATGGTTGTATTGTCTCCAATATGGATTTCAGCTTTCTCGTTGCAAGTACAAATCTTAGCTCCTTCTTTGATAACTACGTTGTTGCCAATAAAAATATTCTCAGGATAGCGCATGATTTCAATATTTTTATCAAAAAAAACATTATCACCGCAATTACCTACTATTTTTTTATAATGAGCAAGTCTTTCTCTATGATCATGATCAAAGTTCAAATGTCTTCGTAACTGATTATTTTTCATCTTTTATTGATTTTTTTTCAAAAGCATCTATAAATGAATTTTCCGTACAATTCCATATTTTCACATTTTTAGATTTTGCAAATGCATTTAAACTCCAATAGGATTTAAATGAGATTACAAATTTTTCTAGTACTTCATGTAATTTCCGTTTTTCATTACTTACTCCGTGAAACATTGGTTTCGGAGTAGGCTTATTTACTGAATGATTTTGTTTTTCTGTTTGATCGTCATAAAAATGTTTTTGACTGAGAAAAACTTCATTTGATTTCGAGACGAATATTTCAGACAGCCATGAATGATCAGCGCCCACTACATAAATATTCTTAAAATCTAAATTAATTGCATGTAAAATTGTTGGAATCAAGACATTATGGGGTCTGGGCATTCCTAATTGTCTTGAAATTAATTGAAAAGAAATGTTCTCAAATCCTTCGATTGGAGTTGTATTCATATAGTGAACTTGAATCATTTTATTATTGATTAAATGAGATCTCCAATGGATATTTTTTCTCGCTATTAAAGGAATAATGAGAATCATGGGCCAAGAGGTTTCCTTAAAAATTGTTTTTAAAGTTATGATTCGCTCATTTGCATAATCTTCTTTTTGCTCATTAAGAAAATACTCAGGTGAAGTAATTACGTAAAACTCAGGTTTAACTTTTTTATATTCAGCAGTTCTTGCGAAATAATTCACAGCAAAAATTGCTTTATTTTCCATGAATGCATTTTCTTCCTTAAAGAAATCTTTTAAGGATGGACCATTACCTAGAATTAATGCCTCATTGTGATCTCTTTCTATTTTGATTTTTTTTATAAAAAGATCAGACATTATGATGATTTTTATAAGTGTTAAAAGGCTTTTGATTAATTGAAGGATAAATAGTTGTATTTTTATAATCATTTGCAATATCCTTTTACAACCCAAAATCTAAATACGACAAGCATTTTAGCTGCCTGAATTTTTCCTTTTAAAAGGAAAGAGAAAAAAAGCACACCTGTTCCGCATATTTTAATTAATTCAGACAAAATCTTGTTAGATTTTTGAAAGATGTCAGTATTTTTTAACCTTTTGCGTTCACTGCTTCCCACTCCAATAGCAAGTCCTTGAATATAGGTCAATTGAAGCCTGCTTTCTGGAATGATATGAGTGACCTTGATATTAGGGTCATACAATATTTTCGCTCCTGACTTTTTCAATTTTAAAAATAAATCTTTTTCATCTCCGCCTTCTAATCCTTTCGAACCTCTGCGGCCAAGTTCAATATTGAACCATCCGAAATTCTGAAATACATTTTTTCTAAAAGCCATATTGGCACCAATCGGGAATTTTCCTTTTCTGAAATACTGTTTATGTTCTCCCATATCTAATGCTGCCACAAGGGGCAATAAATATTTTGACATCCATACCGGAGGATTCCCTGATTCATAATAAGGCGTTATTTTTCCTCCTAACGCCACTATTTCGAGGTTTGAAAATGCTTTATTAATATTTTCAATATAATTAGCTTCTACAAAAGCATCATCATCGATAAATGCAAGATATTCACCTTTCGATTCTGCAATTCCTCTATTTCTTGAATATGTATGCCCTTGCTTTAACTCCAGAAAGTAGTGCACATTGATCGTTTTGTGCGTATTTATAAATAAATCACATATCAATCCAGATTTATCTGTACTGTTATTATCTATGATGATAATTTCGTATTCTGAAGAACTGACCGTTTGATTTGCCAACTTTTCTAGGCAAATAGGCAAGTATTTTTCCCTATTAAATGTACATACAATTACAGAAACCAAGGTATTATTTCTTTGGGATGGTTTTGAATAAACCAAAACCTAAAATTAATAAAACAGTTGCAGAAAACGCAGCCGTTATTTTATTTCCAATGAAATATGCTGCTGGCTTGAATTCAAAAATAATTTCTTGTGAATTTGCTGGAATTTCTAGGCCTCTCAATACATAGTTGACTTGCTTGATTTCGGTAGGAATCCCATCTACGGTAGCTTGCCAACCGAGAGGGTAATAAATTTCCGAAAAGACAGCAAAGCCTGCATTTTGATTATTTATACTGTATTTTAAAAGGTTGGGCTGGTAGGTTTCAAGAGTAATGGCTGCAGCATCATAGGTCGACTGTGAAGATTTAAATTTTTTAGCATTTATTACGGTCGTTTTTTTATCCACAAGACTACAGACAGCGGTCAACTCTTCATCAGGACTTTTCACAGAAATCATATTTTCAGTAAACCAGGCATTACCAAAAGCATAGTCATTTGGGAGTACGTTATTGGCTTGATCACCAAATTTTAAATATTGGGCGTTAAGCATATTGATGACTGTAAATTTGGACAAATCTTTGGAACCATTTTGAAGGACACCAATCATCTCGGCAAGATTGCTTGAGAGACAATTTTCAATCAACTCCTGATATCGCTTCATTTTAGCCCCATGATAGCCTCCTAAAGAGCTGTGATTAGCGGATGTTTTGGCTTCATTAAAAGGGTTATTTAAATTCAGCACCCGGTAGTGCTTATCTGCGCTATTTTTAATGAATTGATCTGCTGCAGAGGGATCAAGAAAGCCTTTGACGGCCTGCCTTTGATAATTTTCATCATTAATATAACGGCGGTCTACATTCCAGAAATCAAAGACAACCAATACAGAAATACCTAGCAATGCAATAGGTACTTTTATTTTTTCTTTGATCACCCCATATATCAAGGCGAAGGCGAGTCCAATCAATATCAAGGTTCGTAAAGCGTCTGCTTTTAATAAGGATTGTCTGTCGGCTCTCAGTGCTTCTAAAAACCAATTGGGAACGTTAGCCAATTGTACATCTACTGCACCCTTATAGCTAAATAGGCTACCTATAACTAAGAAAGTAAGGGCCAGACCACCTGTGATCGCAGCACTGATGATCAGGGGTTTTACCATTTGTTTTTTTGATCCATTGAATAGGGTCTCAAGGGCGAGCATAGACAGTAATGGAACACCAGCGAGAAAAATAACAATGGCCATACTGACCGAACGAAATTTATCATAACCTGGGAAATAATCAAATAGAGTATAATTGAACCATGCGAGATTTTTACCCCAGGCGAGTAAAATTGAAAATAAACAAGCTACTAAAATCCAATTTCTGATCTTCGGCTCTACAATAAGAATGCCTAGCATAAATAGGAAACACATGATGGCACCTGCGTAGGTAGGGCCAGCAGTAATGGGTTGATCGCCCCAGTAGGTAGGCGCTGCTTTTAATTGATTACTCACTTGATCCCTAGTCATACCATTTTGACTCAATACTTTGCCTAAATGGGAATCGGTCGCTAGGGTTTGTTGACTTGCACCGCCAGAGAAATTAGGAATCAGAAACGTGAAGGACTCCATTATTCCATAGCTCCAATTGAAGACATAATCTTTATCTAATCCCGAATTTTCTCCACTTTCAGCATTACTGCTGAGCTCTGAAGGGCCCCTTGTAGAATATTTACTGTATTCTAAAGTTGTCCAAATACGACCGGCATTGGCACCTACGCCCAGAATGCCTGCCAAAATTAAGAGGGCAACTTGGGTGCCTAGTTTTGAATAATGCTTTGATTTTATCATCTCAAATAAATGAAATAGTCCATAAATAATGAGCATCAAAAATAAGTAATAGGTGATTTGCAGATGATTGGCTTGAATTTCTAATGCAACCGCCAAACTCAGCAAGCCTAAGGGTAACAGCTTCTTTTTTTGGGTAACCACCATGTGCACGGCACCCAATACGAGGGGCATGTAGGCAATGGCACGAACTTTCCAGATGTGTCCTGCCTCAATACTAATCATACTGAAGGTATTGAAACTAAAAGCTATGGCACCTATGAAGGCCAGCCAAGGTCTGACTCTAAAGGCGAGGAGCATGAGATAGCAGGAAAGGAAAGCTAAAAGGGTTACTTGGGCAGCTGAAGGAAATCCAAATGTAATGATGCGCTGAATATACTTGATAAGGTCACCACTCCAATAAATGTTGATTAAATAGGCAGGCATACCACTGAACATGCTATTGGTCCATAATGCTTCTTCTCCTGTCTCCTGTCTAAAATGGGTAGCTTCTTGTCCTGAACTCACGCCTTGGAAGATGTCATTTTGATTCATACTTTTATTCTCTATGATTAGCGGATGGAAAAAGGCCATCACCAATAAAAAGCCGAATGTTATGAAAATGGCATGAGGTTGTATTGCTTTCAGTAATTCTTTGGTTTTCATAAATTTATATTCAATCTTTTGGCTAGACCATTTATCATTTGATTGATCTCAAGAGACAATTTCAATTTGTAAATTGAGAACGAAAAAATCATGAGTATTAATCCCGATCGAATCATCATATCAATAAATGGATTGATTAATATCGGTATAAAATGATTAATTAAAAGTAACCCTAAAATGATTAAGGCTCCTAAAATAGTTTTGGTTGTGAAAGGAAAAAAATCATATGTCATTTTAATAAGTATTAATTTTAATAATCCATGTAGAGTAAAAACGACAAGTAGGGCGGTGGCGGCACCGATCAATCCGTACCGAGGAATCAAAATGATATCTGATCCGATCATGACTAAACCCAAAAATAAGGTCATTATCATATTAAAATGGTAATATTTAGACATAGATATTATTCCATCATTGAGACTAAAAAGAAGATTGATCAACTTGGAAAGACCTACCAAAATAACGACATATCTACCTGCTTTATAGATTTGACCTTTGGGCATGATGGCGTAGATATTATCTAAATTAATAATGATTAATACATAAATAAGTCCTCCCAAAAGAAAGAGATTGATAGATGCTTTTTTGTAATGTTCATTGATACTGGCCAAATTGCCTGAACCGAAGGCTTCAGCAATAATAGGGGTTGAAATTTCTCCAACAAATCTTCTCGGCATCTCAATTACCATCACCATAAATATAGCCGTCATATAGATCCCGCTGGCCTCAAGGCCCAAATACCGACTGACTAGTTGTTGGTCGGCTAAGTTTAGAAAACTTAAGCCCAAACCTGAAATGAATAAGGTTCCACAGTAGTAAATTAATTCACGAGCGATTTTCGGAGGAAGGGGTTTAAACGAAATCTTAATTTTATATTTATAAATAGATTCAAAAAACAGAAAAGCAATCAAGATAACATAAAAGCAAACATGTAGGATGATGAAAGTATGAAAGGAGATTATGGAGGTGGCAAATAATAAGATACTACCCATATTCAAAGATTTATAAACCAGATCTTTGAGAAGATTTGCCGTAAAAATATTTTTATGAATACTGGCCAAAGTTTGTAAAAACTGAAAGATAATGAGCTCTAAAGTTAGTACAATGAGCAAAACAAAATATGCATTGACTTCAGGAGATTTCTCAGCATAAAAATCAGCCCATGAATTGCGAAAAATGATTAAGATAATTAAAAAAAAGAGAGTCGAAAAGGACACTATCAAAATACCTAATCCGTATAAAGATTTGAGATCTGTTTGTGGATGTTTCAATAGAGATTTAAATCTAATCAATCCAGAATTAATACCAAATCGACCAAAGCTAGATAGCAGCAGTGCGGCACTCAATAAAGTACGAAATAACCCAATTTGATCGGGAGTCATAAATTTAGGCATTAAGATGACCGCATTCACAAATCCAATGGCTACGCCTAGATAAGACGCAGCGCTACTCAGTAAACTTTGACGAATGACTATTCCCATAATTGAGTGGTGAAATTACATCATTTCTTATTTATAGTGAGATGATGGCTCATTTAAGATTTCCGGTGATCGGTTGATATGAATCTCGTTATAGATTAGTTTGAAGGCTCATCATTTCATAATTAAGTCAATTTGAGGTGCTCATTTAGGTCATCCATAATTTTAAAGCAAGGGCAGATAGAGTCAGAATAAGGATAAGTCGAATCCATTTCTCATTTACACCCACAGACCATCTGCTGGAAATCCATGCCCCAATGGCATTACCTATTGCTAAAATAAGACCATAGGTCCATAGGACTTTCCCATTGTACATAAATACCAACAAAGCCACTGAAGTATAACATAATACGACAAAGACTTTAACGCTATTGATTTTAGCCAAATTTAAACCATGGATTCCTGTGAGGGCTGCCATGATAATAAAGCCCACACCTGCCTGAATGAAGCCGCCATAAATACCAATACCAAAAAAAAGAAGGATAGAAACGAGATTGCGCTTTTTAGTAAAGCGTTCAAGGGTTTCCATTTTATCTAAATAAGGTTTCAAAACCGTAATCATCAACACAAAAATCATTACAACAGATAATATTTTATTAAAGGAGCTATCGCTGATTTCTGTAGCAAGATAGGCACCTAACAGGGCACCTAAAGTAGCAGAAATACTTACCCAATAGGCGAAAGGAAACACCGCAATACCCTTACTTTTAAAACCTTTAACAGCAAAAATGTTTTGAATGATAAGAGCCACTCTGTTTGAGGCATTGGCTTCTGCGGCAGGAAGACCCATAAAAATGAGCAATGGCAGGGTCAAAAGAGAACCTCCTCCGGCAACGGTATTGATGAATCCTGCAGCAATGCCCGTGCTTATCAATAATACATATTCAGAGAAGGCCATGATCTAGTTTTTCAGAAGTGAGATGACACGCTAAATTATCATCACAACGGGCTAATAGTTCTTTCTGATTCTTTTTTAATTTAGGGTGGATTAAAAGCGGATTTAATACCACTAAAGGCAATAAGTTAAACCGGCGATTTTGTATTTCAGGATGGGGAATTTTTAAGTATTCAGTCTCTATAACTAGATCACCAAAATACAATATATCAATATCAATTATACGCTGACCCCATTTGATTTTTCTGATACGGCCTAGTTTTTTTTCAATATCCAGACAAATCTCCAAAAGCTGATCAGGCTCATAAGGGAAGTCAATTTCTAATACGAGGTTATAAAACCAAGGTTGATCGGTTTTACCCCATGGGGCGGTCTCGTAGATAGGAGACGATGCGTTTATTTTTAAAATATAATTCGAAATTTCGATACATGCCGTTTGGAGGTTATCTAGTCTTGATCCTTGATTGGAGCCTAATGAAAGGTATATTTTTCTCATATTGTGGACAAACAAATTTAAGGATCAACAAGTTAATAAGCTATTAACAACTATTTTAGCGTAAAATTAATATTTGAGATATGAATTTCCTTAAAAACATACTGGCTTCTTTATTGGGCCTTATAATATTTTCTTTTCTTTTTTTCTTCTTATTGATAGGTATTGCCGCTGCAGGAGAGGGTGATGAAACGGTCAATGTTGAGCCTTCATCTATTCTTTATTTGAAATTGAGTGGTGTTCTTCAGGAGCGGACTACTGAAGATCCTTTGAAAGACCTTTTTCCTGAAGCAGCAGTTTCGGAAATTGGACTGCATGATTTGGTTTCGACCATTCAGCATAGTAAAGAAGACGAACGTATCAAAGGTATTTATCTAGACCATCAGTTGTTGAGTGGTGGTTTTGCTTCATTAAAAGAAGTGAGGGATGCGTTGATTGATTTCAAAGCCTCAGGAAAAATCATATATGCCTATGGAGAATACTTAAGTGAAGGAGATTATTATCTGGCATCGGCGGCAGATGTTTTTTTTATGCATCCCGAAGGATCTTTAGAGTTTAATGGTTTGATGGCCAATATTACCTTTTTCAAGGGTTTGTTTGAAAAGTTAGAGGTAAAACCAGAAATATTCAGAGTAGGGTCTTTTAAAAGTGCGGTCGAGCCATTTTTAAGGAAAGAAATGAGCTCCGAGAATCGACTTCAATATACTTCACTACTTTCCACTATATATGATATTTATTTAACTGATGTGGCTGAGTCCCGCGACATTCAAAAAAGAAATCTCTCAAGATATTCAAAAGAATTAAAGATTCAAGTTCCTGCAGATGCCCATCACTATGGATTAGTAGATTCTCTAGGTTACAAGGATGAACTTAAATCCTTGATTGCATCAGATTTAGAACTAGAAGAGGCTTCCGATATTGAGTTTATTTCCTATCAGAATTATAAAAAATCTCTGAAGAATAAATATGCTAAGGATAAAATTGCCGTAATCTATGCCAATGGATCCATTGTTATGGCGGGAGATGATACGCAAGTTGTGGGTTATAAATTGGCTAAAGAAATCAGAAAAGCCCGTGAAAACAAATCGGTAAAAGCCATTGTATTAAGAATTAATTCACCAGGTGGAAGCTTGGTTGCTTCAGATCTTATTTGGCATGAAGTGTACTTAACCAAAGGAGTGAAACCTATCATCGCCTCGATGGCTGATGTAGCTGCCTCAGGAGGTTATTATATCGCCATGGCCTGTGATACTATTATTGCACAGCCTAATACGATCACAGGATCGATAGGCATCTTCGGTATGTGGTTCAATTTTGGGCAATTACTTGAAAATAAATTTGGGATCACTCATGATGTAGTTAAAACGGGGGATCATTCAGATTTGTATACAGTGACCCGTAACCTTACTGATTTTGAGCGCAGCGCCATTCAAAAAGGGGTCAATAAAGGATATCAAACTTTTATTTCAAAGGCAGCTATGGGAAGGGGGGTGACTTCCGAAGCGATTAATGAGGTAGGTAGTGGTCGCATATGGTCTGGGACACAGGCTTTAGACAATGGCTTGATTGATGTCATCGGTAATTATAATGATGCCGTCGACCTGGCGGTCGCCATGAGTGGGATTGAAGGTGATTATCGTGTGGTTAACTATCCTGCACAGAAATCTATGTTTGAAAAAATATTGGGTTCGGTAACCACCGAAATAAAAGGTTTGAATTCGATGAATAATGAAGTGATGGCTCCTTATTTTAGACAAATTAAATCCTTACAAGAGATGAAAGGGATTCAAGCGCGAATGACTGAGGAATTCATTATTTATTGAACAGAAATGGTGATTTATTTACCTCAAACTCTCAACTAACAATACCCTTTTTGAAAATTTCAAAATAAATCTGGCATGGGTGGCATCAATGCTTCCTAATATGGATTAATTCATTTAGAAAAGAAATAAAAAAGCCCATCAAATGAATGAGCTTTTTCTACATGCTGATCATAAAGCCCTTGGATCTTCAAAAAAACTACCATTATCACTTCATTTGAGAGGGTTTTTATTAAAAAATTCTAAATCCCTAAAATAATGGCTAAAATGAGATGGAGGAAGGAGACTCCATGTAATAAGGCATTAAACCAGTCCATGAGCTCCATTACTCGAACACCTCTTTGGATCTATTTGATTTTACCCGAAATATGTAGTTCTAGGGGATATGGGGCTAATCCAGGGGTTACGCAGACCAAGGCTATGAATCCCATATTTTTAGTTAAGATTTTTTTTAAGTCATTCATCATTTTAATTAGATTCAGTAATAGCAATCTTTTTTGAAAAAAAATTGCTCAGAACTCCCTTTAAAGATTTTAAGTCTTCTTGAGTTCCAAATTGTCACGCAACTTTTATTTCGAAAGACAGGCAGTCCCAATCATTTAATGCCACTTAAATCAGAGATATAATTTTTATTCTCTTCTGTAAAGGACATCTTTAGCATAGGCAAACTCAATATTTATGAAATATCTAAAAATTTTCATTTTTCAAATGCGCAATTAGACAAGAACTAACTTAGTCATCTGTTACTTTTATTCACCTGGCACTATCTGTAACAGATGCCGATTAATCGGCGGAATTTTCAAAAAGGCCCTAAAGCCTGAAGGAATTACCAATAAAACTGAAAATAATTAAATCAGATGGTTGTCTTTGGGAGAAGGAAAAGAGCTGCGCCTCTTATCTTTTTTTGATGATGAAATTAAAATTACTCGAGCGGTTCATTTGGCATTAACAACATCTGATTCTGATCCATTTATATAAAGACTAGATTCAATGAAAGTAAATTATTTTGATTGGATAGGAGAAATACCTAACAAAATAAATATTCATCACGATGGCATTAAACAGGTATACTTTCAGTGTACAAATGGTTATTGGATTGAGATAAATTGCAGTGGGCAAAAAAAAATGTTAACATTGGCCATTGATTGTGATTATTCATATTTAATTCAATTAGGTCGCCATTTTAGAAGCTCTTGCGAACAAATATTTGTGATTAGGTCATCGTTTTATGACTGATTCAATGATGATGTTAAAAAGTATGATTTAAGGTAATTAAATTTTTTGTAAATCAAATGCTATCAAAACTTAATAGACGTCACGATAAACTCAACCTTAGGACTGTATTCAGTCGTATTTAAAGGATAGGAGAGCCTGACACCTAAATCAAAATCAACCAATCGAAGGGTCCGGACATCAAAAGTCAATTCTATTCCTGTCGATTCGTACATATTCTCAGCGTAGGGTACATTACCATTAAAGGTAACCGAGGTGAGGGGAGTCAGCACAGCGATGGCAGTATTATTTAAAATCACACTTGCGTGATCATAAAAGAAGTTTGCTTTGACTCTTTTAATGAAAAATAAAGGACCTATGGCTAAATCAGGATAGCAAATAGGGAAGGAATAATTGAGACCGATTCGGCGGATTTGATCATGGATGAGTTTACCATAACCTCTGGGATACCTGAAATTATCTAAAAACTTGTATTGCGCGATAAAGGGTTCTGAATGATGATCTATTTCAGCGAAGAAGCTATGATTTTTAAAGATTCCGGGTAGATAAAGCCTACTGTTGATTAAAAAAGCATGGGAGGTATTAGAAGTTGTTCCCATGCTTTTTTGGTAATTTGATTGAAAAAAAATGCCCAATCTTGGGTAAAGGTGCTGATAAGCCTGTCTTAGGGTAAAACGCATTTGGAAGTCTAATTCATAGCTCGCAAAAGAACCATCTGTTCCTGTCTCCTTAAGATCATAGTTTACCCAATGTTGTCGTAAATTTTGATTGAGCGCTACAAAATTATAAAAATTTCCTAGGGTTAAGTTGAAGGGTAATCTCACACCTAGGCCTATGTTGTTTTCAGTCCAGTTTTGATTTCTTGTTTCTAAATTAGGAGTGATTTCATCATTTTCTTCGGTTTCGAAGTAAATGGGCACGTAGTTGTTCCTGTTTACTCGTGAAGTTTCTAATGACAAAATGGGATAGTATTTCGCCCATTGTAAGCCCGCTGACCACGAGCTGCTCTTCTCATTTAAATTAAATTGATAAGCACCCATACCCGATAAATTACTCATCTTATTATCGGCGTACATATTAAATATCAAATTGGGAGGTTCATAAGCCAATAATCGACTGTGTAGTTGCAATCGATCTGTAGTAGGATAAGATTGCTCTTCGTAAGATTGTTCAGAAATATTTTTAAGAATATCATCTTTAAATAGTGGTTCAAAATAATCAACCAATGAATGTTCTACGCTTTCGAGAGGTTTCCAATTTTCTTTGGTCAGGGGAGTGGTATGGATGTCATAACCCATGTCTGAATACGCACTATAAGCCAGCATTTTTCCATTTGGAGAAATGCTCGGTTGGATAGCACCAAATAGGGTAGAGGTTACTTGATAAACGCGCTGATCTTGAATTGAATGGGCATAAATATTATCTATACCATTAAAGATACCATCAAAGTAAATATGATTTTGATGGAATGTCAAATGGGCTATTTTTTCAGTCCACCAGGGGGTTATCAGGTGACTTTTTCCTGTGTTAAGATGGATGATTTGAATAGCATTTTTCCCTGATTTCCGTACGATTGTCGCGATCCTTGTTTCATCTATCCAAGTGGGAAACGCATATTGATATTGATGTTCATTATTGATTTTGTCATCTAGATGACCGTTTTGAACATTGAGGACATGAAGCTCATACCCTTGGTTGGCAGGGGCATGAACTGCGATAATTTTATCCCCACTCTTGTTGATTTCGGGGGCAAAATATCGGGCTTTAAGGGTGAGTTGTTTTTTTAATTGTAGGGTATGATCATATAAAATGAGATTACTATATTCTACATTTCCCCATCTAGGATCATAGGCCTTTTCGGTCCAAATGAGATAAGATTTATTGATACTTAATTGGGCATTGGATGGAGCATAAAATCCAGGGCGAGTGATGCGGTTTTCTGTCCCATCTTTCTGGATGGAATAGAATGCTGGAATTTCGTTGAACCCTGCTTTTTCAGCGATGAGGGTTTCAGCATCAAGGTAGTTGGGGTGTGCGTAGCTCGTGAAAGTCTTTTTTACCTTATTATTTATTGTCTCAGCTTCTGTAAGTTTAATTTTAGCTGCTTTTTGCACCCATTCTTTCTTTAATTTTGAAAAGGTAGCTTCATAATATTTAGGGGTACGCATACCCGTATGTTTTTTCAAGCTTTTACTGAAAGGATAAAATTTAAGAAAACTTGATTTTACAGCTTCTTGAAGTAGATTCCCCATGATACCTTCGCCATAATCTAGATTCAGGGATGCTGTCAGGTGATAACCCATATTATATATATTGGGAATCAGTTTTTTATAGGATCCTGCGCTGTTTTTTTCATAATTCAAGGAGGTTCCTGTCAGCAATAGGGCACGATACTGTCCCTCGAAATAGGGCATCCGACCGCGTCCTGCATTACTTAAGAGAGTCTCTGTAAAAACCGCATCTCCCTCAAAAAACCAAGGAGGCATAATTAAATGCGCCATGGAACTCCAAAAATAATCACCAAAAAACATATGGGCTGCGTTGACGATTCCTATCCGAGCGTTTTGTAATTGCTGTACATGTCGATATTCGTGGATGGCCAACAGATCATTCCAGTCAATCGCTCCACCAAAATTATTTTGTGGGGGATTAATATAAAACTCTGAACGAAAAGGTCCCACAGCAACAAATGCATTGGGAGTGATGGATTGATTTTGAAGAATGATACTCACTTGTTCTTTTTTCGGGCCTAAGGAAAAGTAACTGCTGTCATTAAGTTTTTGAATGACATTGGCAATCCGAGCGGCTTGGCCATAAATGCCTTCTTGATAGATGATCTTTGCTGCATCGTTTTCTATGTATTTCCATTGAATAGTGGGTGGATTAAGTCCTATATTATAGGACTGAGCAATCAATCCATAGGAAAAAAAAACAATAGAAAGAGTTAAATGTATTCTTTTCATTAGAACCGATTGTTGAAGGTAATACCTACATACTGGTGGGCTTCTGCTTCAAGGGTTTCTTTGGTTTTAAAATAATAAGTAGTAATCAAGTTAAATCGGGGCCAACTTAGAGCAAAACCGATGCGATTTTGAACAAGCCATGGTTTTGCTGTTTCAGTATGTAGACTTTGAGGTCCAATGAAGTTACCTTCAATGGTGGCATTGTAGGCATTATAGATAAATCCAGGAGCATAAAAAAAATAACTTTCTATTATTTTCTTGGTCCTATTTGAAGACGATGGGCTACCTA
>Ga0209603_1003249_pt1 | contig 14210 bp, 10 predicted proteins | sample COGITO_mtgs_1206_FD_184812 | JGI IMG/M metagenome (GOLD analysis project Ga0209603, IMG submission 184812) | Pelagic marine microbial communities from North Sea - COGITO_mtgs_120607 (SPAdes) (version 2) | ecosystem: Environmental > Aquatic > Marine > Epipelagic ... | reverse complement strand
GGGAAGAAAAATATTTGATTCAGGTAGGCTATACAATAAAATCATTACAGTTTTATTAAAGTATAGATATTATGAAATTGCTCTAAAACTCGCAGAAAGAACCGAAGATTTATTTGATTATAAATGGGCTCTAGAAGAAATATGTAATTTTCTTATTGGAGATAAAAAAATAAATCAAGCCGTTGATTTAATTAAAAAAAATGACTTGAACTTATTTAATTGCATTGATGGAAATAAAATTTCTTTTAAAAAAAACATAAAACAGGATCCATTATTTAATTTAATAAAAAAGGAGTTTACAAAAATTAAAGAAGCTGAATTTAGTTTATTAGATCCAGATAGATCTGAAAATAAATTTAAATATTTACTCTATTTCACAGTTCAAAATAATTTGATGAATTTTTTTATGGAGTTCAATATCGAATATTTAAAAGATTTTGAATTTATATCATATCAATATAATTTTAATATTATACTTCAAGATATGATACAGCAATTTTTTGAAGATGGAAATATTATAAAACTAAATAACATTAAAAAGTCGAAAATAAGAGAAGAAAAGAAAGCATTTATAAATCAACTTATATGGAAAATTTATTTGAAAAAAGGAGATATGAAAGGTTCAATTTCTTTTTTAAATGAATTATCTGATGAAGAATTAACCTGTAAGTATTATTGTGACTTAGCCCAAACATATGCTTCAAAAGGATTAAAGAAAGAATCTCTTAAAGCACTTAGTAATTCGCTTGAAATTTGGAAAAATAATTCAAGAATAGGAGGAATTACTAAGTCAAAATTATTATATGCCTATAGTAGAATATACACAGAACTTGATTTAATTGATGAGGCTGTCAAATTAGCTGAAGAATTAGTGCCTAGTATAAAAGGAGGATCTGTTCAAATGAAACAAGACTCTATTTACCTTGAGATTGTAAAAGTTTTATTGAATAAACAAAGATTTGAAGAGGCTGTAAGAATTGAATCAAAGTTTCAGTTACCTTCTAATAGAAATAGATTTTACGAAAAATTAATTACGGAGCTTTTGAGATTTGATAAAGAGAAGGAGGCTCTAAAATATGTAAGCAAAATTGATAATTTATGGGAAAGCATAAATATTAGAATAATAAATGCTGAAATTTTATTTGAAAAAAGTAGAAATAAAAAAGCGTTGAATTTAATAGATAGAGCAATCAAATTAATTGTGGAAGAATTAATTCCAAAAGAGAAAAATGAGGGAAGAAAAATATTTGATTCAGGTAGGCTATACAATAAAATCATTACAGTTTTATTAAAGTATAGATATTATGAAATTGCTCTAAAACTCGCAGAAAGTACATTAAATGAAAAAGATTTTGGGATTATTATAAAACAGATAGAAAGAGAATTGGTAACTAATGGAGATTTTGAAATAGCACTTAAAATAAATAATAAGTCAAAATATCATTCGTACACATTAGACAACCTAAATCAAATTAAGTATGCAAAACTTTTGAAAACCAAAAACCCAAACATTAATCTAAATACATTAATCTCTTTCAACAAATTAAATCACATTTTTGAGAAAATATATTTAATAAGGGATAATATTTTTTCATATACCGATATTTTATTTTCAATCGCCCTAAGGCATTATTTCTTTAGTAATATAGATAAAATGGACATTGATAAAATTGAGGAGATCTTGTATTTAAAAGAAATAAAAGAAATAGCTTCATAGCTTATTTCTTAAAAAGATTTTTTTATCATAAACTTATGAGTTTAAAACAACTATTTTCGATAAAAAAAGAAATTACTGAATTAGCCAAAATCAGAAAAATATTTCATTCCGAAGCTGACTTTCAACATTCATTAGGCCTTCATTTATCTAAAAACTGTGACTTTAATGTAAGATTAGAAATCCCTTTTGAAATACCTCATTACTATAAAGAATCAGATAAAAAATTGAAGGTAGAATTAGACATATTTATGTCAAAAGAAAAGGTTGGAATAGAATTAAAATATAAAACAAAAGAAGGGACTTTTAAGGAACATGGAGAAACTTACAAACTCAAACAGCATGGAGCTCAAAACCTTGGTCGTTTTGATTATTTTGATGATATAAGACGATTACAATTTCTCAAAAAACATGGTATTATTGAGAAGGGATATGCGGTATTTTTAACAAATGATCCCCTTTATTGGAAGCCGATAAAAGGAAAAAATTTTTCAAGTAATTTCTCAATGGAAGATGAAAGGATTATAGAATCAAACACAAAGTTAGGTTGGACTGGAAATCCAAGTGAGGGTTCTGTTACTAAAAAAAGGCTTTATCCAAATAATCCGATTGTTTTAGATAATAAACATCAATTTAAATGGTATGAATTCTCCAATTTGGGAGGTGTAAGTTTTAAATATTTAATTGTAGAAATTTAAAGTTTAATTGATAATAAATTGCTTAAAGTGCGTTTAAAATTTTATTTGATACTCCTTTTTTAATAATACCCTTATTTTCAAAATCAGACAAATCATTATTAATTATTTGCTCTATTGTAAGATTAAAACTTTTTACTAAAAAATCAGGTTTAAGTTGTTGGTAAATTTTAATTGCTTCATCAATTTTATCTTCAATCAAATATGTATGAGCAAAATTTATAATACTATTACACATATCATCTGAATTGTATACAACAGAATCATTACAAAGTGCTTCCAAAAACTTCAATTTCTCTTTTCCACTATAATTAGCGGACTCTACATTTATTATATCACGTAGCCCTTGATAACCATTTCCTGGTTTATTCATATCTAAATCAACAATTGAACTATTGATAAATTCATAAAGTTTGTTATAATTACCCATTTTATTTTCTAAAAGATAAAATATAATTTGCCCAAAGCTTTTTCTGGACTTTTCAGAATCCATATTTAATAAGCTATACCAGCCCTTAGAAAAATGAATAAAATACTGATATTCATTTTTAATATAAGATTGATTGAGATTGAAATATTGTTTTTCAGTTAAAAGTCTTAAACATGGACATTCGTTTGGACTACTTTTAGACCATAATTGTCCTCTAGAATTCTCAAAATATGGTCCTTGATAGTGATTACCTGACTTAGCAATAATGAGTTTGTCTTTAGGACTACTTTCTTTTGTTATATATTGAGATTTTGGGAGATAATGTTGTTCAATTTGACTCTCAAATTTATTTAACACACCATTAGCTGAACTAATTTCATCTAAAAAACTCAAAGTAGATTCTATATCATAAAGTTTTGAATTGATTTCTGAAAAATAATTTAATACTCCACCAAAAAGATTTTTATCTCCTTGAATTAGTGATAAACCACCAGCGTTTAATCCAAATCCTGTTCCTGAATAGCTATTATTGATGGTGAAATCATTATTGGGTTCCTCAATATTATTTTTAGTTTTATATTCTTTCAAATAGGAATAAAAAAATCTATTATCTCCAATTTCATTTATCTTAGAAAGATAATTTTTCGACCATTCAATGAATTCATTTTGTTTATTTAATTGAAGTAATGATTGTGTTTTGAAAGAAATGGCTTGGTCAAACAAAGGATAAACATCAAGTACTTTATCACAATAAAATACACTTTTATCATAATCTTTGTATTTAAATGAAAGTTCAGCAAGGAGCAAATTATATGCCATATAATTTCCAATCTGGTAGTTTTTTAATCGGTTTAATCCTATTAAATAATATTTTTCAGCTTCTTTATAATTTCCTGAATTATCAAAATTTTTGGCAGCACCAATAGGATCTGTTGTTGTAACCTCTATGTCTTGTTCAATTTTCTGTATTTGTTTTTTTATTGTTTCAAGTTCAGATTGAAGCTCATCAAAATATTTAAAATCTGGCTGAACTGATTTAAGTAATTCTAAAAAATCATTTGCTTTTTCTAATTCTCCATTTTCCAACAGTTCAATTACTTTAGAATACTGTGATATAGTACCCTCATTAACTTCTACATTTGTGTATTCCTCCTCTATTTGAATTGGGTTGTTAAGTTCTGAAGAAAGTTCTTCTGCCAGTTTTGTTTTAAGATTAAGCCAATCAGTAATTTTTCCATTTGATTCTTTGGCATATATAATTTCCGAAGACTCTACATCAACCATTCTAGAATTTAGATTACAAACTCCATCTAAAACGTAAACACTACCAAGAATAACATATTTTACACCAGCTAGTTTTCCAAATGTTACAGCCGTGTTTTTATCAAAGTTTTTTGTGTTTTGTAGTTGTTGTTCATTTAAAATTTTGTTGAGTTGAGATCTTTCTAGAAAAGAGATTTTTCTCGGATGAATATTGTTTTTAAGGTCAGTCAAAAGCATATTGCTCATTGCTTTTCCAAATCCATCATACTTTTTAATAGTGCTTGTGTTTTCGAAATCTAAAACAGCAACCTTTATTTGACCTCTTAAAATTGTTATATTTAACAAAATAACACAATAAAATAATTGTCTAACCATGAATGATTTAATCATAAAACTACTATCAACAATATACTCAAAAATTGACAGCAATTTTCAAGAGTTAGGATTATTTGAATCATATCAAAAAATTAAGTCAAAAAATGGAAAAAAAGTAATCATCGAAAAGTTATCTATTAATGAATTTGTTATTAATGGATTTGAAATAGCTCTCAAATCTTACACAAAAAACCCTGAGAGTGAAGTTTTAGCATTGAGATTAATAAATTGGATTAAGCTAATTGGACATTATTCAAAAATAGAATTTGATTTGACTTTAATCAAATCTGAAAAGAAAGATCCTTTGCTTTCTTTTAAACAAGTTAGAGCAATAGAGTTGTTATTGAGGGATATTATTTATGAAAATCACGAAAATCAAGCTGATTTAATAAAAAAATTGAAAACATTTTTTAATTCAAATGTAATTGATAATTGGATTAAAAATGCCGATAAAACAGGGGTTTTAAGTGGAACTACGTTTAATGAATTGTCTACTTTGTTCATTAATAAAAATATGTTTGAAGACTATGAATCAATTTTCAAGTTATCCGAGGAATTTAAAATTGAAAAATCAAATATTGGCACCTTAAGGAATTTATTGGATGATATTAGAGTAATTAGAAACTCAATTGCTCATAACAAAGAGGTTTCAGATGTCGAAATAAATCTATTAAATGAATATTATAATGAGATTATAAGAAACATTAATAGTGCACGAGCAGACGGAAGAACTAAAATTGAGCCAGATAAATACATAAAAATAGATGATCAAGAAATTCAAAAATATATCAATTCGATAGAGGATAATTTTAATGAGCTAAATAAAAAAATTGATGAAAATTTTGAATCAATTAAGAGTGATACAGAAATATTAAAAAAAGGCAGTAAATCGTCCAATAAAAAGTTAGTGCTTTCACTTGTAGGAATATTTATTATTGTACTTGTTACTGTTCTAACATTTGTTTTTCAAAAATCTGACAGTGATATCATTAAGAATCAAAATCAAAAAATATTAGATAACACAACAGATATTAAAAATGATTTAGAAACTGTAAAAGAGACAATTTCTGCAGACAGTGAAATTAAAAATTTAAGTAACTCAAGTGATTATTCAGTAGTAAAGGAATTAAATGAAAGGACTAAGGATGAAAATGCTAGAAGGGTGGCTGTTGTATATTTTGACAATACATCCGAGGAAAAAAACTTAGACAAATTAAAAAAAGGTTTAGCAGGTATGCTGATCTCTGATTTATCAAATGTTAATATGTTAGATATTGTTGAAAGAGATAGAATTGAAGAAATTTTAAAAGAACAAAATTTACAAAAAAGTGAAAAAGTAGATCAAAACTCATTGGTAAATTTAGGGAAACTCTTAGGCGCAGAAATAATTCTCACTGGAGCTTATTTTGAAATGTTTGGTTCATTCAGAATAGATGCGAGGTTTATAGATGTTGAAACAGGAGAGATATTGAAATCAGAAGGTGTTGATGGTAAAACTTCAAATTTTTTCAAGCTACAAAAGCAACTCACTTGGAAAGTAATTGCAAATCTGGATATCAATTTAACTGAAGAAGAAAAAAGTATAATTGAATCTCAAAATGAATTTAGTTATGAGGATTCTTTGCTTTTTTCTAATGTTTTAGAATTAATTGATTTAGGGCAAAGAGATAAAGCGATTATTATTTTAAAAGATTTAGAAAAAAAATATCCAAATTCAAATCTAATTAGAAATCAGCTGGATAAAATTAAATCACTAGATTTATAATTAATCTATTTAATGTAAAAAGAATTTATATTTTTCTGTTCAACTAGATCCCCATTACAAAGATGTAATTCAAATTCATTTGAATCCATATTCTTTCTTATCACATAGGGTTGTCTACAGGTTTCAAATCTATACTTAAATGCTTTTATTCCTGATTTAAAACCTTCCTCATTTAATTTCCTGTAAACATATCGTGAACAGGTTTCATCAAAAAGACATTTACCCTTTATTTTATTTGGTACAATGAACCAGTAAAATCTTATAGATAATTTAAATAAACCAGAGAGGATATTCATACTATATTTGGCATATCAGGGTAGGGAATTAGTGCTTCTAGGGAACCCAGGATTGGACCTGAGGCCATTATTGTCAGCATAAGGATTAAAGCAGACAATAGTAATGCAAGCTTCCAATTATCATTTTTAATTTCCTCTATTTCATTAATGCCTTTTGTCATTAATCCGAATAATGAAACAGAGCTTCCAATGACTAAAAACCAAGAAATAAAAGAAAGACTAAGAAATAGGCTAATATATTTTAATGATTCGACTAAATAGTTCTCACCATCGCTTAGGATACGTGTTATTTCAACAAGAGGATCATAAAGTTTTGAGAAAATTAATCCAAGTGAAACAATAGAAACAGAACTTAATATTGTTATTGAAGTATTTTTAAGAGAATCTCCTATTGAAGCTCCTCTATTTATAATAAATAAAATTAGTCTTAGAGCCAGAAGTGAAAAAAAGGCTCCAACCAGTATAAGTATTATAAAAATTAGAATGTTTTTGACTAATAGATTTTCCATAATTATTAATTTAATGCTACTCTCCACTTTCTAGTGTCATTGCAACTAGGTGGTAATTGTCCGATTTTCCAACCTTTCGAGGTTGTTTCTAAAGTTAGATATTTTTTTCCTTTATACTTAACATATTTTCCTTGTCCAGGTATGTTGACACCAAGTATAGCATGGCCATATGCTTCACTGATTAAAATAGCGGTATCATACCCTAATTGTTTTAAGAACATGTATAAAAACAATGATCGAGTATCACAGTCGCCCTTAAAGTTTGCCGAAAATTCACTCGGTAATGCTAATCCAAATTTCTTAGATGAAACACATGGTTGACCGCTTCTATGATAATCATAAGAAAATGAACTTCTATTGGCATCAACAGAGCAGCTATTTTCATGAACTAAATAGTAGGGTATCTCTTGGACAGATGTTATTATTGCATCAAGTTTTTGTCTTTTATTTAATTTTTTATTTTCAACAATAGGGGCTAGGTCTTTATACATTTTTCTGATGTATTTATTCTTTGAGGACTCATGTTTTACCACATTGTAGTATAATTTTGTCCAAAAATTAGCTCCAGAATATTGAATATTTAATTGATCAAGATACTTTTTGCCATCATTATAATCAGAGACACTTGTTTTAAACTCTTCGTTGAATGAATTATTGCTAAAGTCTTTCCATTTTAAACTTCGCTTAATTACCTTTTCAGTTTTTTGCTTTTCTTCCTCTCCATCTTCTTTGTCTTTCCCATCTTCATCTTCAATTAGATTATCTTCAATTATTTCTGTATCATCTTCTCTATCCCTGTCGTATTCATAATCGTCATTATTTGGTAAAATGGAGGAAACACTAATAAATAAAACTATTAATGCTAGAATAGTTGCAATCCATCGCATTATACGTCCTGCAAATTTTGATTTAAATGGAGAAATAAACCATCCAAGTGGAATTAGGAATAAAAATCCTATAATAACAGCAATTGTTATATAGATATCTTCTGAATTACTGTTGTTAAAGGCATAGAACCCAGTAATTAAAAATCCTAAAATGACAATTAATAGTGATAGTGAATTTAGAAATGAATTCCCTAAAGTTCTGTGTGGTGAAAAATCAGAATTTAGGTAATCATTTCTTTTCTTAGATTGTTCAGACCAGTACTGTTTTCTTTTTTGACTATTTACCTTTTGTTGTTCCTTGACATAGTTTGAGTTTACATTATAGAACGATTGTAAATCTCTAACATTTCTGTTACCTCCAAAGCATCCTCCCTCTTTTTTAACTTCAGAATTATTATTGGATGAAAAGCAACCGCCTTTTTTTTGAGATACAATTTTTGTTGGTGCAGATTTTTGTTCTGATTTAAGTTCAGTATTAATTTCTTTTTCTTCTAATTCAGTTTTTTGTTCAATTTTCAAATAAGAAATTTCACTAAAGAAATCACCTTTAAATTTGCAATATTTTTCATTTGTCGTTGTTGTTATCTTTTCGAGTAATGTCAGATTATTTATTATTCCTTTATCAATTTCAATTAGATAATTCTCGTTATTAAAATTCAGTTCAATTTTCTGTTTTTTAATTTCCGCAAATGGTTTTAATTTAAATTCATCAAGTAAAAGTTCATCAACTTTTTCAATTTTAGACTCATTTACTTTAATATGTTCAAAATCAAGTTGATAAAAATCATTCTTACCATCAATAAGACTACCCTTAAGCCGTATCAGCCCAGTTACTTTCCCATGAAGTAAGTTGGTTATTTTCATTAATTTACTTTTAATTCAAACACCATGCTTGCAGCATTATTTTCAGTGTAAAAATCCAATTTTTCTGCAGTATAAACCTGTTTGAAGCTTGTTTCCTTCAAGCATCTGTTATTTATTGCATTAGGTATCTGATCAGAGTAATATTTGGTTTTTCCTTCATGTAATACCTTCAAATAAAAGCTTTCATTTTTTTTACAGTTCTCTCTTTTATCGCTGTTTAAAACATAAAATTTGTAACTACCACTTTTTAATTTAATCCCTTCTGGAAAATAGAGATGTTCAAGGGCAAGTGTATCTGCATTTTTTATGGAAAGTTCTAAGGAATATTTATTTGATGAATCTAATTTTGAATCATTCATTGATTGATCCATAATTCCGAACGATGAAATTCTATTATTTTTCCAAAGCATTTGCCCATCAGGATCAACAGCAATAAGATCTAAATCACTAGTTGAATTCCATAGTAAGGTAATATCTAATTTATTTGACTGTGATAAGTCATTATACTTAAGATATTTAATTGGGTCATTCTTTGGGTTTATTTCATCTATCTCATTTTGGTCTAGTTCTTCATCTTTTATATTCTTTAGGTCAGAATCAAAAAAATTCACAACCTTATCTAAACAATTATTACAGCCTGGTAAGCTACTTTGAATTTGGTTAAGAGAATTTCCATTGAAAAGGCTTGTGATAAAAATCAATAAAATAAGTAAACCTAAGAGAGAAAACAAACCCCAAACTCCCATAAAACATGGACTATTTCCACAAGCTGAATTACTGTTTAAGGGAGAAAGGTATTGTAGATTAGAAAATTTATTTGAATTTGTTTTTTCAATACCATCCTTGGAATTTCTAACACTTTTAGCTTTTAAAAAAATAGATGTAGAATCGGTATGGCTATCAACTAATTTATATTCAAAAAGCTGATAATTACCGTCAAATTTATTTGTAGGAGTGTGTTTTAAGTTTAATAATTTTCCATTTACTTTTTCAGTAAGCGAAGAGTCACTTCTGGATTCATATTCTTTTTTTGTGATTTTTACAGCATTAGAGATCTCCTCTACTCCCTTGGAATTAATAATTTCTTCCCAAAGGTTAGGTTCTAAAAAAAGTTCTACATAATGAAATTTATTTTCCATTTACTTATCGATTTGATACTCTGATGTTATTTTATTTTCATCATCAAAGACAATAATTACATTGAACTCTTTGTCAACTATATTGTTTGAGTCAAAAGCTACTTCTAATTTTACTTGTAGTTGTTTGCTATTAATCCTTTTAATTCCATTGATATTATAATTGACTTTTTTGTTTGAATTAAAATATTTTTTAAGAGATTCTTCAATATCGCTTTTTGAAGGGTTTTGAAGGTTCCAATATTTTTCTGGGCTATCGGACCAGTATTCCATTTTTTCTTTAACTCTGATATTATCACTTATAGAATAATAGCTGTTTATAAGATTTTCTTGTAAGGTGTTGTCTTGTTCCAGTAATGCAGTTAGACAATCCTGTTCTTCAATGAAAAAAGTAATTTCCCCAATATTCTTATTTTCAACCTTTGATTTAAGCTCTAACTGCATTGTAGGTGCACAGTTTGAGCTACCGCCACAAATATGACATGCGTATACCTGCGGAGTGCAAACACCTCTTAAACCGTCTGAAACAGCCTCAACTCTTAGAGTGTTTATCTGATTTATTTTCAAATTACTTAGTTCGATGTTTTGAGGAGAATTAATTAATTCATAATCCATTTGTATCGGAATATCATTAAAAAATAAATTTACCTTATCCTTATCTTCCAAGTCAAAATCGCCTACTGTAAGGTAGACCTTATTGCCTTCACCTACAGTCAAAATTTGATGATCGGTATCCTCAATTTCTTCTATTACTGTTTCTTCAATTATTTCATTATCATCTTCTATTATGTCTTCCTCCACAATTTCCATATCATCTTCTTTTATTGGATTAGGAATAATTGTTTCGTTAGAAAAAGTATTGGTTAGAATCATAAATAAAAAATAAAATAGACCAAGAAGCCCCAAAAGATTTAATAAAAACCTTAGTAGAGGAATTTGAAAGCAACCAGGCAAACAACCAGAGTAGCAGCCTCCAAAACATCCAGGGAAACATGATGAAAAACAAGGCGAACCATAGCATGGGAATGGTTGAGCATTAAAGCACCCTATGGATGAGCCATAACATGAGTTGGAATTTGGATATAAGCAACCATTGCTTCTGTTTCCAAAACAACCGTTTTGTCCAAACATTGGTCTTGAAGTTGATAGGTAACCATCCTCCCCAAAGCAGGAATCTCGATCAAAGCAAGGCTTTTCTTGTGCCTCTTTACTTTTCATTACGCTAACAGGTTTTATTTCATCTTTGATTTCTTTTTTTGTATTGGCTTTTGGAATAACAATTCTTTCAAAATGAAAAGCCTCTCCTTTTATAATTCCATAAAAAACACCATCTTCTTTAATTGTAATTGATTCTTTTGGTATTTCAGGATTATGAATTACTAAAGAAGACCAATTTTTATTTATAGGATTAAACTTTAAATTTTCTTCTTTCGGATAAAGTGTTTCAACATTTAATACAGAGGAGTGTCTTGATACTCCGCCTGGAATAAATTTTTCGGTATTAATACCGTTTATCGTTTTTATTGATTCAATTGAGTATTTCTTTTCTCCTACTAATTCGATGTCATAGGATTCAAAATCAATAGTGTTTGTAGACAGACTTTCTTTATCTGAAGCATTATAATTTGCTTTAAATACAGCCTGGAACGGACCCCTATAAATTTTAGTTTTAATCGACACTTTTCAATTTTTCGATTAAGCTTTCTTTATTTTTAAAAATCTTCTTTTTTGCAATTAAATCTTTTATCTCGTTTTGTGATAAAGGTGGTTTATAATTGTAATTGAAATTAGATTTTAGGTATGCTTTAGTGTGATTTATTATTGGAGTTGATTCTTGATTAATAAGTTGCTCTTGTAATAACACATCTAGATTAAAGTAATCTGAGTTTTTCGATAAAAATCTTCGATAAAAAGAAACATTAAAAACAATTAAAAAAACAACGTAGACTGCTGAAATAACATAAAACCGATTGTCTTCTAGTGCTTTAATTAGCTTAATAAAAAAGAAATTATTCTGCTCGAGATCAGAATTTACTTCTACTAAGGCTGTTTTTGCCTCTAATTCAAGTTTTTCTTTTGTATTAGAAATCAATTCATTAATTGAATCTCTCTTAAATGATAAAACCTTAATCTGGTTGTTGTAATACTGTTTTTCAACCAATCTTAACTTGTCTTGTTTAGACTCCACTATATTTAAGTCTAAATCATTTTGAATTTTAATAAGAGTATTCTGATAAGGTCTTAATGTTTCTTGCTTTTTTTGGTCATTAAGTTTAATGTAGGATTCGATTAATCCTTTTTTTCTTTCATTAATTTGTTCTCTCCCTAAATCTTCATATAGTAAAACAGTTGTAAAAACCGAAAGCATTATAAAAATGATCAATTGAATAGAGCCTCTTAAAATTAATGTGAAGATTTCAGCAGCTTTATTCTCCCTGTATTTGCTATAGCGCCAACCAACAAATGAAAATGATATCAAAGAATAAAAAGCAAAAAAAGGAATAGCACAAAAAAGAGCAACTAAATACCATTTTTGGTTATTGGAAATTTGCTCTATTACCAGATATAATATTCCATAAAGCAATATTATAAAGGAGATTGCAAAAAAAATAAAAATCGAATTTGTCTTCGAATTATATAGTTTTTCTTGTCTTAATAAATTGGGTTCAAGCCCAAAAAAAGTGTATAATATTTTGAAACCTAATTTTTCCACAGATCTTCATTAAAAATAATTAGGATACGTAGTTATCAGGATTTTTCTTAATGTTAGCTTCTTCATTTTTAACATTAAGATCAACAATTTGACTATTTACTTTTTCTTGACCATCTATTCTGGTTTTGGCAAGTCTGGATTCACTTTCTACTTCCATAAGCCTTAATTTTTCTAGATACTTACCTTCTTTATCATTGGCATAGAATTCACCTTCATAAACAACACCATTGTAGGCCATTACTTTGTGTTTTAAGTTTTGTTCAAGATAGTCATAGGGACCTTTTTCCATCATAAGTTTAAAAAATATAGGAGCTGTTTCTATAAATAGAAATAAAGCCATTAAAAAATAAGTAACCAAACCTCCTATTCTATGAGCAATATCCATCCTGGCTAGAAGTCCGTCTAACTGTCTAGCATTTTGAATATTCTTAAGCCTTTCGGTGGTTCGATTTTTATCCAAATTTGCGATCTGATTCTTTACATCATTTAGTTCTTGATTGATACTTTCAGATTCATTGTCAAGATCAACTTTTAGAGTGTTATATTCATTTTCAGCTCTGCTTATATTATCTTCAATTCTCCTTGCTGCTGGTCCATAACCAGACCTTCCACTACCAACCCTACCTTGTATTTCTTTTTGAAGTTCATCTCTAAGATTTACAATTTCAAGTCTTCTTTCTTCTAATTGTTTAGAGATTTCAACTTTTCTATCACTTAGTGGTTTTCTTAATTCTTCTAGCCTTTTAAGTTCTTGTTGAAATTTAACCTCTGTTTTACTATTTAAAGAGTCACGATGAGAATTTTGAACAAGTTCTAATTCAGCATCAATTTCTGGTTGTAAAATTTTTAATTCTAATGGTTTTGAAATCACTATTCCAAGAATTAATGCCATTAAAATTCTAGGAACAGCATTAAGTAATTCTTTAGGACTAATTGATGATTTTCCGTCACCTTTTCCTGTTGAAGAGATAATAAATCGATCTAAATTAAAAATCATTAATCCCCAAAAGATTGCAAAGAAAACTGTGATAGTGGATGAGTTAAACAAATCACTTACATAAGGAATGTAGTCAGAGATAATCGAATAAGAAGTATCAGTTGCATTTTCTATGTTTTCAATCTCGTCTTGTCCAAAATCTTTTGGTCCAAAAACGGCATGGAATGCAAAGCCTCCTGAGAAACTTGCTAATATTCCAGTTACTAAAATTATAGCTCCAATCCCAGCATATTTAACTCTGTCGTAGTGAGTTGCTTTTATTAGTATACGTTTATCCCCTCCACAACACCACCACAAAAAACGAGTAAACCAGGTAACATTTACATCATCCAAATAGTCACTTAAGTCAACTGAATAGTTTTTAGACTCTTTAATTTTTGAAACACTGGTTTGGGTTTGTTTTTTCTCAACTTTATTTACCTTAGAATTCCCAGTTGTATTTGTTTGTTTACTTTGATCTTCCATTATGAATTAACTTTAATCATTAAATTTCTTATTTTAAATCGTTTTGAATTTTTTATTGAATTTAAACCCACAATAAATTTCAAATTCTTTATCGATTTTGG
>Ga0209603_1003239_pt1 | contig 14234 bp, 14 predicted proteins | sample COGITO_mtgs_1206_FD_184812 | JGI IMG/M metagenome (GOLD analysis project Ga0209603, IMG submission 184812) | Pelagic marine microbial communities from North Sea - COGITO_mtgs_120607 (SPAdes) (version 2) | ecosystem: Environmental > Aquatic > Marine > Epipelagic ... | reverse complement strand
AACAGTAACCACGTCACCAATTTGGCATTCGTTGTTCGCGTCGTGTGCGTGTACTTTCGTAGAACGCTTCACGAATTTCTTGTAGATCGGGTGCTGAACACGACGCTCTACAAGAACAGTGATGGTTTGATCCATCTTATCGCTTACAACCTTACCAGTAAGGGTGCGTGCAGTAGTTTGTTCACTCATGATTATTCACCTGCCTTCTGAGCCAGCACGGTTTTTACGCGAGCGATGTCACGACGAGTCTGCTTGATTAGGTGAGATTGACCCAACTGACCAGTAGACTTCTGCATGCGCAACTTAAATTGATCGCTCAACAGCTCTTCTAACTGAGTTTGTAACTCAGCTACTGACTTATCTTTTAATTCAATCGCCTTCATCACATCACCGTCCGTTTAACGAATGTTGTAGCAATAGGCAATTTAGCCGCAGCAAGTTCGAACGCTTCACGAGCTAATTCTTCACTTACACCTTCCATTTCGTATAAAACACGACCTGGCTGGATCTGGCATACCCAATATTCTACGTTACCCTTACCTTTACCCTGACGAACCTCAAGAGGCTTGCTGGTAATCGGCTTATCAGGAAAAATGCGAATCCAGATTTTCCCGCCACGCTTGATTTTACGAGTCATTGTACGACGCGCAGCCTCAATTTGACGAGCTGTAATGCGACCTCGGCCAGTAGCCTTAAGGCCATACTCACCGAAGCTCACTTTACTTCCGCGAGCTAGACCACGGTTGCGGCCCTTCATCATTTTGCGGAACTTTGTACGTTTTGGCATCAACATGGTTAAAAACCCCTATGAACGGCCGCCTTTCTTTTTGCCTTGGTTTTTAGCACGGTTTCGAACTTCTTCGATACCACCCAAGACTTCACCTTTGAAGATCCAGACCTTAACGCCGATAACACCATATGTAGTGTTAGCTTCGTATGTGCCATAGTCGATATCAGCACGTAGAGTGTGCAAAGGAACACGTCCTTCACGATACCACTCTGAACGAGCGATCTCAGCACCACCTAAACGGCCACCAACTTGAATCTTGATACCTTCAGCACCGCCACGCATAGCATTCTGAACGGCGCGCTTCATAGCACGACGGAACATAATACGACGCTCTAGCTGGCTAGCAACGCTTTGCGCTACTAATTTAGCATCAAGATCTGGCTTACGGATCTCTTCAATATTGATGTGTACCGGAATACCCATCATATCAGTGATTTCTTTACGTAGTTTTTCTACGTCTTCGCCTTTCTTACCAATCACGATGCCTGGACGGGCAGTGTGAATAGTAACTTTCGCATTTTGCGAAGGACGTTCGATAACTACTTTGCTTACTGATGCTTTAACAAGACGTTTCTCAATAAGAGTACGTACTTGGATATCAGTTAACAAATTATCTGCATATTTGTCGCTTCCGGCATACCAAACACTATTATGGTCTTTGGTGATACCGAGACGAATACCAGTAGGATGTACTTTCTGACCCATCTTCGGCTCCCTATTTCTCAGACACTTTAACAGTGATGTGACAAGAACGCTTCAATATACGATCAGCACGACCCTTGGCACGCGGACGAATGCGTTTCATGGTAGTACCTTCGTCAACGAAGACAGTTGATACATTCAACTCATCTACGTCAGCGCCTTCGTTATGCTCAGCGTTAGCGATGGCAGATTCCAACACTTTCTTCATTAAGTCAGCACCCTTTTTAGGGCTAAACTCAAGAATTGTTAACGCTTCAGAAACATTTTTTCCACGGATTTGATCCGCAACTAGACGTGCCTTTTGGGCAGACAGTTGAGCTCCACGTAATATAGCGGCTACTTCAGACATACAATATAACCCCTTTATTAACGTTTAGCTTTCTTATCTGCAACATGACCTTTATAGGTACGTGTTACAGAAAATTCGCCTAGTTTATGTCCAACCATGTCTTCAGTTACGAAAACAGGCACGTGTTGACGGCCGTTATGAACGGCAATGGTCAGTCCTACGAACTCCGGAAAGATCGTAGAGCGTCGAGACCAGGTTTTAATCGGACGTTTTTCGCCCGATTCTAACGCTGCCTCTACCTTTGTCATCAAGTGGTGGTCTATAAAAGGACCTTTTTTTAATGAACGTGGCACAGCTCAATCCTCTTTTAAATTTACTTCGCAGAACGACGACGTACGATAAGCTTATCAGTACGCTTGTTCTTACGAGTTTTATAACCCTTGGTAGGCATGCCCCACGGAGATACTGGGTGACGACCACCCGATGTACGACCTTCACCACCACCATGTGGGTGATCAACTGGGTTCATAACAACACCACGAACCGTTGGACGTACGCCTCTCCAGCGTGAAGCACCTGCTTTACCAAGCTGGCGCAAGCTGTGCTCTGAATTCCCTACTTCACCTAAAGTAGCGCGACATTCGGATAATACTTTACGCATTTCTCCAGAACGTAAACGCAAGGTGCAGTAAGTACCTTCACGAGCAACAAGCTGAGCAGATGTACCAGCAGAACGAGCGATTTGAGCACCTTTACCAGGCTTCAATTCGATGCAGTGAATTACACTACCTACTGGAACATTGCGTAATGGCATAGAGCTACCTACTTTAATAGGAGCATCTTCACCAGAACGTACTTCATCACCTGCTGAAAGACCTTTAGGAGCGATAATATAGCGACGCTCACCATCTAGGTACTTCAACAATGCGATGTTAGCACTGCGATTTGGATCGTATTCTAAACGCTCAACAACAGCAGGAATGCCGTCTTTGTTACGTCTAAAATCGACTAAACGATAGTGTTGCTTATGACCACCACCGATGTGACGAGTAGTAATTCGACCGTTATTGTTACGACCGCCACTCTTGCTTTTCTTCTCTAGCAAACCAGCAAATGGCTTACCCTTGTGAAGTTCAGCGTTAACAACCTTAACCAGATGACGACGGCCAGCTGAAGTCGGTTTAGTTTTTACTAATGCCATTACCTTAGCTCCTTATTCTGCGTCAGCGAAGTCAATGTCCTGACCGGCTGCCAATGTAACGTATGCTTTACGCACGTCGTTACGCTTGCCCATGCCGCGTGCAGTACGCTTAGTTTTGCCTTTCTGATTCAAGACCTGAACATTTTCAACTTTAACGTCGAACAATGCTTCAACAGCTTTCTTGATTTCAGGCTTTGTAGCATCTGGAGCTACCACGAAGGTGTATTGACCTTGCTCTGCGATAACTGTCGCTTTCTCAGAGATGCGTGGACCCATTAATACTTTATAGATACGTTCCTGGTTCATCCTAAAGTCTCCTCTAATTTCTTAAGAGCAGAGACTGTTACCAATACTTTATTAAAGGCAACTAGGCTCACAGGATCAACTGCGCCAGCTTCAGTCACTGCAACGTGTGGAACGTTACGAGAAGCTAGGTATAGTTTTTCATCCAGATCTTCAGCAATAATAAGAACGTTGCTTAACTGCAACTCTTCCATTTTCGCTACGAAGTCTTTAGTTTTGTGAGAATCCATAGTGAATTCTTCAGCAACAACTAAACGCTCTTGACGAACTAATTCAGAAAGAATGCTCTGCATCGCTGCGCGATACATCTTCTTGTTTACTTTTTGCTCGAAGCTACGTGGGCTAGCGGCGAATGTAACACCACCTTTACGCCAGATAGGACCACGAGAAGTACCAGCACGTGCACGGCCAGTACCTTTTTGACGCCAAGGCTTAGCACCACCGCCGCTTACAGCTGCGCGGTTTTTCTGGGCTTTAGTACCTTGACGAGCAGTAGACAGGTATGCCGTAACAACCTGATGTACTAATGATTCATTGTATTCGCGACCGAAAGCAACTTCGGAAACAGATACAGTGGCACCACTGTTTGTTGTCAGTTCCATAGTTGTTCTCCTAGCGCTTAACTTTAACAGCTGGTTTAACGATTAGATCACCGCCGGTAGCGCCAGGTACTGCACCTTTAACCAACAATAAGCCACGTTCAGCATCTACGCGAATGATCTCTAAGCTTTGAGTAGTTACCTGCTCAGAACCCATATGACCTGCCATTTTCTTACCTTTCCAAACACGACCAGGAGTTTGACACTGACCGATTGAACCAGGTGCACGGTGAGACAATGAGTTACCGTGTGTAGCATCTTGCATTTGGAAGTTCCAACGCTTAACACCACCTTGAAAACCCTTACCTTTAGAGGTACCGGTTACATCTACTTTCTGGCCGTCTTCAAAACGAGAAACAGTAAGCTCAGCGCCTACAGTAAACTCTTCTTCTGTACGGAATTCACAAAGACCACGACCTGCTTGAACACCTGCTTTAGCAAAGTGACCAGCTGCTGGCTTTGAAACACGAGAAGCTTTCTTCTCACCATAAGTAACCTGAATAGCTTGATAGCCATCAGTTTCTTGAGTTTTAATCTGAGTAACTAATTGAGTCGGAACTTCAATCACTGTTACAGGGATAGCTTGACCATCCTCAGAAAAAACTCGGGTCATGCCAGCTTTCTTGCCGACTAAACCTATCGTCATAATATTTTCCTCTAGTGTAGGGGGCTAATACCCGCTATGGCCGCTCCAGATGGATCGAGTAGATCTAAATGAGCGTTACACAAGAACTGTGTCTGGTTATTAATTAAACGAAATTGTTTAACTATTAACCTAAGCTAATTTGAACTTCCACACCGGCAGCCAAATCAAGCTTCATTAACGCATCAACTGTTTTCTCAGTTGGCTCAACAATGTCAAGCATGCGCTTATGTGTACGGATTTCATACTGATCACGAGCGTCTTTGTTGACGTGTGGTGAAACCAATACTGTAAAACGCTCTTTACGAGTAGGTAGTGGAATAGGACCACGAACCTGAGCGCCTGTACGTTTAGCAGTTTCAACAATCTCCTGAGTCGAAGAATCGATCAGACGATGGTCAAAAGCTTTCAAACGGATACGGATACTTTGGTTTTGCATTCGTTCCAGTCTCCAATTAATGTTAGATGCAGCCGAACACCCTTCGAAAAGGGAGGCGAATTGTATGCTTCTGATCAAAAAGTGTCAAGCGCACAAAAAGAAAGGCCCTCTTCCCAGCTTGGGAAGAGGGCCTTTCTTGCTATAAAGTCTCAAATAATCAATAGCTTACGCTTTATAATTATTTTCGACCCATGTTGAATATTATCTTAAAATCCAACATAGCTAGCGATGTAGTTAAAGCCGCAATTAAGCGATTACTTTACCAACAACACCAGCACCTACAGTACGGCCACCTTCACGGATAGCGAAACGTAGACCTTCATCCATCGCGATTGGAGCGATTAGAGTTACTTCTAAGTTTACGTTATCACCAGGCATTACCATTTCAACGCCAGCAGGTAGCTCACAAGCACCTGTTACGTCAGTTGTACGGAAGTAGAACTGTGGACGGTAACCTTTAAAGAAAGGAGTGTGACGACCGCCTTCTTCTTTACCCAACACATATACTTCTGCAGAGAAAGTTGTGTGTGGAGTGATTGAACCAGGCTTAGCCAATACTTGACCACGCTGAACATCTTCACGCTTAGTACCACGTAAAAGAATACCGCAGTTCTCACCAGCACGACCTTCGTCAAGAATCTTACGGAACATCTCAACACCAGTACAAGTAGTAGTGGTAGTTTCCTTAAGACCAACGATTGCAACTTCGTCACCCGTGTTGATGATACCGCGCTCAACACGACCAGTAACAACAGTACCACGACCTTGAATAGAGAAAACGTCTTCGATTGGCATAATGAAATCACCATCTACAGCACGCTCTGGCTCTGGGATGTAAGCATCTAGAGTTTCTAGAAGCTTCTTAACCGCAGTAGTACCCATTTCGTTAGCATCTTCGCCGTTTAGAGCCATCAATGCAGAACCTGCAACGATTGGAGTATCGTCACCTGGGAATTCGTATTCAGAAAGAAGCTCACGAAGCTCCATTTCTACTAGCTCAAGCATTTCTTCGTATTCTTCTGAATCAGCGCCGCCGCAATCTTCAGCAAGAAGGTCAGCTTTGTTCAAGAATACAACGATGTATGGAACACCAACTTGACGAGAAAGAAGGATGTGCTCACGAGTCTGAGGCATAGGGCCATCAGTTGCGCCACATACTAAGATAGCGCCATCCATTTGAGCAGCACCAGTAATCATGTTTTTAACATAATCGGCGTGACCTGGGCAATCTACGTGTGCGTAGTGACGATCAGGAGTTTCATACTCAACGTGAGACGTTGCGATTGTGATACCACGCTCGCGCTCTTCTGGTGCGTTATCGATGTTTGCGAAATCTACCATTTCGCCACCGAAAACTTCTGCAGCAACACGAGTAAGTGCTGCTGTTAGAGTTGTTTTACCATGGTCAACGTGGCCAATTGTGCCAACGTTAACGTGGGTTTTATTACGTTCAAATTGCTCTTTTGCCATGACCTTAAATCTCTCGTTGAGGTATGAATATATTTTTCGAACACACAACAAAAAGGCAGGCATAAGCCTACCTTCTATGTTGAATACTGGTGCTGATAGGCAGATTCGAACTGCCGACCTCATCCTTACCAAGGATGCACTCTACCAACTGAGCTATATCAGCAACGAATCTTTCTAAATTGGAGCGGGTGGAGGGAATCGAACCCTCATCATCAGCTTGGAAGGCTGAGGTTCTACCATTGTACCACACCCGCAACTCAGCTTTCTGATGCAGTGATTAAGGCCTGCATCAACTATTCGATCATATCAAATAGTCTGAATAATGGTGGTGGGGGAAGGATTCGAACCTTCGAAGCTTGCGCGTCAGATTTACAGTCTGATCCCTTTGGCCACTCGGGAACCCCACCAGGAATGACGCGCATTATGTCAGGATCTGAGATCCTGTCAATACTTTTTCCGTTATTTATTAAAAACTTAGAGATTTATTTTGAATTTGAACAATCTGTTAACATCCAGTCTAATTTTTGTCCATCACCCACAATACGCTTACGCATTGCTTCAGTTAATGCACTCACTTGAGGGAACTCTAACCATAGCTCTTTCTCTCCTCTCAAGACCTCTTTAATGACAACATCGTAATCCATTTCCTGCATCTTAAGAGTAAGACGCTCTGCAGATTTTTTATTGCGAAAAAGACCTAGTGATATACCTTCAGCAAGCTCACCTTGAGTAATAATATAGCTATCCACTCCACGGCCTTGCAGCTCTCTCAAGAGTTGTAATGACTGCTGTCGATTAACAAGTGGAGGAATATGTACCCAGTGTTCAATGCTTCCGCCTGTAGCCAAGCTACGCATTTCTGAATTAAAGCCTAATGCCTCTGCACGAATGCCTAGAAACTTAGCATCATCTTCATCCTTAAAAGGGCCCACGCTATAACAACGCTCTTCAGTAATATTATCTTGGGTAGCTTTTCTGGTTTTATAACTCAGATCTTTAGGATTTATTTCAGATAGCAATATAAGACCCTGCCCCTGACTATCAATTTTGGGGCTAACATCTGGCGCTTGTGCCTGATCTCTCCAGAACCAAACCATAACCAATAAATTCAAACATACTAAACTTAGGAATACCCAACGCATTTAATTTCTCACCTGCCAAAGCCCTTTTAAAACAAGATCTTTATCAACCGTCCCGGTTTTCAAATAATCTGCCAACATTGCACCATCACCGCCAGTGAAGAACACTTTATAATCTGGGTATTCATCTATCAAAAACTTAACCATGGCAACCATCTGGTTAACTACACCATACTCAACGCACTGAAGTGTATTATTACCAAGCTTATGATAATCAATATTAGAAGCCGTTTCTTCGACTGATTCATTATATTGAATCACCTGCTCAGTATTAGCAAACAATGCTTCTTGAGCCATTAAAAGACCAGGTACAATATAACCACCTTGATGCTGACCTTTCTCATCAACAACATCAATTGTTAATGCACTACCTGCATCTACAACAATAAAACCTTTAGCTTTAGTTTGATTTTTAATTTGTGAATATGCGGCAATCATCGCAAGCCAACGATCAACCCCCATACGCTCAGGATGAGTATAACTATTCTTCAAACCTAATCGGTAAGATTCGCTCTGAACGCTTTTAATGCTTTTAAACCCCTCACCCGACAGTAGATTTTCAAGTTGCTCCGTTTGATTAACTGCAGCAAGTGAAACATCGATTTTTTTAGGATCTAACGCTTTAATAAAACCTGCTAAATCACTAAGTAATCCGTAATGAGTCTGTAATTCATTTTGATAGTCATCGAGAACGTACTGCCATTTAATTCGGCTATTGCCGACATCAATCAAGAGGTGCATTTTTCAACCGTAAGCTTAATTCACCAGCATTAATTATTTCTAAACCAAGATCAGTTTGTAAAAGAAACTCACCTTTTGTATTTATACCTTTGGCAATACCTGAACGAGTTTTGTTCGGTAAAATCAGGTCAACCTCTTGATTAATAAAAGCATCACGTGAAACCCAATAATCTTTAAAAGATTTAAAGCCCTCTTTATCAAATTGCTCAACGGCTTTAATTAAATGGCTAATCATGGTCGCTGCTATTGTATTACGATCTACATTACCTAAATATTCAGATAATTGCGCCCATGGCTGATCAATACTTTCTGCATCATAATCCGAGAGTTTTATATTTAAACCAATACCAATGACAACTTGGCAATGACCACTATACTCACCACTGACTTCTAGTAAAATACCGGCTAATTTTTTATTATTTAAATAAACATCATTTGGCCATTTCAACTTTGCATCATCAACACCTAGGTCTGTTAAAGCACGTTCAACAGCAATCGCTATAACTAAGCTAAGACCCTCCAAGCTGCCAATACCGCCACTAAATGACCATAACATTGAAAGGTAAATATTTTTACCAAACGGGCTAACCCACGTGCGACCTCTTCGACCACGCCCACTTTCTTGCTTCTCTGCCAATACAGCATATCGCTTGCCCATATGATCAGAAGCTTTATCCAGTAAATAACTATTCGTTGAATCCGTATTTAATAAAACTTCCAAGCAATCTAAACGCCCTTCTACTTTTTCCTCAATAATTGATTGGTCAAGCAGTTCAATAGCATCACTTAAACGGTAACCCTTTCCCTTAACTGAAGATAAAGGAATATTTAAAGCTTCAAGCTTTTTAAGTTGCTTCCAAACTGCGGCGCGAGTAACACCTAATTGAGCGCCTAATTCTTCGCCAGAGTGAAACTCACCATCTGCGAGAATAACTAATAAGTTACGAAGCATATAAGCTCCTAAATTGAATAATAGTTCTATGGTAATACAGACTGGTAAACCTTTCATTCTTTTATGGTTTACTCATATGAAGCCAAATCACTTTCTTACAGGCAAAAAAAATCCCCAATCACAAAGTGACCGGGGATTTTCAGAATAAGAGCTTGACGATGACCTACTCTCACATGGGGAAGCCCCACACTACCATCGGCGCTACTGCGTTTCACTTCTGAGTTCGAGATGGGTTCAGGTGGTTCCACAGCGCTATTGTCGTCAAGCAAACCTTGATGCTTCGTGGTTGTCTTAGTGTCTCGACCAAGCTCTTTATTAAGAGGTTAGGAGACCGCAGCACTTAGCAAATAGGGTCGGATACATGAATGATTTTATCTTAGTGTTAATTCTCACAGCTTTTCAGCTTAATATTTAATGTTGTTCTCAGTTGTTCTGATCCTACAACACCAACCAGCTCTTTTCGTCTAATTTCTTATTCGATCAGAAGCGAGTTTTGGTGTTATATGGTCAAGCCTCACGGGCAATTAGTACAAGTTAGCTCAACGCCTCACAACGCTTACACACCTTGCCTATCAACCAGGTAGTCTTCCTGGGCCCTTTAGGAGACTCGAAGTCTCAGAGATATCTCATCTTGAAGGGGGCTTCCCGCTTAGATGCTTTCAGCGGTTATCCTGTCCGAACGTAGCTACCGGGCAATGCTATTGGCATAACAACCCGAACACCAGCGGTTCGTCCACTCCGGTCCTCTCGTACTAGGAGCAGCTCTTCTCAAATATCTAACGCCCACGGCAGATAGGGACCGAACTGTCTCACGACGTTCTAAACCCAGCTCGCGTACCACTTTAAATGGCGAACAGCCATACCCTTGGGACCGGCTTCAGCCCCAGGATGTGATGAGCCGACATCGAGGTGCCAAACACCGCCGTCGATGTGAACTCTTGGGCGGTATCAGCCTGTTATCCCCGGAGTACCTTTTATCCGTTGAGCGATGGCCCTTCCATACAGAACCACCGGATCACTATGACCTACTTTCGTACCTGCTCGACGTGTCTGTCTCGCAGTCAAGCTAGCTTATGCCATTGCACTAACCGCATGATGTCCGACCATGCTTAGCTAACCTTCGTGCTCCTCCGTTACTCTTTGGGAGGAGACCGCCCCAGTCAAACTACCCACCACACAGTGTCCTCGATCCAGATAATGGACCTGAGTTAGAACCCCAAATTGACCAGGCTGGTATTTCAAGCTTGGCTCCACGTGAACTGGCGTCCACGCTTCAAAGCCTCCCAGCTATCCTACACAAGCCAATTCAAAGTTCACTGTGAAGCTGTAGTAAAGGTTCACGGGGTCTTTCCGTCTAGCCGCGGGTATACGGCATCTTAACCGCAATTTCAATTTCACTGAGTCTCGGGTGGAGACAGTGTGGCCATCGTTACGCCATTCGTGCAGGTCGGAACTTACCCGACAAGGAATTTCGCTACCTTAGGACCGTTATAGTTACGGCCGCCGTTTACTGGGGCTTCGATCAACAGCTTCGCCGAAGCTAACCGCATCAATTAACCTTCCAGCACCGGGCAGGCGTCACACCCTATACGTCCTCTTACGAGTTTGCAGAGTGCTGTGTTTTTAATAAACAGTCGCAGCCACCTAGTATCTTCGACCGACGGTCGCTTAGAGAGCAAGTCTCATCACAACCACCGGCGTACCTTCTCCCGAAGTTACGGTACCATTTTGCCTAGTTCCTTCACCCGAGTTCTCTCAAGCGCCTTGGTATTCTCTACCTATCCACCTGTGTCGGTTTGGGGTACGGTTTCTTTATGTCTGAAGCTTAGAAGATTTTCTTGGAAGCATGGCATCATCGACTTCGGAGATCGTAATCTCACCGTCATCGGCTCTCGGCTTTAAGATCCCGGATTTGCCTAAGATCTCAGCCTACCACCTTAAACCAGGACAACCAACGCCTGGCTCGATTAGCCTTCTCCGTCCCTCCATCGCAACATAAACAAGTACAGGAATATTAACCTGTTTTCCATCGACTACGCTTTTCAGCCTCGCCTTAGGGGCCGACTCACCCTGCCCTGATTAGCATGGGACAGGAAACCTTGGATTTCCGGCGGGGGAGTTTTTCACTCCCCTTATCGTTACTCATGTCAGCATTCGCACTTCTGATACCTCCAGCCTGGTTCACACCTTGACCTTCAACAGCTTACAGAACGCTCCTCTACCATGCGTGTAAACACGCATCCGTAGCTTCGGTGTACAGTTTGAGCCCCGTTATATCTTCCGCGCAGGCCGACTCGACTAGTGAGCTATTACGCTTTCTTTAAAGGGTGGCTGCTTCTAAGCCAACCTCCTAGCTGTTTTAGCCTTCCCACATCGTTTCCCACTTAACTGTAACTTTGGGACCTTAGCTGACGGTCTGGGTTGTTTCCCTTTCCACGACGGACGTTAGCACCCGCCGTGTGTCTCCCTCGATTGCACTCATTGGTATTCGGAGTTTGCAAAGGGTTGGTAAGTCGGGATGACCCCCTAGCCTTAACAGTGCTCTACCCCCAATGGTGATACGAGAGGCACTACCTAAATAGTTTTCGAGGAGAACCAGCTATCTCCGGGCTTGATTAGCCTTTCACTCCTATCCACACGTCATCCCCTGGCTTTTCAACGACAGTGGGTTCGGTCCTCCAGTTGATGTTACTCAACCTTCAACCTGCACATGGATAGATCGCCCGGTTTCGGGTCTACTGCCAGAGACTCAACGCCCAGTTAAGACTCGATTTCTCTACGGCTCCGTTAACACTTAACCTTGCCACTGACAGTAAGTCGCTGACCCATTATACAAAAGGTACGCAGTCACGGAACAAGTCCGCTCCCACTGCTTGTACGTACACGGATTCAGGATCTATTTCACTCCCCTCACAGGGGTTCTTTTCGCCTTTCCCTCACGGTACTGGTTCACTATCGGTCATCTGGGAGTATTTAGCCTTGGAGGATGGTCCCCCCATGTTCAGTCAGAATACCACGTGTTCCGACCTACTCGATTTCACTGCTTATAAGTTTTCGTATACGGGGCTATCACCCACTATGGCGGAACTTTCCAGAACCTTCTACTAACTACAAAACAGCTTAAGGGCTAATCCCCGTTCGCTCGCCGCTACTAGGGGAATCTCAATTGATTTCTTTTCCTCCGGGTACTTAGATGTTTCAGTTCCCCGGGTTCGCCTCTCATGGCTATGTATTCACCATGAGATACCTACCTTACAGTAGGTGGGTTTCCCCATTCAGAGATCTGCGGGTCAAAGGTTGTTTGCTACCTCACCGCAGCTTATCGCAAGCTACTACGTCTTTCATCGCCTCCAGATGCCAAGGCATCCACCGTGCACGCTTAGTCACTTGACCATATAACCCAAAACCACCTCGACAATGACAAGACACTGTGGAAGTATTAACGCTAAGGGTGATATTGTTTGATCAACTAACTGATATGCAATCATTTAATATTTTTTCTTTTACACAGTTAAGACCGAAGTCTTAAAGTATAAATAGAGAATTAGCACTGAGATAAATAAATTCTCATTCAAAGCGCGACGCTTTAAATTCAAATCTAATAACTCAATCATGTATCCTAATTTTTAAAGAACGAGCGAATGCATAAAGCATCCGCTAATCGTATTCAAACAATTCGTGTGAGCACTTAACCAAGATTGGTGAAGAATATCGTTTAAGGAGGTGATCCAGCCCCAGGTTCCCCTAGGGCTACCTTGTTACGACTTCACCCCAGTCATGAATCACTCCGTGGTAAACGCCCTCCCGAAGGTTAAGCTATCTACTTCTGGAGCAACCCACTCCCATGGTGTGACGGGCGGTGTGTACAAGGCCCGGGAACGTATTCACCGTGACATTCTGATTCACGATTACTAGCGATTCCGACTTCATGGAGTCGAGTTGCAGACTCCAATCCGGACTACGACATGCTTTATGGGATTAGCTCCACCTCGCGGCTTGGCAACCCTTTGTACATGCCATTGTAGCACGTGTGTAGCCCTACTCGTAAGGGCCATGATGACTTGACGTCGTCCCCGCCTTCCTCCGGTTTGTCACCGGCAGTCTCCTTAGAGTCCCCAACTAAATGATGGTAACTAAGGACAAGGGTTGCGCTCGTTACGGGACTTAACCCAACATTTCACAACACGAGCTGACGACAGCCATGCAGCACCTGTCTCAGTGTTCCCGAAGGCACTAAAGCATCTCTGCTAAATTCACTGGATGTCAAGAGTAGGTAAGGTTCTTCGCGTTGCTTCGAATTAAACCACATGCTCCACCGCTTGTGCGGGCCCCCGTCAATTCATTTGAGTTTTAATCTTGCGACCGTACTCCCCAGGCGGTCTACTTATCGCGTTAGCTGCGCCACTAAAGGATCAAGTCCTCCAACGGCTAGTAGACATCGTTTACGGCGTGGACTACCAGGGTATCTAATCCTGTTTGCTCCCCACGCTTTCGCACCTCAGTGTCAGTATCGAGCCAGTCAGTCGCCTTCGCCACTGGTGTTCCTTCCCATCTCTACGCATTTCACCGCTACACAGGAAATTCCACTAACCTCTCTCGTACTCTAGTGAGTCAGTTTTGAATGCAGTTCCAAGGTTGAGCCCTGGGCTTTCACATCCAACTTAACAAACCACCTACGCGCGCTTTACGCCCAGTAATTCCGATTAACGCTTGCACCTTTAGTATTACCGCGGCTGCTGGCACTAAATTAGCCGGTGCTTCTTCTGCGAGTAACGTCACAGCCAGCAGTTATTAACTACTGACCTTTCCTCCTCGCTGAAAGTGCTTTACAACCCGAAGGCCTTCTTCACACACGCGGCATGGCTGCATCAGGCTTTCGCCCATTGTGCAATATTCCCCACTGCTGCCTCCCGTAGGAGTCTGGGCCGTGTCTCAGTCCCAGTGTGGCTGATCATCCTCTCAGACC
>Ga0209603_1003238_pt1 | contig 14239 bp, 12 predicted proteins | sample COGITO_mtgs_1206_FD_184812 | JGI IMG/M metagenome (GOLD analysis project Ga0209603, IMG submission 184812) | Pelagic marine microbial communities from North Sea - COGITO_mtgs_120607 (SPAdes) (version 2) | ecosystem: Environmental > Aquatic > Marine > Epipelagic ... | reverse complement strand
GAAGCCTCGTGCTGTACGTACAGCACCAATAACCGCTTCTGTGCCCGAGTTAGCAAAACGCATTTTTTCGATATTCGGACACATTTCCTTCACGAGCTCAATCACTTCAGAATCTAGATCCGTAGAAAACCCCGATATTGTGCCGCGCTCAGTAATTGCTTTAATCACTTCTTGATCGATACGTGTATCACGATAACCCAAAATAATCGGGCCATAAGCTAAACGAAAATCAACAAACTGTTGATCATCCGCATCAGTGATCGTACAGCCTTTACTGGTTTTAACGAATACCGTATTGTCTTCACCCCAATAACGATAGCTGTCGGCAACGCCCATAGGCATATTGGTATGTGACTGTTGCAATAAGCGATTAGTATTTGGCTTGGCTGGGTTCGTCATATTTCGATTCTGCGTTAATGATTCATGATCAAATTTAATTAATAACGCGCATAATACAGTGCTATAAAGGGCTTTGCATCAGAGATATCCAATTCAAGATCAAAGTCTGCAAGCACCTATCGAAGCGACCTTTCTTACATTCCAATAGATTAGATCATTGCTTTCAAGAATTTTAATCTTACGTGCTACACTCCTAATTATGCTCTTTCGTTATTATATTCACCTTTAATTCGAGCGTTTAATTAATGGATTTTCTCTGGATCTTAATTGCATTTGTTTGTGGTTTTGCTGCAAAACAAATAAACCTCCCCCCTTTGGTCGGCTATTTAGCGGCTGGCTTTGGCTTGAATGCGTATGGCGTACAGCCTCATGAAAACTTAGAAACACTAGCCAATATTGGTATTACCTTGATGCTATTTACCATTGGCCTGAAGGTAAATTTTCATACTCTGCTAAAAACGTCTGTTTGGGCGGGCACTAGCCTCCACATGATCAGCTGGGTCATTGTCGCTACGTTAATACTCAAAGGCATTGCTTTATTAGGTATCAATTATTTTGTTGACTTAGATTGGACTGCCTTGGCTCTCATCAGCTTTGCACTTAGCTTTAGCAGTACTGTCTGTATCGTTAAGCTGTTAGAAGAAAAGAACGAGATGAAGGCGCGTCACGGAAAACTGGCCGTTGGTATTCTAGTAATGCAAGACATTGTCGCAGTTGCTTTCTTAGTGATTGCCACAGGTAAAGTGCCTTCGTTATACGCCTTAGCTTTATTATTGCTCTGGCCTGCTCGCCCTCTGCTTGGTCGAATTCTGAATCAAGCCGGACACGGTGAATTATTACCCTTAATCGGAATTTTCCTCGCCATGGGTGGCTATGAATTATTCCAGTTAGTCAATATGAAAGGCGACTTAGGCGCCTTAGTGATTGGTTTGCTGTTAAGCCCACACTTGAAAGCTAGTGAATTGGCTAAGTCACTATTAAGCTTTAAAGATCTATTCTTGATAGGCTTCTTCTTATCCATTGGCTTTACTGCTTTACCTTCCATCGAAATGATTCCCGCATTAGCAGTCGTTAGCTTTATCCTCATTATTAAAGGCGTACTGCTCTTTCATATCCTCGCAGCTATTGGTGTTGCTGGGCGCAATATGTTTCTTGGTAGCATGATATTAACCAATTACAGCGAGTTCGGTTTAATCGTTGCTGCTTTGTGTGTGAAGAACGGTTGGCTGAACCAAGACTGGCTAGTGATCATTGCTTTGGCTGTTAGCATTTCATTCATTTTCACCAGTATATTCTACGACTATGCACACCGAGCTTATGCCTACGCGAGAAACTGGGTGAAGTATTTTGAACGTAACCAACCTGTACCTGAATACCAAGAGCAACTCAAAAGTGCTGAAGTTCTAATCATTGGTATGGGCCGCGTTGGTTGTAGTTCTTATGATGTATTACATGCTCAAATGGATGAAAAAGTGTGGGGGGTTGAATCCGACATAGACAAGGTTCGACTTCATCGTGAGCAAGGACGCCATGTTATTTTTGGTGATGCCGAGGATGCCGACTTTTGGGAAACTCGCGAACTCTGGCATATTAAGCTCATCATGCTTGCGATGCCTTCAGTGAACGATATTATTGATATTACGACTCAACTTAAAATGAGTGGCTATCAAGGGCATATTGCTGCAATTGCCCGCTACGAAGATGAGCGTAAAAAGCTAATGGCAATGGGCATTGATAATGTCTTTAACTATTACGTTGAAGCCGGTACAGGTTTCGCCGAAGAAAGCTTGCACCTACTAGAACAAGACAGCCAAGCTAAACCCGCAACTTAAGACCATCGATTTAAGAAATGACCATGACTAAAAATACCATCTGGGTAGATGCCGATGCATGCCCAAACGCGATTAAAGAAACATTATTTAAAGCCGCTAATCGCAAAGAAATTCCATTAATTTTAGTCGCCAATCACTACATCAAAGTTCCACCGTCAAAATGGATTAGCAGTATTCAGGTAGAATCAGGATTCGACGTCGCTGATGATTATATTGTTGAGCAAGCAAATAAAGATGATTTAGTAATTACTTCAGATATTCCACTCGCGGCTGAACTAATAGAGAAAGGAGCACAAGTAATTACTGCTCGCGGCGATATTTTTGATAAAACAAACATCAAACAAAAACTCAATATGCGCGATTTCATGGATACAATGCGCAGCTCGGGTGAACACAGTAGCGGCCAAGCAGCGATGAATGCCAAAGATAAGCAAACCTTTGCGAATGCGCTAGATCGCTATTTAGCAAAATTAACATGAACCCAGAATTCTACGTATTGAAACTGAAAACCCTTTACGGCTTATCAGTTTCGCCTTTTACATTGCTTTCTTCGTCAATGTAAATCGTTTGCAAACCTTGCTTCTCTCTCTGTAAATCGCCATAGATAGCGATAACAAGTGAAATACCCATTAACACCATGACAAAGCTAAAAGGCAATGCACCGATCACCATTGCGGTCTGTATAGCACTTAAGCCACCCGCTATAATTAATCCCCCTACCACCAATGCAAGTGCGATACCCCAGAATATAATATGAGGGCGGGCTTTAGGACCATCATCACCTGCTGCATTAATCGTATTAATAATTAATACTGCGCTATCTGCAGAAGTAATCAGATACGTTAATAGCAAAATAATCATAACAAGAGACATGGCATAGGCTAAATTGTCACTCAATATAACGTCCAGCATTACAAATAACTTATCAGCCTGAGCGGCGTTAGATATTGCACCGTTGGCAACGCCAGAAAGTTCAAGATCAATGGCCGTCCCCCCCACTAAGGCGAACCAAATGAAGCACATAAGGGATGGAACTATCATTGCTCCAAAAATATATTCTCGCACGCTACGCCCTTTAGAAATTCGCGCTAAGAAAACTCCCACAAATGGCGCAAATGCAATCCACCAAGCCCAATAGAAAACAGTCCAAGCACTCTGCCAGCTTGCCAATGCATCACCACTCGTCGTTCCATCCGCAGTCCACACCCTGAACATATTGCCAGGCACCGAAATAACATAGTCGACAATACCAACAAAAAAACTACTAAGGCCAAAAAAAGTAGAGCCAAAAATTAAGAAGAAAATCAGAACAAAGAAACTCAATATCATATTAATATTCGAGAGACTTTTAATTCCCTTACCCACACCAGAAAGTGCCGATAACGTTGCCCCTCCCATAATGATTATTAGAGCAGAAACGATTCCAGCCGAAGAAACAGATTTATTGCCTTCTGCATCGATGTCATATAACCAATCACCTACGCCAATCGTAGATAGTCCAGAAATAAGTTGCTCTACACCAAAGCCCAATGCCTGAGAGATACCCAATACTGTTGCCACGACAGCAACCACATCGATAGAGTGACCAATTTTTCCTGAAAGTTTTTCACCTAGAAGAGGTGCTAACGAAGAACGAATCGTTAATGGCAGGCCACGACGATACGACTGGAATGCCAATGCCAAGCCCACAACAGAATAACAAGCCCAAGCAGCCAAGCCCCAGTGGGTAAAGGACCAAATATACGCATCTCGAACATTGCCTACCGTGCCGCCCTCAGTTAGCCCTAAAATCGTGCTTGGATTTTTAGCAAAATGATACATCGGCTCTGCCGTTGAAAATGTAAGCATGCCAATACCGATTCCAGCACTGAACATCATTGAAAACCAAGAAAATCTAGAGAACTCAGGGCGATCATCCTCAGTCCCTAACTGCAGCTTCCCAACTTTAGGCCACAGTGCCAACGTACAACAAAGGATGACGAAGAAACTCATGGCATAGATATACCAATAATTAAAACCCTCCATAATAAAACCATTCAACTCCCCAAGAACAGAGGCGGCATTTTCAGGAAAGGCTATCGCCCACAAGGTTAAAGCGCCAACCAAGATTTTCGCCGTGATCGTAACGTCTTTACTAAAGCCTTGGTAAAAACCAGATTTTGAAACTCGGATAAGTAAGTTGGTAATGGGTGGTTTTATAAGCACAGACAATCACTTTTTTATGAATAGTCTGTTTACTATACACAAATACACAAAAATACATGAATTCAAGTTTTCTAAACACTCAAATCATAGCGCCTATAAATATAAATAGGTGTACGATATGCCTTTCTCATACAGCACTAGGAATTATCTGTAATGGATTTTTTTACCGTCGACACATTACTGTGGATAGGCATTATTTTTTGCATATCACAGTCCGCTATGTTCTCCGGATTGAACCTAGCGTTCTTCTCACTTAGCCGATTACAGCTAGAAGTAGAGATGAAGCATGGAAACGTTGCTGCGGGTAAAGTATTAGAGGCTCGTAAAGACTCTAATTACCTGCTTACAACTATTTTATGGGGTAATGTCAGTATTAACGTATTGCTTACTTTATTGTCAGATTCAGCCTTAGCGGGCATCGCTTCATTTGCGTTCTCAACAATATTTATCACTATATTTGGTGAAATTTTGCCGCAGGCTTACTTCTCGCGTAACGCTTTACGAATGGCGTCTTTAATGACACCAATACTGAAATTTTATCAATTCATATTAGCGCCTGTTGCACGCCCCTGTGCATTGGTTTTGGACAAATGGCTTGGCAAAGAAGGTATAGACTACCTTCGTGAAAAAGAATTAATTTCAATGATTCATGCTCACATGAGCGCAGAAGAATCAGAGATTGATGAAATTGAAGGGCGCGGTGCGCTCAACTTTCTAATGATTGATAAAATTAAAGTAACGGAAGAAGGCGAACCGGTTGATGAAAAATCCATCATCCGTTTACCGACAAAAGTTGATTGGCCGTTAATACCTGAAATAACTCGTGACGTAGACAACCCTTTCCTACAGCAAGTGAATGCGAGTGGACATCACTGGGTGGTATTAGCTGACGAAGCGGGTAACCCATTACTATTGCTGGATGCTGATGCTGCCTTGCGTGCCGCTTTGTTAGACAAAGATACGCCTTATGATATCTACAAGTATTGTCGTCGCCCATTAATCATACGTGATACAGATAAGACAATTAGCGAAGTCATTAGACATCTAAAATCGCTTCCATCCTCCTCAACCGAAGAAGATGCAGCAATCGATTATGACGCTGTATTAATTTGGGGCGATCAGCCGCGAATCATAACTGGGGCTGATATTTTAGGTAAGCTCTTGAAAGGTATTCAAGCCAGTGACTTAGAATAAGTTAGCTTTTCACTTTTAAGCGGTTATTGACATCGCGGCTTTCACGAATCAACTCATTGCCTTCTTCGCATTGAGTTGATTTAGCTAAACGATCATACAAAACGACATTTACCGTTGCGGCAAGATTCAAACTACCTTTTGTAGGAATATAAACAACGCTATCCGCTTGGTTAAGAACCTTTTGCTTTACTGAACCATCTTCAGGTCCAAATACATAAAACGCATTTTCTGGATGTTGAAAGTCAGCCAAAGATATCGCGTTTTCCGCTAGCTCTATCACTACAATTTTTGCGTTCTCTGGCGCGCTTTCTAATAAACACTCCACTCGAGTTAGCGGAATGCTTTTACTTAAGTTCTGAGTATCAGTGCAATATGCAGCGCCGCGATCATAACGATTACCAGTGTAAAGAATGCTATCTGCCTGGAAACAGCCTGCCGCTCTAAAAATAGCGCCCACATTGGTAGGGCTTTTGGGGTTGGTAAGGCCGATAGTAACGTTAGGGTGGCTCATTTTTGTGTGTCGCATCCGGATCAAGAAAGTGTCTAAGATTTGAGCCCTTTCAATATCGCCTCGCTCACATTCTGAGAGCTGGTTCTTTGCGACGTTGCATATACAAGCGCTCGCCGTCTAGGGTCCATCATATTATAACCAAAAGCGTTCAAGTCTTCAGCAGTTGGTTCAATGCGTACAACCTGCTTTCCTGCCGACTTAAGTAAAGCAATTTCCTTATCAACGGTGGCCGTCATACCTTTTCTTACTTTACGCTCTATTCTTTTAAACAGAGAACAAGGCTGATCAGGAATTGTCGACGCCATCGGCACCAGCATGATGACTTCATCAACATCGGCATCAACTAATAGATCGGCAGAACATGGCGAGACGATTCCACCATCAATATACGTTCGATCATGAATATCTACCGGCGGACACCAGCCAGGTACGCCGTATGATGCGCAAACTGCTTGGCTAACATCGAGCGCTTCGACTTCTTTTTTATCACGACCAAAGGCTTTACGTTCTCCTGTTTCATGATCCACCGCCACTAGCCAGCAGTTATCATGATCGAGCCAATTATTTCCATTTTTAACACGATCAATTAATTTTATAAATGGCATCATGTCAAAGCCACCTTGAGGTAGTAATCCCACCCAGCCGGTGAGTGAGCCAAGTTCGCCGCGACGCATTTTTGTGTATAAGTTTTTTGCGGTGAATTTAAACTTGGGGAGTGGCGGATACCATGACCCTGAATCTTTATCATGATTCCAAATGTGCTGATAATCACCTTGCTGAGAAGCAATCAATTGATCGAGCGTCACGCCTCCTGCCATCAGACTAGCGAGTACCGCACCGACCGAGGTACCGATAAAAATATCCGCTTCTTCTGGATTCCAGTTTAACTGCGCACGTACTTGCGCTAATACAGGAATCATCCAAGCAGCACCTGCAACAGCACCGCAGCCTAAAACTAAAGCGCGCTTTGGTTGAATTGATTTCATATTACCGCTCGCCTTTATTATTTATTTTTATCAAGCGTGTAAGCTTGATTATCAAAATTAGCCAACATCTTTCTTAACTTTAAAGTACTCCAAGGAAAGCCAATGCTATTTTTTCCATTCTCATCAATGTAATAACTGGTACAACCACCAGTATTCCAAACAGTTGATTTTAAGTCTTGCTGAACTTTTTCATTATATATTTTTTGAGCATGGCTACTGACTTCAAGGCGCGAAATATCGCCATCGCGCATTTCCTTTAATGCCTCCGTCACATAATTAAGCTGAGCTTCAATAATAATAAAAGCAGAGTTATGACCTATGGCTAAATTTGGCCCAAGAATTAAAAAGAAGTTTGGAAAGTCTGTAATAGTAGTACCACGATAGGCTTCTGGGCTCCCTTGCCAAATATCATCCATCGTTTTTCCGCTTTTCCCTTTTACATGCTTTGCAATAGGTACATCAGAAACATGAAAGCCGGTACCTAAAATAATAATATCAGCCTCGCACTGCTCGCCATTACTTGCAATAATCTTATTGCCCTCTATTTTTTGTACCCCACTAGCAATCACGTCAACATTATCTTGCGACAGCGCTTTGTAATAATGATTACTTAATAAAACGCGCTTACAACCCATAGTGTAATCTGGTGTTATTTTTTTCTTTAATGTTTCGTCTTTTATGCTTCTATTAATATGTCGTTTTGCCAAACCTTGTAAACGTTTTAATAATGTAGGATTCCTAAATCCAATACCAAAGATCTCCATTGCGAGATAAAGTGACTTTCTAAAAATACTTAAAGTGAATGGTAAATGGAAAAAAGTACGAAAGAATTTATTAACGTAAATATCAGGCTTAGGCAGAATCCATTGGGGTGTCCGCTGAAAGGCAGTTAAGTTTTTCACTAAAGGCTGAATTTCAGGAATAAACTGTATCGCTGATGCTCCCGTACCAACCACGGCGACACGTTTATCGGACAGATCTATATCATGATCCCAGTTTGAAGAGTGAAATACTTCACCCTCAAAATCCTCCAGTCCTGCAATCTTTGGCATAATAGGCTCGTGTAAATAGCCGACACATGAAATGACCTTGTTCGCTTGATAGGTTCCTGTATTTGTAAAAACAAACCATACTTTTTTATCTTCTTGCCACTCAATATTCTTCACATAAATGCCAAAGCGTAAAAAAGGAAGCATGCCAAAATCATGCGCAGTCTTTTCTGTATACGTTAGAATTTCTTCTTGCCCTGCAAAAACCTTACTCCAGTTTTTATTCTGTGCAAATGAGTAAGAATACAATGCAGAAGGCACATCACATTCGCAGCCAGGGTAAGTATTGTCTCGCCAAGTACCCCCAAGATTTTCATGCTTTTCAAGAATGACGAAATCATTGATACCTTCTTGGGTTAACCGAATACCCGCACCAATTCCACTAAAGCCTGAGCCTATGATGATGACATCATGGCGAGCCAACAAATCCACTTGTGAGTTTTCTAATGACTTGTCTGTTTTATTCATTGAAGGGCCTTTGTATTAAATTATTATTTTGACATACGACCTCGTATGCAAAACATTAATTCACATACGGAAACGTATGTCAATAAAATAGAAAATCGCCTACAATAACCGTTCAAATAATTTCGATACCCACAATATGCCTAAACCTAGTCGCGCCGAAGCAAAGCAAGCAAGCCGTGAAGCCTTAATTAAATCGGCAATGGAATTGATGCCAAAGAAGGGAATTGATGTCAGTTTAGATGAACTGTGTGCCCATGCTGGTTATACACGCGGTGCTTTTTATGTTCATTTCAAAAATCGTGACGAACTGACATTAGAAGTAATGACAGTTAATGGTGAGCTTTGGCTAAATTCTATTTTTAGCCCAAAGCCTAATGGAGAAGCGGAAAACTTAATAACTATGGTGCAGCGTTTTTTAAGCGAAATGGTTTCTGGCACTTATCCTATTTCTCAGGAGGCAGGCTTACGCCCGCATCAACTATTAGAAGCTTGTGCTCGAAGCAAGCCTATCAAACAACGCTATATAGAATTAATTACCGACAGCATTCGTCGCTTAACCGAAAACGTTAAGCAGAGCCAAGCTGATCAGCAGCTCAGCCAGACACTCGACCCAGAGCAAGTAGCATCTCTTTTATTAGCCTTAGCTATTGGCACGCATACACTCCATGATCTAGATTACCCCATCGACTTTTCGAAGGGGTCAATGACACTGCTGCAATTATTGGTAAAATAAGAAGCGTTCTATCTATTGCGGGCTCTCTAATATTTTAATAATAAGTTCCGCTGTTTCTACTGGCTGATCCATAGGAAAACAGTGGCCATTTCCAAATTCATGCAGATGAACATTACTATTTTTCTTTACTGCTGTCTCAACACCATTACGCACATAAAAGAACGTATTTTCCGCCATAACAATGTCCGTTCTAACAGAAAGTTTTTTTACCGACTTCCAAAGGCTTCGAGGAAAAGAGGCAAAAATTGAGGCTTCCCAACTGGGTGAGCATGAGAGTTCCCTCAGCCCTTGATCATTAATATGTGAAGCTGAATCAACAAAATGCTCCATCACTTGCGGAGCAAAATTACGATATAGGCGTTTTTTAGATAGCTCCGCTTTCATTTCAGCCGCGTCACGCCATTGAAACTTTCGATTGTGAACCGATTTATATGATGCCGTTTTTTTCCACAATCCAGTCCCTCGCATAAAATACTGGGCTACTGACATGACTGGCATAATCATGACTGGATCAAGCAAAATAACACGACTAAAAAGATCTGGATTACGACTCGCCGCTATTAAAGTAAGTGCTCCACCAAAAGAGTGACCAATACCAACAACAGGTCCTTTCTTTTCAATATCCATTTTTTTGCGAATGGATTCTGCCAATGCATCCGCCATTTCTAACCAGTTTGGTATCCGATTTTCAAACCATGTTGAACCACCATGACCAGGGACATTGCTGATGTAGCAGTCCCAACTTTTTGGCATGAGGTGAATCAAAGGGATCAGAGTACCCGCAGAAAATCCATTGCCGTGCACAAAGTGCACGCGCTCCTTAGGGTCTTCAACAAGACGATGAACACCTTTAATATCATGGCCAAATGAAGTTTCCTGCTGCCAGGATTCGATATCGCTTAAATCGAGTAAGTTATTATTATTCATAGTGTCTTTTTAATAGATAATTTTTATTATTTCAACAACCAATTGATCAATTTATAAATATCCAATACTACGCACTATGGATATCAAAACTAATAACATCAGTAATTTCTTTTAATCCAAGCTGTAGCATAAGGATTCGGTCAACTCCCATGGCCACACCTGCACAATCTGGTAAACCAGCTTTAGGGTCTGCCATCGCCGCTATTAATTTTTCATCCATCGGCCGATTATTATCCCTATTAATAACTGCCAGCTCTTTTTCAAAACGCGTTCTTTGCTCATCACTATCGGTTAGCTCGTGGTAGCCATTCGCCAGCTCTAAACCATTTAGGTAAACTTCAAAGCGCTCTGATATTAACTGGCCTTTTTCATCATGATTCAATTTAGATAGCGCGGCTTGGCTTGCGGGGTAGTTATAAATAAAAACCAACTGGTTTTGAGGTAAGCACTTTTCGACCTTGTGGCTCATAATCATATCGAGCCAACCGTCGCGATTTAGTTCTAAATCGCCACCTGCCAACTCAATGCCTAGCTGCTTAATCACATTATCACTTGCATGCAATGGATCAATTCCAGCATATTTAACCACAGCTTGCTGATAACTAATAAAAACGGGCGAATCCTCTAATTCAACTTCTGAACCTGTAAATAACTCAGTCAACAGATCAGATACTTCATGCATCAACTCTTGATGATCCATACCTACACGATACCATTCCAGCATAGTGAATTCTGGATTGTGCCGACCACCAGCTTCTCCTGCCCGGAATACTTTTCCTAACGCATAAATATCGCCACTGCCCGCACACAATAAACGTTTCATTGAATATTCTGGTGACGTATGTAAATACAATCGAGGCATCACATCCGTTGCAGGCACTTCAACAGGTTCAATATTCATATCTGCCACAGGTGCGTGATTCAGAATCGGTAGCTCAACTTCCAAAGCATTGGTTTCGATAAAAAATTCTCGAATGCTACGGTTCAAATCTGCACGTGCATGCAATGCTTCAAGGGTTGCGCTGGGTTGCCAGTTCATTTTTCTTCCACTTTTATGATGTGACATTCAGTTGGTTTTAAACCGATTAATAACTGGGTATTTATTCCACAAAACGGCATGAATACTTCCTTGTAGCCTTAGGTTCGGCATTCCCTGCCTCTCATATTTGCTGCACAAACACCCAATAATGAATCTTTTCATTTCATCTCTAACAATTTTACTAGTTACTTTATTTTTCTCATAAAAAAAGGAAGCCGAGGCTTCCTTCTTGTTGCGCCGCTAATAATACTATTCAGATTATTTAGCGCGGCTCACGTATTCAGCTGTACGAGTATCGATACGCAATACTTCACCGATTTCGATGAACAACGGTACACGAATCATTGCACCTGTTTGCATAATAGCTGGCTTAGAACCACCTTGAGCCGTATCGCCTTTAAGACCTGGGTCTGTTTCTGTTACTTCAAGATCGATGAAGTTAGGAGGCGTGATGCTTAAAATAGCACCATTGAACAAGGTTACTTCATAAACCTGCTGCTCTTTTAGCCAGTTTTTGTTTTCGCTAATCGCTTCTTCTGCCGCTGGGTGCTGCTCGAAAGAACCGTCAGTCATCATGAAGTGCCAGAATTCACCATCGCTGTATAGGTATTCCATCTCAAGGTCCATAACATCGGCACCTTCCAACTTCTCACCCGACTTGAAAGTACGCTCCCAAGTACGACCGTTTTTCAGGTTTTTCAACTTAACTCGGCTAAAGGCTTGGCCTTTACCCGGTTTAACATATTCGTTTTCTACGATGGCACAAGGATCGCCATCCAGCATTACTTTAAGACCTGATTTAAATTCGCTGGTAGAATAATTAGCCATGAGACCCTCGCAAAGACAATAATGGGGTTCAGCACATCTGCCCCCAGAAAAAGAGCTATGATAACCGAAACCCCGTTAGTGATCGAATCTTTAACCGATATTAATCAGACTCAAGCTCAAGATAGCTGGAATCAAATACTTTCAGGGGCGACTAGAGATGTTAAAACCTTACTAAATCAACTCGATATTCCAATCACCGAACTCAATGAGCGCCAGCAAGCTTGCCTAGACTTCCCTATGCTCGTCCCTCAACCATTCATCAACAAAATGGAAAAGGGTAATGCCAGCGATCCTTTACTGCTGCAGGTACTGCCACAAGCTAGTGAACTAGAATCAGCTGAGGGTTATATCAATGATCCGTTAGCAGAAAAACATAGCAACTTACAAAAAGGGCTTATTCACAAATACCACAGTCGTATTTTAGTATTATTAAGTACCGGCTGCGCTGTCAATTGTCGTTACTGCTTCCGCCGCCACTTCCCGTATCAAGAAAATCGTATAGGCAAGAATGATTGGCAAGAAATTCTGAACTACGTTGCTAAAGACTCATCAATTGAAGAGCTTATTTTAAGTGGCGGCGACCCTTTGATGCTCAACGATCAACAACTTGAAAAGTTCATTAAACAAGCAGAAGAAATACCTCATCTTCAGCGTTTACGCATTCATACTCGATTGCCTGTTGTTATTCCTCAACGCATTACTAATAAACTCGTTAATGTTTTACATTCTTCCCGCTTCGACTGCATCATGGTTCTACATATAAACCACAGCAAAGAGATAGATATTCAATTATTTAACGCTCTGTCTAAATTAAAAGCAGTGGGAATCACGCTGCTCAATCAAGCTGTTCTATTGCGTGATATTAACGATACAGTTGATGATCAAATAGATCTCAGTAAAGCATTATTTAAAGCAGGTGTTTTGCCCTATTATTTACATTTGCTCGACAAGGTAAACGGAGCTCAACATTTTGATATAGAAGAGTCAGAAGCCAGAAAACTTCATGGACTATTATTACGCAGATTATCTGGATATTTAGTACCGAAACTTGTCCGAGAAGAACCAGGGAAAGGTAGTAAAACACCAATATCATGATCTGATTAGTGCATATAATAACCAGATGGCACTAGATGGTAGAGGTGAAACAGGTTAGTCTTAATCAGATTTCTAATGGATCAGTGAAGATCCGCTATAATTGATACTATAGACATAGTGAATTTATAAATAGTTGGCGATAAAGAAGGCATGGACAGCAGAAAAGTACCGATAAAGCTTCATATACCTAACCCAACGCAGCAAAAACTTTCTTTTTGCCAAGCGACGGTTGATGGTATTACAATTTGGGCCAAAAGTCTCCCTATGGCGAATACTGGAGAAGCGGCAAGGCTGTTGTACCAAGCAATTCGTGAATTAAATCAACTTCATGCAGATCCACTATTACGTTTTAAGTTACTAGAAGTACTGCGCCCTTATATCTACTCTATTGGTACGCTGCTCGCTAAGCATTTTTTACAAACGTCAATCTCCTTAAATGAACGCCAGTTAAAAATTGCTAACCTTAGCCAAGCATTACAAACCCATTTAGCAACAGGTTATAAATTAGTTGTCGTCAATGGCATTGCTAATACACCAGCGTCAGAAAAACCTTCTAAAATTGTCATGATCTCAATTCATCGTGCGATCACTGATACTGCCAGCACAATGCTGAGAGCCTTTCAGCTATATTGCCAGCCCCCTGAACGAGCTTGGTCTGAGATTAATCAACTTTTCTTACTCGCAGAAATGCGCAAACTCGAAGCATTTGACGTAACGGATAGACAAAACCGTTTTGTCAGTACAACCAGCATTGCTACTGCATTTTTGCGTGCACATCTATTAGGTACAGCAAAACCCAATAATTTACGCCAACAGGATTTAAGTCAATTATATGATGCGACAGAACTTTGGGCCAATCGTGTAAAAGTTACGGAGTGTGATGATGAATCTGCACTCTTTATGGTTAATCTACATCGTGATCGAGTAGCGCAGTACCGCCAACATTTACGAAGCGAACAAAAGCCATTATTTC
>Ga0209603_1003233_pt1 | contig 14248 bp, 12 predicted proteins | sample COGITO_mtgs_1206_FD_184812 | JGI IMG/M metagenome (GOLD analysis project Ga0209603, IMG submission 184812) | Pelagic marine microbial communities from North Sea - COGITO_mtgs_120607 (SPAdes) (version 2) | ecosystem: Environmental > Aquatic > Marine > Epipelagic ... | reverse complement strand
CTTAAATGTTGTGTTTTGCTTGGACAGAGCAGGAATAGCTGGTGCTGATGGCCCTACTCATCACGGAGCATACGATATTGCATACATGAGATGTATTCCAAATATTGTAGTTAGTGCTCCAATGAACGAAGAAGAGTTAAGAAACTTAATGTATACATCTCAATTGCCTAATCAAGGTCCATTCTCTATTCGTTACCCAAGAGGAAAAGGTATGATGGTTAATTGGAAAACACCCTTCAAGGAAATCAAAATTGGTACCGGTAGAAAAATAAAAAACGGAGAAGACATCGCTATCTTATCTTTAGGGCATGTTGGAAATTACGCTGTTGATGCATGTAAACAATTAAATACTAAAGGTATAGACGCCGCTCATTATGATATGCGTTTCGCTAAGCCGTTAGACAGCTTATTATTACATGAAGTTTTTGGGAAATTTTCGCATATAATCACAGTTGAGGATGGGTGTGTAGTTGGTGGAATTGGAACAGCTATTGCTGAATTTATGTTGGACAATGGATATTCTTCATCTATTAAACGTTTAGGAATTCCAGATTCGTATATAGAACATGGTACCCAAGAAGAGCTTCATGCAGAATGTGAATACGATGCTAATGCAATTTCAAAAGTTGCTCAAGAAATCATTAAAAAATCAACTGCAAAAAGCAGTCAAACCGCTTAATTCACGTCTAAAAAATTAAAAGTTGTTTTGCTTGCAATTACTTAATTCATTAGTTTTGTACCCACTATGAATATGAAGCCGACAAGCGTAAAATTCAACCACGACTTAAATAAAGAATTCACAAAAACTCTGAAGTCTAGAGTTAACGAATATTTTATCAAAAAAAATGTTGATAAGCATGGAAACTTAAACATGGTTTTCAAGTCAATTTTTATGTTTGCATTATTTTTTGTTCCCTATTTCTTAATAATGACCGAAACGGTGATAAGTACTTTCCCTGTTTTAGCACTTTGGGGAGTAATTGGAACAGGAATGGCTGGAATTGGTTTATCAATCATGCATGACGCCAATCACGGGGCTTATTCAAAATTTCCAATCGTTAACAAAGTGATGGGGTTATCTATGGATCTTGTTGGCGGAAGCGCTCGACTTTGGAAATTACAGCACAACGTTTTACACCATACTTATACCAATGTTGCCGGAGTTGATGAAGATGTTGAAGGACCTCCAATTTTAAGGTTTACACCTCATCACGAACACATGAAAATTCACAAATACCAACATATATTTTTCCCTTTCTTGTATGGATTAATGACCTTTGGTTGGATTATATGGAAAGATTTTTTACAAGTTTTCAGGTTCAATCGTAAGGGGCTAATTTCAGACAAAGAGTTAAAAAAAGATGTTTTAACGATTATTGCTTGGAAAGCTTTTTACTTTGGATATATTCTAATTGTTCCAATTTTTGTTTTAGACTTACCTACTGGAACAACGCTACTTGGGTTCTTGATTCTTCACTTTGTGTGTGGATTAATTTTAAGTTTTATCTTTCAATTAGCACATGTAATGCCTGATGTTGATTTCCCGTTACCAAACGATGAATCAATCATTGAAAGCAACTGGGCAATTCACCAATTAAGAACAACAGCTAACTTTTCACAAAAAAGTAGATTATTCTCTTGGTACGTTGGAGGCTTAAATTACCAAGTTGAACATCACTTATTTTCAGGGATTTGCCACGTTCACTATCGTCATATTTCTAAAATTATAAAAGCTACTGCCGAGGAATTTAAAGTACCTTATCATGCACACGGGAGCTTCATTAAAGCCGTCGGTGCTCATTACAAATTAATTAGAGCGTTCGGAAGAACACCTTCTTAAATCTTCTATTCTTTAGTGAGCTGAACAACTTATCCGATCTTTTGATGCGCGATAACACTTTTAAAGGCTGAGCGGTAATTTGCGCCAACAGATATTCTGTCGCCATTTACAATCACTGTATTTCTTTCAACTTCTGAAATCTTGTTTACTGCTATAATAAATGAGCGGTGAATTCGTAAAAACAAAGTAGAGTCCAGTTGATCACACAAAGATGACAAGCTTAATTGTGAAGAAATCTTCTCGTTAAGTAGGTGAAAAATAACGTAGTCTTTTTGACTTTCTATATAGTTAATATCCTTTAACTCTATTCTTACCGTTTTATAAGCAGTTTTCACAAAAATATAATCTCTGCTATTCTTCTTTTCTATCTTTTTTTCTGGCGAAGAAACTACCTTACCCTTCGCTAAGCGTAATTTAGCCTTGTTTACAGCCTTTAATAAACGCTCAAAAGGAATTGGCTTCATTAAATAATCTACAGCATCCAATTCATAGCTCTCTAAAGCATAATCTTGATAAGCTGTAGTAAAAATCACCATTGGTGGTTTTCGCAAAGAATTCAACAACTCAAACCCTGTTAACTCAGGCATTTGAATATCCAAAAACAATAAATCTATTTCTCCAGAATTAATGATTTCAATTGCTTCAAACGCACTCGTTGTTGCTCCCAATATGTTTAAAAATGGTATGCGATTAACATGCTTTTTTATCACATCAATAGCCAAGGGTTCGTCATCTATTATAAGGCAATTCATACTACTAATTTAATTTAATTATTATTGCCTGAGTAGTGTTTTGAATATCTACTTGTTTGCTAAACATGTTTTCAATACGCTTTCTCAAGTTGCTTAAAAAAAAGGAATCCCCATCCGATATCTTTAAAAAAGTATCTTTTTGAAATCCATTTATTTCTAACGCTGAATTTACTTTTTGAGTATGTTTAAGCACTTCCCCAACTGCCTTACTTAATATCCCCGTTTTGATAATTCGATCATCAGTCTCTAAACTAATTTCTATCGATGAATAATTAAGCTTATTATACAAATCCAATTGATTTTGTACAATTCCCAACTCTTTTGAAAGAATCACTTCGCCTTCCTTTGAATACAAATGATACCTCAAAACATTGGATAATTCGATAATTTCATCTTGAATAGACTCTGGTTTTAACTTTGCCTTTTGCTCTAATTTTGATAAAATATTAATCGTCTCTGGAATATCAATTTGATTTTTTAAAGTACTTAATTCGTTTTTAACTTTTTGACGCTCAAGATCCTTTAATTTAGATTTATTTTTTACATATCGCGAACCTAATGATACTGCTAATATCCCCGCTGAATTTGAAATTACTCCAAGAATTATCCATTTCCATATTTCAGTAAGAGGGGGTGAGTATTCACCAATGTCGTACAGTATCGTATTTGCAATATATCTACGTATTGCAAAAATAATGAAGAAAACGAAAAACCACTTTGAAATTGAAAAGAAAGATGGCTTCTTTATCATCCTTGGAATAATCACAAAGTAATGCAAATAGAATGTTACAATAAACAAGGGATAAACCAACCAATTCAGACTCAAACCGTCCCATAAATAAATTTCTACTAACTCATAAAGCCAATAGAAACTGTGGATCAAAATTATTTTATAATTTAACTTTTTTTTCAAGATTTATTTTAATTTTAGCCCTGTATCTACCATTGTCCTCAGTTACATCCATAAAGAAGTCTCTGTATATAAATGGTAACCTCTTTTTTATATTTTCAAGTCCCACTCCGGATACACCATCTTTTCTTTTTTCAAGATCAATATCATTGCTTATTTCAAAATTAACTACACCGTCCTTTTCCTTTATAGATGCTCTTATCTCGTTGTTTTCTCCTGTTTTCCCGTGCTTAAAAGCATTTTCGAAAAACGGTAAAAAAATCATTGGTTCAACCATAAAGGCTGGATTCTCAAAACTTGATTTAAGTCGAACTTTAACAGCATGTCTTAGCCTGTTTAATGCAATATAATCTTGCAAATGGCACTCTTCATTAAATAATGAAATCCCTGATTTACTTTCAAAAATTTGAATATAATTCATAATTGATTTAAGCTGAGATATAGCATTGTGTGTTTTTTCATTTTTATCTAACGAAAGACTGTAAATATTGTTAAATACATTAAACAAAAAATGAGGGCTCATTTGTGACTTAAGGAACTTCAATTCAGTTTGAGAAACCTCATCTTCTAATTTTTCTTTTTCTAAAACACTGTTTCCCCAATTTTTACTCGCAAAGAATATAAGGGCTATGAGCAACATTTGAACAACATTTCCGTAGAGATCTTTTCTTTGCAGGTTGTCCGACCCTAAAAAATCACCCCAATCACCCCAGTTCCAAACTAATGAATCATATGCAAAATGAAAAAAACAGGATGTCAATAGCGCTGCAGAAAATAGCCAATATTTATTATTTAATAATAGTTTTTGAAGAAGTATTTTGGCAACAAAATAAGTAAAGCCAACATCAAAGAATCTACTCAAACACCAACCAAAAAAGTAGTAATATGTATTTTCCTCGCCCGCTTCATGATAGTAGTAAATATCAATGTAATATCCGATTCCTAAAAAATAGAAAGCCCAAATAATTATATGGATAACAAAAAGCTCCTTAAACCCCATCAAACACAAAAGTACAGTATTCCCCTTTTAAGCTCCAATTAAACTGTTTCCAAACATTAAACAAACCGACAAACAAGTTATTTTTACCGACCAATAGATTCGTCGGTAAATAAGAAACATGTAACGGCAAACTAGCGGATTGTGGAGAATCTATTATAATATTCAAATCCAATACCATTTCTTTGGACTATGAAAACTATAATAGCCATATCAAGTGCGTTCTTGTTTGCCTGCATGGCTAATTCAAAACTTTATGAAAAAAAAGAAAAGGATCAATTTCTACATAAAGAATTCGATGAAAAAAAAATTAATAACGCTACTACCGTTATATATATAGAAGCTGAAAATTTTTATACTTACTAAAATGAGGATAGCGATATTAATTGTAAGTATACTGATTTCGATTACTTCAAATGGGCAAGTTATTAAGGGAGAGATAAAAGCTAGCTCAAATGACACAATTCCCTTTGCTCAAATTGAATTAATAAATATATCTAACAATGAAACCGAAAATGCAACTTATGCGGATAAAAATGGGGTGTTCACTTTGAATTTTACTGAAAGTGATCAATTCTATTTTTTGAAAATTTCTGCACTCGGTTTTAAAACCTATTCTACTGACACCTTTCAAAAACCGACTAATTTCGGTGCAATTATATTAAAATCAAGTGAAAACGCACTGGACGCTATTGTTATTGATATCACCAAACCAATCATAGAAAAAACAGGCCGTGGATTAAATATAAATATTGCCTCTTCTCCTCTTTTAGAAAGTAGTAATGCAAAAGATATTCTATCAAAAATACCTGGTGTTACGATGGATCAAAATGGCAACTTCACCTTAAACGGACAAAGAAATATTCAGGTTTTCATAAACGGTAAACCCTCACTTGTATCAGTTCAGCAACTATTACAACAACTTGAAGGGACTCCCGGTACCGATATCGAAAAAATAGAAGTGTTTAATACTCCACCTGCAAGATTTGACGCAGAAGGAAGTGGTGGAATCATCAATATTATAAAAAAGAAAAGCGCCTCTAAAGGCTTTAATGGAAATGTTGGGGTTAATACCGGAATGGGGAAATACCCTAAGTCAAATTCATATTTCAACTTTAACTACCGAAATAAAAAAATCAATTTTTATGGGAACATTAACGCCATTCAAGAGCAATTCTATTTTGATCAACGGTTTGAGTTAAACACCCAAATTGATGGTACACATCATGAGGTTCACAACATCAAGTTGCCAGTTTACACCAATCAAAACCTAGCCGCAAGCGCAGGTTTCGATTATGAGATGGATACCAATACTACCATAGGTATTTTAATCTCACCCTATATTGGGGATTTTAATGGCTACGAAAACCTTTCGGCTAGAGTAGTTGCTGGTGATTATCATTACAATAAAACTCTGGGATATCGAGATGTCGTAAACACCTGGAAAGGGAATGTTTACAATTTAAACTTTGAACGGACAATTAAAAAAAGACGGATGAATTTTGATGTTGACTACATCTACAATTTCGATAATAGTGATCAAATTACCGAGAATAATTATTGGCTAACCAATGTTAAAACTGGTAACGAAGTTTTCACAACAAACTTTGATGTTAATTTAAAAGCCATAACTACGAAGCTAGATTTTGAGAAAAAATTTAGAAATGACTGGAACTTAGAATCGGGGGCTAAGTTTAGTGAATTGAATCAATTAAGTAATTATTACAACGATTTTGAAGACGCGGGCGAGCAATGGGAAAACGCTCTAAATTTTCAATATAAAGAGCGAATTTTAGCTCGATACCTTGCTTTTAATAAAGCTTGGGCAGAAAAGTGGACAGTTGATTTTGGTTTCAGAATTGAAAACACCATTATGGATGGAAAAACAAACATCGATTCAATAAAATTTAACCAATCATTCATTAACCTCTTCCCAAACACATCAATTAGTTACCAAGCGCACGAAAACTGGGTGCATTCATTGAGTTATAACAAAAGAATTAAACGACCAGAATACTTAGAGCTTACTCCTTTTGAACAGCGAATAAACCCTTACCTCATAAGCGTTGGAAACCCTGATTTACGCCCTGTTATTTACGATCAATTAAGCTACGGCTTAAGCTTTTTCGAAAGTTTTAATTTCAGCTTAAATTACGGACGACATGACAACAGCATTTTTCTTACCCCAAACTCTAAAGAAGGAGAGGTTATTCAACGGTTTCAATTTCAAAACTTAGGAGAAGAACACAACTTAAACGCAACTTTAAACGGACCGATAAAACCTTTAAAACGATGGCTAATATTATGGAATGCAACCGTTTTTCATAACCGCTTAACCAACTCACCAGGATTTAACTACAGCTATACATCTTTTCACCTTCGGTTACAAAATCAAATCAGAATCACAAAAGGGTGGAAAGCTGAATTCGTTGGGTTTTATCACCACAAACACTTTTGGCAAGTGTGGCAACAAAACGAATTTATACAATTTGATGCGTCATTTTCAAAACGACACAAAAGTTGGAAGTTTAACTTTACCGGCACCGACATCTTCGGTTTAAGAGTTCATAACGGAAGTTTTAACCAAGGAGCTGTAACATCCATCAATTCATTTGAACCTGAGAAGCAAGTTTTTAAAATATCAATAGCTTATGCCTTCGGAAATAAACGATTAAAAAAACAACGCGATAGAGGCACCAGTTCTGATGAAGTTCAAGAAAGGGCTAAATAAAATGATTGCAAACCTTTCTGGACTTAGATTAAAATAACAAATGCAACTTTTAGATTTATTGGGAAATTAAGATTCAAAAAAAATTAAACACAAAATCTAGAAAGAGATATAATTTTGAATCTACCATCTTAGAAATAGTAAAATTATTGTTTAACTCAGAAGTTGCGATTAAAAAACAATACAATATTATAAATATCAATAATTATGAAAACCCTATTAATAATTTTATGCTTAATTAGCCAAGCAATTAGAGCCCAAAACGATTCCAATGCCTATCAAAATCACCTTCAAAAACTTCATCAAAAAGGTGATTTTAATGGAACAGCAATCGTCATTAAAAATAGTAACATTATTTACTCAGGTGCATTTGGACCAGCCGATAAAGACTCAATTAAACAGCTTGATGTCAATTCGGTTTTTCGAATTTGTTCAGTGAGTAAACAGTTTACCGCAATGGGTATTTTAATCTTAAAAGAAAAAGGTAAACTTAAAATTACAGACAGTATTAGGCAATATATTCCTGAGTGCCCTTACCCAAATATCACAATTAAACACCTACTTACTCACACTTCCGGCCTTCCGGATTATATGCCTGTGACACAAAAAGCTTATCAACCAGAAAAAAAATGGTGGAATTATGAAAGACTAATACCTAATAAAGATTCGGTAATAAACATGCTATTTAACGCTCATCCCAAAAGGCTATTTGCTCCAGGCGAAAAGATGGTGTATAGTAACACTGGATATTCATTATTAGCCATGATAACCGAACGAGTTTCTAAACAGTCTTTCGCTAAATTCATGAAAGACAATATTTTCACTCCATTAGAAATGAATAATACATCGGTACTTCATTATATCCCAGGAGACACCAATACAATTCAAAATAGAGCCTATGGTTACTGGAAAAAAAACAAAAACACTATTTGTGAAGCTGAACATCATTACCTAAACTGTATGCAGGGAGAAGGAGGGATTTTTTCCAACGCACCCGATTTAGTAAAGTGGGATGCAGCCCTTTATACCGAAAAACTAGTAACTAAAGAAACATTAAAAGAAGCCTTCACAGGATACAATTATTTCCACAAAAAAGAAAATCTTAAATACGGTTACGGTTGGGGGGTTAAGGAAGAAAACGGAGAAACAAGAATAACCGAACATAGTGGTGGTTGGGTTGGGTTTAGAACTTACATCTTCAGAGATATTAAAAACAAAAATTGCATTATTTTACTTTGTAATAACAGTAAGCACAAAGGAATGCTATCGAGCTTAAAAAAGTTTAAACAGTTATTAGCGGATTAGTTTGCTATTTCAAAGTCAACACATTAAAGCCCCATTATGAGAAACATATTCATTGCCCTTTATTTAATAACGCAATCTGGAAGTGCTCAAAATTCTGTTTACGACCATGCCTTTAGTTTTTTTAACGTGGAAAATGCTCCTGGTGGTGTTATCGCTATAGGTCAAGGAGATTCAATTATTTTTAAAAAAGCTTACGGTTTGGCTAATTTAGAAACAAGGTCAAAAATCGATTTTAAAACAACCTTTAATGTTGGTTCGGTAACAAAACAGTTTACTTGTTTTGCAATGATGCTTTTAGAGCAAGAAGGAAAAATTAATTGGGAAGATGATTTACGAAAACACATACCTGAATTACCTTTTTATGGAGATACTATCCGTTTAAAACACTGTGCACAACATACGTCAGGATTAAGAGATTGCTATGGTTTACTAATGTTTTCGGACCTAGAACACGACAGTTTATTAACTGCGGAAAAAGCATTAAATGTAATCCTAAATCAACCAACCAGCAGCTTCCGTCCAGGAAAAAATTATGATTACAACAACTCAGGGTTTGTATTAATGGCTGAAGTAATTAAAAGAGTAAGTGGGTTAGATTTTCCAGATTTTATGAAAGAGCGCGTTTTTAAACCCCTTGAAATGCGATCGGCTTTTGTGAAAAATAGCGCAAAAGTAGAATCTAAAAATGGTGCCACATCTTATAGGAGTTTGGAAGAAGACGCCAAGCCATCTCAAGTTTTTGAGAGCATCCACGGCGCCTGCAATATTTACATGAATTTAGAAGACGCTATAAAATGGCTTCAGTATCAAAACACCCCTTCCCAACAACATAAAGTGATTTTTGACAAAATGTCAACTCAAGCCAGATTGAATAATGGGAATTATTTAGATTACGGGTATGGTTTGGATTTAACACCTTATAAAGGTTTGAACGTTATTCACCATTTCGGTCAAACAAATGGGTTTAGAACCATCTTTGCAAGGTTTCCCGGCTCTGAAACATTTTTCATAGGTATGAATAACGCGAATGCTATTGATAAAATGAAAGAAGCCATGTATTTAATTACTGATTCTCTTTTTCAATTAGAAACCAAAAAGGAATGGAAATTTGACACCGCAGATTATAGTACAAAAGAAATTGACTCAACTGAACTTAAAAAATTTGTTGGTGATTTTAAATTACCAATGAATAAAGTCGTCAGTACGTTTATCTATAAAAATCGACTTTACGCCTTAGCTCCTTGGAGCGAAGACTACCCTTTATACTATTTAGGAAATAATGAATTTGCTTGCGAAATTGGAACAGTTTCATTTAAATTCAAACAGGGGAAATTAAAAAAGATGGTTATCCCCCACAGCATCTTTAAAATAAACGGAAGGCTATTAAATCCTTCTAAAACCAAAGGGGTGAAAAGTAATGAACTACTAGGAAAGTACTATTGCAAAGACACAGACGCCACCTTTAAAATAAAAATTGAGGACTGTAAACTTGTCTTAAATCGCAAGAAATATTCAATCCCATTAACCCAATTTAAAACACTATCATTTCATTTAAATAGCCTTTGGATTAACAAGGTTTGGTTTACGAAAGAAAAGGGGCGCATTACGAGTTTTAAAATATCCTTAAGTGAATACGAAAAGTTAACCTTTTTAAAAGAATAAAAAACACAATCATGCAAACTATCTTATTCGTACTTCTTACTACCCTCGCTTTTCAATTAATTGCTCAACAGTTAGAAAACCCCTATTATGAGTACCTCCAAAAACTGCATGAAAAAGGAAAATTTAATGGAACAGCTTTAGTTATTAAAAATGACTCCGTTATTTTAAAAAGAGCTTATGGCGGAATTGAAAGCCAGAATTAAAATACTAGGACAAAAACAGGTATATAACAAATTGAGACTCACTTTTTAACGTTTTTATTAATCGTGGAAAGCCTTTACTTTTTAAACCTGGCAAAAAATGGAAATACAGTAATACGGGTTATCATATACTTGTGCAAATTCTTGAAAAAACAAGTGGTTTAAGCTACAAGGATTACATCCAGAAAAACATATTAGTCCCTCTAGGTATGAATAGTACAAAATTTGACGACCCTGCCGATATTTGTTGCAATTATGAAACAGCAAAAAGAGCCTACGGATACCTGAAAATAAACAAGAATAAAAGCGTTCAAAACGAAAATCACTTTATTAACCCCTTTGCAAGCAGCGAAAGTATTCTTTCGAATTTAGACGACCTCTCAAAATGGAATACCGGGTTACGTTCCAACAAGCTGTTGTCCGATTCCTCAATTCAAGAGATTACTTATCCTCACATTAAAATGAATACATTTTCTAAATCTTATTACGGCTATGGTTGGGCAGTTGTTAAAACAAAATGGAACACACAAATAAACCATCATAGTGGTGATTGGTTAGGATTTAAAACTTATATAATGAGGGATTTAAATCAAAGAGATTGTATTGTATTACTCACAAACAATTCACTAAGTAACATTGGTTTATCAATGATTGGGTACAAATTAACAGAAATGCTGAATAAAAATTAAATTTTACAGTATTTAAAAAAGTTTGAACCCCTCCGAACGTCATCCTATGTTTGTATAGCGATGACTTTCCAATTGAATTTTATCATAGGAAAAAAAAGAGGAGAAAGATTAAGACTATAAAACGTCATTAGTCGGCAAGACAGTTCTGGATGATAGTCCCTTTTTCCTCGTGCTTAAAACTTGAACCGTTCATTATGCCCTAGAGCCTGTATTTAGGATTGATAAGTAACAAGCACATTAAAAAATTATTATGTATAAAGTTATAGGAATTGATGTTAGTAAAGCAACTTTAGATGGTTGTTTTCTTGATGGATCACAAAAAGAATCTTTTGTTGTATCAAATACTCAACAAGGGTTTAAGAAAATCGCTTTAAAAGCAAAAGGAGCTTTGGTTGTTATGGAAGCTAGTGGGCCTTACTATCTACAGTTATCCAACTATCTGCATACCCATGGGATAGAGGTTTCTGTTGTAAACCCTTTAGTAATAAAACGTTTTAGCCAGATGAATTTACAGCGTGCTAAAACTGATAAAAAAGACGCTGAAACAATTGCAAATTATGGAAGAATATATGCCCCAAAAAGATGGAGTCCAAATTCCAAAAACACCAATAGTATTGGTCAGCTTCATTCGGCTATGGAATTACTGGATAAGCAAATCCGACAGCTAAAAGGCCAACAAGAAGCTTTTGATAATAGTGGGGAATTGGCTTCTTTATTGAGAAAAGAACTTAAATCTATGGTGAATTTCTTGGTGAAAAAGAAACTTTTCTTAGAAGTTGAAAGATTAGCAGAACAAGAGTTTGGAGAGAAAATAGATAAAATCACTAGTATTCCAGGTATAGGAAAGAAAACTGCGATCATGCTAAATGTAATAACGGATGGATTTACAAAGTTTGAGCACCATAAACAATTGACAGCCTACATTGGCTTTAGTCCTAGAGTTTATCAATCAGGCACAAGTGTAAAAGGCAAGGGACATATTTGTAAAATGGGAAATGCTCAAATTAGAAAGCTATTGTATTTATGCTCATGGACGGCCAAATTTTGTAATAAAGCATGCAGAGAAATGTACGAACGCTTAAAAGAAAAAGGAAAACCAGAAAGGGTTATTAAAGTAGCCATTGCCAACAAATTACTTAAACAAGCATTTGCTATTGGTAAATCTCAAATGAATTATTCAGAAAATCATGGAGATAATATTTGTTTTTAAGCACAGTTCATCCAGAGCGTAGCGCAGGATCTTTAAGTAATTACTTAAAGTTTCCTCAGTCTTACCTTTTAATAGCCTCTTTTAAATAAAATATTCAAAACAAAAAAAGCCCTAATTAAAGAGCTTTTTTTTCTTTATCTGTTTATAACCATTAAGCCTTCTTTTGAGCTTCAACAGCCAACAAACTACTTTGGATTTGTGTTTGTAAATCTCCAACAGAATTCGGCGAATAAGGAACAAAAATAGTGTTTACGCCAGTTTCACCTAAACGACCGATTGTGTCATAATGTTGAGTCATAAATAACATATTCATGACATCACGACCAGTAACACCTTCCTCCATTGCACCTTTGACTTCTTCAACAGATTGTTTTAATCCATTTGCGATAGCAATTCTTTGATCAGCTATTCCTTCACCTTGCAACTTTTTACTCTCGGCTTCAGCTTCTGCAGCGGCGACAACTTTAATTTTTTCTGCTTGTGCATATTCTTTAGCGGCTTCCTTTAAGCGTTTAGCGGCATTTATTTCATTCATCGATTCCTTAACCTTAGCATCAGGATCAATATCAGTAATTAATGTTTTCAAGATATTAAAACCAAAATCTTTGATTGTTTCATGTAATTCATGCTTTACAGCTACTGCAATTTTATCTTTTTCAGAGAAAACATCATCCAAACTTAACTTTGGAACTTCAGAACGAATAGAGTCAAATACATAAGATTGGATTTGGCGATGCGGGTTGTCAAACTTATAGAATGATTTTTGAATTTGCTCAGGACTTTCAACTACAAAGTATTGTACCGAAACGACCATTCTAACGAATACATCGTCTAAGGTTTTAGTTTCTACCTCAACTGGCAGTTCCATTACTTTTAAGTTTACAGCTCCAGCTTTTTTATCAATTAGTGGAATTTTAAATTTTAATCCTGACATGGACACAGTATTAAACTTACCAAGTCTTTCAATGATTACGGCAGTTTTTTGTTTTACGGTATATACAGATCCGATAAGAAGTAAAAATATTCCGACAAGGGAAATAATAAGTGGTAAGTATCCTGATTCCATGATTAGTTTTTTTATCTGTGAAAGGTAATAAAATAGTTCCCTTGTTTTGGTTTTAAATACTTGGAATATTTACGAAATCAACTCTTTCGCAAAAAAAAAATGTTAAATGGATTTTTCGACTTTTAATAATTGGAATTTTGCTCAAATTTAGTTTTTACAAGTGTTCTAAACTTATTTTTTTTTGATGCTTTTCGAAAGCATTATGGGTAAAGAGGAAATTTTTAAAAAAAATGAGTCTTAGAATGTTTTTTAAAGCAGCTTTTGAATAGTATTCAATCTATTTTCGGATTCTTCTTAATTGAATTTCTCGCAAATTTCTTAATGATGTTTTCTTTTTAGCAGCCTTAAACTTAAGCTAGAGATAATTTAAATTTTAAGTAAATAATTGCTTTTATTTAAGATGTTTATTTATCTCCTTATTATAGGTGTTGACTATAACTTCTAACGATTTGTAAAATAGCTTTTCATAGGCTAACAAGGATTCCGTGTAGTTTTCCGCAAATCTATTTACAAGTTGATATACATTTTGTGTTATTACCAATAGTATTAACAAGTAATACTATTAAGCTCAAAACCTTTATATTCAGAGGGATTTTCATAAGTTTGTTTTTCAACAATAAATAAAGACTAATTGTAGACGGTTTTTTTTAGTCTATTTTTTAAAAGAGTATTCGATGATTGGAGCTAAAATATTTAGAAATATAAAGGGTATAGGAATTTTAATTGCGATTCTTTACGGAATTCTAATCATTGATTTAATTATTCCATTTAAGATTAACGCTTACGGAATTATCCCTAGGACTCAATCTGGATTAATTGGGATTTTCACATCTCCTTTTTTACATGGTGGTTTTTACCACTTAATTTCTAACTCAATTCCTTTATTTGT
>Ga0209603_1003232_pt1 | contig 14251 bp, 10 predicted proteins | sample COGITO_mtgs_1206_FD_184812 | JGI IMG/M metagenome (GOLD analysis project Ga0209603, IMG submission 184812) | Pelagic marine microbial communities from North Sea - COGITO_mtgs_120607 (SPAdes) (version 2) | ecosystem: Environmental > Aquatic > Marine > Epipelagic ... | reverse complement strand
CTTTATTCGATTAGACGATATAACCACAACCGCCGCAGATACAGACCACCAGCCAGGCAGGTACTTTTCTGTAAAGTGCTACCATCGCGATAGCAGCGATGAGTCCGTCGGCCCAGCCTTGTATGCCGTGGGACCAGACAGGGTCAACCAAAGCGGCTGCGAGTAGGCCGACTACCGCAGCATTGGCGCCGATGATGCCAGCTTGTGCCCAGACTTTATTGCGTAGTTGATTCCAAAGTGGAATGAGCCCAGCTAGCAGCAGCATGCCGGGTAAAAAGATGGCGAAGAGGGCAATCAGCCCGCCAATCCATTGTGGGTGCGTGGCTTGGCTGGCGGTGCCGAGAAAGGCTGAAAGAGTGAATATAGGGCCAGGCATTGCTTGGACCGCGCTGTAGCCTGCTAGGAAATCGGATTCTGAGAGAAGTCCGCTGGGCACGACACTGTCGTGGAGGAGAGGTAAAACGACATGTCCACCACCAAAGACAAGGGCGCCAGCTTGATACTGCATCGCATAAATTGCCCCGGCTGAATCTGCGGGTGTGAGCAGGGCGATTAGCAGTAATACACTGAAGCCGAGGATACCGATGAACATGGTTCGCCGTCCGGCTATCGATTCACCGTCGTGTAATTCTGGTTGGTCGTGTGCCGCGTCGCGAAACAGCGCATTGCCAATCGCTATGCCAAGCAAAATGACGCTGATTTGCATGAGTACACCGGATATCCAGCTCACCAGTACCGCACTAACAAGGGTGATAGCCATGCGAGGTAAGTCGGCGCAAAGTTTTCTGCCCATGTCGAAGACCGCTTTGGCAACAACGGCGACGGCTGCGATTAGGAGGCCATTGATCAATGGTTCAGCGCTGTCGCCAACACTGGTGAGTCCGTACGCGAAGGCGATCATGATCATGGCAGAGGGCAGGGTAAAGCCAAGCCATGCGGCGCATGCGCCAATTAACCCACCGCGATGCCAGCCGATGGCAAAGCCTGTCTGGCTGCTGGTTGGCCCCGGCACAAACTGGCAGAGGGCAAGTAGCTCAGCATAGTGTGCTTCGGAGAGCCATTTACGCTGACTCACAAATTCATCTTTAAAATAGCCAAAGTGGGCGACAGGTCCTCCAAAAGAAAGGCAACCGAGGCGTAAATAAATGAGGAAGATTTTAAGCGGTGAGAGGTGCTGCTGGGCATTCATCTGTACAAGTTAGAGAAATTTCTTTGATTGGTTCAAGGGTTGATAAACTCAGCAGTTAACATTGGCCCAACCATCCTTTTTTAAATTAAAGAGTGGGGTTGAACTTTTGCTGACAGTGCGCACAGTCTTCGCTCCATGGACATCGAGACTTTCCCAAATCCTAATCAAGAGCGTCATTATACCATCCAGCACATCCAGGAGGAGTTTACTTCGACCTGCCCGATGACGGGCCACCCTGATTACGCTACTGTGGTGTTTAGCTATGCACCGGATGAAGTGTGCATCGAGCTCAAGGCGATGAAGCTCTACCTGCACGATTATCGCAACAAAGGTATTTTCTTTGAAGCAGCGACCAATAAGATCTTTGAGGATTTATACGCCGTCACCAAGCCACGTTGGGCGCGCCTTGAAACGATCTGGCGTGGACGCGGAGGCATTCGCTCTAACATCGTAGTTGAGGGGCAGCAAGATGACTACGATGGTCCAAAGACCCTGCCGTTTGCACATTGATGGATCAGTTCAGGTGGTTGCCCTCGGCCAACGTAGGATCAGTGCCTGCCTTAAAAGTACATTAAGCCACTTCGAAAATCGCTTGAATCTCGACAGTCGTGTCGAGTGGTAGCCCAGTCACAGCAACAGCTGCACGGGTATGGCGACCACGGTCACCGAGGATTTCAACCATGGTGTCGGACGCACCGTTGATGACTGCTGGACTATCGGCAAAGCCAGGTACCCCATTGACGAAGCCATTCAGCTGCACGACCCGCGAGACTTTATCAAGGTCGCCCAGTGCACCTTTGGCAACTGCTAGAAGGTTGAGCGCACAGACGCGTGCGGCAGCCTGACCATAGGCAATATCACGAGTTTCACCGATTTTTCCAGTATGTGTCATCTCGCCATTGACTAGACAGATGGCGCCCGAAATGTAGAGCAGGTTGCCGACTTGCATCGAGGCTACGTAATTGCCGGCAGGTGTTGGTGCAGTTGGGAGTTCAATGCCGAGTTCGGCGAGGCGTTGGTCAGTAGTCATGGGTTGTTTGTTGATTGTTGATTGTTGTTTGTTGATAGTTGGATGTTGCTGATTCAACGGTGTGACAATTGATTTGCGAGCAACAAGCAACTTGCAACCATCAACTCTCACCTCCATACGGTACTTCGCCTTCGCTACGGGCGATGGTGACCGCGCCGACGGTATCGCTGAAGACATTTACCGAGGTGCGGCACATGTCGAGAATGCGATCGGTCACCCAAACCACTCCAATCGCTTCAACAGGTAGACCGACAGCCGGCAGTATGACAGAAATCGCCACGAGGCTGGCTGCTGGTATGCCCGCGACACCGATACTAGTCGTCAGCGCAAGAAAGACTACCAGTAGTTGATCGCCGATGCCGAGTGCAATTGCGCCAGTGGAGGCGTAGAGTTGTGCGATAAATAGTACGACCACGCATTCATAGAGTGCGGTGCCGTCCATGTTAACTGTAGCGCCTAAGGGCAATGTAAAGGAGCAGGTCTTCTTTGAGACTTTTGCGCGTTCTTCGACGGTATCAATTGTGAGAGGCAGGGTCGCGGATGAGCTCGCTGTTGAAAATGCAGTGAGTAGTACCGGAGTCATGGCTTTGTAATGACTGACCGGGTTGACCTTGCCGACAAATTTGAGCACAAGGCCGAGGCTGATGATGAAATGAATCGCGAGCGCTAGGAGAACAGTAATGAAGAACCACAAGATTGCACCAAATAGGTCAGCAATTGGAGCGTTGAACAAGATCGGAGTTACCAGACCGAAGACACCGATCGGCGCAAAACGAATGATGAAATCAGTGAGCTTCAGCATCACCTCTTGCGTGCTCTCCCAGAACTTCTGTTGCGCTTCTCGTTGGTCGCGTTTAAGTTTGCCAATGAACACTCCGAACAGCAGCGAAAAAGTAATGACACCTAGCAGTTGGCCATTATTGGTTGCTGCATCGACGATGTTCGATGGGAACATACGCAGAAAAATATCGAAGAGATCACTGCTGCTGCGGCCTTCAACTTTACTCATCAGACCTTCGCTCAAGGCGGTTTCACTGCCGCGACCAAGCATGGCTGTGGCAGTTTCAGCGTCGATGCGGCCAGGCCCAATTAGATTCACCACGATTAAGCCGACAATCACAGCGACCGCACCACTGAAGGTGTAGTAGAGCATCGTCTTAAAGCCCATTCGTCCTACACCTTTTTCGGCCCCTAGGTGCATGACGCCACTGATGATGGATGCGACGATCAATGGCACGATGACCATCTTAAGCGCATTCATAAAAAGTTTGCCGATAAATTGGCAAAAGACTGTCACGTGACTGCTAAATTCCTGACCGAAGGCTGGCATCAGCACGCAGGCGAAAAATGCGGCCAGTGAGAGTGCAAAGAGTATTTGCCAATGGAGTTTCCAGCGAATGGGGTGCATGAGAATGAGGGTTTATTGAGCCTGTTGAAGTGAAATTGCCTGATAGGGGTGGTTGTCGAGTAGGCTGGGATACCAGCCTTGAACGGATGGAGCAATTAAGCGACTGGTAACATAAAAGTAGAGCGGAATGATTGGCATTTCATCCAGCAACAATGCTTCGGCCTGCTGGAAGATCGCCTTACGCGCATCGACGTCTTGGGTATGTGCTGCCAGCTGTATGAGCCGATCGTATTCGGCACTGCTCCAATTCGTGTGATTATTGCCGTTTGCTGTTTCGCCGAGGCTGAGAAAGGTGTTGGGGTCGTCGTAGTCGCCAAACCACGAAGCGCGTAGAATATCAAATTCGCCAGCCTCGCGCGTCGATAGGTAGGCCTTCCATTCTTGGTTATGTAGTTCAATTTCGATGCCGAGTTCACTTTTCCACATCTGTTGAATTGCCACTGCGAGGGCACGATGCGATTCACTGGTGTTATACAGAAGCTCGAATTTAGGGAAGCCTTCGCCCCCTGGGAACCCTGCATCTGCAAGTAGTTGACGCGCGAGTCGAGGATCGTAGGGAAGCCGAGCATCGGCGTTGTAGCCGCCCGTGTTAGGTGGCGTGAAGTGGTAGGCGGGCTGTTGCCCAGCGCGTAAGATGTGCTCGGTAATCTGCTCACGATTAATACTGTAGGCGAGTGCTTTACGCACGCGCACATCGGCGAGTACGCCCTGCGAGGTGTTGAGCATGTAATAGTAGACGCCAAGTGTCGTGTCGAAACGAAGGCTTTTCGGCTGATGCTGGCGATACCAGTCAATGCGATGAATAGGTACGGTGCTCGAGACATGCAGGTGACCTTTACGAAAAGAGCGCTCTTCGGCGAGTGGGTTGATCGGCAGAAAATGAATGCCCTTGAGGGTGACACACTCCGGAGCGCGGTAATATGGATTACGAGTGGCGTAGATTTCGTTGTTGAGCTTCCAGTGAGTTAATTGGAAGGGGCCATTGCCGACGTAGTTTCCGGCTTTAGTCCATTTCGAAATACGATCCGTCATACTACCATGTTTTAAAATAGTGGGTGGATGAACAGGCCACCATGTATTGTGGGCTAAGAGGCTCAAAAAGTATGGCGTGGGAGTCGTCAATTTGAGCACTAGGGTGCGCGCGTCTAGAGCATGAGCACCGACGTCTGAGAAGTCGGTGAGTTGGCCTTTGTTAAATGCTTCGGCACCACTCAGTGGGAACAACATGTAAGCATACGGAGCACCGAGTAGAGGTGTAAGAATGCGCTCAAAGGAGAATAGGAAATCGTGCGCCGTGACTGGATCACCGTTTGACCAGCGTCCCTTGGGATCGAGGTGAAAGGTATACTGGAGACCGTCCTCGGAGATTTCCCACGATTCAGCAGCCCCAGCTTCGGGAGCCATGGTTTGTGCATTTAAAGTGGTCAGCCCTTCGAGGAAAGCAACCATCACTGAATACTCAGTTAGACCAGTAGTGATATGCGGATCCAAGGCTGCGGGTTCAGTGCCTAGGCCGATAAAAAGTTCCTGATCGCGGTTGCCTGCTTCGACATTGGTTGTTTTACGTGCGCAGCTCGCGCACAGACCAAGCAGACTGATACTGAGTAGCAGGGTGTAGATGCGCGGTACGTTTAAGGCGGTCATGACAGCCTTTTCGATAGGTGTCGGACTGCTTTCGAGCAAGGCGAAACGACCTCGGTAGCTCTAGATAAGAGATTTTGTGTGATTATGATTATAGTAGCGGCACAAATAAGTGCACGAGACTCTCAGTTAATTTAGCTGGCATCAGTTGTTTATCAGTGATTGCAGTTTCATAGGGTATACAGTGCTCAATGATATTACATGCCCATTCCTCCAGTAGCGAAATATCTGCTGGACTATAATGCAGTAGGGCGATTTCGAAATTCACAAACATTGAGCGCATATCGATGTTGGCAGAGCCCGCGAGTGCGACTTTATTGTCGGCAAGGATCAACTTACCGTGCAGCACGCGCGGAGTATAAAATAAAATTTCAACGCCAGCTGTGTGAAGTTTACGCAAGTAGTGATAGCGGGCGATGTCAGTGATCGAGTGGTTCGAGCGTAGCGGCAGCACAAGGCGTATTTTACTGCCAGTGTGGGCTTTGACGATCAGTGATTGGTAGAGTACTTCGTCTGGAATGAAATACGGAGTAATAATGGTGAGGCTGCGCTTAAATTCTTGAATGATTTGAATGATTTTCTCCCAGAGCGGATCTGCTGAAATATCAGGCCCACTGGCAATCACTTCGAGGGTGCTATCGCCAGATTGTTCAGGGATTTGGCAGAGGATTTTGCGATATTTGTTGGGTGATTCTTTAGCTGCAAAGGCCCAATCAGAAAGGAAAATGCGATTAATGTGGGCAACTGCGGGGCCTTGTGTGACGACACTGAAATCGGCAAAACGGTCGGGCGTTTGAGCACTGCCAAGAAAGCGTATATCGAGATTTTGACCACCGGTGATTGCTCGGATGTTGTCAAAAATAGCGATTTTTCGATGGTTACGTAAGTTCGAGGAAATATGTGTCTGAATCGGCAGCACGGGCATAAACATCGCTACGTGTCCACCCGCCTGACGTATTTTATAGCGGGCGGCACGCGTTTGATTCCAACTACTGAGAGAGTCTAGTAGCAGGCGTACCGTCACTCCTTCTGTGGCTCGTTTAGTGAGAAGCGCTACGATTTGATTACCTGTGGCATCGTTGCTGAGGATGTAAGTGGCTATATGGATAGTGTGTTGCGCGGACTCGATCTCTTCACAGATCCTTTGAAACGCAGTCTCTCCGTCAGGCAATAACTCGAAGTGATTGCCAGTGGTTACCGTTTTGCCTTCTTCGTACGCAAGGCTGTCTTGTGGCGAGAGGCGGTTGTCGTTCGTTTCTGCGGCGAGTGAGTTTGCTGCTTGGGCAATTGCCAGCTTGATGCGTGTCGTCTTTCGGCATTTGCGACCGCCTAACATGAAATAAAGTACTGCGCCTACCAATGGAAAAAAGATTACAATAAGGAACCATGCGAAAGAGTTACTGGGAGTTCGTTTCTCACTCAAGACGCGGCGGATGATCAGTACAGCGAGTGTGAGACCGAGCACAGTTGTCGCATTCGCTATAAAAAAAGTGAAAGCCCCACCGAACCAATGGCTTAGTGTGAGGAGTTGTTGCATATCGAACCATTCCCACATGCTGCCATTCTATTGAAAATAGCTGAAGAGACGAGTTTATAGGCGATTTACTACGAATGATTTTTATGGGCTATAATGAATCCGTAGTTGTGCCAGCGGCGAGAATGCTTTGTTTAAATAGTTATTTCTTTAAATTACAGTATCCAATTAGATTGCTATGACAACCGAGACTAATCCCACTGGCGGCCAACCGCAGCAAGTGAACTTACAACAAATCGCGCAACAGTTCATGTCCGGGCTACAGCGCCACTTTGATATGTTGGCATTTAATCTGGCATCACGAGAAGCGGTGCAGGAAGAAGCGTTTAATCGGCACGTTAATGCACCCCGGATCATGCCGGCGGCACCGCGACACCAGAATTTTGAACAAATGCAGGCCTATGCTAGAGATTTGTTGGTGCGCCAAGTGATTGGAGACTCTTTGAATCTAATCGTTACAGCCATGAATAATGCCCATTTTTTCCTCTCGTTGGTGAAGACTACGAATGCGAATAAGAATGTCTCTGCTGATGCTCAAAAGGCTGCTCAAGAGTTGCAAAAAATCTTTATTCCCGCGCAGTTGGACGAAAAGTTTAACCGACTAGAAAAGGACTATGGCATCATGTGTGAACTGGAAGACAGTATTACCTCTTTAGGATTTGTGATGCAGGTACTGATGCAACAAGGGGGAGTTGTCAAAGCAGCTCAATTGGACGAGCAAGGGGAACTAGTCGTTGAGCTGAAGTCTATAGGTGCGCAGAATACTGAAGGTTCTGGCAATCAGCCGAATGGTAAGTTGATTGATGTAAGAAAGGTGTTTCGCGAGAATGAGGCAGTCGTTTTCAGTGATGTCGAACTACAACTAGTGCTAGTCTCCGTTGCATCCTTTGCAGATTCCTTATTCAAATCTGTCGCCGAATACGCACGCACTGTTCAAGAGCAGGCATAATTGTCCGTTAAGCTCATGTCCACTGTACCCAAGAATAATAGTAATTCACCAGCGGTACTGATTTTGCATGTCCTGGGCTTCATATTTGTTTCGCTTTGTTACAGCGTTCGAAACCGTAAGGTGTTGCGTGCCTATGTTAGTGGTCATCGACCGATGCCACTCGACCTAGCTGTACTTAAATAGTCCATTAGGTGACAAACCTGCAGTAATTTTCTATGTATCGTTATACCATAATCGCCATTGGCCGTATGAAAAATCAATCATTGTCTGAATTGTGCGATGATTTCTCCAAACGTTTAAAGCGATCGGGCAATTTTGAGCTACTAGAGCTCAAAGATGGTGATATCGAGAGTGAGGGCGAACGCATACTTGAAGCACTCGGGAAACGTAAAGGGGCTCGTGTCTATGCGATGGCAGAGGAGGGCAATACACGCACGTCTGCTGGCTTGGCGAAAGAGTTGTATGCTCTGCAAGGTCAACCTGCAGTCTTCATTATTGGCGGCGCATATGGCTTGAGCCCAGCAGTAAAGGCAAAAGCGGAAGTACTATTTGCTCTATCGCCACTAACTTTTACCCATGAGATCGCACGCATGTTGCTGTGTGAACAATTGTATCGTGCAGTGTCGATTAACGCAGGTTCCAAATACCATCATGCGTAGTGAATGGGCATAAAAAAACCCGCTGCAGAGAGCGGATTTAAAAATGGCGGAGAAGGCGGGATTCGAACCCGCGGAACCCTTTTGAGGTTCACTTCTTTAGCAAAGAAGCGCTTTCGGCCACTCAGCCACTTCTCCATACCAAAGACGGAGAGAAAAGCGCCCTTTACAGTAAGATCAACTCTTATTTTAATAGAATAGAGAGAAACTTTCGCAATGGGTGCATTGCTTCAAGCCACTGGCAGGTAGAGCTGCGCACGCTAATCATGGGCTGCGGTAGGTGTCTGTCATTGTTACTTGTAGACGAAGTGCCATGGAGCTGATTCTGGTCGCCATGATCCAGTATTAGTCAGGTGCTTAAACTGGGACTTCGAGGAATTTTGCGGTGACACTACTTTTACTTGCATGAATTCCTTGAACTGCACCTTGATAGAGTAATTGGCCGCCTGCATCACCACCGTCTGGACCGATTTCGATCAGGTAGTCCGCGTCCGCAATCACATCTAGGTGGTGCTCGATTGCGATTACTGTGTGCCCTTTATCCACCAAGCAGTGCAGCAATTCGATCAACCGTTCGACATCGCTGAGGTGCAGGCCGATCGTCGGTTCTTCGAGAATATAGAGATTACCCTGACCTTGGTTGTATTGGCGTTCTTTGAAGGTCGGCATACCTTTGGCTAGCTCGCTAACCAGCTTCAACCGCTGTGCCTCACCGCCAGAGAGGGTCGGCGAGTATTGCCCTAATTCGATATAGCCGAGGCCAGTCTGGACCATGGCGTCGAGCAGACTCTTGAGGCCAGTGTGGAAGCTAAAGAACTCAGCGGCTTCTTCAAAACTCATGGCCAGCGCATCGGCGATACTTTTACCATTCCAGCGTAGTTCGTCTAGTTCGGCTCCGTAGCGTCGTCCGTTGCACTCGTCACAGGTCACATAGGTGTCAGGCATGAAGTTCATTTCAAGCTTCACGCGGCCTGCGCCTTTACAGGCCTCACAACGGCCGCCCTTGGTATTGAACGAGAAGGTGCCCGCAGTGTAACCGCGGAAGCGGGCTTCGGGGAGATTTGCGTATATCGTTCGTATGATATCGAATGCACCAATGTAAGTGGCTGGTGTGGAACGTGGCGTTTTGCCAATTGGTGATTGATCGACCTCGATCACCTTACGCAAGTTGTCGGCGTGGTGGAGGGCACGGAAGCTTGTTCGCAGTGAATCATGAGCAGGATCAACTTGCTTAGCAGTGAGCTTGGGTGAATTGGTTGAGACTGCTGTATCCACCAGAGGTTTCAGTAAGTCGCGAATGAGGGTACTCTTACCTGCACCCGAGACGCCGCAGATAGCGGTTAGGCGCTGTTTTGGAATCTGAATGTCAAAGTCTTTCAAGTTTCTGAGCGCAGCGCCTTGTAAGCAAATCCACTGTTCGTTGCCCTTCTTTTTACGCGTGCTCCATGCTGAAGGGAGTGGACGATACGTGCCACGTAAAGGATGAGGCATACGCTTGCGGAGATAGTGCCCTGTTAGTGAGGCTTTATTTTTCTTTAGCTGTGCCAAAGTACCACTAGCAACAATCTCACCGCCGTGTATACCTGCGGCTGGACCAATGTCTATAATCTGATCGGCGTGCTTCATCGTGTCCTCATCATGTTCAACGACGAGTAGTGTGTTGCCACGGTCGCGCAACTGCTCGAGCGCGATAATCAACTGTGCGTTATCACGCGCGTGCAGACCGATCGATGGTTCATCCAATACATAGAGAACCCCGGATAAATTCGAGCCGAGTTGAGCGGCCAAGCGTATGCGTTGCGCTTCACCACCAGAGAGAGTTGCAGTCGATCGATTGAGTCCAAGGTAGTGGAGCCCGACTCGATCCATGAAGCGCAGGCGTTCTTCAATCTCTGGCAGTAGTTCGTTGAGGATTGGTTCTGTCCGTGTGTTTGTTTTGATCGATTTAATGATACGCACTAATTCGTTTGGCTTACACTCAAGTAAGTCTGGTAACGAGTAGGTTTCCCCTCGTTTAGTATGTAGTTTTACAGATCTGCTGAGTAGGTTCAGTCGTGCGCCATCACAATCGGGGCAGGTAGCACCATCTTCCATATTATCAGGGAGGTCGATCGCGGCTTCATCGTCTTGAGTCATCCAATCAAACAACTGGCCATAGCCTCGACAGCTTGGACACCAACCACGGGCGCTGTTCCACGAGAAATGCTTGGGGTCGAGCTCGGGGAAGGCCTCGCCTGTACTGGGGTCAGTGCGCTGCGTAGAGAGCCATGAAAGAACCTTGCCGTTATTGCTCATTAGGAAGGCGCTACCTTTACCCAACTTAAGCGCAGTTGTGAGTGCTGCTTTTAGTTGTTGGGTGGAGGTGGTTGGCTTGAGGTTAGAAACGACCAGTTCAATGTCGTGTTCTCGATAGCGGTCGAGTTTTTTAAATCGACTGATTTCGGTCAGTTCTCCGTCGATACGAAGTTGCGAGTAACCGTGATCGCGTGCCCAATTAGCAAGCGGTTCATGGTGCCCTTTACGTCCACGGATCAAGGGTGCGCAGAGTCGCAGTTGCTTTACCTTGGTCTCTTTGAGTAGACTTTGTAGGCGCTTCAGGAGGGCGCCAGGTGTCTGGCTTACTACAGGAATACCAGTTGTAGGTGAATGTTGAATACCTATTCGTGCATAAAGAAGACGTAAGTGTTGTGCGACTTCCGTGATGGTAGCGACCGTCGACTTGCGTGTGCCCTTTGTGACACGTTGCTCAATGGCAACAGTGGGAGCAATACCGCTGAGATCGTCGACATCGGCGCGCGGCATTTGTTCAACAAACTGGCGGGCATAAGCAGACATCGACTCCATGAAACGACGTTGTCCTTCAGCAAAAATAATATCAAATGCCAGAGAGGATTTGCCAGAGCCAGATACGCCAGTGACGACGCTAATCTGATTGTGTGGAATCACACAGGAGATATTTTTCAGGTTATGCTCACGCGCACCGCTCACGACGAGGGCATTCTGATTGGCACGTAGTGAGTGGTAAGTTGCGCTTGGTTCGGCTGCTTTCAGTTGAGTCGATAATCGATTATTTGACTCACATAGCGCTTCGTGAAGATAGGTCGCAGTCTCACAGTTTATTTTAGCGATTTGCTTTGGTGTGCCCTGGGCGATGATTTGGCCGCCATTGATGCCAGCCTCTGGTCCGAGCTCGATGATCCAGTCCGCGATCTTAAGAATATCGATATTATGTTCAATGACGATCAAGGAATGCCCGGCATCAACCAGGGATTGCAACACAGCTATGAGTCGCTTTACGTCCGCTCGATGTAGTCCCGTGGTAGGTTCGTCGATTAAGATTAAAGCATGTCCTGTTTGCTCGGCAACTTTACCCAAGTAACGCACCAGCTTGAGACGCTGTGATTCGCCGCCTGAGAGCGTGTTCAGTGGTTGCCCAAGTTTTAGATAGCCCAGACCAACATCGACGAGTGGTTTGAGGCAGCGTGTGATTTTAGGATATTTAGCGAAGAAGGTGACGGCTGCTTCGACGTCAAGATCAAGTATTTTGGTGATAGATTTCCCATGGCATTCTATATCGAGTACTTCGGGCTTAAAGCGTTGTCCGTCACAGCTCTGACAGGGCACGAAGAGATCGGAGACGAATTGCATCTCAATGCGTTCATAACCAAGTCCTGAACAGGTGTCACAACGGCCATCACCACTATTAAAGGAAAAGTGTCCTGGCATCATTCCCCTAGACTTTGCGGTTTCAAGTTGTGCGAAAAGTTTGCGGATCTCGCCCCATGCATCGGAGTAGCTTGCTGGGTTTGAGCGAGGGGTTTTACTTACGGGGCTTTGGTCTATAAGTACCACTTCTGAAAGTGGCAGAGTGGATTCGATATCTTTGATTGTGGCTGGCTCGTCTGTAGTCAGTCCCTTTTGTGCGAGTAGGTTTTGATAGATTACATTGTTCAGCAGCGTGCTTTTCCCTGACCCTGATACGCCACTCAGGCAGACAAAGCATTGCTGTGGGATGTCGATGTTTATATCGACTAAATTGTGCTTGGTCGCTCCATGGATGTGAAGTTTAGGAGCTTTTTGAGTAGCGCGCAGTTGGGCCGGCAGCTCAATTTTTTCACGATTAGAAAGAAAGCGACCAGTAGTCGTATCCGAACAGAGGATACTTTTATAATCACCGCTAAATATAAGTTCGCCGCCGTTGATTCCAGGTTTAGGGCCAATTTCAATTAAATTGTCAGCCGCACGCATTACGGCTTCGTCGTGTTCTACCACTACGACGGTATTGCCTAAGTCAGTAAGCCTGCGTAAGATGGAAATCAGCCGATCCATGTCACGGGCATGAAGACCGACAGAGGGTTCATCCAGCACGAACAGTGTATCCACCAGTGCGGAGCCTAAGCATGATGTAAGATTGACGCGCATAGTTTCGCCACCTGATAAGGTGCGAGAGGTGCGGTCGAGTGTCAGGTAGCCAAGGCCGACTTGGTCGAGAAAATTGAGGCGTGCCAAAATGCCTTCTAATGCAGGTTCGTCTGTCGCAGTAGGTGAGGATGACAGACTCACTTGATTAAGCAATAGGAGCAATTCGCTGACACTTTTTTGATACAGTTCAGGTAGGGTGAGACCTTGCCATTTCCAATTGAGAGCTTCGGGTTTAAGTCGAGTACCATTACACTCAATACAGCGTGTGTAGCTGCGGAATTTGGAGAGGAAGACGCGCACGTGCATCTTATAAATTTTAGATTGGATCCAGTTGAAGAAACGGTACACGCCATACCATTGGTCGTTACCTTCTTGATAGTTCGGATCACCTTCTAAAATGAACGCAAGTTCCTTTTTCCTGAGCTTTGACCACCGTACATCGGTTCGTATTTTATGTGTTTTAGCAGCACGTTGTAGATCGCGTAGACTTTCGCTGTAGACATCGCCCTTAAAGGCGCGGATCGCACCATCATTGACTGATAGACTTTTGTCGGGGATGACGAGATTGTAATCAATTTCGATGACTCGCCCGAATCCGCGACATTTCTCACAGGCACCGATGGGTGAGTTGAACGAGAACAACGGCGGCGTTGCCGGGCGATAGCGAATCCCAGTGTTTGGAGAATGCAGACCTTGCGTAAATTCTGCGACAGGCACGTTGTTAGTCCCTAACAGTTGGACGCGGCCTTTGCCATAGGTAAACGCACTTTGTGCTGCCTCGATAAAACGTGATCGGTTCTTAGTGGTTATTTTTAACCGGTCCTGAATCACATGGATTTTAATGCCGAGACCAGCAGTGTCAGGCTCAAGGTCTGAGATGCGTTTGATTATGTTTTGATCGACGATACGTGAGAACCCCTGCGAACTTAATGGTTGCAAGATATCGCTCCAGTTTAGTGCGTCTGGTTTATGAACTTCAAAAGTGATCAGCAGAGTCTGGTCTGTGTGCTCTTTATTGAGTACCTTCCAGATGGATTGTGGATTATCGTCGGTGATCGCTTGACCCGTCGCGGGATCGATCAGGGTGGCGACATTAGGAAACCAAGCTTTGAAGAAGTCACAGAGTTCGGTAATAGTGCCTACCGTTGAGCGCGAGGTCTTGACCGTGTTGGATTGTTGGATTGCGATCGAGGGGCGAATATTTTCAGCGCTATCGACCTTTGGGCGATCAAGTAGATCCATAAACTGTCGGGTATACGGAGAAAATGTTTCAACATAACGGCGCTGACCTTCAGCGTGGAGGGTTTCAAATACCAATGAGGATTTACCTGCACCACTGAGACCAGTAACGACAGTGAGTTGACCGATCGGCAGATCAAGGTCGAAGCCTTTGAGGTTATTTTGGCGGACGCCGCGTAAGTG
>Ga0209603_1003226_pt1 | contig 14270 bp, 13 predicted proteins | sample COGITO_mtgs_1206_FD_184812 | JGI IMG/M metagenome (GOLD analysis project Ga0209603, IMG submission 184812) | Pelagic marine microbial communities from North Sea - COGITO_mtgs_120607 (SPAdes) (version 2) | ecosystem: Environmental > Aquatic > Marine > Epipelagic ... | reverse complement strand
GAACCGAAGTGCTGTGCTCCGATGTCGGAGTGTTACCGAAAGTATTATTGAATCGTGGCTTCGAGTGGGATTTTACCGATATAAAGAGTTGTTTCGATGCCTGCCTAGCTAAGCAATTTTAGGGCGAGTGTGAATGCAGATATGATTGATGTATTAGTGATTGGAGCCGGGATATCTGGCCTTTTGTGTGCTTCGGAACTACAACGTGCTGGAGTCTCGGTGCGTGTGCTTGATAAAGGACGTGGAGTGGGCGGGCGTATGGCGACCCGGCGTATGGGCGGTGGTCGCTTCGATCATGGTGCGCAGTTTTTCACGGTGCGCGAACCAAGCTTTCAAAGCTATGTAGATGAATGGCTACAGGCTGGTGTGATTCAGGAGTGGTTTCGCCATGCCCCTTCCGATTCGAATGCCGCTGGTTATCCACGGTATTGTGGTCGGTTTGGTATGACTGATGTGGCGAAGTATTTGTGCGAGTTTTTAGAGGTGCATCGCTCGCAGGCCGCGGTCGAGGTAGTGAGATCTGCGAATGCATGGGAGGTGCGGACTGCGACTGGCGAAGTTCATCGGTGCCACTATTTAGTTATCACTGCGCCTGTTCCTCAAGCACTCACGTTATTAGATACGAGTGCAGTCGACTATGCTGGGGTAGAGTTGGCCGCGTTGCGGGCCGTGCGTTACGATCTAGGGTTGGCGACTTTGGCGATATTAGATGGGCCCAGTGGATTGGCAAATCACGGTGCGTGCACGGTTGCGGAATCTCCAATCACTTGGATTGCCGATAATCAGCAGAAGGGCATTTCAATGGATGTGCCCGCAGTAACGATTCATGCGAGTGCCGAGTTTGCGCAGGAGCACTGGGACTCGGCGGACGATGTGCGCGGTGCTTTGATGCTTGAAGCTGCCTCTGCTCATTTGCAGTCCTCAGTTCTTGAATATTCCTGCCATCGCTGGGGCTTTACGTTACCAATAAACCCGTATCCACAGGCGTATTTCCATAACTCGGACTTGAGTTTGTTGCTTGCGGGGGATGGTTTTGGCGGGCCTAGGGTTGAGGGGGCTGCGCTGTCTGGGTTGGCCGCGAGCCAAGTGTTGCTCGATACGCTGTCTGTTGGTTAATTTTGTTTGAGGCCTGGAATAAAGTTCCGGGGATCGTAGCGAAAGCGGAGTTTCTGGTCGTGTATGGTTCCTTTGAGATTAAATACTAGAAGGTTAGGCAGAGGAGAAGAGATTAGTTTACGAAAGGTGTTTATCTTCGACTCAGGGTTGCCTGTATTTTCAAATAGCTTGACGCGCACATCCATGTTGAGTGCTTGATCTGGGAGGTGCATTGTGCCCTGTGACCAAATCTTAGTGCGAGGGCCTTCGATTATAAAGTCGGAGAAGTTGATCATTTCTTGCTCGACTGCGAATCGGGCAGTCATTCGATCGAGGTTGAATGAGGTGAAGCTGATTCGCGTGTTTTTTAGCAAGCTGGATAGTGGTCCGAGTAGTTGAATTGCGCCGATTTCTTCGTTGTTAATAGCGAAATCTCCGTATCCATTAAATGCATACAAATTATCTATAGGTCCTTGAACGTGTAGGTCTAGGTCTAATTTTCCTTTACTGCGGATTACTTCGTCTGAATTAGCTTCGGGCTGAGTCAAGTGAGTTTCGATGTCGTCGAAACTTGGTAAGTCTTCAATGGCTTTTGCTTGATTAGCGTCACGGAGGCTAAGCCTGATGCGCAGATTATTGCCGTCCTCAATGTCGCACTGCGCGGTGCCATTCCCCTCGGCATATCCAAATTCTAGGCCTCTGAGGTGGATGGCTTCTTGACGGCTGTAGAGCTTGAACTGTAGGTGGTCGAGGGGCGTTTTCTTGAAGGTGATCGGTGTGTCGATGTCGGCGTCTAGGTCGAAGGTGTCTTTGTCTGCATACTGAGGATAGGCATCATTGAAAGTAACTCCATCGAGTTTGACTCTTGGTAGTTTAGTGACTTCGAAGTCATTGATGATCCTAGCAATCGTGCCGCCAAATATTTTCGAGGCGACATCGAGTGGCATCAATGAGTCGAAGTGGTAGCGGACCGAGAGCGGGCCACGGTCAGGGATTTTTCCAGAGGTGAAGCTAACATCGCCTTTCGCCCAACCGTCATCTGTTTTGGCGTCGATATTGAGTAGCTCGACATAGTTGCCGCGACCGCGGACGATCATTTCGGCTTCTTCGATCAGCGCGCCACGGTAGGCTGCGCGATGGGCTGCTGCATGGCCGAAAAAGAACACCTCAGGGTTAGGATCGCTGCACCGATAAATAGCGAAGTTGCTGTCGCTATATGTCGCTTTGCTGAAGTCGATATCTGTACATATCTTAGACCACCATTTTGGGAGGACTGGGCTGTATTGTTCAGGTTGGATAGAGCTAAGTAGAGTTAATTTAAAGTCCTTGGTTGAGTTGTTTTGACTGAATGTAGCATCGATCCATTGTGTGCCGCGCTCGATGAGTATCTTGTCTAGTGTGAATGTGTTCTCATTGTAGCTACCTGCAGTTTTAATACTGTTGAACTTTAGCTCGTTTACAGTGACATTTTGTGCATCGATCCTGAAGATTGCGCTATTGAGCTTCAGCCCGTCTATATCAACGCTGCCCTCGGCTTGTATGTGGCCGCTCTTGATTGCACTGTTGAGCTGCCCTTTAAATGCGACACCACCTTTGAGGCCATTGGTAGAACCGGTGAATTGTAGGTCTGGATAGTTCGCTGGAGAGATGATGGCTTGGGAGCCTTCTAGCTCGACCCAGTTTGTGGTAACTGACTGTGCGCTGATGGCAAACTCGGGCCAAGCGCCGTTTAGTAGGCCTATCCACTTGTCGGTCGCGACATGCGCTGAGATTTGCTCGGCTTTAAAGTTGAACTTCTGAACTTCGATTTCTTTAGCCCGAAGCATCAGCGGATCTAGGGGCGTGATTACGCCATTTTGTAATTTAAATTTGGCCTGAAAATTAAAGTCCGTCCCTTTAAAGTCGGTTTCTGTCGCGTAGGTGTGCTCTAAGTCTTCGCATGATAAGTGGACCGAAACGTCCACCGAGTCGTCAGCCTGTGCGGTTAAAGCGAATTCTAGGGTCGGGTTTTTGAAGGGTGAGAAATGTTCTTTTTCTTTGAGAGCATCGGCGATGATTTTGTAGAGTCGATGAATCGGCGGACTTTCAGTATTGCCGAAGGATTGGAGTGGCAAATCGTTAGAAGATGCGCGCAGAAAAATGTCTTCGAGCTTAGCTGCAAAGGAATTAACGCGGATGAAGCCTTTGCTGGGACTGATATGAAAGGCGACGCTCTCAAGTATCGTGGTGCGATTGCCGTCAGGCGAGTAAATCGCCGGCATATTTAGGGTCCCATTAGAGAGGACGAACTCAGTCGGAGTGAATTGATAGGTGCCTTGATCGAGCAGGGTGTATCCAAGTGCGGTGCTGTCGGCCGTCATTATCGGGTCGTTTATTTCACTGTGATAGATTTGTAGCTTCGTTAATTCGATTTCACCGCTTAACTTTAGTCGGAAACTTTCTGCTTGAATATAAAAGCCGTCGAATTGTTGCTCTAAGAGCGTCTTATTTAGCCACTGTGCGGGTGCGGGTATATAGCCGTAAATACACAGGCAGCCTGCGACAAAGGCTTGTGCCGAGAACAGCGTCAGCAGCAATAGGTTGAAGCAGAGTTCTAATAATAGAAACCCTCTAGCTCTGATTTTCTTCCACATGACAACCTGTTCCGGGTGGTGGGCTACGGGGCGATCGTAGTATCGACTGCGCTGGTAGGCACTGGATTGGAAACGGGCGGAATCGGCTTCTGTCGTGATATGTCCTGATTCGAGGCTTCGGGAGGAGGCTGCATATCATCGGTCAGAGTGTAGAGTGCATCAAGGGTGATTTGCGGAATCTCGAAAATGACATTGTGCAGCTCGGATGCGCCGACTTGAACTGTTCCTGAGAAGCGCTCGGTAAATACGTAACTGCGTGTGTCACTGCGGTCTGTTTCGTCGCCAGGGAGTAGGATATCTGCGCTGAGTCGATAGAGCCAAGGGCGAGTTGTTTCGCTGTCGAGCGAATAGGGGTCTTGGTATTCGTCGACCAAATACGTTTTTACTTTAAATTGGCGAATGGCATCCAGCAGAGTGAGGATTGCTTGTTGTTTTACTTCAGCGGTGTCGCTGAGCGCTTTTAACCAAATGAGGTCTTCGTCCTGAAGTGTATGCGAGAAGATAGTCTCGCCCGTCTCGAGCTTCTCTAGTTTAATACTTTTAATTTTAGCGGCTTCAGGCAATGTTTCTAGTATGCGCTTGCGATAGTAGGCTGCGTTGAGCGGTATAGTATCCAGTGTCGATCGTCGATCGACGGTGTAGATATATTCGGCTTTATCGCTGCGGGCGTAGAGTTTTTCGTTTTCGCTTTCTGGATGAGCGAGTCGAAGAGTGGTTTGTTCGTCGCCGAGCGATAGTTTAATGCTACGCCGTGGGGTGTTGAAGCCGAGACGGTCAAGGTCAGTCGGAGTCGGCGAGTCGACTGCAAAACTACTGGCGCGTAGGTTTTTTAGATCATCGATTAATTTAGCAATTATCTCGGGATCGGCGTGATGTGGCTGAATGTCGGTCTCGGCTGTACTTTTGATCACTTGCCAACTGCCAGTTTCAAGTTTCTGGAGACGAATCTGGAGGTCGTCTTCGGATATATCAATCGAAGTGAGCGCGGTCGGGTCGAAACTCATGAAGCTACGTTCGCGCAGTGCTTCTTGAGCTTCGCGTAGCTTGTCAAACGGTTCAGCTGCCACGGTGAAGACTGTCGGATTGTCTTCAATTCGTGCGAAATAGGTGGAGGTTTCCTCGTCTGTTGAGGTGGGTACTTTGTTGCCGATTAGTAGTGTTTGTTGCCGTTTGTTGCCGTGCAATGTAACGCGCATGGTTGGGTTTTCTAAGCCCTGCAGAATAGGATCGCTGGCCTCCTGCTCCTTAAACTCAACCACTTTGGCAGCCGTGAGGGTATTGATAGTGTTAGCAACTTGAGCGGTATCAGCCTCGGCGGTGAGAGGGGCCTCAAATATCCAGCCGTTGTTGGTCCGCGCGACTCGAACTCTGAAGTCGGCATTGCCGACTGCCTCTGGCGCGCGAATCTGCAGGCTGAGTGCGTCTATTTCAAAGACTGGAATATTGAAGATCTCGCGGTTGCGCAGATCGCCGAGATCGACCAGTAGGCTTTCAATCACTTGGCTGTTGACGACAAAAATGTCTTTCTTACTCGGTCCAAGTAGATAGAATTTGGTGGCGTTTTCCGTTGCTGTGCCGACGCTCAGCTCGATGGATTCGTCTTGGTGAGAGATCGTGAGGTGCAGCTGGGGCTCGTCGAGGCCGTAGTCTGCCAAGGTCAGGCCGGTTTGTTTAATTTCGGCGACGGAGAAGGATGCTTCTTCTTCGAGGAACTGTAGCTGGTTGAGCATACGGTTGATCGCAAAGTAGTTTGCAGACCATTGCATGGGCGCGGTTATTTTCCAAGATGAGCCATCGTGCTCGAGGATACGTGGCGTATCGAGACCTTTACCGTTGAGTTCGATGCGGTCGGCTTCGATGACTTCGCGGCCGATCATTGCAGAAAGGCCGCCGCTTTGTGAGCCGGCTTGCTCGGTCTTTTTATTGAGTGATAAGATCAGCCCAAAAGTGATAATGTTGAGGGCGAGTAGGAATAGTGTGAATTTGAATCGCATCGGTTTTAGTGGCGTCGAATGAGAACTACGAGAAGTCCGAAAAAAGCGGTGATAATAGGAATACCAGCAAAATAGGTGAGCATGCGCTGCAAGTCGCTTTCGCTCATTACGATTTGATAACTTTCTAGTTGGCGTGTTGGAATGTTAAGTAGATTGGTTCGGTCGAGTGACCAGTTGATCGAATTGATCAATAAGGTGTGGTTCCCAAATGCGCGCAGGCGGTTGTTGGCGATGAAGTCGGAGTTGCCGAACACGACCATGCGGCCACCCGGAATTGTTATGCCGAGTTCAGTGCCAGAATTTCTAGCGGATACCGTGGCGATGCTGACCGGGCCTTTTTGATCTCTTTGAGCATCAAATGCCGCTGGGTTTTGCGTGCGGTAGTCTCGTTCTGCCCAGCTCTGCTCGGAGGTGCCGATGAGTTGATATACTTGTAGGCGGCTGTTATTGGCAGATGATGGATCGACGCGCACGGAGCGGGGTTGCCCGAAGAGTGCTGTGATTTGGTAGTCAATGAGCAGTTGCGTGATTGGGTGTTCGGCGAATCGACGTATGATCAAGTCGCCGCCCTGGGCACGAAAGTCTGTGCCAGTGTCAATGACGACGGTGTCTTCGGCCAGCACGCCCCAATCGTAGAGAAGTTCATCCATCCCGTGGCGACGACCTGGGTCGATCAGTATGATCATGCGACCGTCGCGGGCGTCCATATAGCGGCGCAATTTTTCGATTTCTTCTGGCTGTAGGCTGGCTTGTGGAGAGGGCACGACTAGCATTGAGGCATCTTCGGGCACAGTTGCGTCAATCGCTAAGTCCAGTGTTGCCAGCTCGAAATTGCGTTCGCGCAAGAAGCTTTCCAGCTGGGAGAGGCCGCGCAGAGCATCCACGTCGTCGAGGCGCATCTCGCCGTGTCCGACTAGAAAATAGATTTTTTCTGGTTTCTTTGAGGAGACGCCGAGGATGGCGGAGGTAAAGATTTGCTCGCCTCTAAAGCCGCGGGTCTTGCCATTATCATATTCGTAGAGGCCGACTTGACTGATCTCTCGCACTTTGTCGCCGGACGCGATGATTATCGCATTCTCTTTAGTCAGATTGTATTTGGTCGCGAGCTCTTGGGCACGTTTGCGCTGGCGATAGATGTCGACGAATTCGACAGTGATGAAGGCTTTGCCGTCGCGCAGCCCGGCGAATTCGTATTCGCGCAGAAGTTTGTTCAGATCATCTCGAATGATGTCGAGGGCATCATCGTCCGTCTCTTTCGGGATGGTGACGATGATTTCCACTGGCTCCTGGAGCTCGCGGATGTAGGCCTTCGACTCGGGGGCGAGCGTGTAGGCGCCTGATTTCGTCAGATCGATACGTTTAAAGTAATTCGCTGAGATATAATTCAGGGCGATTATAAGGCTCAGGCTCAGTAATATCTGCACCGCACGGTTGGCGGTGCGGAAGCGGCGAGCAAAGCGGAATTCGTTAAATCGGCTGGGTTTCATCAGGCTTTCGCTTCGATCACAAGGGTGGACAATCCTAGCAGGAGCACACCTGTGCTGGTATAATAAAAGAAGGGACGTGTATCAATCACACCACGTGAGAAATCGTCAAGATGTTGGAAGATTTGCAAGTAGCTGACCATTTCGGACATCCAGAAAGAGAGATCGGCGCCGCCCTCGGCGATATTACCGAGTTGTTGTCCGCCGATAATGACGACAAACAGAGTCGTGAAGCTGAGCATGCCAGCTACCAGTTGACTGCGAGTGATGCTACTGGCGAAGATGCCGATGGAGATAAATAGTATGCCGCTGAGTGCTAGGAATGTGAAGCCGCCAATAATGGGGGCAGGTTCCAGCAGGCTGCCGCTAAGTGCTGCGCTCGGAAAAAACTTAGCCGCAAGCAATGGGAAGCTGAGCGTCGCGAGCCATAAGAGCATGTAAAAGATGTATGCGCCGGTGAATTTACTCAGAATCACGGCCACACGCGAGGTGGGCGTCGTCATCAGAGTATCCAGTGTGCCCGTGGTGCGTTCGCCCGCAATGCTGCGCATGGTCAGGAGCGGTACTACAAAGAATACTGGAATCCAGAAAATACTTAGGAACTGCACGATTGGAAGGCTTTCTTCGGGCGAGTTAACCATTCCGCGTAAGATGGCCCAGTAGAGGAATCCCATTAAACCAAGAAAAAGCACCGCGGCGATGTAGGTCGGCGGGCTGATCAGCAGCATTCGAAGCTCGTGTTTGAGCAGGATAAAGAAGTTACGCATGGTGAAATTAGTAAATGCCTAGGACTGAGCGATGGCTATCGGCTTGGCTTTGGAGCTGTCGATGGTTTCTTCCCAAGAACGCTTGGTCGCAGCAAGGAAGATTTCTTCCAAGTTTGGTACGCGTGGGGCTAGGCTGCGCAATGTGCAGTTTGCTGAATCGTTGAGTGCGGCGATGAGTTGCGGGCCGAGCTCGCCACTGCCTTCGACACGTACAGTGAGGTTCAGAATATTGTCCTTAAGAGTTTCGCTTTGCAAAATCTCGATTTCAAAGCCCTTGGCATTTAACGCTTCGGTCACGCTGCGCTCACTGCCTACGACTTGCAGCTCGAAGCGATTGCCCGGTAGAAATTCCTGTCGCAGGCTGTCGCTGGTACCGCTGGCGACGATGCGGCCGCGGTTGATGATAATAACGCGATCACAAGAGCGTTCGATTTCCGGTAGGATGTGGCTCGATAGCACCACGGTTAAGCGCCCGCGCAGATTATTAATCAGTTTACGGATACCTTGGATTTGATGCGGATCGAGGCCGATCGTCGGCTCGTCCATAATAATCACCTCTGGGTTGCCGAGCAGTGCATCGGCAATACCCACGCGCTGTCGAAAGCCCTTTGAGAGTGTACCGATGATCTTGCGGCGAGCCGTGCGGGCAAGATCGCAGGTCTCCATCACCTCTTGCACTGTGTCGCGCAACTTTTTGCTTGAGACGCCTTTGAGTCGGGCACGGAAGCGTAGATACTCGATCACGCGCATGTCATCTGGCAGTGGATTGTTTTCCGGCATGTAGCCAATCCGCTGTTTCACCAAGTGTGGATCCTGCGCGACGGCGACGCCACTAACCCATGCCGAGCCAGATGTTGCCGGCATGATTCCGGACAAGATTCGCATCGTCGTGCTCTTGCCTGCGCCATTGGGGCCGAGGAATCCGACGATTTCACCGCGGTTGACGGTGAAGCTTACGTTCTGAATCGCAGTGATCCCGCCGAACTGACGGGTAAGATTTTCAACGCGTATGCTGGGAATAGTCTCCATTTATGTTGATAGGTCGCTACGGAATCAGGAAAGTTGTTGGTGCAAATAAGTAGGTTTGAACGAAAGTTGCGGCGGCATCAAGGCTAGTGAGGGGTATTTTTACACTCTTAAGGGTGAATAACACCATTCCGGTTAAGATTCTGCTTTCCAATGGTGTTGGTTTTAGTGACTTTGTTACCAGATGATTACGACGACAGAAGCCCTTGCAGATGCAGTACAGGCCGCCCAAACGGCTGGAGCAGTCGGCATCGATACTGAATTTGTGTGGGATCGCACCTATTATCCAACCCTTGGCCTCGTGCAAATCGGTTATCCCGACGGCCATTGTGAGCTGATCGACGCTCCAGCGATCGAAGACTGGTCGTCCTTTGCCACGCTGATGGCAGACCCCAATACGGTTAAGATACTGCACGATGCGCAGCAGGACCTCACTATCCTCAAACGCGCCTGTGGTGCCTGCCCGAAGAATATTTTCGATACGCAGCGTTCATCAGGTTTTGTTGGTCTTTCATCGACGATCTCGCTCAGTGAACTGCTCAAGACCCTAATGAAAGTGCGCTTAGACAAATCTGAGACGCGCTCCAACTGGGTCGCACGTCCGCTCACTGACAAGCAGATGGAATATGCTGAAGACGACGTGCGCTATTCGACTCGTCTGATGGAGAAAATAATGGACAAGGCCGAGGCCCTCGGTCGCAAGCAGTGGATCATTGACGAGATGAAGTATTACGAGAACGAAGATCTCTATCAAGAATTCGACCCTGAGGCCGATATGCCGCGTGTGCGGGGCAGCGGTTCGCTGACTAATCAACAGCGTAATATCGTGCGTGCGCTTGGCTCTTGGCGCGAGCTCAAGGCCCGGCAACGCAACTTGCCGCGTAACTTTATTTTATCCGACGATGCGATCATCTCTTTGATGAAGCGCCCACCGAAATCCGCTGAAGCGATTCAGCCCAGCCGTGGACTCACAGAGCGGGCACTTGAGCGCAATCGCTCGAAGATTTGGGCGGCGATTGAACGTGGCATCTCGGGTGACCTGCCTGAATTGCCCAACGGTCGGCATAAGGGACCTTCTCCTGATGACGGTTACGAATCGCGCGTCGATCTGACATTGGCATTAATTAAAGGTATTTGCTTGGCGGCGGATATTGATCCGCCGCTGATTGGCAACCGTGCCGACGTCACCGCATTTGTCCTCGAAGCCGAAGTCGCCGACCCTGAACGGCACCGGATGCTGCGCACTTGGCGTGCCGATTTTATCGGCACCCGCCTCTTGCGGGTGCTCAACGGCGAAGGTCGTATTGCGATTAATACCGAGACGAAGCTTCCGGAGTTGGTCGACTGAGAAGAGAGCTGAGGCAGGAGAGCTGAGAGCTGCGTGTTTGAGAGCTGCGGGACTGCGATTATGTGGGCTTTTGTGTAGTGACTGGCTTTATGCCAGGATTAAATTGCGCGGGCCTTCGGTGTAGATATCGCACAATCGGTAGTGGGGATCGTCTTTGATGGCCATCCGTCAGAGTCGTTTTGCAGAGATCATCAGTGCGGAAGCGCGTGTGCGTCTGGCACGGTAGCAACGCGCAAGGTAGAAGCGACATGCCGGCACAAAAAAACCTCCCGTGTTCACGAGAGGTTAATGTTTTCAAAATGGTGCCAAAGGGCAGACGTAGTGCGACAGCACGGAGATGGCGGGGCGAAGGCCCGTCCGCAGCGCAGCGTAGGATGACTGTAGCGGGTGCCCTCTGGGCAGCTTAAGTCACATTTGTTCCGAGGTCGCTTTAGCGGGCGACAAAACCGGTCGCGTAGCGGGCCGGACCACCGTAAGTGGGAACCAGTTCAGATATGCCCACCGAATTGATGCCGACACAAAAACCTCCCGTGTTCACGAGAGGTTAATGTTTTCAAAATGGTGCCAAAGGGCAGATTTGAACTGCCGACCAAAGGCTTATGAGTCCTCTGCTCTACCACTGAGCTACTCTGGCGTCCAATTTGAAAAGATGCTGAGAAAAGAAGAGTTTGCACCTATGTCAAGCCTAGGTGGAGCGCTTTTGGGCTATTTTGGCGGGGGCTGGGATGTTTATCTGCTTAGATCGAAAGGGCAATGCCTGCACTTACAATTTAGGATGGCCCAACACGTCGAATGATTCTTTGTGGCAGCAGCTGGTGATCCTAATATTAAGGAAGACTTGTTGGATGGTTACACCTCGAGCGCGCTTGGTCGTGATTATAAGGTGCACCTCGATGGTTACAACTTGATGGAGCACCTAAAAGACCCACAAGGCACAGAAAGCCCTCGTAAGGAGATTTTCTACTTCTCAGATGATGGCGATTTGACTGCGTTGCGCTACAATCAATGGAAGCTGATCTTCATGGAACAGAAGACTGTGGGCACACTTCGCGTATGGATGGATCCATTTGTACCGCTTCGCGTTCCGTTGATTTTAAATCTAAGGCGCGATCCTTATGAGCGTGCTCCGCTGACTTCGAACACCTATTATGAATGGCTGATCGACCGTGCCTATTTGCTCGTGCCAGCGCAGGCTTATGTGGGTCAATTCTTGAAGACCTTCCAAGCATATCCACCGCGTCAGAAGGCGGCTAGTTTCTCGCTCGATCAGGTGTTGGAGACGATGTTAAAGAATCCAGGCTCACACTAGACTGGTTGCATCAAATTTTACAGCCGCGCTCAGTGTTACCATTGGGTGCGGCTTTTTTGGCGACAAATCCGAGCGAGTCGATTTATTGAAGCCTATGTTTACAGGAATTATTGAAGAAACAGGGACCGTGGTGTCCTTTGAAGAACAGCAAAATTCATGGCGCTTAGTGTTGGCTGCGGAAGTGGTGACCAAGGATTTACAGATGGGCGACAGTGTCGCGGTGAATGGCTGTTGCCTGACGGCGGTCGCTTTTGATCAGTCACGTATTGAGTTCGATTTACTCGGCGAGACTAAGCGACTGACTTCGATCGATCGGGTCGGGCCAGGTGGCAAGGTGAACCTAGAGCGGGCACTGCTGCCGAGCACTCGCATGGGGGGTCACTTCGTGTCGGGGCATGTCGATGGCACGGGTGTGATCGAAGCGATTGAGCCGCGCGGTAAAGATTTCTTTTTTCGGATTAAGCCCGATGCCGATAAATTGAAGTATATCGTCAGCAAAGGCTGCATCACGGTGGATGGCATTTCGCTGACCGTCTCTGAGGTGGAGGAGTCGGGCTTTGCGATTTGGCTGATCCCGCACACGATGGAAGTGACAAATTTACATACCAAGCAAGTCGGCGATCGGGTGAATTTAGAATACGATTTGATCGCGAAATATGTCGAGAAGCTGTTCGCGCCGCAGGGGTAGACGGCTGGTTGATGTGGCGCTGGCATTGCTACGCCATCTCTAGCCGACCTCCTCCTGTCTGTGATATTCCGTTGTAGGCATTGGTAGAAATGCCGGTGTCACGTTACGATGCTTCAGTGGACGAGACGGCGCAGTGCTGTGTATGCGTTAGGCATGAAACCAATTTTTGGTTCTGTTCGCGAACCTGACCAGCGCGAGCATGATAGGCACTTCGACCAGGACGCCGACAATGGTTACTAGAGCGACGGGCGAGGTGGTTCCAAATAGGGCAATGGCGACTGCCACTGACAGTTCGAAAAAGTTGGATGCGCCAATCATGCCTGCTGGCGCCGCAATATTATGCGGAAGCTTCAGCGCTTTCGCCGCAAGATACGCGATGAAGAAGATCAGCACGGTCTGAATCACCAAAGGCACCGCAATCAAACCAATGTGTAACGGATTGTTGAGGATGACATTGCCTTGAAAAGAGAAGATGATGACCAAGGTGAGTAGCAGGCCAATAATGGTAATGTTTCCAAACTTTGGTAGGAATGTGTGCTCGAAGTAATCAGCGCCTTTGCGCTTGAGCATGTGGCCTCGTGTCAGCGCACCCGCGGTCAGTGGAATTACAACAAAGAGCGCCACTGACAAGAACAGTGTTTCCCATGGCACGAAGACATCGTTGACGCCCAAGAGGAATTTTACAATCGGCACAAATGCAATAAGGATGATCAGGTCGTTGGTCGCGACCTGCACCACGGTATACGCTGGGTTACCTTTGGTCAGATGACTCCAGACGAAAACCATCGCCGTGCAAGGGGCTGCTCCGAGTAATACCGCGCCGGCGAGATAATCTTTGGCTAGTTCAGCGGGGATTAGGTTTTTGAAGATCACGTAAAAGAACAGCCAAGCGATGCCGAACATACTGAAGGGTTTGATCAGCCAGTTGGTGATCCACGTGACGAACAAGCCCTTCGGATTTTTTCCAATGTCTTTTACGCTCTTGAAATCGACCTTCATCATCATCGGGTAGATCATAATCCAGATCAACACCGCCACGGGGATGGAGACATTCGCATATTCCAATTTTCCAAGGAATGCAGGGATGCCTGGAATGAATTTTCCGATCAGGATTCCGGACAGCATACACAGAGCGACCCACACCGTTAAGTATCTTTCGAAAAAACTAATACCTGTCTTGTTATTATTTTTCATAGTGTTGTCGTCTTTAAAGTTACACGTTGACTGCTTCACGGTAGCCTGTGGCGTAGGCTTCGAAGACGAGTTTAATCTCGTCGCGGATGCGGCGGAAGGCGTCGATTTCGGATTCGCCCTCACGTTGGGCATGCGGTGGATCTTCGAAGCCCCAGTGGTAGCGGTTTACTTGGCCCGGGAAGGTTGGACAGACTTGGTCGGCATTGCCGCAAACGGTAATCACTGTAGTGATGCCCCGGTCTAGGTATTGATCGAGGTGATCGGAGGTGTGGCCAGCGGTGCTGATGCCGAGCTCTTCAATCGATTGTAATGCAAGTGGGTGGACGGCGCCCTTTGGTTTGGAGCCGGCACTGAAGACATCGAAGAGGTCGCCAGCGGCAGCGCGTAAGATGGCTTCGGCCATGTGACTGCGGCAGGAGTTGCCCGTGCAGAGAATGAGGACTTTTGGTTTCATGTTTTTGAGTATTAAGGTTGGACGAAGCACGAGAAGCGCGAAGATGGTCAGTGAGGTCTGCCGAGTTGGCCCCGCAGGGGTGACTGAACTGGGTGCCCTTTGGGCAAGTGAAGGAACAAAGTTGAAAGTTGTTGGGAGGGACGAGGCGAAGCTCGTCCATCCCGTTCTGTTATTAAAGATAGTTCGCCAATGCGTTGAGCAGATAGCCCGTGAAGATGATCGCTAGGGTAGTGATCGCGAAATAGATGCCGATCAGTTTGAGGTACATAGTGCGGCGT
>Ga0209603_1003221_pt1 | contig 14274 bp, 12 predicted proteins | sample COGITO_mtgs_1206_FD_184812 | JGI IMG/M metagenome (GOLD analysis project Ga0209603, IMG submission 184812) | Pelagic marine microbial communities from North Sea - COGITO_mtgs_120607 (SPAdes) (version 2) | ecosystem: Environmental > Aquatic > Marine > Epipelagic ... | reverse complement strand
CAAGGTTTGTAGTTGAGGTATTGCTCGCATCAAATAGTTCTGACTCTTCTAATTTATACCAAGCCTGTAGTCCGCTTTTTTCTGTAGTAGCTAAAGCATTGTAGCCTTTCCACATCACGGAATTAATCTCATCGCTTGAAAGTGCGCGGTTCCATATTGCGACGTTGGCGAGGTTGCCGTTGAAGAATGCAGCATTTGTAGAACGCCCCAACATTCCTATTTGAACTCTATCAAATACGGGAGGCGTTGCAGTTGCTCCGCTTGTTGTACTTGCTACTTTAGAACCATTGTAATACATTGATTGATTTGCTCCGCTAACACTTACCACAAAGTAATTCCATTGACCTACAAATCCGTCTAAAGCGGAAGATTGCAAAGTAAGAGAACCAGTAGGTCTATAAACGAATTTCAATAAGTTAGACGATACTATTTCAAAATTCAATAGTTTATTATTATCAGCGGTATAACCAAACGATACTATTGCGCCACTTTCTACGGAATCAATATAAAACCACGCGCCAATAGTAAATTCGCTAAAATCGGTTAAAACGTCGGTAGGTAACTCAACGTAATCACTCGTCCCGTTGAATTCAGCCGAAGCATCAACAGGAAATGTTAGTTTAGGTGGTGTAAGGAATCTATTAGCCATAACAAGTCCATCCTTTACATAGGTTAGTAATGTGTTGCCCTTTGAAAGGACGGTATTTAGTAGTCCTAACATAGTTCATTACGATACCTTAGCTGAATAAGCTATCACCTTGCCAGAGACGCAAGATACGCTATCAAATTTACCATAGATGATCATACCCTCTCCAAGACCTAAATTAGTAACAGCATCACCAACAGCGGTAGTAGTCGTAACGACAGCACCCTCAATAGCCTGGATAGCTCTAAAACTCTCACCTGCAACAGAAGCTTCTCCACCTTCTAACAAACGAAATCCATAGTCACCCGTAGCTGACTGGTAGAAGTTTCCTTCTTTTACAATATTTTCGTAAGACATTATATTTTGTTTTTATTAATCGTGTAGTTGTAAAAAGAATACTAATCCTGCTCCTTCAACAGAATTTAAAATAGCACCTTCATAACCCTCAAACACATACAAATAGTCAATTACTTCAGAAGCAATAGTAACCGAATCAGAAGAGTAACCTATGTTTGTGTAAGCGTAATCAGTAGTACCTGTAGTTACAGCGTCAGCGTTGTAACCAATACCGCTATTCAACAAGTATCCCATTAATTAAAAATTGTTTGGTCGCTAAATACCGCTTTATCATTGATTGCTAAAGAAGCAATTCCACTTTCGGTGTTTAGTGTGATGTTTACATAAGACTTCTCTGATACTCCCGTACCTGCATTAGCCTCATAATTCATCGTTAATCCATCCATCCATCCTGAGATAGTCACAGTTTCATTGTTGTGTAATAAAACGCAACAGATGTCTTCTCTGCGGCTCATAAGGTCTATTTGATTTACCTTATTGTCTACCGATGGTGATTGAACAGTTATATTTGTAGAAACGACTCCTAGGCCGTTTGTAGTGTTTTTACTTTCTGTAAATGTAGTAGTACCGTCTTTTAAATTGTGCTCAAACACAACAGTGTTAGCGGTGTCTACTTGCGTTACTTGAGTCTCATCAAGAGGATCAAAAGTAATCGTTAAATCTTTCTGCAATAAGAGAATAGCTTTCTTGATACCACCAGTAACTTTTTTGTTACAATTAATATCAATATCGCTTAGTAATATAGAACAGTTGAAAGCCATAATTTAAGTATAAAAAAAGGGGCAGGGTTTGATCCCTACCCCCTTGTGTTAATTTACAAGATTTGCTATTAAGCTACATCTGTCCACTCAGCATCAGCGATGTCGTAAGCAAGACTAGATTGCTCTCCAGTCAAAGTCAATTGGTAACGGTTTTTGTCACCACGTGCAGCACCAGAAGCACCATCAACAGTAGATACAAATAGTCCGTAGTCAAAACCAACCAAGTGGTGAGTACCAGCAGCAGTCTCAATGAAAGCTACAATCTCAGCGTTAGGGTTAGCTAACTCTTCCAATACGTCACGGTGAGTACCAGACATTTTTGGAATCTCTACAGTGATAGTAGGTACAGCAGAAACAGATCCGTCAGCAATAGTTTTTACATCAGTGAAAGCAGAGAAGCCGTCTTTGATGTTGAACTCCAACTCAAACACATCTCCATCAGCGAGAAGGTCATCCGTAGCAGGAGTAATAGTTACTACATTAGAAGCAACAGCAACTAAGTTATTGTCTACCAAGTTTGCTTTGTCGCCAATGTAGATTTTGGTTAAACCTCCTAAAGCGAGGTCATCACAAGAGTAAGATACTCCAGCAATTACAGTATTACAAGCCATTATTTATAAGGTATTAAATGGAGAGGCACAAGGCCCCTCCGTTAGTTATTTAGTTTATTAAGCCGCGTCGTAAGCAAGAACCATTTCCTCACCCTTGTAGTAGTCGAAACCTAACTTGAAACGACCGAACAAGTATTCTGCTTGCTCCTTAGCTTCGTATTCGTTACCGATTGCGCCAGTGTCATTGTAGTTATCTGTCAACAATACCAAGTTACTTGGAGCAGACAAGAAGAAGTGGTTAGCACTCAAAGATGGCATATGGATTACCTCCATACCGTAGTATGTTGGAATCTCACCTTTGATGATACCCTCAGGAGTAGTTGTGTGCTTTCCAGCGATAGCGATTTGGTAAGCTTGGTAAGCAACGCTTCCTAAGAAGTAAGCAGGCTTGAACTCACGATCAGCATCACCGTATACAGCGGCAACCATTACAGCAGACATAGCCTCATATGCATCTTCCATATGGTCTAAGATGTTTGCAGAAGAGATAGCAGTAGCACCGATATCAAGAACTTGAGCGGCTGGTACAGCATCGCCACCAGTTTTCATCTCAGTCAAAAGCTCTGTGTTCGCTTGAACTAAAGCTTTCTGAGCAGCCAATTTTGCGAAACGGTCGAAGATCCAAGAACGGAACTCAGCATCTAAAGTCTCTGGGTTTAACTGACCTTTCTTAAGCATCAAACCACGGTAAGAAGCCTCTAGTGCATCCTTACAGTTTTTGAAGCCCCAGTGGAAAGTCTGAACAGTCATCTCTTTCTCAGTTACTGCTGCATCGAAAGTCTCATCGAATGAACAGTTAGCACCAGCAACAAAGCCGTCACCGTCACCTGCTTGAGCAGATACAGAGAAGATTGGTACGTTCAATTTACTTTTTACTCCATCAACGATAGAGAAACGGTTCAGCACAGCTGCTGATTTTACCATTGTGTCAATGAACAAGTCTGGGCGACGGTCTCCCCAATCACCAGTTACACCTGTAACACCGAAATTCATATTATTTGCCATTTTATATTATTTTTAAAAAAAATGATTCGTTTTACTTAATTTACAATAATTACTTGCGATTGAAGAAGTTATTAATAATATCCATCTTTTCAGGTGTAATACTATTAAAGACTACAGTCTTGTCTTCTACCGATTCTGTTGCTTCTTCAGCCTTTTGCTCCGCAGCAAATTGCTCTTCAACCTCAGCTTCTGTAGCTTCATACTTTTCTTCTTTCATCTCCTCTTCGTCAGAAGCCATTTCCTCTTCTTTCTCTTCAGAGGTCATTTCTTCTTCTTCCTTAGAAGTCATCTCCTCTTCCTTATCGTCTGAGGCCATTTCTTCTTTTTCCTCATCTTCGTCTTCAGCCATCTCTTTTTCTTGAGATTCGCCCATAGACTTGATGTGCTCTTGAATCATTTCGATAGCAGACTTTAGGTCATCTACGCTACCGAACTTTTCTTCAACAGATGTCACAGCTTCTAGTAAAGAGCTATTCTCTTCTTCTAGAGCTTCAATTCGTGCCTCGTACTTGCTCGCCATAGCCTCAAATTGAGCCTCTAACTTACCAAGTTCTTTAGCAAAAGAAAATTCATTCATTTGTTCTTTATTATTTGTTGGTTTAATATCCGCTTTAATTTCAATAGAGAAACCATTTATCTCTCCATTCTCAATTGCAGTAAATAATTCGTCAGACTCAATCTTAGCCTTTACGAATACGGTTCCGTTTGGTAGATTATAACCATAGTCTACAGACTTATCGTTATCACTTTCCTTAGTCCAAACTTCAAGCATAACCACATCATCTGTATCTTGTGAGTGGTTTATACCAAATGCGTTAAATAGCCCTTCCTTAGAATACTTGTACATAATCTCCTGGATTGTCTCCTCAGTGAATCGTACATAGTAGTATCCCATTTCGGGTGAGAAGCGTAGGATTTCCTTGTTAGGAATCATAATCGGGCCTACAACTTCTTTCTTCTTTTCATCAGCAAACATCTGCACCTTCTCTACTTCATTGAAGTGGATGAAGTCTTCCTCAATAGCGGGCTTATCTACAAGAGAAATCTTGTACATCCCTTGAGCGATGTCTTCTAATGTTATATCAAATAATGGTAGTTTATCCATTCTTCTTTGCTTTTTTATGCCAGCTTGGTAGCAGGTCATTATCTTGTACATACTTAGCGTTAGACGGTCTACCGTTCTTTACTAGGTACATAAATGCGTTTAGTCGGGCAAGCCCCCATTGTGTAGCACTCGTAACCTTTGGTGAGTGCCCTGTGTTAAAAGCACCCATACCACGAAGTACAACACGCTTTGCAGCTCCCATACCAATTTTCTTATCCGGGTACTTCTCATTGTAAGCATCTACTTTAGTCTTTATAGACTTAAGAACTTTCGCAGATAGTTTTCCACCTTTTCCAGCACCTTTAGGATTCTTGTTAGGAGTATCACTCTTAGGTGCTTTGGGAGATTTCTTAATGCTTCCATCCTTGCCTTGAGTAGCGTACTCATCTTTTTTCTTACGATTACCGTACGGGACGTCAGCCACATCTGTACTTGCTTTAACTGTTCCTTTTCGTATGCTTTCAGCCTTTGCAATTGCCCAGTTAACACCGCTTGTTCCTCCCCAACCGAGCCAAGCAACATAGCCTCTATCTTTCCAAGGCGTATCCTTATACTTAGGGTCAATCGCAGCATTCTTTCTGTGGCGATTAAAAGCAGCCATTCTCGCAATAGTTTCATACGATAGTTTTCTTCTTGATGCTAATTGGTTTGCACGAGTCCAGCCCACAGAAGTCATTCCCTTAACTTCTTTGCCGTGCTTCTTCTTCCACTCAAGAACTTTCTTGGCGTTGTTAGTAGCAGATTGTGGGTAGTCGTTGTATGTAGCCATTGTATTAATTTACAATTATTGTAGTAATCCTTTAATAGTCAAGTAAGCGTAGTCTTCAAAGACTTCACCCTCTGCACTCTTTACAAGAATATCAGACTGATTGATTCTTGTTGATCCTAAAGTCTTGAAGAAAAAGTCTAAGGAGGCAAGCTCTGAAGTTTGTAGCACCATATTAAATTCTATAGTAGGACGATTAGAATACTTTATCTTTTCGTTATCTGTATAGAAAGTGTAGTATTCTGTTATGTCACCGTCTTCATCCTCAGCTAGAAGATTCCACCCTTGAGTGTTGTAGTGAAATAATCTACCATTAAAAGGCATTATTGCAAAGTTCTTATATATCCTTTGAGTTATCGTAAGTATATTAGGTCTAGCCTCACTGTTAACTACAAATGGTTTTTTGATTATTGTGTTAAAGAGAGGTTTGTCTACATAAGCAAATCTCAGTCCAATATCTTGATGCTTTGTGAACAGGTTAGGCGTAAAAGCAACTTCGTTAGATGACACAATACCGTTTATTAGATTGTCATTTTCTGGTTGGAATAATGCCTCACCACATACTGACTTGTAGTAAACAGAAGACTTAAAATCTATAACTAAATCAGAGACACCATCTGGGTTTACCTCTTGAGTAGTGCTACCTATAGTAATATCCTTACCGTACTCGTCATCAAAATAAAGTCCGTAGTCTTTATTATTTATTGTCAAATCCTTGACTTTGTCACCTCCAAGATATACCTTTACAGACTTAAGGTCGTCCACTAAGTCATTTATACTTTGGCTACCGCTTCTCATCAAATGAAGCGGGTCTATTCTTAGTACGTTTTGACTACCTACTTTCTCGTAATAGATTCCACAATTAAATCTTTTACATATAGCTAATAATACATCATATGGAGTAAGGGTAGCTGTATTCTGTAAAGACTCATAAATGTTATAAACATCATCTACAAAGTAAGGATTGAAGTTAGCATTAGCTAAAAACTTGATATCTAACTGTGCATAGTCCTCAGTTCTAGTGATAGCTTTTCTAACATCTTCTGTAGTATAGGTATTTACTATCGTAGATATAGCTTCTTTTCTTCTGCTGCTACCAATTCCTTGATTACTGTAGTTGTGGGCTACACTGGCTACAACCTCCCCTTGTAAGGGTTCAATAAAATAGTTTACACCGTATCTACTTTCTCCAGAGATTTCTATATCAGTATCATCGGGTAAGAAAAGTTCATCTTCAAGCACCCATCTAAGCTCATCTTTTACATTCTGAATGTTTGACGCAAACACTACTGCTCTGCTGTAACTATCGTCTTCAAAGAAATGATAATCAGCACCCGCTCCAATCCAAGACTTTTGAGAGCTACCCCTTTGTGTTATTGCGTCCGATATATTAAGAACTATTGGATTACCACTTGGGCCAGCAGCATCTTGTAGTCTCAGTTTTTTAATTATTTCACCGTTCTCCCATACACCAATGAATATACCAAAGGTCATTGTACTTTGTGGTGCCGCTACATCTATCTGATAGGTTAAGCCGTCTTCGCTAATGACAGGTATCTCGAAGTCTATATTAACCACATTAGCAGATGCGTTACCAGATTTAAAAGCCATTCCCGCATTAAAAGACATAAACGGAGCAAAGTACCCTCTTTCGTAGCCAAAGGCTAAATCTTCTGGATACGCAGCGTTTGTCGCATCTAAACCGTAGTCTGTTTTAGTTGTTACGGGTGTTATTTTACCTGTCTCAGGGTCTGTAGTAGACGGGCCATAATTACCAAAAGTTTCTGAATTCCAGAAATAATTAGACATAAACTCCTTATCTACTTGGTCAAGAGTTTTACTTCCTATTAAGCTTTCATTCGTACCTGCCCAGAATGGTGCCTGACGAAGAAAAAATTCTCTAGTGTTTGTATCTACATCAGCTTCGAGCTTACAAGGAATAAGCATCTGTAGCTTCTCTGCTTCAAACTCTGGTATAGCCTCAGCGTAGTTTAACGCAAATAACTTACTGTCTACACGAGTGCTAAATCCTTGAGCTGTTAGCCAGTACCCTAGCGTAGTTAAAAAGTTCTTTACGGAAAACACAGGTACAATACCCGCTCTATCCATACCCGTACCGTACTCGGTAAACTGTCTTTCTCCATACCCAAACTTTCCATCTACATCGTTACAGAAGTCTATGTATGGAAATATAATCGGCTTATCTACAGGGTTTTGACCTATAACACCCGATTCACCAGGGTTTAATGCAGAGCTAGCAGGAATAAAAAACCTTAAGAATTGATTATCTTGACGATAGTAAGTTCCGTATGAACTTGTATCGGCATTATAAACATCTGCTATAGTAGTATCTTTTAGGTCACTAATGTACTTACTTACATAGTCATCTAGATTCACATCTATGTAAGGCTCATCTGATAAATACCCAAATGCTTGCACGTTAAGCAATCCCTCTAAGTTTACGTTTGACGATCCAAACACAGTAATCTTAAAGAAGAAAGGGTCTTTAGGAAACAAGTCTTGCGTGTCTACTAAAGGATTGTAAGCAAACCTAGACGTACCCATATTCAGAGTAGTCATAGGTATCTTCATTGAGCTAGAGAAGGGCAGGCGTATCTTGTTCGGCTCTAAGCTGTCATAGAAGTCTACATTGTATTCTAGCTGAGGGTCTGGAAATAAATCAACTTCAAAAAAAGTAGAATTATCTCTGCTTATCTCTAATTTAAAAACCATTATCTAGTTGCTATTTTAAACTCTAAAGAAGACTTAAACTTGTTGTTTAGTGTTATGATGCTGTCCCCACCAAAAGCTACAAGGTACGCTACATTATCACAGCTGTCCTTAAACACCGTCCAAGTAGTAGATATAAGTGTTTTTACATCTCCATTAAAAAACCTTCTTGTGTCATCTACAATTAACGTGTAATCAAAAGAAGTCTTATAGGGTCTGTAGCTCTCTGAGTACAATGCTAACCCCGTTGAGGTCTCTATCTTGTAGCTACTTACATTAGTGTGTAGTAACGTTGATGAAGTATCAAAGTAATAGGCTAGGCTTGGTGTAAAAGTAGAGGAAACAGCGGGTACATTTGAATATATAAACTTATCAAACTTACCTCTAGTAACAGTGTCTTGAACGACAACTACCACTCCTTGTGTAGCATTTATCTTCATATACACTATATCACCAGGAGCACCCAATGGGTTTCCAAGAGGTGTGGTTATCGTCTCCTCGTCTGTAACGGTACATAACCCCGTGTTTATTGCCACGGGAGTATTAGTTCCGTAAAAATTAAAGTCGCTCATTATATCTTGTCGTTTCTATCTCTTAGTCTTCTTTCATTCTCGTTGGTTCTCAAGTCCTTGCTTGATACAAACGCTCTTACAGGCTTACTTGTACTTATAGCTGTAGATGTTGTAGCTTCAGCGATAGCCTTTAGGTAATCTACACTTTCGTTAGCATTAGCGTTAACTGCACCACCAGCAGCAAATTTATAAGCCGAAGGCGAGGTAGGCACTTTATAAGAGTTGTTTATTTTCTCAAGCAGCCCTCTATGCATAGCTGAGGCTTTCTTGTTTACGATGAACTCTCCACCTTCCATCTCGTATCCACCTTGTCCTTTAACGGTGAATGGCACACCACCCTGAGCGTGTGAAGGCCCGTTTACCATACCCCCTTCTTCGTACTTAACAGGGAAGAATTTACGTCTTCTAATAGCATCAGCTTTTAAAGCACCACCACCTAATATCACTGCATTACCTACAGCCGTAAGTCCCGTTGCTGAAATAGTGTCAAACGACTGGAAGTTATTTAATATGTTAGAGGCTAAAGATTCAAGTGTTTCCACACCAACGTTTATAAGGTCTGCTTTCTTTTCAGCTTCAAACTTCTTTTGATTGAAATCATTTTCTTCAGCTAGTTGCTTTTGTCTAAGCTCTTTTTGCTTTGCTCTAAATTGAGACTCAGTGATAAGCTGATTGTCTAGCTGTGATTTAATTATCTCACCTTCAACCTTGTATCTGTTTTTAACAGCTTCAAGTTCAGCGTCTAATCGACCCGTCGTATTCTCAAGAGATGTAGCGTTGTACTCTTTAGCAGCTTCTGCAAGCTCATCAAAGATTTTGCTAATTAACTTCTTAAGTTTCTTTACTCTCTCCTCTGCATCTTTTTTAACCGCATCAGGATCAGGTATTAACTGAGAAAGTACAAGTGGCTTGATTTTTTGAAACAAAGCCTCAAACACCTCAGGATAAAGAATTTCTAATCCAGGTATTAACTTTCTTAGCAAGTCTTTTATCTGACTATCTACTTCTGCTAAGTCATTTTCATTTAGCTCAATTCCAGCTGAAAGCTTTGCATCAAAGGCGTCTTTTAGCGTGTCTGCTAAATTCTTTGCAGAGTCTGCTATATCCCCAAGACCTAGATTTAAATCTTGGAAAGAAAGCTTAAAGGAGTCTAATCTTTCCTCAGCTTTTTCTAAGAATCTACCGTCTAGTTCAGCACGACTTATTTCTCTTCCTATAGATTTAATTAGATTACCATATTCTCTAGTAATGTCGTTAAGGTCATTAAACGCTTGTTGTTCGTTTTGATACCTTTCGTCTTGAAGTGCATTAAGATTCTTACTAGCCTCTAGTCTCTCTTCTTCTGTGCGAGCATTCTTAGCAAGGTTTTCTTGAGTCTTAATCTCTAAATCTAAAAGAGCTTGCTTTTCTTGAAGCTCTTGCTTTCTAGCGGTTATTCTATTAGCGAGCTGCTTAAACTCTAATTCAAACTCTTTTTGTGCGAGTTTTTCTAACTCACCTTTCTGCACTACAAGGTTAGCTAAAGCAGTTTTCTCGTCTTTGTATTTATTTAACCTAGCATCAAAAAGCAGAAGTTCTTCTCCTGTTATTTCATTTCCTTCTTCTTTTCTTTTTGCTTGCTCGGCTAGTAATTCATTTATTTTACCAGTGATTAAAACGGCTTGCTTATTTATCGTGTCGTTAAGATCATTAGCTTCTTTTAAATTGGCAACCTCTTTGTCTCTTTGGTCTTGAAGCCCTTTCAATAAGTCTTGATACTCTTCTTCAATTTCATTTCTTACTCTGGCTAAAGCGTTTTGAAGACCAGCATCCTCAATTAATTGTGCAACAATTTTTACTTGAGCATCACGATTTTCAGATCTAGCTTGCTCAAGAGAGCTTTCGTTTTTAACTCGTTTTGCGTATTCATTATTTATTTTTAAGTTCAAAGAAGCTTCTTGTTCGGCTATCTCTTGTATTTCTGATTTAACATCTTTGTATCTTTTTTCTATATCTATTAAAGCGTATGCCCCTCCCGCTTTCTTGGCATTCTCAACTTCAATTAAATAATTTTTTGCTCTTTGTAGCTTTTCTGCTTTTTCCTCGTTGCCAGCTGCTTTAGCAGACAGCATTAATCTCTCAAGAACTTGTTCCTTTTCTTTTTCGAGGGATTCTTGATTCTGCTTGTTTAACTCTATTCTTTTTTCTAACGGTTTTATTATACCGTTTTCAAATAGTTTTTCAGCTTCTTGAATAGATGCTAATTCTACATCATCAGTGCTAGCTAACTCTTTTTTCAGTTTACCTACATTTTTAGCAGCTTCTTCTAAGCCTTTGCTAAATTCTTTTGGATCAGCATTTGCTATGGATTGAGCAGCAACAGCTGCGTTAAAACCTTCCTCATCAATAAACCTTAGTGCTATTCTTAATAGCTTGCTAGTTTTAAGGAAGTTACCAAATGAAATCTGCACTCGGTTAACAGCAGACCTTAATAAATCTAAGTTACCTTGGAAGGTGTCTACCTGCTGCGATGCAGCGATGGCCGCAGAGCCTTGATTAAAGTATTTGTCGCTAAGGTCATCTAATGTTTGCCCTACCTCTTTTTGTGCTTTTGCAGTTTCAACAAGTGTGATTAGCTGTGCTGCATTACGCTTACCCACAAGGTCAACAGCTTCTGCAAGGGTGATTTCTTTATCCGCTAAATCCTCTACTACAGTGTTTAGGTCTTTACCCGTTGTAGAAAGCTCAGTAAGTATACCACGAAGACCTGTACCAATACGAGATGCGGTAAAACCGTTATCTGCTAAAAGAGCCATCGCTACAGCAGTTTCCTCAAACGTAGTTCCTACCTCAGCACCAAGTGGCCCAATGTACTGTAATGCTGTACTGAAGCCCTCGAATGAAAGTGCCGAAGAGTTAATCACAGATACAAGTGAATCCGCAACCCTAGTAGTCTCTGCCGCATCTAGATTAAACTGGTTAAGAATCTGTCCAATACGCTGTGCTACTGGACCTACTTGCTCACCAAGTGCCTGTGCTGTACGAGCTACGGCAACTGTAGCTGATTCAATTTCATCAACAGAGAATCCAAGCTTACCAAGTTCGGTTTGTAGTTGTACAATCTCTTCGGAGGTAAACTTCGTACTACCTGCTACATCGAGTACGTTTTTCTCTAACTGTTTTAACTCATCATTACTGATACCTGTAACAGCCTGTAACTGTGCTAGTTGCGCCTCAAAGTCTACAGCTGCCTTGAACGATCCGGTTATTGCTTTACTTAAAACTTGGAATGTTTTTCTTAATACTGCTACGGCAGTTCCAATACCTGTGAATCTACCTACAGCTTTACCAATGGCTCCGCCATCAAACCCTTGTCTAACACCTGCTAGGAATCCAGTCTTTGGCTTCGGAGCTGTTCCAACTGAGCCTTCGGTTTTTGAGGATTTAGCGTTCTCAGATTCTGCTTGTTTATTATATTTCTTTAATAAACGTAATCTCTCAGCGTAAAGGTTTTTATATTCGGCAGTGTCTTTCCTCCCAGATATCTCTAGATTTTTTTGAGCACTGTCGTAATATTTTTTTATGTCTTTTATCTTCTGAGATGCAGACTTTTTAGATAAATCTAACTCAGCTTTAAATACATTCCTACCAGCAGTTAAGAGTCTTTTCTGCCTAGTCTCCTCAGCTTTAGCAACCTTTTCTCGACCCGTGTTTATAGCAGCGTCTCTTTTTGCTGCTTTTGTTTCGTAGTCTTGGTCAAGCTTTACTAAGCGTAGTGTAAGCTTTTTGTAATCGTCAGACTGTTGTGCATAGCCAGCTCGTACTCCACGGATAAGTTTTGCCTGAGCATCTCTTCTTTGCTCAAGGGTCATCTTACCTTTCTTGAGTATTTGAAGGTCTATGTCTAGTTGTGTTTTAGCCGCAGCCTTGCGGTCTCTAGCTTGTGCTTCCTCTAGCTTGCCAATCTCCTTGAGCCTAGCTTTTCTTTTGTTTTGAAACTCTCTAGATCGTGACTCAAATTCTTTTACTTCTTGAGTACGTCTAGCGTTACCCTCTTTTATTTCATCACGCAGGTTCTGTTCGGCTGCTTTCTTTCTTTTAGCATTCTCCTCAGCCTCGTTAGCAAGTCTTCTTTCAAACTCACCTAAGACTTTTACAGCTTCTGATACACCTTCTTTGCTCTTCTTTACCTCTAGGTCTAAGGCTTTTTGCTTTTGAGAGTTCTCTAAAGATATCTTTTGTTGACGAGCGGCATCTTTTAATACCTCACCTAACGCACTCTGTGCTTGCTTACGGCTAGATGTAAGTTCCTTTTCTAAGGCAGTTAACTTACGAAGAGTCTTGTTGTACTCTATCGCTTTCTCTGAAGTTAGGTTACCGTTCTTTAAAAGCTGTCTTGTAGCATTTGTTAGCTTAGTTATTTGTGCTAGCTGTGCAGAAGTAGCCTTTTTCTGCTCTTCAAAGGTTTTATTTACTGAGTCAAATATCTTTCTAACGCTCTCACCACTAGCAGCCATCTTGTTGATGGACGTAGTTACCTCTGTTAAATTTTTAGATATATCTGCTACCCTTGCACTTATCTTATTTATATCTGCCATTTTTTCTAAAATATGTTATCAATCTCCACGAATACATCTCCGAGGAAATCTAATGCTTGCTCTTGATAGAAGTCATCAACAGCGTCTTGTACAATCAGCTCGAAATCCGACCTAATCTCATCAACGTAATTATATCTTGTTCTTACCTCACCTTCACTAGCTATGTTCTTTGCTATGAAATACGCCATCGCACTTCTTGAAGACCTAGTGTTTGTGTATGTGTATGTTTTTTGACCTCCGCTTTTAAGGGTCTTACTTACTGAAAGTCTAGTAGGTATTCTCTTTTGCTCAATCCATCTTTGGATAATCTCCCTGTCTGGGGGATTGTAAACTGCTCCAGAGCCAGCTTGTTCATCAAGTTCGTTACCGTATCTACCCCAAGGCATATTTATTGATACATCGACAGAGGTTAGTATACCATTGTCAGAAGTAGTCGTTAAGGTCAGCCCACTGTCAAATTTAGTAGACGAGATACTTCTCTGCAAGAAGCCAGACACATTTTGGTTATTAGCCCTTAATGCTGCCTTGAAGCTCTGTTTTAAATCATAAGACTTTAGTTTCCTTATAATGATGCTTCTTAATCTACCTCTTTGTTGCGGAAGGGATAACATTAAATATCAATACCTTTCTTGTAATTGTTTCTAGCAAATGATACGGTAATCTCAAACATAGCTGAGGTGATATTATCATCCTCTGTTATCATATTCATAACATCTACATCTTCTATGTAGCAGTTTTCATCTTGTTGTATGAGATAGTCTTGAAGTTGACCAACCACAAATAGATTCTCCTCTGTAGACTTTACTAAGGCCAGCTCATCTGAGTTTATGCATCTATCGAGTACAGCACAATCAAAGGATAAGGTGTATATAGGTCGGCTTAAGTCTCTTGATACGTTTGACTTGCTCGGTATAAGGACAACGCTTCTGTAGTTAAATTCTCTATTCTGCAAATCTTCCTCAGACCCTAAGAACAAAAACTGATTAATCATATTATGATCAGTACAGAATTCTTTTATCAAATGATAAAAATCGGAAAGATTGTTCATATTAGCGTTTTTAAAATTTACAATTTATTCATTGCTTGTTCCCTTCTTCTGTTCGCGCCATCTATCTTGTCTTTCTGAGCTAGATAAGACATCTCT
>Ga0209603_1003212_pt1 | contig 14300 bp, 13 predicted proteins | sample COGITO_mtgs_1206_FD_184812 | JGI IMG/M metagenome (GOLD analysis project Ga0209603, IMG submission 184812) | Pelagic marine microbial communities from North Sea - COGITO_mtgs_120607 (SPAdes) (version 2) | ecosystem: Environmental > Aquatic > Marine > Epipelagic ... | reverse complement strand
ACCCGCAGCACCAGCCCTTCGAAATTCGATGCCACATGCGCCGGCACTTGAATCCTCAGCGGCGCCGGTGGCTTTGCTGTTCGACCGAGCCGACGCGCGAAGCCAGATGCGCCGGAGTCGCCTTCCAGCATGTTGTCGCGCGTCATCAAGTAGACCGGCCGACTCTGGTCCGCGGTGTCGGGTGCGTCGACCACCGGCATCAGGTCGCGGCCGGGGAGTGGATGGACTTCGGTGAAGTCAGCTCGCAGCACGTCACCGGCGATCGCCTCGTCAATTCCCGCTGCAGCGAGCAGCGTCGGCACGATGTCGACGTGCGAGGTGGGCGCGCCGTCAATCGCCGCGCCAGTCGTCGCGTTCGCGCCAACACGTGCGATCGAGAACGGCACGCGTGTCGCTTCGTCATAGAGCGTGAACCATTTCTGGTGGAGCCCGCCATGTGCGCCGAGGAGGTCGCCGTGGTCCGAGGTGCGAACGATCACGCTGTCGTGGCCGCTGCTGGTGACCGCCGCGCGGACCTGGTCGAGCGGCCCGTCGACCTCAGCGTGCAACCGGTAGTAGAGGTCGCGGTACTCCTGCGCTTTCTTCCGGTAGGTGCCGGCCACCGCCGGGATCGGCCCATACCCGGACGGGTAGGTCTCGCGATACGCGATCTGGGCAGCAGGTTTGCTCGCGAGATCTTCGTGCGCCGTCGGCGCCTCAGGCACGTGGGGCGGATCAGTGAGACCGGCCTCGAGTGGATTGCCGCGCCGGGCCCATGCTGGGAAGAGCACGATGTCGTGCGGGTTGACGAAACTCGCAACCAGCAGAAACGGCTGCTCTGCGTCAGTATCGCCGGCAGCGCGCCGGGCGTAGCGATCTTCAAGCCAGGCCGTGACGCGGGCCGCAATCAGTGGGTCGCGTCGCACGCCACTATCGCGCAGTCGACCGCCGTGTGGCTCTGGGCCGACCCAGCCGTCGAAGCCGAAGGGGGCGAGCGGGTTGGCAGCCACGTACTGCTCGACCGCGGCGGCATCGATGTTGCCGTCGTCGTCGTTCGTGTCGACGCGTGCGCCCTCTGTGTCGTGTAAGTCGGCGTGGGTGATGTGCCATTTGCCGTCGTAGTGAGTGTCGTATCCGGCGGCACGGAACCAGTTACCGAGCGTCGGCACCTCCCCCTCACGTAACCAACGGAGCCGGCTGTCGTCGGCCATCTTGCCGAGCCCGTCGGTCTGGGTGACGCCGTGCACGTCGGGATACTGGCCGGTGAAGATCGTCGGGCGGCTTGGCACGCAGGCGAGCGACCCGGTGTAGTGGCGATTGAAGTTCACCGCATGTTCGTCGAACCAGGTCTGGCCGTTCAGCGCCTTGCTCCGCCAAGCGCGGACGTCGTCCGACTCGTAGGGCGGGATGGCCCGCTCTTCGTCGGTCATGATGATGATCACGTCGGGGCGCGTCATGCGTCTGCCTCCTGTGCGTTGCGTGGTGCTGTGAATTGTTCGGCGATGCCGACGAGCATCTCATCGGATGCTTGGCCGAGCTTGCGGCCGACCACCTTGGCGATGCCCTTCTGCGGGGGCCGCGACCCGGCATCGATCTCGGTGGTCAACGTGACCGTGGTATTCATACTGGTCGAGTCGCTGAGCGGCTCTAGCGTCCACGTGTTGGTCAACGATCGAATCACCGCCGGTAGCCCGGTGAGGGCATAACTCAACGTCACGCCTGGCTCCCACTTCGTCACGGTCTCGACCACGGTCGTGCGGCCGGTCTGGATGCGGCGCACCATGCCGACACCTTCGGTCTGATCAGAGAGCAGGCACGAATGGTCGACATTCGACGCCCAACCACTGATCGCCGCGAAGTCGGCCAAGACCTCCCAGACCGCGTCGGGAGGCGCCGGAACCGATGTTGATTTCACCACCGTGGCCATGTCGTCAGCCAGCGCCGATCGCATCGATGAGAATGTGCGCGATCTGCGGGGCGCCATCTTCCTGGAAGAAGTGGTTCGCGTTGGTGACCGTGGTGTGCGGCTGACCCTGCGCGCCGGGAACCAGTTTCAGGAAAGGCGCATCTCCACCGGCAGTGACTGCGTCGTTGTCGCTGAAGCAGCAGATGAACGGCTTGTCCCACTGCATGAAGACCTTCCAGGCGTCACGATTGTCCGGTGCTGCCGGGTCATCGGTCGACGTCGGCACCAACGACGGGAAGATGCGAGCGCCTTCCTTGAACGTCTCGTCCGGGAACGGAGCGTCGTAGGCGGCGACTTCGTCATCGGTCAGCGCCGTGTCGGTGGCACCCTGCAGAATCTGGCCGATCGGGAAGACCGGCGACTCCTGGCTGAACTTCTGCCACGCCATGAACGCGTCGCTCGGCGCAGCTTCACCAGTCGGGAGGCCCGTGTTGCCGATCACGACGCGTGCGAACCGGTCGGGGTTGTCGGCAACGAGACGGAGGCCGACGAGGCCACCCCAGTCCTGCCCGAAGAACGTGGCGTTTCGCAGGTCGAGGTGATCGATGATCGCCTCCTGCATCCAGGCAACGTGGCGGGCGTAGGTGTAGTCGCTCTTCTCGCTCGGCTTGTCGCTCTTGCCGAAGCCGATGAGGTCCGGCGCGATCACACGCAACCCGGCGGCGGTGAGCAGCGGGATGATCTTGCGGTACAGGTAACTCCACGACGGCTCGCCGTGCATCGCCAACACGACCGGCCCATCTGCCGGGCCCTCATCGAGGTAGTGAACACGAAGCGTGCCGCCGTCGAGATCGTCGATGTCGACGTAGTTCGGCGCGAACGGATAGTCGGGCAGATCGACGAATCGATCATCAGGCGTGCGGAGTGATTTCATAGCTGCTGCTTTCGAAAGGGAAGACGACTTGGTGCCACGCACCAAGTCGTCTTCTCGGTCAGGTGGGGTGGATGGTGACGGTGTGGAGGTCGTCGCCGACTTCGATGGTGCCGTCGAAATGGGCGGCGCCGAGTGCGCGCCAGTCGTCTGCGGTACCGCCCATCGGCATCGGCGGCACATAGTGGGTGTAGATCAACGTGTCGACGCTGGCTTTCGCAGCGGTCTGCGCAGCCTGTTCAGGCGACGAGTGGTAATCGAGCGTGTCCTGCATCCGCTGCATCGGAATGTTGGCGATGATGTCCTTACGGATCACGGTGTGCACCAGTGCATTCGCTCCCTCGCACAGTGCGTCAAGCCCTGCACACGGCACCGTGTCACCAGCAGCCACGACGGCCGCGACCCCCTGATCCGTGCGGAGATCGAACCGGAATCCGATACTCGGTTCGACCGGTTTGTGGTCGGTCTGCCCGCACGTGATCGTGACCTTGCCGCCTTGGCCGTCGGGAAGTTCGACAAGACCTTCGGTCACTTCGATCACCGTGACCGGCGGGCGATGGTCCAGGTCTTGATGGTGTGCAATGCGGTACTCGATGTCAGGTTCGAGCGACGCGAGCAAGTGGTCGACAACCGACTTCGTGCCGACCGGGCCAACGATGGTGAGCGGAGTCTCTTCGAACGTCATCACCCAGCGCGTGGTGATCACATCGTTCAGGTCAGTGATGTGATCGCTGTGCAGGTGCGTGATCAGCACCGCGGCAAGGTTCGGCGCGCCAAGACCCGCAGCAGCCAGCCGCATCAAGACACCGCGTCCCGCGTCGACGAGGTAGTGCTCGCCCTCTGGGCCTTCGCCGGCCGAGATCAACGTTGCCGGCCCGGCGCGATCAGGTGATGGCATCGGCGAACCGGTGCCCAACAACGTGACTTTCAAACTCATTCGAACTCCTTTACGGGACGACTTGTACGGGACGACTTGGTGCCTGGCACCAAGTGGTCATTGGCGGCTCATCTCGCTGGCAGCATGTGCTCGCTCTGCTTCAACCGCATCGCGAGAGAGCAACTGAACGGTGACGTCGTGCAGCGTGCCGTCGAACGGAAACGGCCCGACGTAGCGCTGCGACACTGCCGAGCCGTGGTCGTAGCCGACGCTCGGGCCGACCGACGACATCATGGTCATGAACAACGGCAGCTCAGCTGGCTCGTTCGCCGCACCGTCGACGCTCAAAGAGATCGTGCCCGTCTTGCCACCGGTCCGGCGGACGTGCACACCGAGCTCACTCGGGCCGACCGGGACGTCGACGTCAGACTCGACAATCAGGTGATCGTCGAAGGCGTTGTAGTCGACGACCAACTTGTTGTTCTGGACGAAGATGGACACACCCGAGTTTTCGGTGCCAGTTGCGTAGAGCACGCCTGCCTCGCCTGCCTCGCGAGTGACTCGGGCGGTGAGGTCGAACGAGGTACCGCCAAGTGACACCGACGCCTGGCCGGGCATCGGCGACATCGGCGGGCGGTAGACGTAACGCTTGTCGATTGGGTGTGGCGAATGGTCGCGGAACCTGCTCCCGAACAGCTCGATCATGCGGTCATCAAGCGGCAGCACGCCATGTGTGTCGGCCTCCTGCCACCACAGTTCCTGCAATTCGGTGAGCTTCTCAGGATGGGCCTCGGCGAGGTCGTTGCACTCAGACCAGTCGTCGGTGAGGTGGTACAGCTCCCACTGTTCGGTGTCGTAGTCGGCACCCTTGTCGTGCTTGCACACCGCTTTCCAGAGCGACGTTTGGTCACCGGCGATCAACGCTCGGCTGCCAGCCATCTCAAAATACTGCACCGTGTTGGCCGTTGCCGCCGACGCGTCGGCCAGGGCGTTGGTGAAGGACCGACCGGTGACCGGCAGCTGCTCGAGGCCCTTGTAGACCTCAGGAGCCGTCGCCCCGACCATCTCGTAGATCGTTGGCACGATGTCGGACACGTTGACGAACTGGTCGCGCAACGCGCCCGGCTCAGCAATGCCCGGGGCACTCACGATCATCGGCACATGCACGCCACCTTCGTGTGTGTTCTGCTTGTACCACTTGAACGGCGAGTTGCCGCACTGCGCCCAACCCCACGGGTAGTTGGTGTGGCTGTGCGGGCCACCGATGTCGTCGATCTGATCGATCATCTGGTCGGCCGACTCGAAGATGCCGTTGAAGAACTTCATCTCGTGCATGACGCCAAATGGGCCGCCCTCTTGCGACGCGCCGTTGTCGGCGAGCACGACGACGACCGTGTTCTCCAGCTCGCCCATCTCACGCAGCCCGTCGACGAGACGACCGATCTGATCATCGGTGTGGTCAAGGAATGCAGCAAACGCTTCCTGCAGTCGGCAGTTGAAGCGCTGCTGATTCTCCGACAGGTCGTCCCATGCGTCGACACCCGGATTGCGGGGCGCGAGCTGCGTACCGGCGGGGATGACACCGAGTTCGAGCTGCCGGGCAAACCAGCGTTCGCGAATGACATCCCACCCTTCGTCGTACTTGCCGCGGTACTTGTCCATGTACGCCTCTGGCGCCTGGTGCGGCGCGTGCGTTGCGCCGAACGGCACATAGGCAAAGAACGGTCGGTCGGGTCGCACGCCCTTGCTGTCGCTGATCATCGTCATCAGCTGGTCGATCATGTCTTCGCTGACGTGATAGCCGTCTTCAGCCGACTTCGGCTGGTCGATCATGTGGTTGTCGCACACAAGCGACGGATGGAACTGGTCGGTCTCGCCTTCGAGGAAGCCGTAGAACCGGTCGAAGCCACGAGCCAGCGGCCATTGCTCGAACGGCCCGGCTGCCGAACACTGTTCCATCGGTGCGAGATGCCACTTGCCAACACAGAACGTGGCGTAGCCCTCGTCGCGCAGCACCTCAGCAACGGTGGCTGCGTGGTTGCTGATGTGGCCGAGCTGACTGGGGAAGCCGGTACGGAAGTTCGACACCGCGCGCATCCCAACGGCGTGCTGCGACCGGCCGGTCAGGAGCGAGGCACGGGTCGGCGAGCAGAGCGGGGTGACGTGGAAGTTGGTGAACTGGGCGCCACCCGCAGCGAGCGCATCGACGTTCGGCGTGTCGATATCGGAGCCGTAACAACCAAACTGCGCAAAGCCAGTGTCGTCGAGCAGAACAACCACAACGTTCGGAGCATCGTCGCTGGGATGCGGCGGTTCGTCGAACCAGGGTTCGGAGTCGGCGAGCGTCTTGCCGATCGTTCCTTCGAAACGTGAGGCGCGTGTCATGCCGCGTTCTCCTTGTCGGTGTCGGTGTCGATATCTGGTTGAATGCCGGGCCAGCCAGCGAGAATTGCTTCGATCGACCGAGTCCACGACTGAGCGATCTGGCGGTCGGATCGACCGTGTGCCGCCCGCAGCACCTCATACGCCTCGGGCGAGGTCATCGCATCGATGACGGCAAGCAGGTTGGACGCTTCGGCTGGCGTCAGCTGCGCTGTTTCGGTGGCAAAATGCGCGCTCGTCTGATCAGCGAGCTGCGATCGGCTCCTGGCGACACCTTCCGCCATCGGCTGATAGTCGAGTGCTCGGTGGCGGGCAATCTGCATCATCGGTCCTGCGGCATCAAACAGCGCGAGCCGGCTCTTGACGTGCTGGACAACCCGCTGGCCACGCGGTGCGTCACTCGGACCCACTGAGTCATGCAACTGGCTGTACCGCTCACGGAACACATCAAACGCCTGACGCTGCATGTCATCGAGGCCATCGAAGTTGCGGAACACTGACGAGACCGACACGCCTGCCCGTTCGGCGAGATCTTCAGCAGTAAGGGGCACCTTGCCATCGCGCACCAAAGCGAAGACGGCATCGATCACCGCAACGCGGCTGCGTTCGCGACGGGCGTGCCGTCCATCGATCGCTGGCCCCACATCCTTGCCCACCCACACCATCTTAGATCGCACCCCAGACAATTGCGAGTCGAACTTTCAATACTTCTGCGATCGGCGAAGTCGTATCTACCGACCATCGCGACGCGCCGTGTTGCGCTGCGCATCGGTTGGGCCGGTCAAGGTCAAGGACGTCCGTGAGCCGGCGTGAATCCAGCGAGTTTCGCGTTGAACCGTCAACTCATGCCCCGCGAAGCCACAGGGTCGCTGGGCGTCGATACGGTCGCCGCATGACCGAGACACAGGGACACGTGGCCAAAGGATTCGAGAAGGTGGCGGACGCATTCAGCGCGAACTTTGCCGACTATCCAGAACTCGGCGCGGGGTTCGCCCTGTACGCCGACGGCAAATTGCAGGTCGACCTGTGGGGCGGTATCGCCGACAAGACATCGGGCAAAGCATGGGACGAGCAGACGCTCCAGCTCGTCTTCTCGACCACCAAGGGTGCGGCTGCGATCTGCGTCGCCCGTCTCGTCGAAGCCGGAAAACTCGAGTACTCCGACCCAGTGTCAATGCACTGGCCAGAGTTCGCAGCCAACGGCAAGCGCGACATCACCGTCGCTCAGGTCATGAGCCACCAGGCCGGGCTGGCTTGGGCCGAGGCACCGTTGACGATCGACGAGATCCTCGCAGTCGGACCGGTCGTCGAAGCCCTCGCTGATCAGGCGCCACTGTGGGAGCCAGGCTCGACGCACGGTTATCACGCCGTCACCTACGGTTGGCTTGCCGGCGAATTGGTGCGGCGCATCGATGGGCGTTCGATCGGGCGCTACTTTGCCGACGAAGTGGCCGGCCCGCTCGGTCTCGACTTCTGGATCGGCCTGCCCGAAGCAGAAGAGGCGCGAGTCAGCCGACTCGAACCGGCACCGCCGCCCTCCGACCCGGCAGAACTCCTGCTGCTGATGCAGATGATGGGGCCAGGCACGCCAGGCTTCAAGGCATTGACGATGAACGGTGCAATTCTGGCGTTCGGGCTGGCCGAGAACCCGTTCAACACCCGGGCATTCCATGCCACCGAGATGCCGGCCGCCAGCGGCATCACCAACGCTCGAAGCCTTGCCAAGATGTACGCCGCCACCGTGAGCGATGTCGACGGCGTTCGCGTACTCGGACCCGCTGCAATGCGAGCGGCGACCGCTGAAGCGGTCAGCGGACCTGATCACTGCCTCGTCGCCGAGACCCGTTTCGGGATGGGCTTCATGCTCGACAATGTGACGGTTCCGCTCCTCGGACACAACGCATTCGGTCACGCTGGTGCGGGCGGATCGCTCGGCCAAGCCGACCCCGACACCGGCGTCGGCTACGGCTACGTGATGAACCAGATGTTGGGCGGCATCGCAGGCGACCCGCGCACCGTTCGACTCAACGACGCCGTTCGCGCCTGCCTCTGAACACCATCACCGAGTTCGCGATGTTCAGGCTCCGGCCGAGGCGGGCGGGATCTCGGCCTCGTTCAAAACCGTACTGATCGACGTACGGTACGCCCATGTCCATCGAGCTCCGGAACTCCGATCGCCTGCCCGCGCCACAGGGCTTCTCTCACGCGTCGATCGCGTCGCCGGGCCGCGTCGTCCACCTTTCCGGCCAGATCGGCACGGACGCCAACGGCAATCATCCCGACGGCCTTGCGGCACAGACCGACCAAGCAATGCGCAACATCATCGACGCGCTGATCGGCGTGGGCGGATCAACCGAGGACCTCGCGAAGCTCACGATCTATGTCGTCGGATGGACCGCTGCCATGCAGGGCGAGCTGTTCACCGGGCTCGGCGCAGCCGCGCAGGTCAACCCGATTGCGCAGGTGCCGATCACCCTCGTCGGCGTGCAGTCGCTGTTCCTCGACGAGTCACTCATCGAGATCGAAGCGGTTGCAGTCCTTGCAGACTGATCCGAATCGACCCATTGGTCCGCTCGACGGTGTCCGCGTCATCGACTTGACCTCGGTCGTGATGGGGCCACTCGCCACGCGCATGCTCGGAGACATGGGTGCCGACGTCATCCGCGTCGAGAACCCCGGCGGCGACATCCTTCGCCATTACGAACCGGCTCGTAGCCCGGGGATGAGCGCACTGGCGATCAGCATGAATCGCAACAAGCGCAGCGTGGTGCTCGATCTCAAGACCGACGCCGGCATGCGCGCGTTGCACGACCTCATCGCGACCGCAGACGTCTTCATCACCACGATGCGTCGATCTGCACTCGTTCGCCTGGGTCTGGACGACGCAAGCGTCCGCGCGATTCGTCCCGACGTCGTCTACTGCGTTGCCAACGGATACGGCAGCAATGGGCCCGGTGCCGACAAGGCTGCCTACGACGATGTGATTCAGGCCGCCTCCGGCGTGAGTGACTTGTTCACGTTCTCCGGTGGCGACCCGCAGTTGATGCCAACGATCATCGCCGACAAAGTGTGCGGACTCCACATCGTTCCTGCCATCACCGCAGCGCTGTACCGGCGGGCGATGACCGGCGAAGGTGACTCCATCGAGGTCCCGATGGCCGAGGTGATGGCGTCGTTCAACCTCATCGAGCATCTTGGCGGATTGACGTTCGAGCCACCGATCGGACGGTTCAGTTACGCCCGGGTGACCACACCCAACCGACGTCCACGACGCACTCGTGACGGTTGGGTCGTCATCCTCCCGTACAGCACTCAGAACTGGCGTGACTTCTTCGAGTTCGTCAGCCGACCCGAGTTGATCGACGATGCGCGCTTCGCCGACCAGCGATCACGAGTCGCCAACTCCGACACCTTGTACGGAATGCTCGACGACCTCGTTGCGGATTTCACCACCTCGGAATTGCTCGACCTCTGTGATGCCCGCTCGATCCCTGCCGCGGCAGTCATGTCACTCGAAGACATCGCCGACGACCCACACTTCGCTGCAGTCGATCTGCTCCACGACGACACCCATCCCACCGAGGGGCCCTACCGCGTCACTCGCGATCCGATCCGGTTCGACAGTCGTGGCGACGAGCAGGGTCTGCCGCACCGCCATGCGCCACGCCTCGGCGAGCACACTGCGGAAGTGCTCGCAGAAGTCGGCTGGAAACCCGAGGACCTCGCCGCGCTCAACACCACCTGACCGTTCGCTCGATTGCGTTCCACCGAACCGAGCCGAGTAGACCCAGCGACATGGACGACTTCTCGGGCAAGACCGCAGTGATCACCGGGGCCGCCAGCGGCATCGGTTTGGAGCTGGCCAAGCAATTCGGTGCGGCCGGCATGAACCTGGTGCTCGCTGACGTCGAACGGCCCGCCCTTGATCGAGCGGAGACCGAGCTCAGCGAAGCCGGCTACCCGGTGTTGGCACGCGAGATCGACGTGCGCGAACACGACCAGATCATCGATCTCGACCGCGCAGCGCGTGATCGCTTCGGCAACATCCATGTGCTCTGCAACAACGCCGGCGTCGGGGCCGGCGGGCCCGTCGCCGACCCTGACAATCTCGAAGCCTGGCGGTGGACGATCGACATCAACCTGTGGGGCGTCATCTACGGATGCAAGGTGTTCCTTCCAGCGATGATTGAACATGGCGAGCAATGTCACATTGTCAACACCGCTTCGATGGCGGGGTTGGGTTCGGCGCCGATGATGGGGCCGTACAACATCTCGAAGTACGGCGTCGTGGCGCTCTCAGAAACACTGAGCAAGGAGATGCAGATGATGCAGACAGCGGTCGGCGTCTCGGTGCTGTGCCCGGCCTTTGTCGCCACCGGCATCGCTACCAGCGACCGCAACATGCCCGACGACGTGCGCGCCACGCTTCCTGAACGGCCGGCTTCGAGCGGCATGCAGACTCAAATCGAGGCAATGGTGGCCGGCGGCATCAGCACCGAGGTCGTCAGCGAACACGTCCTCGATGCGGTACGCAACGACCGCTTTTGGATCCTGACCCACGACGAGGCCAAAGCCGGTGTCACCACCCGGGCTGACGACATCGTCAACGGTGTCAATCCGTCAATGCGCGCCGGCTTCGCCTGACGCGTCACCAACTCTGATCGAGGTCAGCGATCGAACGGAGTTCCGTCGAGGAGCTCTCCGGTGAGTCCTTCGACGCGCTCGTCCTTCTCGGCGGCGCCATCGAAATCAACTTGCCGCCATGCTTCAAACACGACGACTGACACCGCATTGGCCAGGTTGAGGCTGCGGTTGTTGGGTCGCAGCGGAATCGTGAGCGAGTGTGCCGGATCGAACTGGCCACTGACGTCCTCATCAAGGCCTGAGCCTTCACAGCCGAACACGAGCACGTCGTCTGGCTGATAGCTGACGTCTGTGTAGCGGCGCGTTGAGTGCGTCGAGAACGCAAACCAGCGTCCAGGTAGTGCCGCCCGCACGCTGGCCAGGTCAGGATGAACTGTCATCCTCGTGCGCTCGTGGTAGTCGAGCCCGCCGCGCTTGAGCAGCGAGTCGTCCATCCGGAAACCAAGCGGTTCAACCAGGTGCAGGTCATTCCCCGTATTGGCACAGAGCCGGATCAAGTTGCCGGTGTTCGGCGCGATCTGCGGGTTGACCAACACAATGTGCACCAACCCAACGGTACCCCTCGACGACGCGGGTGTCCGCGTGACAGGACAATCGGCGTCGGCTTTGCCATCATGGTCGAATGGTGAACGTTGTGCGACGAACTGCCGTGGCGCTTGCCACCGCCACCCTCGTTCTCACCGCCTGCGGAACCACCGAAGATGCGACGCCAATCGCCAGTGATGAACCAGCGCCGGCATCAACTGAGTCCGGCAGCGAGGTGACCGACGGCGCCCCTGCTGAGACAGAACCGCCCGCCGAAACGGAACCGCCCGCAGCGACCGTCGCCTCCGATGCCGTCACCGAGCCCGTCGAAACAGCCCCTGCGGCATCGGCCCCAGCTGCACCAGTCGTTCCCGAGGCAATGCTGGGCGGTCGGGCGTTCGCCGCCGAACTCTCACCGACATCGGACTTCCCCGAGAACGCGTTGCCCGACATTCAGGTCGACGACATTCGACGTCAGACGAAAGTCGCTCTGCGCAACGTGTTTCCCGCCGAGCGGCCGGTGCTGCTCTGGTTGTGGGCCCCGCATTGACCCAGCTGTCGTCGGGAAGCTCCCGACGTCGAGCAGTTTGCTCGTGATCATCTCCAAGATGTCGAAGTGATCGGCCTCGGCACCCAGGACACTCTTGGCCAAGCCGAAGACTTCGTCGAGGACTACGGCACCGAATCATTCACCATGTTGTGGGACCAATCGTTCCTCTCGTGGCAGGCGCTCGGCGTCACCTCGCAACCCGCTGCGGTGATGTTTGCCGCCAATGGCACGCCGATCACCGGCTGGATCGGCGCATTCCCCGAAGACGAAGTGCTCCGACTGGCCGCCGAGAGCCAAGCCACCTGACCCGAGCAGGTCGCTGAGCACCTCGCCGTCTGGGCACCACCGCGGTGAGCCGGCTCGAGTTCGACGCCCTAACCAAACGCCCAAGGAATCGTGGCGGCGGAAATCAACAACGTGGTCACTGTCAGCGGTGCACCGACGCGTGTGAAGTCCGTGAACCGATAGCCGCCGAGGCCAAACACCATCAGGTTCGTTTGGTATCCGACAGGTGACAAGAACGAACACGACGCGCCCATCAAGACTGCCACGGTCAGCATTCTTGGTTCGACGTTTGCATCAGCGGCGATCGAGAGTGAAATCGGCACCATGAGCGCGGCGGCCGCAGTGTTCGTGAGTAGCTCGGTCAATGCGATCGTCGCAAGCATCACCATGATCACGTGGCCTGCATCGCCCAACCCCAGGCCGTCGGCCCGTTCGACGGCTCGAGCGATCTCAGAAGCAAGTCCGCTCGCAGACACCGCTGCTCCGAGGCTGATCGCCGCCGCCATGGTCGCCACCACATTGATGTTGATCGACCGCCAAGCCTGACCCAGAGAGATCGCCCGACCGACCACCACCACAATCGCTGATGCAAGGGCCGCCTCGAACAAATCCAAGAAGCCCGTCACCGCTGCAACGACCAATCCAGCCGTTGCTAGAATGACCAGCGTCGACCGGTCCCGGCGAGCTGGAGGTTGCTCCGCAAGGGCCGCCACCAGTGAGAAGTCGGCATGGCCTCGCCAACGGGACGCAAACGATTCATCGGCGAGCAGTAACAGAACGTCACCAGCCCGGAGCGTCACCTGCCCGAGTTGACCACCAACATCGCCGTCCGCCCGATGAATCGCCATCACGGCGGCTCCGTAGCTGGCTCGGAAACCCACCGACTTCAACGATCCCCCGACCAACACCGATCCAGGTGCTACCACCGCCTCGAAGACTCGAGCATCAGGCCCTTGTGCATCAGTGACGTGCTGCTCTTCAAGCATGGTGAGACCCTCGATGTCATGAAGGTCAATCATCCTCGCTACGTCCCCGACAAAGCAACAGACATCACCCACCTCAAGACGCGTGTGAGGCGATGCAGCAAGCGACGTGGTCAACCGCCTCTCGACGTCAAGGCGCTCGACGAGCGCCAAGAACGCGCCGTCGAGATTCCTGAGTCCTGACTCTGCGATTGTGCGACCGGCGATCGGGCCGCCAGCGGTGACACGGGCAGCAAGCTGGAACTCGCGGCCACGTCGATCGACATCTGACAGTGCCGCAGCCCGCTCCGGCAACAGCCGCATCCCGATCGTCGACAACACCCCAACGCCAACCACTGCAACAGGAAGACCAACAACGGTAATCTCGAGCACGCCAAGTGGTTCCTCGCCCGAGCGGCTCAGCAGATCGGAGACAACGAGATTGGTCGACGTGCCGATCAAGGTGATCACGCCACCCAACACGCTCGCAAACGACAGCGGAAGCAGATACCGCGATGCACTCACTCCATTGAGTTGCGACCACCGCACCACGCGAGGAGCAAACATCGCGACCAGCGGTGTGTTCGGTACGACCGACGATGCGCCAGCAGTCACCGCCGCGAGCATCACGATTGATCCGTTGCGGTCGAGGAGGCGGTCAAATACACGCGAGAACGTCCCTGTCGCGGTGACCGCTCCAGCCAAGATGTACAGCGCTCCGATCGTCGCCGGTGCCGGACTAGAGAGCCCACTGAGTGCAACCTCAGAATCAATGACATTGGCGAACATCAAGGCAACGACGGCGCCGCCCAATACGACGACCGGTGCCAGACGATCGATGATGAGAATCACCACACAGATCAGAATCACGATGAGCGCGATCCAGGAGTCGAGTGTCAACCGAGCTGTCCGTCGCGTAAGAGAGTCAAAAACCTAGGCCACGGACTCGGTCATTCAAGCAGGCCCTTCGAACGAAGCGCTGCGATCACCTGATCGGCGGCTTCCTCAGCCGTCAGCGCCATGGTATCGACGTGGACCTCCGGCGATTCGGGCGCTTCGTATGGTGAGTCGATTCCGGTGAAATTGGTCAGCTCACCAGCCCGGGCCTTGGCGTACAGACCCTTCGGGTCGCGCTCTTCTGCAATGTCGAGCGGCGTGTCGACGTGGACCTCGATGAACTCGCCCGCTTCGACTCGCTCGCGCGCCAAACGGCGCTCGGCCCGGAACGGCGAGATGAACGAAACAAGGACCACCAGGCC
>Ga0209603_1003201_pt1 | contig 14335 bp, 10 predicted proteins | sample COGITO_mtgs_1206_FD_184812 | JGI IMG/M metagenome (GOLD analysis project Ga0209603, IMG submission 184812) | Pelagic marine microbial communities from North Sea - COGITO_mtgs_120607 (SPAdes) (version 2) | ecosystem: Environmental > Aquatic > Marine > Epipelagic ... | reverse complement strand
AGATAATGATCGTTGTATCAAATTTGATCGACAGCGAAATGAGATAAAATCATATGATAAATCTCCAGAAAATCTTCTGGGAAGAGAGGGTGAAAATGTAATATATAAATGGGCGTTCAAACTTCCTGCTGGCTTTCAATCTTCTGCTAAGTTTACGCATATCCATCAACTCAAATCAGTAGGTGTAGATTATTCTAGTATGCCGATGTATACATTAACAACGAGAAAAAGCTCACCTGATAGATTAGAACTTCGTTATGCTGAAACGACTTCTCAAATCACATTATCCGAAACGCCGCTGAGTCCATTTCTAAACAATTGGGTTGAGGTTACAGAAAAAATCAATTATTCAAACTCAGGTTACTATTCCATCTCAATTGTTGACATGGACATGGGAAATGAATTGTTTTATTATGAAAATGCTGCGGCTGATGAGCCTAAAGTCAATTGGCGACCAGGGGGTGAGTTCGTGCGACCAAAATGGGGAATTTATCGCAGCTTGGTCTATTCAGAAGATCTTAGAGATGAAGAAGTTTTATTTTCCTATTTCAGTGTTGAGGAAGCGAGCAGTTTGAGTGCCAATGATGTCAATAATAGACCAGTTATTCTTTACCCAAATCCAACACCTGGAATAATAACTATAGATTCTCAACACTATAAGTCTGCTAATGTATATGACCTAAATGGTAAGCTTATATTGAGTACTTATAATGATGAGATTAATATTGGTCATTTCACAGAGGGCTTGTATGTGGTTAAGTTGTTTGATAATGTAAATAAATTGATGTCAATTCAGAAAGTGATAAAAACAAACTGAAAAATATATATAAGTTCGGATAATCAAACTGGTTAACCAATCAAAAAAACATTTAATAATGATAATCAAAAAAGCAACTTTTCGTCTATTCACTATAATTTTTGCTATACAATTGCAAGGGTGTACTCTGAACGGTAAGCCATCTCAAATAGCGAATGAGGTCATTCCTTTTTTTCAGCATTGGAATCTAATTCTAGGGGATGGTTCAAATATGGGCAAAGCAATTGATTATGAAAACAAGGACTTTTTTTATGCTACAATTGATGATGAGGAAGAATGGGTTGTTTTTAAATCGCCCAACGCTGGTAACACTCATGGAACTTCGAATAATACAAGAACTGAGCTTGCGCAGCTAAAAAAATGGTCGCCACTAGCCAATGCAAAATTGGATGCGACACTTAAAGTAATGAATGTAGCAAGCACAGGAGATGCGCGGGTAGCAGCAAGTTACTCTGTAGTAGTCGGCCAGATTCACAGTGCAGATGGGCATGAGAATGAACCACTTAAGATATTTTATAAAAAATTTCCTGGGCATACAAAAGGATCTGTTTTTTGGAATTATGAAATCAATACAGTTGGTGAAGACAATTCAAAAAGATGGGACTATTCCTATCCTGTTTGGGGCTACGACTTTTCTGTTGTTGGAACAGACGATGATGTATTTCCAAAAGAACCAGCAGAGGGCATCGCTTTAGGAGAAGAGTTTAGCTATCAAGTGGAAGTAAAAGAGGGGATGATGTACCTCACATTTGTAAGTGAAGGGCACCTAACAAAAACCTTTACTAAAAATCTGATTGATTCTGAATACAAGACAGAGGCAGATATTCCAATGCAGGTACAGGAATTATTTTTTCCTATTGGTCAAGATGGTGTTGAACGCAAAAACGCTTATGCTGAAGAAGGTTTGTTCTTTAAATTGGGGAGTTATAATCAAACCAATGGAAAAAGTCCTCAAGTGAACAGAGTGTGGTGTTCTGGTGCAGAAACCCATGGCGGAGATCTTCAAAAGCAATATGGAGATGGAAATTACGCAGAAGTCTGGTTTAAATCAGCTCATCTTGAAATCAGCGATCAAGCCATTTCAAATGAGGGCTATTTTTCAGCAAATGATGGGTTGAGTGAAAAGATCGTTTACCCCAGTGAAGTCATCCCTTTTATGGACAAATTTAAAATTTTAATGGGAGACGGTTCAAGAAAAAATAATCTTGTGAACTTTGAAAACAAAGACTTTTTCTACACCGTGATTGACGGAACAAGACACTGGGTTGCTTATAAAACTCCTAATTCTGGTGTTACTTCTCCCAACTCCAGTAACACTAGAACAGAGCTCCACGAAAAAAGAGAATGGGTTCCAGAAGAGGGTGGAAAGCTAACTGGTACCTGTAAAGTAATGCATGTTTCTACCACTGGCGATGCCAGAGTTGCTGCTTCATTCTCAACCGTAATAGGACAAATACACAGTGGAGAGGGCCATGAAAATGAGCCCTTTAAATTGTTTTATAAAAAATTCCCAGGGCATACAAAAGGGTCGGTTTTTTGGAATTATGAAATCAATACTGCTGGAGAGGATAATTCAGGAAGATGGGATTTCTCAACTGCTGTTTGGGGTCATGATATGTCTGTTATCGGAACAGCAAAAGATGCGTATCCTGCCCAGCCAGAAGATGGCATTCAATTAGGAGAAGAGTTTAGTTATGAGGTAAATGTTTATAAAGGAATCATGTACTTGACCTTTTCAAGTCCAAACAACGAAACAAAGACCTTCACAAAAAATCTTATTTCGTCTGAGTATGTAAATAAATCTGATTTACCAGCACAAGTAAAGAAACTATTTGTGCCCATAGGGCAGGACGGTACAGAACGTGCCACTGCTTATGGTGGGGAGTTAAATTATTTTAAACAGGGAGCCTATAACCAGACAAATGGAAAAAACCCTGAAATAAATATGGTATGGTGTACCGGTGCTGAAACCTATGGAGGGGATATTGCTAAACAATATGAAAATGGAAGTTTTACAGAGGTTTGGTTTAGAGAAGCAACTGTAGGTCCAGGTACACCACCAAAATAAAGTAATCTTAAAAACAATAAAATCAGAAAAATGAAATCATTCGGATCAAGTAAGGAATTTAATTTTGGAAAAGACATCCAATGGGATGAAGTAGGTGAAGGCGTACGCAGACAAATCATGGCATACGACAACACCATCATGTTGGTAAATGTTGAATTTAAAAAAGGAGGCATTGGTCAAATGCACAAGCATTACCATGCACAAGTAACCCAAGTGGTCAGTGGCTCTTTTGAGGTAACTATTGGGGATGAAACAAAGGTTTTAAATGGCGGAGATGCCTTTTATATTCCACCCAATGTGATGCACGGTGCCATTTGTTTAGAGGATGGTGTTCTTATCGATGTATTCAGTCCAATAAGGGAAGATTTTATGGAATGATAAAAAAATAGTCTGAAAATTATGGAAATAATAATTTTTTGACTTATATTTGGTAAACCAATTTGGATAACCACAAAAAGGATGGGCGCACACCCATCCTTTATGAATTACTTCTATAGAGGAAAGTAATGACTGCTTAAGAAAACAGCTAATCAAAGATACGCATTTCCTTGCGATATCATTTCAACTTGATTTTGCTTCACATCTTTAGCGGTTTTGTAATAATGTTAAACTAAATCAAATGATAAAAAGTAAAATACTAATTATCCTAGCTCTATTTGCAACAACTCTTTTGAGCGCGCAAAATGTACTTACTGGTACAGTCACTGGAACAGATGGGCAACCAATCCCTGGAGCTAATGTAGTCTTGCAAGATTCCAATCAAGGGACAACTACCGATTTCGATGGAAATTTTTCTATCAACGCATCCTCAGGGGATGTGGTCGTTGTATCTTACATTGGTTTTGCAACGCAAACCATAGAAATCACAAACCAAACGACATTGGGAGTTGTCTTAGAGGCAAGTGCATCTGAGCTCGATGAGGTCGTTATTGTTGGTTATGGGTCACAATTAAAGTCAAATTTAACAGGAGCAATTTCTAAGGTCACAAATGATGACCTTGATCAAATTGCAGTTTCTCGTGTAGATGATGCTTTGGTTGGACAGGTTTCAGGTGTAAATATTCAAGCAACAGAGGGAGAAGCCGGATCATCCCCAACTATCCGAATACGTGGTGTTGGGTCAATCAATGGTAACCTTGATCCCCTAATTGTTGTTGACGGAATGGTAGTAGATAACGACTATTTGGGATCACTAGACATGAATGATATTTCTTCGTTCGAAATTCTTAAAGATGCTGCATCAACAGCGATTTATGGGTCTAGAGGGTCTAAAGGTGTCATTATGATTACAACCAAAGACGGTCAAGAAGGAAAAACCAAATTCCGATACAACGCATACACTGGGTTTAAAGAAGCACACCAAAGTGATGATTACTACTTCACAACTGCAGAACATGCTGCTTTAGAGCAGGCTGCTACTGGTGCTCTACAAGAAAAAACACAATACAAATTACTCGTTGCGCAAGCTGGTGGAGACACAAACTGGCAAGATATTATTTTTGATGGCGGGACAATCAACAGTCACTCTTTTAGTGCAACTGGCGGGAGCAAGCGAACAAAGTTTAGCTCTTCTCTCAACTATCTTCATGATGAGGGAGTTCTTTTAACTGACGACTACAAGAAGTACAGCCTAAAATTAAAGGTCACTAGTAAAATAAACGACAAAGTTACGTTTGGATTGAGTATGACTCCATCCTATACTGATCGTCAGCGTTTTGATGGATCAACACACGATATACTTCGTCAGCCATCATGGTTGCCACTGTACTTGGATGAAAATACCATCAAGTTTGTCAATCGAACAAGAGATGGCGGAAAGTACGCAAATGCTCAAGTAGGAGATTATGCGATTCAACGTATGTTTGACGATTTTGATTTAGCTAACGGCGTTCCGATGCCAAATGGCGCAAGCGGATTGGACATTTCCAATACATCAAACACTAATCCTGCTGCTAAAGTTTTGGAAAGTGACCGTGGTGATAAAAAGTTTAAAGTTTTTGCAAATGCATACTTTAAATTTCAATTGACGGATAAACTCAATTTACGAACAAGTTTCGGTGGAGACTATCAAAACACAGCATATCGTCGTTGGAGAGGAGTTGAGCACAATCGTAATGGCGCTTCTGCAGCATACCTTGAACTTCAAGACACCAACCGAATGCATATGGTTTCAGAGACCTATTTCACATACGATGACGCCTTTGGAGATCACGTGATTAATGCAGTGTTAGGAACGGGTGCTGAATCATGGGAAACGGAATATAACCAGTCTCGCGGAGGAGGATACACCTCTGATTTATTGCAAACACTTGCAGCAGCAGACCCACTAACAGTGACCGCAAGCTCTATGGCATATGAGTCAAGACTTCTTTCGTTCTTTGCACGTGTCAATTATTCATTTGCCGATAAGTATTTAGCTTCTGTGAGTTTGCGTCGTGATGGATATTCAGTATTTGGATCAAATTCTAAATATGGAGATTTTCCGGCAGCATCTTTGGGTTGGAAAATTCACGAGGAAGATTTCTTACGTGATAGTGATGTGGTAAATAACTTAAAGTTTCGTGTCAGTTATGGTATAACAGGAAACCCAGGTGTTGATACTGGTGATGACCAAATTGACAACTATCCCTATTTAGCACTATTGGCTTCCAGCAACGCTGTAATTGATGGGTCGACTGTCACAGGATTTAATTCTTTAAATATTGCCAACTCTGATTTACAATGGGAGCGTTCGATTGAAATTAACCCTGGAATTGATTTTGGGATTTTCAATAATGTGATTACTGGTTCATTAGACTATTATGTAAGAGAAAGTGATCAGTTGTTGCTTTACAATCCGATTTCATCAACTACAGGATTTAACAATGCTTTGATTAACATTGGAAAAGTTGAAAACAAAGGATTTGAAGTTGAATTAAGATCTAGAAATATTTCGAGTGAAAATTTCAGATGGTCGTCGACTTTTATTGCTTCCAAAAACGAAAACACATTATTGGACTTTGCTGATGCTGATGGGCAAATTCAATCTGTTGATGCTAAACGTGCAGCAGAATGGATTAATCAAGTTGGTCAGCCAATTTCATCATTCTATGGATGGGTAACAGATCGTGAGATTCCAAAAGAGTATTTAAAAAATGCGTGGCATCCAATAGGTGCGCAAGCACAAGACGTATATGTGCGTGACTTAAATGGAGATGGACTCATTGATGACGACGATAAAACCATTTTAGGCAGTCCTTACCCAGACCTTGTTTGGAGTTTTGGAAACGACTTTAAATTTGGTAATGTTGACTTTAGCTTTTTGTTTCAAGGAAGTCATGGAGCAGAAGTTCGCAACATGGGAGATCAATATATTTTCAACCAATTTAATAGTGGCCAAGACTTTGACTCTTCCATCACTCCTGACCAGCAATTTATCAAGCAGAAAATATTCACTGATTCTATTATCCAAGATGCTTCTTATATCGCTTTGCGAAACATCAATTTAGGATTTACATTCGATGATGATACGATTTCACAGTTTGGAATTGCGAAAGCAAGAGTTTACTTGGCAGGTCAAAACCTCATGTATTTGAAGGCAGATGGTTATACTGGGTTTAATCCAGAATCAATCAACGATACAAGTTCAACAACTTATGGTTACCAGCGAGCAGGATCTCCTGTGTTTAGTACGGTTTCTTTAGGGGTAAATCTTGAATTTTAATTAATTATAAAACGCTATTATGAAATATTTAAAATGCACATTATTTGTTGCCCTTGTAGCTTTGGTTTCTTCGTGTGAAAGCGATTATTTAGAGCCAGTACCAACGTCGGCGATTTCAAGTGCAAACTATTATACAACACCTGAGGAAGTAGAAACAGCCGTCTTAAACATATACGATGGTATTCAAGGTGTATTCGATTTCGGCATGGACGAAAACCGTGCCCTACAACTCGAGTTTTATTTGACAGAAATGCGTAGTGATAACACACGCACAAAATCTAGTGAGGGAGAGGCAGCACAGTTTGAAAGCTTTGCTGTTGAAGCAACAAATGGTATTGTTGCCAATTATTATCAGAGTTATTACAATGTAATTTATCGCGCAAATGTAGCTTTAGAAAATATTACTGCTGCTGGTGATATGGCTGATAAACTCGAAGCAGAAGCAAAGTTTTTACGTGCCTACGCTTACTTTAATTTGGTACGATTATTTGGAGATATTCCTTTGGTCGATCGAGTTATTTCACCCGCTGATAAGGCAACACCTTATGCACGTGTTTCCACATCACAAATCTATGATTTGATTGTTTCTGATCTCACAGTAGCAGCAGCAGGGCTAGACAACAGTTCGTCATACAGAGCCTCAAAAGCTGCTGCACAAACACTGCTGGCTAAAGTTCACCTTAATAAAGGTAACTACCTAGAGGCACAACAGTTATGTGAAGCAGTAGTTGGTTCAGGTAATTACAGCTTAGAAGCAAATTTCAAAGATGTTTTCTACAACGAAGGAAATGATGAAGTTATTTTTGCTGTAGGATATATTGGAGATTCTGATGAATCACAAAACTTTTCTTCAGAGTTTTTAAATGCAGTTGGAAGAACTTCAGGAGTAAATTATGTCACGCAAGATGCAAAAGCTGCTCTAGATGCAAAGGGTGGTGAACGAACGATGTATTCATACAGAATAGACAGTGGTCAGACCACACAAAACCAAGTTGCAAAATACATCCCTAACGGAGATGCTGCACTAGGAATTGAAGCAACATCTAGCGATCCACAAAAAGCTGGAAACGATTGGGTAGTGCTACGTTATGCAGATGTTCTTTTGCTTCATGTGGAGGCAATTTTGGCAGGAGGCAATTCTACCTCAAGTGCTGCTGCGTTATCATCTTTCAATGCAGTGCGTAATCGTGCTGGTCTAGCTGATGACTCAGATTCGAGCATAACAAAGCAAGAGCTGATGGACGAAAGACGTGTAGAGTTAGCATTTGAAAATCATAGATTATTTGATCTGATGCGTATGGGTGCAGCTCAAGAAGTATTGTCTGCTTTTGCAACATCCACTGGCGTTAGTTTTACATCTTCTGACCTATTACTTCCTATCCCACAACGAGAGATTAATCTCAGTGGTGGTGAAATGAAACAAAACCCTGGATACTAAACTTCAAAACACAATGAAAATGAAACATTTATTTGATTTTAAATTGGGACTGATTACAAAAACATTGAGCATGTTTGCTGCAGTTCTGTTACTTACAATAACGACTTCATGTGAAGACGAAGTATATCCAGTAGCAGGGTCTTTTCCAGATAAAACACCTCCTTCGGCTGCTTTTAGTGCTACACAAGGAGTTGGTTTTGATAACGAATGGAAAACTTTCTCTTTTTCCAACCAGTCATCTAGTGCCACAGACTTTAGTTGGGATTTCGGAGATGGGAATTCTTCGACAGAATTTGAACCATCCAATGTCTATCCCGGAGAAGGAACCTTCACAGTTACGCTAACTGCTACTGATAAGCTTAGTGTTTCAAGCACTTATTCGGAGGATATTGTAATTGTTGAGCCTGAAGCACCCTCGGCAGTTATTCCACCAATATTAGAAGCTGGTTTTGAAGATAACTCTTTACCTGATGGAACTGGAGACGGTAGAGACTCTTGGAGATTATCAGGAGCTGGGGTGATACAAATCACATCTTCTCCTGTCTACAATGGAAGTCAAGCGGCTAAGTTCCCATCAGCGGGTGATCGCGCTGGTTACCAAGCACTTGAAGTTACGCCTAACTCAGATTATACTCTTTCCTATTACTATACGATGAAAACGAGTGGATCAGGTAATATTACGGTTTGGATTCTACCAGGAGAAGTAACTGAATTTTCACAAATTGATACTTCTGAAGCAATTGCTAGTTTTGTTGGCACTGATCAATCGGATGCAAATACATACGTAAAGGTAGATTTACCGTTTAATACTGGTGCTAATGATAAAGTAGCGATTTTGATCACAAACGAAGGGGTTGAATCAAGATTAGATGATGTATCAATATCTGCTGACTAATAATTTAGGATAAAATCTAAGATGAAGTAAATAAGAATGCTAACAATTCGAATAATTTTATTGATATCATTCTTATTTACTTCTTTTCTTCAGCTTAATGCTCAAAGTAAAAGTTCTGAAAAAAACACCAGAGTCAAAGTTGAGAAGCGTAAAAAGAAAGTAAACAAGAAAGTTAAGCTTTCCAAAATTGACTTGAATAATTGGTATGTGACAACCCCTGTTGAAGGAGAGGATGGAAAACCAATTATTGTTGAACCACCCGAAATTTTAGACTATGCTACAAATATGAATCTCAGACCTTATATGTACACGGATTCTATACGCGGAACCATAGTTTTTTATGCCGAGCCAACAAAGGCAACAACACCAAACTCAAAATATTCACGTTCCGAATTACGTGAACAAATGGTCCCCGAAGATAACAATGTAAATTGGACTTTTGCGGATGGTGGAACATTAAAAGCAAAGTTGAGTGTTGACGAAGTTTCCCTTGACGATGAAGGTGAATATCATCGAATTATAATTCTGCAGATACATGGTCGATTAACCAATGAGCAACGTGATTTAATTGGACAAAAAGATAATAACGCACCTCCAGTACTGAAGATTTACTGGGACAAAGGAAAAATAAGAGTCAAAACAAAAATTTTAAAAGACATAAATACTCCATATGAACAAATGCTTCACAAAGATGCTTGGGGAGATGATGAGGGTTTCAACTTTGAACAAAAGGTTGGTTTTAGAAAATTTTCCCTTGAAATTCGGGTAAGTAAAGGAAAAATCGTGGTAGTACTTAACAATGCAGATTATAAGGTTTATGAAAATATTCATTTAGAAAAATGGGGCGTTTTTGAGAATTACTTTAAAGCAGGTAATTATTTTCAATCGCGTGATGAAGGGTCGTTTGCAAAAGTTAGTTTTTTCGAATTAGAGGTATCACATTAAAATCGAATGAAATTGAGAAGATATTACATTCTGTGTTTCGTAGTCTTTTTGTTGCTGCAATCGTTTAGTTGTAGTGAAAATAAAAAGGGTTTTGACTTTGATATGTCTTCAATTACCTCTATTAACACTGATGATTCAGAAACCAATACGCCTTATTTGCTTCCAGATATTGATTTAACAAATTGGAAAGTGACTTTGCCGATTGGTAATCCAACTTCTGTACGTCCCCCCGAAATTCTTGATTATGCAACCAATGATGTATTAATACCCTATATGTACAATGACTCAATTGAAGGGGCACTTGTTTTTTTTACAAAACCAGGTTCTAGTACCCCCAATTCCAAATACTCTAGAACTGAACTTCGTGAACAAATGGTTTCAGGTTCCGATGATACAAACTGGACCTTTTCTCAAGGTGGCACAATAAAGGGTAGATTAAGGATGGATGAAATTTCTTCAGATAGTAATGGCAATCCACATCGCACAATCGTCATGCAAATTCATGGAAGGCTAACAGACGAGCAACGAGACTTGATTGGGGAAGATGACAATAATGCACCCCCAATTATGAAAATATCATGGTTAAATGGCTATGTTCGTTTAAACAGTAAAGAATTAAAAAATCCCAATGCTGAAGTGCCAGAAATATTGCATACAGACGCATGGGACAATGACAGTGGTTATACATTTCCGACTTACGTTGGATATGAACCTTTTACCTTAGAGATTCGTGCAGGTAATGGAATGATGGAGGTTGTTTTAAACGATAAAGAAACTAAAACTTATATCGGAAACAGTATTGAAAAATGGGGCGTATTTGAAAATTATTTTAAAGCTGGAAATTATTTAGGAACAACAGATGAAAATGCCTTTGCCCGGGTTAAATATTATTCATTAGAGGTAAATCATTGAAAGTGTTTAAAATTGATATAATTTTTTTAAATTTACAGATATAAATCTGGTTAACCATTCTTTTCTATGAAAACAAATGTAAAGGTAGTTAATGGTCTTGAGTCAAAGGAAAAAATGATTATTTCTGAGATCAAAACTCTTATTAACATAAAGAATTTAGAGCCAGGTGAAAAACTACCTTCGGAACGTTTACTTGCTGAGCGAATTGGTGTAACCAGAGGCAGCATACGCAATGCAATCCAAAAATTGGAGTTTTACGGTTTACTTAAGTCTATGCCTCAAAGTGGAACATTTATTTCAAACTTGGGAAGAGCGGCTTTGAATGGTATGATTGATCAAATTATAAATATTCCTGAACCGGATTTTAAGTCTTTAGTTGAAACAAGAATTTTTTTAGAAATAAAATCTGTCAGGTTTGCTGCAGCACGTCATACCAGTGAAGATTTAGATCATATTGAGCTAGCACTTGAAAACTATCGATCCAAAACTCTTGCTGGTGAAGAATCAGTAGAGGAAGACTTACTGTTTCATTTGGCAATTGCACAAGCCAGTCACAATCCATCTCTAAACCAGTTGATGTTGTCTATAACCCCACAAATTATCACTGATTTTGGAAAATATCACGTCTGTAAGAGCGATATGGCTCTTAATGCAATCAAAGAGCATGAAGCAATTGTAGATTCAATTCGTACTAAGGATCCAGATCAAGCTGAATTGATGATGAAAGAACATTTTAGTGTTTTATTTCAGTATTGTTATAAAACTTAAAAAAGAAGTAAATTTTAGAGGGAAATAATTAAATATAAAAGCAAGGTAACGCACATTAGCTTGTTTACACTTTTCTCATAACATTTTGATTATGAAAATAAAAGGTTTACGCTGGTGGGTAATTGCCTTAATTGCTCTAGCGACAGTAATAAATTATATCGATCGACAGTCTTTGAGTGTATTGTGGCCAGAGATTGCTCCGGAACTTTTCCCAGATAAATCTGTTGATGAACGCAAGGAAATCTATGCATGGATCTCTGTTATTTTTGTTTTTTCATACGCTTTTGGACAGGCCATTTTTGGAAAGATTTTTGATTGGGTAGGTACTCGTATTGGTTTTGCCCTTTCAATAGGGATTTGGTCAATTGCAACAGCCTTACACGCATTTGCAAAAGGGTTTGCAAGCTTTGCTGTTTTTCGATCGATACTAGGGGTTGCCGAAGCAGGAAACTGGCCTGGTGCTACTAAAGCCAATGCAGAGTGGTTTCCCACAAAAGAACGCGCCTTTGCTCAAGGGTTATTTAACTCGGGCGCTTCGATAGGTGGAATTATAGCCTATCCTGTGATAGCAGGTCTTGCTTTGATTTTTAAATGGCAATACATTTTTGTTTTGGTTGGTCTATTTGGGTTGCTGTGGTTGATTCCATGGATGTATCTGATGAAAGCTCCTCCCAAGAGACACCCATGGCTAACTGACGAAGAAAAGGAATACATCTTGTCGGGGCAAAAATCAGAATCTAACGCAGAGGATGATGATGACAACGAATATGCACCAACGACAAAAGAATTGTTATCCCACAAGCAAAGTTGGGGGGTTATCATATCCTCAGCAGCCATCGATCCAATTTGGTGGTTATTTGTATTCTGGATACCGATTTACCTATCAGAAGTATATGGGATGAACGTCAAAGGTATTGGGATTTATGGATGGGTTCCTTATGTAGGAGCTATGGTTGGAGCGTGGTTTGGTGGGCTTCTTGCGCAAAATCTTATGAAACGAGGATGGTCAACAAACCATACACGAAAATTTGTCATTGCGTTGGGGTGTTTCATCATGCTTCCATCTCTTTTGGCAATGTCTAATCCTGGGTCACCTGTTAATGCAGTACTGATTATGGCTGTGATTTTATTTGGTTTTCAAACAGCCATTGGAAATGTACAAACCTTACCAAGCGATATGTTTAGTGGAAAAACAGTCGGAACATTAGCAGGTTTTTCCGGAATGTCAGCAAAATTAGCAGCGGTTGGTTTAACTTCTTTGATTCCATGGCTAACTACAGGGGGTAACTACTATCCAGCATTTATTATCGGAGCTGCTTTAGCATTGACAGCCATTGTAAGTATATGGGTTTTATGCCCTCAAATCGAACCTTTAAAAAAAAAGTATAAATATTAAATGAATATAAATGAGTTCACAAGAGAATAGAACTGCAGTAATAACAGGAGCAACCAGTGGTATCGGCTTTGAAGTTGCAAAACGACTGGGAAAAGATGGTTATACTGTCATATTAAATGGTATTGACGACGATGCGGGTGCTGAAAAAGTAGCACTACTTAAATCAGAAGAAATTACTGCTGAGTATTTTGGTTTTGATGTTACGAATGAAGAAGCTGTAAATCAAAATATCAAACAAATTGGAGATAACTATGGCAAAATTGATGTTGTCGTCAATAATGCTGGTGGTCTTGGTGGTCGTTCAAGATTTGAAGAAATGACAACTGATTTTTATCGCTTTGTAATGGCTTTAAATTTGGACTCAACTTTCTTTGTTTCTAGAGCAGCTATTCCATATTTGAAGAAAGGAAAAAATGCAACAATCATTAACTACACATCAAACGCTGGTTGGAATGCTGGCGGTCCTGGTGCCGGAATTTATGGCACATCAAAAGCTGCTGTACATGCCATAACCAGAGCTTTGGCCAAAGATTTAGCAGAGTATAACATTCGTGTTAATGCAGTCTCACCTGGTACAATCGACACACCTTTTCACGCGCAAATCAAGTCCACCAAACCAGAAGTATTTGCCTCATGGAAAAACAATATTATGCTAGGTCGTTTGGGACAACCTGAGGAAGTTGCAGCGGTAGTGTCTTTTTTGGCAAGTGATGACGCTTCATTTATGACAGCTGAAACTGTTCAAATTGGTGGTGGGCAAGCACTAGGTATTTAATCAAAACAAGCTAAAACAAATCAATGAAAAAAGTAGTCACCTTTGGTGAAATCATGTTGCGCTTAGCGCCTCCGGGCTTTTTGCGATTTTCACAAACAAATTCCTTCGATGTTATTTATGGAGGTGGCGAGTCCAATGTAGCAGTATCGCTTGCCAACTATGGCATTCCGGTACGCTTTGTCACGCGCGTTCCTAGCAACGACATAGGAGAATGCGCACTTATGGAAATGCGCAAACGAGGTGTTGAAACCGATTTTATGCTTCGTGGAGGAGCCCGATTAGGAATTTATTTTTTAGAAACAGGTGCCGTAAGCCGAGGCAGCAAAGTGGTTTATGACAGAGCCCACTCGGCCATGTCTGAGATTGAGCCTGGAATGGTGGATTGGGACAAAGCCTTTGAAGGTGTGGAATGGTTCCACTGGACAGGGATTACGCCTGCCATCTCTCAGTCTGCAGCAGATGCGTGCCTAGAAGCAGTGAAGATCGCCAGTGAGAAAGGGATTACCATCTCTACGGATTTAAATTACAGAGCTAAATTGTGGAAGTATTGTGACGATGCACACCGTGAGAAAATCATGACCGAGCTAACATCGTATTGTGATATTGTACTCGGCAACG
>Ga0209603_1003200_pt1 | contig 14335 bp, 8 predicted proteins | sample COGITO_mtgs_1206_FD_184812 | JGI IMG/M metagenome (GOLD analysis project Ga0209603, IMG submission 184812) | Pelagic marine microbial communities from North Sea - COGITO_mtgs_120607 (SPAdes) (version 2) | ecosystem: Environmental > Aquatic > Marine > Epipelagic ... | reverse complement strand
GGCCAATAGTATTGCGTTCCATTCAGATTGTGTATATTGATTTATATTTTTATTAGTATTATCAATATAAAATGGTATTTTGTGAGTAACCGCGGTTGCTGCATCTGTTGAAAATAGATAATAACTCGTAATAGTTTGAGGTTGATCAACAGTTTCAGGTATTCCGCCTGAACTATATAAACCAGTATTCGCTCTTGTATCAAGAAAAATAGCATCGCTCGAAGTCAATGTATGTCCTGACAATGATGTTGCTGTATGAATTCTGAATGTTCCAGGTCTGTCAGAACCATCTGCTAATAAGTTAACTGCTGGTGTAAAAAATGTTTCTTCCATTTCAGCATAAGTCATCGCCTGAATATTACCACCATTATTCCAAACCGGAAATGCTATATTATTTGTATCAGATGTCGGACTAGTATTTACTCTTGATTCAGAAATCAAATCATATGTAACAGTAACTGTTTGTGGTTCTTGTGTTGTACCTTCAGCAACAAAAGCCGAACTACTATTTGATACGGCACCAGCAGCTGTTCTTGTATCTGTCATAGAAGCTAATGTACCAGATCCTGATACTTTAGATAATGTTACAGACGGTGAACCGGCATACAAATTCATAGCATGATTTAATTGCGCTGTTATTTCAGTTGAAGTCATCTCTATTAAATTATTATTGCTATCCGTCAATCGTAGAGGAGCTCTTGCAGTCATATCGTACCCTTATATTTTCATTCTAGTTATATATATCATGATTATTTTATTATATATTATGCACCAGCACCGTGCAACGTTTTAACAGTTGAACCAGCTGAGTTGATTATGAGTAATGTTGATAGAGTTTTCATTTCAGCAGAACCTACGGAATCATTTGCCATCTTAGCTTGAGTAATTTGATCATCAGCAATGTGAGCTGTATCAATAGAACCATCAACATAATGTTCAGAATCAATTTGGTCATCAGCAATTTTAGCGTTTGTTATTTGGTCAGCACCAATGTGAGCAGTATCTATTGATCCGTCTGTATAATGCTCTGAATCGATAGCGTTATCAGCAATCTTAGTACCATCAATAATATCAGCAGCAAGATGTGCTCTATCGATACTTCCGTCAATGTATACATCACTGTCAATAGAGTTGTCTGGCAAAACCGGTATTTGGCTGAATGTTACAACACCATTTGAAGCAATTGTTATTGAATCGGCGTCTGAAGCAACACCTATTGTACCACCATCTTTTATTACTAAATCGTCTGCAATAGTCAAAAGACCAGCAGAACTTAATGTCATTTTAGCAGTTGCACTTGAAGCAGCAGTTTCTGATACACCGGTTGTAAACACAAGTTTTGTTGCGTTAGCAGATGCAGAGAATGTATCCTCAGCAATCGCATGGATACCAGCAGCAACTGTTGCACCATCGGTACCATCAGAGTCACCAGCAGCAAACTCAATCGAAGCAATAACTTCATTTGCAACAATTGCATCTTCTTCAGATTTTAATTGTAAAACAACTGGTAAGTTATCGCCAGTACCAGTATGTGTTATTGTAAGTCCAACATTATGCACGTGAGTCATTGTAACTTCTGAGTTAGTACCAAAATGTATAACCGCACCGTCACTCAACATAATGATATCGTCACCAATAACAGCGTCTAAAACAACTGATAAACCACCGTCGGTTTGTAGTGAACCATCGGTTGTTGATGTTGCTGCTGTTGTAGAGTCTGTTTTAAGAACACCACTAAATGTTCCGGTTGTTGCAGACAATGTACTTGCACCAACGATTGTACCACTCACATCTAAGTTACCATTGACATCAATCAGAGTTGAAGTAAGATCTATTTCATCATCAGCAGCAATGGACAAATCGCCATCAGCGGTTGAACTAATATGTATTGCAGTATCACGAAATATTATTTTTTTATCTGTAGCCATTGTGATGGCATCTGCTATAGCAGATGTTCCAGAGACTGCTAAGTTTCCAACTACATCAATAAGTGTGGCAGTTAATTCTATCTCATCTGTAGCAGCAATATCTAGTACAGTTGCACTTGCACCTTGAATAAACTGAGATGCATCGTTAAACATAAGTTTGTTTGTACTATTTAAAGTCAAACCAACATCATTTGTGTGAGTTAATGTTGCATCAGAACCAGCACCAAAAACAAGAACTGCTGAGTCAGATAAAAGCTTTAGATCATTACCTATGATTGCATCTTTTGCGACCGATAAACCACCATCTGTTTGCAGTGAACCATCAGTTGTTGAAGTTGCATCTGTAGCATCATCTGTTTTAAGAATACCACTAAATGTTCCTGTCGTCGCAGACAATGTACTTGCACCAACGATTGTACCACTAACATCTAAGTTACCATTAACATCAATTAATGTTGAATTAAGTTCTATTTCATCATCGGCATTTATATCTAAGTCACCATCAGCTGGTGATCCAATATTAATAGCTGAATCACGAAACTGGACTACCATTGCAGCGTTGACTAATAATCCTGTATCGGCTACGTGTGTTAGTGTAACATCTTTATCTGCACCAAAAGTTACTTGAGCAGCATCACTCAGCATGAATAAATCATCGCCAATAACGGCATCGCCAGCTACTGATAAACCACCATCTGTTTGTAGCGAACCATCGGTTGTTGATGTAGCTGCAGTAGTATCATCTGTTTTGAGAATACCGCTCGCAGTCAAAGCTGCAGTTGATCCAGCACCTGTAATAGTAAGATTTCTTATACCTGTATAATCTTTATTTGAATCTAGTATAACTGCTTTACTTGCAATTGCATTACCTACAGCAGTACTACCTAAGTCTAGTGCATTGATCTCATCTACAACAACAGTTGCTCCGTCTAATATATTAAGCTCTTCTGGAGTACTGGAAATTTGTGTAGTAGATACGGCCGCAAGAACCGGCAATGTACCTGATACATTCGGTAAATTGATTGTTCTATCACCAGTAGCATCTATAGTTGATAATGTAGTTTCGTGTGCATCAGCAGTTGAACCTTCGAATACAACAGCGTTACTTGCAGTCATTGTGACAGAGTCAGTAATTGTTTGAGTTCCAGTCACAACCAAGTTTGTTGCACTCAATGTACCGGTACTTGGGTTATATGTTAGGTTTCCGTCTGATTCAAGTCCTAAGTTACCACCATCAGTATCTGCGCCAGCAGCAAAGATAATAGCATTATTTTCGTTAGTAGATTCGTTATCTGTAATCGTAACTGTAGTTGCGACAGCAGCTGTACCTGAATATCCACTTGAAGTAATTGTACCAAGTGAAGAACCAGCATCTGCAAATGTGATTGTACCACCATCTGCATCAAGAGTTATACCGCCACCAGAATCTAAAGTAACTGTCGTACCAGCAAGTTCAGCAGTACCATCAGCTGTAATTTGAATATTAGCTGCAGCAGCTGCATCGTCTGTAGTTACAATGCTAAGAGTACCATTTGTTCCAACAGTAAATACAGCAGTATCACTGGACGAACCAGTCATTGTCATAATTTTGCCATTAATAGCAACGTCATCAACTGTCAGAGCTGTGAGAGTACCAAGAGATGTAACATTTCCTTGAGCTGCAGTAGAAAGCGTACCAGCAAGTTCGCCAGATGAACCATAGATAACTGCTTTACTATTAACTACAGAGTTAGCAGCAGCAGTATCTAAAAGATTTAATTCAGCAGCAGTTGAAGTAACTGCAGTTGAGTTAAGAACTAATTTACCATCGCCTATTGTTACTTTATCGTTAAAGGCTGCAGAACCAGCATCTGACATATCTAAAGTTAATGCCGTGATACCTGAACCACCGTCATCGCCTTTGAAGATAATATCTTTATCTTGTACCATTGCTTGAACAACAAAATCACTTGATGAGTTAGTTAATTCACCGTATATAACTGAAGCATCAGCAAGTCTAACAATACCGTCATCAGTATTTAAGATAATATCTCCTGCAACATCTACAGTAAGATCACCAGATGATAGTGCAATTGTAGTACCATCAATATTAAAGTTATCAATGTCTATGCCAGCATCTGCTGTAATTTTACCTGCAGATACAATTGTGCCTGAGTTAGTAAAATTACCAACTACATCAACAGTAGTTGCAGTAAGTTCAATTTCTGTATCAGCCGCAAGATCTAATTGTCCATCAGCAGATGAGTTAATAAACAGCGCAGTATCACGGAACTGTATCTTATTAGTAGTAGCTATTGTTGTAGCGGCAGCAATGTTAACTGCACCATCTATGTCTACAATATCTAAGTTAGTTGTACCATCAATGTCTACGTCACCTGATATATCAAGCTCAGTTGCGACTACCTTATTGTTGAATGTAGCTGCACCAGCTTCTGACATATCAAGTGTAAGAGCAGTGACATCAGCACCACCGTCATTACCTAAAAATACGATATCTTTATCTGAAACAACAGATTTTATTGATATGTTTGATGAATTCATACTAATGAAACCCATATAGGTTCCATCATCATGCAAGAGAATCTCTCCGCCACCTGCATCAAGAGTAATATCGGCCGCAGCATCAATCTTAAAGGTGTCTGTAGCAGTAAGTGTATCAGCATCAATAGTCATCTCATCAATGACTACACCAGCATTTGCAGTAACTACGCCAGTTACTCCAAGAGTGCCAGAAACATCTAAGTTAGCATTGACATCTACTAATGTAGCATTGAGTTCAATCTCATCTGTAGCATTGATATCAAGTACTGTTGCACTCGGAGCACCAATGTTTTGACTCGCATCGTTAAATTGTATTACGTTAGTACTGTTTAATAAGATACCAGTATCAGCTACGTGAGTTAAACTAACTTCTGCGTCAGCACCGAATGATAATACCGCAGCATCACTAATAAGTGTTACATCATCACCAATGATTGCATCGCCAGCTACTGATAAACCACCATCTGTTTGTAATGAACCATCTGTTGTACTTGTTGCAGCAGTTGTATCATCGGTTTTGATAATACCTGATGATGTTATAGCAGCAGAAGCAATTGTTCCGATTGTTCCAATATTTTTACTTCCGTCAAGAACTACTGCTTTGTTTGCAGCTGCAGTACCATTTGTGATACCGTCTAGTTTTTCCATTTCAGCTTCGGTTAATACTGCACTACCAATACCGATTGATGTAACAGCAGTTAATGTTCCGGCTAAAGTTGTATTCTGTGAAGCGTCTATTGTCATGGCAGTTGTACCGCCAGTAGCAATCGTTATAACGTCTGAACCAGAAAATGTGATTGAAGTGTTTGAATCCGCATCACCAAAAATAGAGTCTACACCCAAAGTGCCAACATCAGTAATGTTATTTTCACTGAAACTTACTGTACCTGTAACATCTAAGTTACCACCGATAGCTACATTTCCAATAAATTCAGTAGCAGTACCGCCAGTTGCTATTTGCATAACTATTGTGTCTGCATCATTTTTAATTGTTACATCATTAGTTGAACCTTGACCAGTTAATATAAGACCTTCGGCCGATGTATAACCTATTGCGGCATTGTCACCAGCCGCGGTATCAGTCGTAGCTTCTATTGTACCACCAGTAATAATGCCAGTAGTTGTAATTGCTCCGGCACCAACATCGATACTTGTAAACCCAGATGTTATCGATCCAGCATCCAATGCTCCTGTTTGTACAAGGTTAGGCATCGCTGTAATTTCGTCATCTAAATAAGCAACTAAATCAGTAACAACAATCTGTTTCATTTTTGAACCAGATGCTCCGCTTACATCATTTAATACTAATTGATCTAAATCTGCTACAGTTGTTGACGTTGCAGTTGTTGTTTCGGATACCGCATTTAATAGTCCGTATATTAAGGGGACTGGATCATTTCCTATATATGGCATATTATGTTATCTCCATGATTGTTAGTGCTACTGAAACTTTATCTGCTATACTACAATCTATTTTTAGTATATCAGTGGTTTGAAGAGCGAGTTTATTACCAGATAAAATTTCTAGTGTAGATCCTTCAGGCAGTGGTGCATCCTTTAAAAGAAATACATCAGTATTGGCTGTAGGTGCACCTGAGTTTACCCCTGTTGCTGTATCACTTGATAGCACAACGTCGGTAGTAACAGTTGTTGTATGCACGTTTGTTAATATTAAACCGAGTACAATTGCAGTTGTATCGGCTGGACAGGTATACAATGTTTCGGGTGTACCTGCACTTGCAGGCATAACATCATGCGTTATCACCCTAAAAGTATTTGCCATTATTAATTCCTATCTTGTATTTCTTGGTCTTACAACCTATTTATACGTATTATCCGTTTTATTTATTATTTTTTTTATCCTAAAGCGATCGCCAAAGCAGTTGCATCATCAACTGATGCAGCATCGGCTGCTGCATATGTTTTAAATACACTTGCATCAACTCTTTTTAAAGTTCCTGCATCACTTATTAATAATTCATCTGTATCAGCAACACCAGAAGCAAGTGCAGTTTGTCCGGATATAACATTATTATTTAACATTGATCCTTCAATAGCAGTAGCTGCAATAGTTAGTGCGCCTGTGTTTGCTAATGTTGCGTCACCTGACATAGCAACTTCTTGATAGCTAGTTCCATCTGCAACTAAGAATTTAGTAGATGTATTGTCAGGCATTTTAAATAGTGAACTCGCCACAAGAGTACCGATTGTACCTGTTCCTGTAGTAGTAAATGCACTCGAGCCTATGTCTATAGCACCAAATCCACTTGTTATGCTACCAGCATTAAGTGCACCGGTTTCAACCAGATTACCCATTGCAGTAATTTCATCGTCAAAGTAAGCAGAAAGATCTGTTACTGCTACTTGTTTCATTGTTCCGTTATCATTAACTACAACTCTATCTGCGTCTACTATTGTAGTACTACTAGCAGATGTATCGCCATCCATTATATTTAATTCGGCTATAGTAGCTGTAAGTGATGTACTACCGTCGTTCAATGTACCATAAGTAAGTAATCCACTGGTTGTTACACTATCACTACCAACATTAATTGAACCAAAGCCACTTGTAATAGAACCAGCATTTAGTGCACCAACCGAAGTTAGGTTTGGATTTGATGAACCTGCATTAGTGAATGATTGAAGATCAGTAACCGTAACCTGTTTCATGACGCCATTGTCATTCAAGATTATTCGGTCAGCACTTACAATAGTCGTTGAAGTTGCAGATGTATCACCATCTAATATATTAAGTTCTGCAGTTGTTATGACTGCGTCATCTAGTATATTAATTTCTTCAGGTGTAGATGTAATTGCTGTAGTCGTGACTGCAGCAAGTAAAGGAATATAACCACTTTGGTTAATTAATCTTTGTGTACGATCAGCATCAGGGTCAATAATAGTAAGAGTTGTTTCATTATTGTCTGCAGTAGCACCTTCAAATACTACAGCATTTGCAGCATTCATAGTAACCGTATCAACCTGAGTAGTTGTACCTGTTATTGTTAGGTTACCAGAAACTACGACATCTTGTGAGAATGTAACATCACCGTCAGAAGCAATTGTGATTGCATCTGTATCTGATGTATGTCCAATAGTCCCACCATTTATTATGATATCATCAACTGTTAATGTAGTAAGAGTTCCGAGTGATGTGATTGCACTTTGAGCAGCTTGTGTAACTGACAGAGCAGTACCACTTGCATTACCTGTGACGTTACCCGTAAGTCCACCAACAAATGCAGTAGATGTAATACTCGTTGCACCAGTAACTACACCTGCATCTATCTCAATCGTGCCGTCAAGAACAATTTGTTGACCAGCAACCGGAGTAATCGTAAGATCAGTACCAGAAGTAGCAGTTATAGCATTGCCATCTATTCGTATATTATCGGCTTGTAATCTACCAGCCGCAACGATACCTGTTGTTGTAATATTAGATGCACCATTATCTATTGTTCCAAAACCAGATGTAATAGAACCTGAGTTTAATGCACCTACAGTTGTAGCAGCAGTCGTAACAAGATTTGGCATTGCAGTAATCTCATCATCGAAATAAGCAGCAAGGTCAGTGACCGCAACTTGTTTCATCGTACCGCCGTCATTGAATACGACTCTGTCTGCGTCAGCAACTGTTGTTGATGTGGCAGATGTATCGCCGTCAACTATATTTAATTCTGTAACCGTAGAATTGATACCGTCAAGAGCATTAAGTTCTGCGGCTGTTGCAGTAATAGTTGTACCATCAATTGATATAGCATCAGCTTCTAATGTTCCATCGATATCAGCATTACCTGATATATCAAGTGATAGTGCATCAACTTCACCTGCAACGGTCATTACACCTGATGCAACTGTTATAAGATCTGTATCACTTGTATGACCAATCGTAGCACCGTTTATAATTACATCATCTACTGTAAGTGCGGTTAATGTACCGACACTTGTAAGATTTGGCATCGCAGTGATTTCATCATCAAAGTATGCGGCAAGATCTGTAACAGCAACCTGCTTCATAGTACCACCATCGTTAACTATAACACGGTCAGCATCTGCTATTGTAGTTGAAGAAGCACTTGTATCGCCATCTAATATATTTAATTCTGTGGCTGTAGATGTTACTCCATCTAATATGTTCAACTCTGCAGCAGAAGCAGTTACAGCCGCTAGCTTTGTAAAGTCTGCTTGGACTAAACCAGAAACACCATCTAGTAAATTTAATTCTGTTGCACTTGAAGTGACAGCTGCTAGTTTTGTAAAGTCAGCTTGTACTAAACCAGAAACACCGTCTAATAAATTTAACTCAGTAGCTGTAGAAGTAATAGCTGTACCATCAAGATTAATAGCGTCTGTGTGCACAGTACCATCAAAATAAGCGTCTTTAAATTCTAATGAACTTGTACCTAAATCTACATCATTATCTGTAACCGGAGCAATAACTCCATCTGTCATAGTAAATTGTGAAGTACCACCAGCAGTGAATGCTAATGTATCAGCAGCAGGGAAATGCAAACCAGTATTAGTATCATCAGTGTTCGTAATAGAAGGTGCAGATGCACTACCATCTCCAAATGAAACTGCAGAAATTGCACTCGCAAATGAGTCAACATTAATACTGAATTGACCTGACGCAGAATCATATGATAAATCTCCTCCAGCACTAAATAAAGATTTAATTTCAGCACTATCTGTTGATTTAAGATATGTATCAGAATCTGCTAGGAATGATGAAGTACTAGCATCATATACTAGCATATCTCCTTGACCGACATTAGTTAATGTTACACCACTAAGGTTGGTTATAGCAAAGGCACCTGAGGTAACACCACGTATTGGAACGCCAACCGTTACTTTTTTTACAATAGTATTCTGAGCACCCATGGTCTCTCCTAATTAAGTAACTTGAGGGATTACGTTAATTTGTCCTTCAAGAATTCGTTCTATAATAGTATTACTATCGCTATCTACAAAAGATAACTCAGCGTCATAAACCCATCGGCCTTTTCTCAGAGCCGCAGTTTGTGAATTTGTTAAGGAAAGAGTGAGCTTCCCAGCAGTAGGCGGGGTTTGTACTATAGCATTAAACGTTTGTATATCTTCAGCGTCAGTACTTTTATATGTACGTTTCAGCTTCGCATTAATAGAATGATTCGTTAAATCTTTTACCGCACCAGCTTCATCGACGCAGTCTAATTCTATTGCAATGTCAGCACCCTGATTAACGTCTATATCTTCATAAGTTGTAGCCATTTCAATCCTCGTTACATTTACTGTTATTTATAATAAAAGGATTCTAAAGGCGCATAGCTTTAGATTTATTTAATCAAGCATAATATTGATATTGAGACCATTCATGAGGCTTGTTTAAGCTATTCGTAAAATGAACCATTTTAATATCAGGATGAAAATCATCTTTATACAGGTATTTATTACCTGTTATTTCGGTATATTTTTCTTCTAATCCCGGTCTGAATTCATGATATTCATCTGAAGTCCATCTTGTAATCCATGCATCTGGAAGAGTTTTTAGTTTTAATCTCAATTTTATTAAATCATTTACGTACATAAATTCGCCATTTACTGGACCAGTTGTCAATGAATTCTTTATATAGTATGATGTATTCCATTGTATATCTTTCATGAAATGATCATATATGTATTTACATTCCTTCGGATAAAATTTATAAAATCCACCACTCATTTTTATTTTACCATTACCCCACCAGTATGGGGCACACAAAAATTCACCATGTTGTATTGGATATTCTATGACTTCTTTGTAATCATTAATAAACAGATTATCAATATCTAGAACAACAACAGGTTCGTTACTATCATCGTTCATTGCAGCCATCTTATTCCATTGTAATGGTACACCTTTAGCAATAGGTTCTTTTATCCATACAATATCATAATCACTGAATTTTAAATTCATATAGTCTTCATATTGCTGGCCGTATTTTTCACCAATTCTTACACAGTAGATTCTCATAACACTAATTCAAATTGTTTATCTATTACATGATATAGCTTAGCTCTATGATCTACCATTTCTTTATTAGGCACATCTACTATCCAATGCCAATCTTTTGGCAACCATTCTATTTCTGTTTGTTGCGTCTGAACAAGATATGAGAATACGGTTTCATTATCATAATTAAATATGCGTTGAATATTAGGAGGGAAATCAGAATCTTCGTCGTATTTTAATTTAGTCATGAGTTCTATGATTCTATCGAAGTCTTTAAAATAATCAAATTCTTGTATGACTTTACTTGATGCAGCCATGATACCGGTATTGAATACGTCATTATCTGGTTCATGATCTTCTTCGAGTAGCATAGCATATGCATTCCAATATTTAGATGATGGATTACGAATACATGTATTATACTCAGCTGCCGGGACATTTTTACCCCATTGAGCAAGTTCATTCGAATGTGCAACTGCAAACTTATTCATATCAAATGTATCAAAGATACTTTCAGTTGTATTTGGCACAACATCAAAATCAAAGTAGCATACATTGTCATACTTATAGCTGAGCTCGTACATCAGCAAATGCTTATAGAAGTTCACAATATCGTATTGAGACATTGCAGAATTAAATAAGGTACAGAACTTTTCATATTCTTTGCTATATTCGAATAGCATATATTCAGCACCTATTGCATCAGCATATTCTTTTTGACGTTTTTGTAGTTCATCTGCATTATTAAGTAATGCATTTTTTGTTTGTAAACTCTTATCAGTATCGACTAATACATTGTTTACATAACGTCCTGGATTATCGAGCTTGTCCTCAGGTATGTCTATGAAGACACTAAATACTATATTCATGATACAGACTAAATACTTGTGTTATTGTTTTAGCTTTTCGCAGTTTCATTTTTTGTTCTCGTGTAGCATCAGAACCAATAGATGATAATATAACCATCTTTATATCAAATAAAGTTTCACTATTACTATTGTTATCTATTAAATATCCAATCAATCGTTTAAAAACAAGTGGATTAAAGTCAGCAAGTATTGCATTAGCTACAAAATTAGAATAGTCGATATGGATATTTCTAGCGGTATCTCTAGCAGTTTTTTCTATTTTTTCTAATGGCCATTCATCAATAAAGGCTAAAAACTCATCATTCGAATAATTTACATCTAAATGAAAGGCTGTTAATTCAGTTCCTTCACCGTATAGTAGTTCTATTGTAGAATTTTGTGGGGGATTTACAAACATCGCGGATTGAATTTTACCGCTAAACACGTAAGACATAATATGCTTTCTCTGGTTATGCTAATTTTATTCCAAAATTATAAGTTGTTACAGTCGCAGCTGAACCAGCCGGTACTTCTTGTGAACGATAATCATCACTTACTTGGCGTGTAAGATATGAACTACTGTTTAATTTAGTATCTATTGCAGTTGCTCTTGTAGTAAAACCACTTGTAGAAGCAGCAAAAGCATATTGTATTCTATAACTTGCTTCATTGATTGCAGCATATCGTGCACAATCTTGTAATTGAGTACTGAGTGTAGCATGAGGTATCGCGCGCGGTAGGCCATCAGAAACATCTAAGCATACAAGATATGGTGCAACAGGACTTGCTGCACTTGCAGAATTAGTCCTATGTAAATAATAGTTAGTAATAGTTGTAGGTTGATCTACGGTTTCTGGTAATCCGCCAGCTGTATATGCACTTGCATCGGCTCGAGTATCTGTGAATATTGGAGTAGTACTTACATTCGTAAATCCAGTTGCGGCTGTTGAAGAAGTTGTAATAGTATATGTACCTGCAGTATTTGCTGCAGCTGCAGTAGCTGCTACAAGACGTGTTGCGGCAGGATGCCAGAAAGTATCAATCATATCTGCAAGAGTAAATGGTTGTACCGAAGCACTTGCTGCAGTTGTAGTCTGATAGCATGGAAAAGAATAAGTGGCTCCAGCTGTTGGAAGAGCTATGCTAGGTGCACTCGTTCCATGGAATGCACCTACTAATTTATTATACGTAACAGTAACAGTTGCTACATCAGCTGTTTCAGCTTCTGTGTCAAAATTAGTATTATCAGAACCTGCTGCACCAGCTTTTAATCTTGTATCTGTTATATCTCCAAGATTACCGGTACCAACAGCTAATGTTGCAGACGGATTTGCTCCGTACTGACGGATCATTTCATTTGTAATAATAACTATTTCAGCAGCTGTACAATCTTGGAGTGTAAAACCTGCTGCTCCGTCATCTGCTATTTTAAGCGGAATGCGAACTGCCATATTGTATTCCTAAGTTGCAGCACCAGCACCGTACATTGTAAATAATGTAGTACCTGCTGAATCTTTTAATGTAAATGTTCTAAGCGTTTTCATTTCTGCTCCGCTAACTGCATCATTAGCAATCGTAACAACACCTGCATTCGTCATGGTTACATCGCCACTCAGAGCAGCTGCAGTAAATCCAGTTCCATCACCGATTAATATCTGTGTTGTTGCTAATGCTATTTCTGATAGTATACCAGAACTATTAGCATTTCTACCTAAGATGGAATTTGCGGCTACGTTTTGCATATGCGCAAACTCAAGTGATGCATCAGCATAATGTTCAGTGTCAATAGTATTATCAGCAATCAAAGCACCTGTAATATTATCAGCCGCAATCATTGATGTTTCAACTGCACTAGCTTGAATTGTTGCAGTACCTGTTACATTACCAGCACCTGTGAATGAAGCTGACGTCCATACAACATCTCCTGTCATTCCAATTGTTCTACCAGTTGCTAGGGCAGTAGCAGTATCAGCATTACCAGTCAGTGCGCCAGCAAATCCAGTTGTAGTAATAACACCAGTACTTGGATTATATGTTAAAGTCGTATCTGTCTCAAGTCCTTGAGTACCGGTTGCGCCATCAACGTGTGTTAAATAGACTGTTTCGTTAGCAGTATTATTTGCGCTTATAGTTACATTCGTTGCTAATGTAGCAACATCAGCGGTACCTGTAACATCACCGGTTAAGTCGCCTGATACGTTACCAGTTAATCCACCAACAAATGCTGTTGATGTAATACTCGTTGCACCTGTTACAACTCCTGCATCTACAACAATTGTACCATCAAGAACAATCTGTTGTCCAGCTAGCGGGGTAATATTAAGATCTGTACCTGAAAGTGTTGAAATTGTACTTCCGTTAATTTTAATATCATCTATTTGGGCAGAGTCTAAACGACCAAGTGTAGTAATATTTGTTTGTGCAGCATTTGATAAAGTGCCAGCCATTGCATAAGTTAATAATCTTGATGCAGCTGTTTTTCTATTTGTTCCGCCTGCCCCGTCATCTACTATAAATAAATCGGCATCAACGATAGCAGCACCAATGTCAGTTGCACCGTCAATATCTAATGTAGTAAGTGCTGTACCACCAGCAACTGTACCAAAATATGATTTTAGATTTGAAGCAGCAACTTGTATCATTGTGCCGTTGTCATTCATTACAAATCTATCTGCATCAACAACTGTAATAGATGTAGCACTTGTACCACCGTCCATAATATTAAGTTCTGCAGTTGTTACATTAGCACCATCTAGTATTTCGAGTTCAGCTTCACTGAGTACTGCATCACCTAGTGTGATAGCGCCGGCGGTTAGTGTGCCACTGACATTCATAGTAGCAGCTGATACTGAACCAGCTGTTATTAATCCGCTACTTGGATTATATGTTAATCCTGTATCTGTTTCTATACCTTGAGCACCAGTAGCTCCGTCTGTAAATGTAATAAATGTTGTTTCATCAGTAGAGTTATTAGCAGTTGCAGTAACTTGTGCAGAAACTCCATTTGCTAACATATGAGCTTTTACATTTGTACCTAAATTTGTTCT
>Ga0209603_1003196_pt1 | contig 14343 bp, 7 predicted proteins | sample COGITO_mtgs_1206_FD_184812 | JGI IMG/M metagenome (GOLD analysis project Ga0209603, IMG submission 184812) | Pelagic marine microbial communities from North Sea - COGITO_mtgs_120607 (SPAdes) (version 2) | ecosystem: Environmental > Aquatic > Marine > Epipelagic ... | reverse complement strand
GCGTTTGCTAGATTCTTAAAAACAGATGATGGTATAAACGTTATGAAAGCTATCGAAAAGAAGCTTGCATAAAACAATAGGTTGTGGTTATTCGTTTAACCATAACCAACTAATTAATAAAACAAACTAATGGTAAGTATAGACAATGTTTACAAAACAGTATTAAACATACTGAACAAAGAAAATAGAGGTTATATAGTGCCAAGAGAATTTAATACTCTTGCTAACCAAGCTCAAAATGAAATTTTTGAAGGTTACTTTTCTTTAAGAAACTATGCAACTTCTAACGATTCAGACTATTCTGATATAAAGAAAAACGTTGAAGAAAAAATAGCTTTATTTGAAAACGAAGAAACTATACCGGTGGGTGCTTTTGGAAACCCTGCGGGTAACACAACCACTAGTTATTTCCCATACCCATCTAATTTTTATAGACTTGGGTCTGCTGTTGCTGATTTATCACCTGATAAATACCATATAACAGAAGTTTCTAATAAGGATGTAACCTATATAAATAGATCACCTTTAATGAAACCAACTACTAAAAATCCGGTATACACAAGACATGAGGGAGGTTTAGTAGTACATCCAAGTACAGGTATAGATAACATTATTATTAGCTATGTTAGAAAACCAAACGAACCCCAGTGGATAGGTGGTACGCAAGCCGGACAAGTTGTAGCTAATACAGGTGCTACTGGTTATCAAAACTTTGAGTTACACCCTTCTGAAGAGCATGAACTCGTAGTTAAGGTATTAGCATATGCTGGTGTAATTATAAGATCATCTGAAATAGTACAAGCTGCAGCGGCTAAAGATCAACAAATAACTCAATCTGAAAGATAATGGCAGAATCTAGAAATATATATACCGATCAAAATTATTACGCAAAATTTGAAGGCGGAACAGCTCCTACAGATTTTAAAGGGCTAGGGTATTATAGCAGAACAAGTTTAGAAGATGTTATAAATAACTTTATAATAGCGTATGTAGGTGATGATAAGGTATTAACAAAAATACCTGAATACGAAGTTGCATTTTGGGGACAAAGAGCTATGCAGGAATTTAGTTATGATATACTACATTCAGAAAAAAGCTTGGAAGTTGAATTAGGAGCCGCTCTACAAGTTCCTTTACCTCAAGACTACGTAAACTATGTTAAAGTGTCTGTGGTTGGCTCAGATGGCGTTAAAAGACCCTTACAGCCTACTACAACTACAAATAATCCAAAGGCATTTATACAAGCGGGAGATGGAGACTATTTATACGATAGTAACGGGAAGCCTCAAGAAGCTTCTGAATCTATAACAGCTACTAGGTTTCAAGATCCAACAAATCCTTCAAATACATCTACAGTTGCACAGGATTACTATTATACCAATTATAACGACGATAATTTTTCGTATTTTAATAAACGTTTTGGTAGCAATCCTGAAAACATGACAGGTAAAGGATCATTCTTTATAGATAATGCAAATGGTGTTATATATTTTGATGGTACATTAGGTGGTGGAACAAACGACAGTATAATAGTTTTAGATTATATATCGGATGGAATTGCGGACAACAGTGATTTAAGTAAGGTTTACATACCTAAATTAGCAGAAGAAGCAATGTATTCATTCATGCTTTATAACTTAGCAAAGCTACGTCCAGCAACAGCTCAGCTTTCTATGATGTATAAAAAAGAAGCTAGTGCTAAAATGCGAAATACAAAAATAAGATTGTCTAATTATAAGTCTGAAGAAATGGTTCAGGTATTAAGAGGAAAATCTAAATGGATTAAACACTAAAAAAATATACTTTTTATGAGTTTTATGCAATATATATTATATAAAAATAATATATATTCAGTAATACATCATTTTAATCACAAATAACTCAAATGGCAGAAAGTAAAAGAACATTTCAGTCGGCTCAAATGAACAAAGATGTCGATGACAGGCTATTGCCTCCAGGAACATACAGAGACGCTCTCAATATAAGTGTAGACACTTCGGAAGATGCTAATGTTGGTGTTATTGAAAACTTAAAAGGTAACAATTTAGTTGGTAACCAAAACATCCAGGGTCTTTCAGCAGCAACCAACCCTAACGCAAAAGTTATAGGTAGTTATGCAGATCCGGAGTCTAATAAAATATATTTTTTTGTTACTGGGGATACTAGTGATGGTATTTTTGAATATGATGCCGCCACCGAATCTATACATACCGTAATAATAGAAACAAGTGAAAAAGAACCTGATGAAGAGGAATTATTTTTTACTTTTACAAAAGCAATTGTAACTGGAGGAATCTCAGCAGCAGGTATAATAACTGTTTCTAGCGTATATGGCTCAGCATCATCTGTTACACCTAATTTTACGGCTTCAAGCACTCAGCAAAGCAGACCTGTTGATATAAAGGTTTTAGTGCCTGATGGTTATTCTAATTCTGGTGAGTATGTTTATGGTCAGGCTACATATGTACAAGGCGCAAAAGGAGCTCCTGTAGTAGTTAGTTTACAGCCAACAGACATGTATTCTACGTCTGTAACTATGAATGCTAAGTTTACAGAAGATAGTGCAGCAGTAACTGCAGTAGGGTTTTACTATATGGAAAACCAAGGTGGTACAACTACACTGAATTATTATGCAAATGAAATATCTTTAAACCGTATATTTTCAAATAGTGTTTCGTTAACTAATGGCTTTCCAAATTTTAGCGACCCATTTGATGGAGTGCCTTTGTCAGATATACTAGTAACCGATAGCACTGGTGCTACAGTACCTCAATCAAACTACACATATAACGATATATTAGGGCCTAGACCCAGTGAGTTAATATTTTCAACTATACCTACATTTCCTATAAAAGTTACACAAATCTCTAGTGCAACAACAATCACACAAGCAAGAACAGCAACAGAAATACAAACAGCAGGTACACAGGTTACACTACCTACAGTGCGAACTCCGTTTAGTAAGAATATAACACAATTAAACCCAGAAACAAAGTATGCTTACGTGCCGTTTGCTACAAATTCAATAGGCACGTCTATTGGTGAAGTAATTAATTTTGAAACACCAGCTACAGTAATAACTGTTCCTTCGTTTTCAAATACAGCTGCATCACCAGGTAGTTTAAGCGCTGTTTTTAAAGCAACAGGTAACAGTGATGGAGGTGATCCTAATACAACTCTTTATGTAGTTTATTCAACAACAACACTTTACACTGTTGCACAATATATAGCAGCAGCTAACACTATAAGAGATGGTGGAACATCAGCTGGGTTTGGTGTTGCTAACTTTACAGGATTCACATCAAATGTTGAAACCACAGGTACAGTAATAACTACTGCTAACACATTAATAAATGGTTTAATATTTGCAGAAAATTCAGCAGGTAGAACATATGACACTGCCGTGAGGTCGGCTACTTCCCTAGTTGCGGCTGTTTTGGTAGAATATGCTTTAACTGCTTCTAACTTTACTAACTTTCCTACTGGAAAAGCTACTGTTTCTGGAACTAAAATAAGATGGTACACTCAAAGTGGAACATTGGTTCCTGGCTCTGTGCAATTAGTAGGTAGCTTAAACTTTGAAGACCCTGGAACTTTTTATCCAACTAATGCTAATGGAAATATTGCGCTTAGTATGGGTGGTAACGTTGTAAAGCAAGCAACTTTTTCAAATTCTAGCTCATTGAGCATAGCTACAACAATAGCTGATTCACTTGCGAGCGCAAATCCCAACATAACAATAGCTAATATAATAACAAAAGGTGTTCCAATACCCTTTATAACAGCCTCAACAGGAGTGTCTGTATTTCCAAACTCCCCGGTGCAAAACTCAGCAGGGTTTGCGGAAGATAATATTGAATTAGGTATAGAATCAAATGGAGTAGCTAACTTTAATTGGGGTTTTAGTAACTCTAGTAATATAAGCTCGCTTTCAACTCCATTTATACTAACTAATACAGGAGGAGTTTATGGGACCTGGGGGCTTACTCAAAACGGTAACACAGGAGGCATTACGTTTACAGATAACGGTAATACCGCTGTAGGTGTTTACAATACAGGAACTTTACCTTTCTTTCAAATGAGAGCTAATAAGTTAGTAAGTGATGCAATTAACCCATCTAGCACAACATTTCCTGGAGGCGTTGTTACTAACGAATTAGACGTTTCAAAATTAACACTAACACCAGCTCAGCACGTACTAGGATTTAATATAGACAACCAGATAACAGGAACTTCATCTTTATACGATATAAATATTACAGGATCGTTTGGAAGTTTAACTAATCAACTTTCAGGCACAGCAACTTTAGATGAGAACTCGTCTTTAACAGCTTACAGTATTACTGTTAATGTAACCCCAAAATATGGTACTGCTCTAACAATGAGCTCAACCAATCCTATAACGGTAACCTCAGCATTAACCGCTAATACAACAATACCAACAATAACTTTAACTGGTTCTGCAGTGTCTACAGTAAGAAGTATTAATCTGAGCACTTCCGGTTCCCCTTCAGGACCATCTGCTGGGTATACAGTTCCAACATGGACATACTCTATAAACAGCGGTAGTTCTAATACTATAACTGGTTTAACTGGAAGTTTTACTGCACTGCAAGGAGATACGGTAGCTATAAGCGCTGCCACTTCTGTTAATTCAGGATATACTGTAACCTCAACGTTAACAGATACATTAAACGTGTCTAGTTTCACATTAGGCAGTGGGTCACAATCTGTAGTAGATACTAGAGGAGGAAGTGTACAATCTAATGTTACTTATAGTACATCTACATTATCCACAAACTGGAATATTGCTTCTGGATTTAGTGCCGCTACAAGAGGAGCTGATAATAATGCATCATCTGGTGACTATTACATTAGTTACTCACCGCCAACATCTAGAACAGGTGTACAAAACGGATCCGCACCAGCTGCTAGTTTATGGGGCGTTGGGGTTCAGTTATCAACAGGTAAAAGCGCAGAATGGGTGCTTACTGGTCCATCTGTAACATACTCTGGAACACAAACATATTCAAACAGTACTATAACCGCCAATATATTAGGGTCTATTGCTAAAAGACAATATTTGTTAACATACAATATAGTTAATAACATAAGTGGTTCTAACGCACTCTACGATATACAAATATCAGGTTCGTTTGGATCATCAACGGTTGCTACACCAGGCAGCACATTAACAGGTAATGCAACTTTAGATTATAACTCTAGTTCAACTGCTTATAGTATAACTGCAACTGTAGTGCCAAAATCAGGAGCTAGTGTTTCAAACAACGGCCCGATAACAGTAACTAGCAGCTTAACATCAGCTGGCTCAATGCCTACCATAACATTGACTGGAACTGCAACAAGTACATCAGCAGTAGTTTCATTAAGCACTGCAGGCAGTATATCAGGACCTGCGTTAGGATACGGAGCAACTACTTGGGGTTATAAGATTAATAGTGGATCATTTACATTCGTAACCTCTAACACCACTTCTTTTAACGCGACCGTGGGGGATGTAATTACCGTAACTGCTAATACACTAATAAACACAGGGTATTTTGCTAGTCCATCTATAACCGACACTGTTACTACGACCATGACCAACTTCACTGTTGGAGCCGGTAATAATACCGTAACTAACACTAGATCTGGTACGGTACAAGCTAATAGAGGTAGAATTCAAGTTAGCGGGCTATACAACAGTTCAGAAGACGCATGTTTAAGCAGCTTTGGATTTACATACTTCTATATTAATACAGTTAGGCCAATTGTTTCAGGAGGTGATTCATACCCACTACCAGGAGATACAGTGTATACTTCTTCTACGGGTAATATAACAATGAACAGCAAGCATACCAAAGCAAAAAGCTCTGGAGGAGGTAACTCTGCAATACAAACCAATTCTTCTGGAGTAATTATAGACCACGGATGTTAAAACAAATAAACAATAATAAAACAATATGGCAAGTTCAATACTAAACTTTAGTCCAGACAGATTAATAACAGGAATAAACATAATAGATGGCATGTTGTTTTTTGTGGATAATGCAACCGAGCCTAAAAAAATAAATATTGAGCAATTTAAAAACTCAGATTTAAAACAATACGGTAATGCAAATCACGACAACCCGACTACATCTATATATGGTCGACCTTTTGAAGAAAGAGATATAACTGTAATCAGACCCCATCCTATGGGGTTTGATGTTAGTTTATCTAGTTCTAGCGCAGATATTAATAGTGATGCTGTAAGACCTTTGGTCACCACACTTCCAGCTAAAGTTGAAATTTCAACAGCTAGGCTAGAAGGTCTCAGTAATAATGGCCAAACCAATATAACAGCAAGAGGCTTTTACTACGTTAAAAAAGACGATGCAACCACCACGCTTACAACTTCTTATATTGTAGCAAACGGAACTAAGGTAGACGCTAATAATAGCGGCGATTTATTTAGTGCACGTATTACAGGTTTAACCGCAAATAGCAAATATCAATATTTTGCGTTTGCTCAAAACGGTGTTGATACAAGGATAGATGGTGATGTTGTTCCTTTCACTGCAGGAGGTGTAAGTTTTGGTTTGCCAACGGTAACAACAATATCAGCTGTAAAAGACTCAGAAAGATCATTCACATTCACTGGAAAAGTAACTAATACGGGTGATTCCCCTTTGCTTAATTACGGGTTTTACGTTAAATCTCAAGATTTTTTAGATTTAAATGTGCCTTCTGATCTTTCAACGGACACTGACGTTATAGAAATTTTTGCTTCTGATATAAGTGTAGACAATACTTTTTCAAATCAATTCCAAGTTTATGGAAGTGGTAACTGGTTTTATCAAGCTTTTGCTGAAAATAGCGAATCAGGTATTGGTTTAGGAACTGTTAGAAGTAGTGCTATTCGCGGGACTCAAGGGCCTGAAGTTGAGGTTTTACCAGCAAGACAATATGGTAGCGGAAACAGCGCAATACTAGTAGGAAATATAACAGAACCTCGTGGAGAAATAATTGAAAGAGGTTTTATAATTAGCAAACAAGCAAGAAACAAAGTAACTTTAGTAGGTGGGGAAGCGACAAACCCATATATAACAAAAGTTATTGTACCTATCAATGCTTTTGATGTGGTGGGTGAATTTGAGTATACCACAGTTAACATGGCAGGCACGTTAGGAGATGTTCCTGCAGGAGAAAGTCTTTTCTATATGGCTTACGCTATAAATGACACTAATACCAGAGGCTATAGTGCTGTTGGAGAATATTTTAAACCTCAAGCTGATTCAGAAGTACCCTCTATAATCTTAGAGAATGTTAGATACCAAGGTGGTGGTACGAACCCTAAATTACTTATAGAAGCAGAGTTAATGGACTCGGGAAGATCAAGTAGCACTAGTGTTGCTGATATGGGTTTTATAGTTACTAGTGTTGACGAAGGCGGTTACTTTCCTGCATATACAAATCCTACTGCAAGAAAAGAGTTTATGCTACAGCAGTTAGCTGCAGGTAAGGCTGATAAAGTACAATTTTCAAAATATACAGGATTACTTGGTATATTAGATACCTACACATTAATCACGTCAGGTACTGCTGCCAATACGTTTTTAGGCAACGATGTTGTTCCATTAGAATCAGGCAAAAACTATTATGTTATGGCTTATGCTAATAATGGGCAATATGTAGGGTACTCATTGGCAAAAGGAGTTTTTAATGAAACAATAGGTAACGCACCTAACTTTAAAACAAATAGAGCAATTGCACAAGCTAATACAACTTCTATTATATTACATGGTGAAATTAAGGACAGAATAGCAGGTGCTACTGTTTACGATGCAGGCTTTAGAATGGTAGCGGGAGTTAATACAGCTATAGATTCGCTAGGAGCGAATAATCATAACATTGGAGCCACTACAAGCCAAACAGGAGCGACTAACACAGGTGTTGGTTTGCAGACATTTAACAATAGTGGTACTGGTAGTGGTAAGTTTAGTGTAACTGTAAATAGCCTACAAGCACAAACAACATACTTAGTACAAGCTTGGATTCAACCTACAGCAGGAGGTGGTAAAGTATACGCTTCAAATTCAGAATATATTCCAGGTTTAGAGGCTGGGGTTGTGTCAGTAGTCACATTAAGTTTTCCTAATGCTCTTCCAAAACCTAATTGCGTAGCTAAGAGTGTTGGATCATTACAAGCTAAATTTGAGTGCAATTGGGTTAATAAAGGTGGGGTTGATGATAAAATTGTACCCTCAATGTCTCCTAAGTTTTATTATAGAAAAGTTGCTGATACAACTGGATCTACAAATGCTCTAAAACAAGAAAATATTAGAAACGCAGCAGTAGGTGCAACAGCAGATTCAAATAAAGGGGTTGTTGATGGGACTACTGATTTTGACTTAGCCCTCACTTCCACAGGACCATTGGCTGATGATTTTTGGGCAGACATGGGAACTACAGTTGATAACGGATTTTATTCAACTTCATATCCTAAATTAACCCCAGATACAGACTATTATCTTTTCTCTAGCGTAAACAATGGCATAGCTACTCAAAATGGAAATTTTGTTGCAGGTGAAGGAATAAGTGACTTAAAGTCGTTTAAAACCCAACCAGTTGCTGGAAGTGTTGGGTTTCCTACTCAAGAAAAAAGCTGGAAAAGAAGCAGCTCGCAGTGGAATGTAAAAGCATTTGCTAACGGCGAAGACAACGACTACTCTGTTAGAGGTTTTTATTACATTAAAGCTGCCGAATTAGTTACTAATAGCGTTCAAGGTGTTGTTAGCGAAGGAACATTTGTAGCTGCATTCAGAAGTAGTCAAAATCCATTTTCAGGATTGATACCTGTAGAACCTCAAACAGACTACAAGTGGGTAGCGGTTTTAACAAATGACCAAGGAACAGGATATAGTGCTGAAATACAAACAATAGATAATACAATTCAAGAAAATAGACCTGCTACAATTTCTTTAGAAGCTGATGAAATGAGGTTTACATCACAAGGTGGTAATATAGGTTTAACCGGTAGCGCTAATAGGGTTAATGTATCCCCTACAGATGCTGGATTTAATTTTGAAGTGGGAAATTGGAGCAAAAATGGGCGAGGTCGTGGAGCTCAAGTAACTAAAATTACATTAGCTGACGGAACCCCAGCTTTAAGAATACAATGTCAGAAATATTATGGTAACACTAATAGAACCTGTAGAGTGACTGTTAAGCATGGAAAATTTGCTACCTTAGCTACAACATTGTTAATAACGCAAACTAGAGCAGGTGGAATTGTTATTTCACCTTGGGATATAGGGCCAAGAAACTACGGAGGCGGTCCATTACCTGACAGTGGTGGTGGTATAAGCGCAGGAGACATAATTCTTTAGCTTTAGAAAATATTAATAAAAATGAATACAACATAAGATGTCGGAAATAAAAAAACCTTTTGAATCAATATTCCCTTACTTCAGTTTTAGATGGAGATATATTGATGGCGAGTATTCGCCGTATGCGCCTTTTAATAAGGTTACATTCACGCCTGAAGAACCTGATATAGAAGATTTCTTTAAGCAAGGTCACAACACTTCTATGACTAACTCTGTAGAAAAAATACTTTTACAAGGTATAGATAGAGGGGGGCCTGACGTCGTTGCTGTTGATTTGCTATACACAGAGTCTATATCTAGTACTGTGTATATACTAAAAACAATTGAAATACCAGAAAATGAAAGAGGCAACGGACAGGGTATATCGCTAAAAATAGACAAAAGATCTTTTTCTTCTGCGTTACCTAATAATGAATTATCTCGAGCTTTTGACAATGTGCCCTTATTAGCCAAGGCTCAGGAAATTACAGCTAATAGATTAATGTATGGTAATTATTTATCAAAATATGACCACACAATAATTAAGAATGGGGTTGCTACTCCTTTGGACTTTGCTATAGAATTAGATACAATAACAATATCTAGTGCTGATAATGGCCCAGCTATTAAATCAGATAGAACATACGAGGTGGGTGTTTCTTATATTGACAAGTACGGTAGAATTGGCGGGCTATTAACTCAAAAAGGATCTAACGTTGCTAAAGAAGGTTCTGCATTTAAAACAGATTTTTCATACGAATATAGACCAACCCTAATTGCTAAAATTAAAAGCGAAGCACCCGAATGGGCAAAATTTTATAGATATTATGTAAAAGATGTTTCTGGTGAGCATTTTAATTTATCCGGGTTTAATATATACAACGACGGTACTTCTGCTGATACAGAATCAGACAATGTATATGTGCAATTTAATTCAACCGATCGTAATAAAATTTCAGATGATACCGTATTAATACCTAGAAGACATACTTTTGGAACTAGGCGGGTTGGTACTTCATATGAAAATATTTTCACCTCACAGTCTAGACACCAGGTTTTAGATATTGAAAACGAAGCACCTGATGTGGTTAAAAATCAAGTTAACGCAAGGACATCTACTAAAATATTTACATGGACCGACAATATCCGAGATAATGCCGCCTCTATAAGAATAGTACCAAGCGGTTCTGGTTCAAACAGCGCTTCTAATTCAGCTTTAACTAATGGTCAAACTGTTATATATATTAAGGATGGCTCTGGAAACGATTGGGATGAGCAAGGACTATTAAATCCGTTTAATCAATACATTGCAAGCCAAGGAGGCACTGAAAAACTAGGGGTAAAAAATAATACGCCTGTAACTCAAAACACTACTGTAGATATGAGTGCCTATGAGTCTAACCTTGTTGTAGAATTTGTTAATTCAGCAGGTACATCAAAAAGAACCATTGTTAACGAGGTACAAATGGTTGGGAGAGCTAATCAAAGAAATACCGTTAAACTAACTCTTGGTTTTCAATTAGATGACGACAATCAAATTACATCAACTACTGGAGTTGGTGGTATACCTAGTGCTGATTTTGATTTAGATTTTGAAACTATAACAGCAAAAAACCCGGAAGAAATAAAATTCTATAAATACGGGCTTTCTGATGAAGGGAAAGAACGACTCCAGGGTTCTTTTTGGGTTAAAATACCTAGAAAAACAGCAGATGCGGTAATAACGCAAATACCAACAGGTCAAACAGACTATGACGAAGAAGGTAAAGTTTCTTTAATAAGAGAAATAAATTTTGAAACAGAACCAATTAATGATTCAAATATAGATTTATATTGGGAGGCAGCTAAAACATTATCTGTAGAGGATAGCCACGGAAAAACTAACAGTGTTGATTGGGCCAATTGTATAACTACAATAGAACCAATAACAAAAAAAGTATACTTAGAATCAACCCGTATACTCGACAAGTTTAATTCTGTTTCTTTAGCTAAAGGTATTAGAGTTAACACTCCCGATGCTAGATACGCACAAGAGCGTAGAAAGTCAGGTTTAATATTTTCAGACCTTTATAATTCAAAAACTGGAATAAACGGTTTAAACTCTTTTAATCTATCAATAGGTATAACAAAAGAATTAGAACCTAATTATGGTGGAATACAAAAACTCCACACATTGGATACTAATCTTTTAGCTTTTACGGAAGATAAAATATTTAGAATACTAGCGGATAAAGATGCTTTATTTAATGCTGATGATGGTGTTAATGTTGTTGCTACTAATTTAGTTTTAGGACAGACACAACCTATTAGGGGAGCGTTTGGTATAAGCACACATCCTGAATCTTTTGCAACTTTTGGAGAAAACATATATTTTTCTGATGCCAAAAGAGGAACTGTTATGCAACTTACGCCATCAAATGGTCAGTTGTTTCCAATTAGTAGTCTGGGTATGTCTAACTTCTTTAAAGATAGATTAAATACAGTTAGTAAAGTTATTGGATCACACGACGGCTCTAAAAACGCTTATGTTATTTCATTACAAGGCTACAACCCTAGTGATTTAGCAATAGGTACTGAAGCAATAGTAGGTGAAGATGGTAATTTAACTTTAGGTTATAGTCCTAGAAGTAAAGGATGGACATCACGCTATAGTTTTATTCCAGAAAGCGGTATTACTTTATATAATAAGTATTACACATTTAAAAATGGTAATGCGTATTTACATAATTCTGAAACTGGTTTAAGAAATAATTTTTATGGTACACAATACAATTCAGAAGTTCAGGTTATATTTAACGATGGTCCTGGTTTTGTAAAAGATTGGTTGAGTTTAAATTATGAGGGCAGTGTTGGTTGGACAGCTGAAGAAATAATTGCCGATCAAGATTCAGATATTATATCTGACGTTAGAATACTAGACAATATCTGGTTTGAAAAAGAAGGTAGATACTACGGAGCAATTGCAGGTACAGAGCCTGTTTATATAATTGATCCAAGCGGTGTAGCTGACAATAATGGATTCTTTCCTTTAATACAGGATGGTAACAACACAAGAACAACAGCTGGTACAAAAGGCTTCTTTGAAAAAGTTAAGTTTAGAAATACTTCAACTGCAGTAAGAGAACTTTTTGCAATAAGTACAGAATATTATATAAGTCAATCTTAATTAAATTAAATGAAATTACAAGTAAGAAAATTAATAGAGTCAGATTGGGACTTCTTGCCATCTTGGTGGGAAGTTTACGATCAACCACCACCGCAAAGAGACTTCCTTCCTGAAAACGGGTTAGGTGGCTTTATGGTATGTAAGGAACACGATGCTATAGCAGCAATGTTTCTTTACACAACAAATTCAAGAACTGCAATTCCAGCTATAGTTATATCTGATAAAGATTATAAAGATAACGATAGAAGTGACGCATTACAGTTATTGGTGGATTTTACTTCTAGCTTCGCAGAAGACATGGGGTATAAATATTCATTCGCTTGGGCAAAACCCGGCGTGTTATTAGAAAAATATAAAGAATCAGGATTCACGGTAGACACAACACCGAGTTTCGAATTAATAATACAATACTAAGATGGGAAAAATACTAGGCGCTTTAAATCCAGTAAGCGGTGTTGCGGATGCGATAGGTGGGGTTGCTAATATAGCGGGTTCGCTAATAGGTGGAAGAGCTAGAAGAAAAGAGGCAAAGATAGCTGCTGCGCAATTTGAAGTACAAAGACAACAGTTAATGGATACTACTTTTACAAATCCGTTTGCAAACTTAGAAAATACAGCTGAAGATTTAACAGTTAATCAGCAAGCAAGTCAATTTCAAGCACAACAAACTGATGCTGCTTTAGCTCAATCAATGCAGGCTGCTATAGCTTCAGGTGGGGCACCCGGTGGGGCACAAGCAATTGCTGCTGCTGCGCTGCAATCTAAAGCTGGTATATCTGCAGACCTCGCAGGACAAGAGAGCCGTAATGAAGCTATGAGAGCTCAACAGGCTGCTCAAAACCAAGGCTTAGAAGCTCAAGGTGAAGAAGATTTACAAACTCAAAATTATAACAAAAACCAAGACTTACTTAGAATGGCATCTGCTCGTAAACAACAAGCTGACGCAGCAAGAGCAAAAGCTACCCAACAACTTATGGGTGGTATTGGACAAATAGCTGGAGGTTTCGGCGGCACTAAAGAAGGATAAATTATGGGAAGACAAATGGGAAATAAAGTAGCCGTAGAGGATGCTCAATTTATTAGCAGAGCCGGAAGAGATATAGTTACCGAGACAATAGGAAGAGAAGTAGGTGCTGTTGGGACTGCAATTGGTCAAGCTATAAAAGACAAAACGACCCCACTTAAAAAAAGGCAGATGGCTAATAAGCTAACTGTTGATGATGCAGCTTTCATTAGCCGAGCAGGTAGGGATATAGTAACTGAAACTATTGGTCAAGAAATAGGAGCTGTTGGAACTGCAATTGGAGCAGCATTAAAAGGTGCTAAAGAAAGATCTCAAGCTAGAAAAGCAAGAGATAAGGCAGCTGTAGAAGAGGCAGGGAAAAAGAGATTAGCAGAATCAACTAAACCTAATCCACAAAATTTAGTTGATACTAATATTATTGGAGATGGAAGTACTGGATTAAACAACCCAGGAGACGATGGAAAAACCGAGGGCGCTATGCCAGCACCTACAAACAATGTGTCTTTGTTGGAAGCTACAAACATCGGGGGCAAGGGTATTGCTGCCTTTACAGATTTTGGAGCAGCTGAGATTCCTAATGCATTTGTTCAAACTCCTAATGAAGTTAAAAAAGAAGAACAAACTGGCGGGGGTAGATTACCAACCTATGAAGAGGCTTGGAACGACAACCTAGAAGATATTAAAACCAAATATAAAGGTAATAAACAAAAATATCTTCAAGATAAGGCTACTGAAGGAAAAGAAACAGAATTAAGAAGAACATGGGCCAAGGATCACTTGGGTAAAAATGAGACCTATAATGA
>Ga0209603_1003192_pt1 | contig 14355 bp, 21 predicted proteins | sample COGITO_mtgs_1206_FD_184812 | JGI IMG/M metagenome (GOLD analysis project Ga0209603, IMG submission 184812) | Pelagic marine microbial communities from North Sea - COGITO_mtgs_120607 (SPAdes) (version 2) | ecosystem: Environmental > Aquatic > Marine > Epipelagic ... | reverse complement strand
ATTAACAGGAGCTTTAGTATTACCTGATAGCATATCGCGAATATTACGAATATAATTAATTACGTTTCTTGTACCTTTTACACCACCATCGAGAACCGCGTCCTCAAGATGAGTCATGTGTAGGTTTGCGTCCGCTTCCGCAAGGTATTGGTTATACGACTTCATTTATTTTTCAACCTCAGGTAGCCTTTGTGTTTAAAATCCAATTCTACTTTCTTTTTAACAATTGCCGCTATATCGTTAATTGTCTTAATATCTTTGCGTTGTACATCTTGCATTAACTTGTTCTTAACGTCTTTTAGAATCATATCAATAATACCACTACGATCCATAGCAAGATCAGCTTCATTAATATTCAAATGTTCTTCTGCGTAAGACTGAATCCATTTCTTTGCTTTAGGATTTTCAATAGCAGACTTAGAAAATTTAGTTGCCCACTTATAACCATCTGTAATATTAGATTCGATACTTGCGCCTTCTGAATTATCTATAATAATAAAGTCTCGGCCAAACATTTTCTGGTATCCACCAATGTTCTTTTGAACTTCTTTCCATAATGTGGTGACTTGTTGAATAGGTAGTGATCTTGGTCTTGCGTCGTTACGAGCAATTGCAGTATCTAAATCCGTATTAACATATATCATCCCTACATCATAACCCAAGCTTCTTAACTCTTTTGTTTGTTTTTGAATCTTAGCAGCGTTCTTACCTGTTCCATCAATAACTAATCCTAAACGACCACGTAAATAACCAGTCATCCTCGCGCCTGTTACTTTCTTTGCTTTATCTCGAATCTCTTGTCCTTGAGTTGAAAAGATAGTATCAGCATCCATTGTTAAACCAGCTTTATTCATTGCTGCTTCAAATGCATCATCCGAATTCACAACTTTGAATCCAAGAATAGGTAATGCAGTTTTTCCAACGATATATGATTTACCTGAGCCAGGTCCGCCTGCCAAAAAGATTGCTTTGAATATCGCAGGATCGTTTGGACCTTCGTCAACAAATGTTTTAAAATCCTTCATAAAGAAATATTTCCTGGTATACCTGTTGCTGAACTTACTTCTACTCCGAAGAACTTCATTAAACTCGCAAACATTTTCTTTCCCATCTTTGCGATCTTTGTTAGTATTGCTTTCATCTTAGCAAGAACATTGGCAACTGCGGCTTTAACTTTATTTACAAATGCCTTACCTTTATCTTTAGCCCAATCACCAGCTTTCTTTAACATATCGAGTGGACCTTCTGATAGGAAGTCTTCAGTTAACATTAAACCGTCGAGTGTTTCCATTTCAGATAACACAATACCTCTTAACGTTTCTTCTTCTTTAATACCTAAACGTAATGCTGAATATGCAGGGGCACCGCCGCCACCTGACTTAAATGAAACGACAGGTTTAACTGTTTGCGAATATTTAACAATAACAGGATCATTAATACTATTGATAGGCTGAACTTCAATAGCACCTGTTAGACTGAACTTACCTAATAGGTTAGCTGCGGCAGGAGAACCTGCACCACCAAACTTATGATTACCGGTTGCTGCCTCAAGTACAATATGTTTACTAAATAAAGCATTGACTGCTGTATCTTGATTAATAAGGCCTTCGAGCATTTTAGTTAATTCTCTATTACCTTTATCCTTTGCTTGAAAATCAATCACTGCATCAGTCTTTACACCAGCTTTTGATTGTTTACGCAAATCACCAGCAGTCTCTCTCGATATTAGAGATGCCATATTAGTTTCCATTGTACTAACAAGTTTAGCTGCCATTGTTCTGTCTTCGCCCATTTCCGACATTGCTGCTTTAACGATTGCGATAGCTTCTGCTTTGGTTGGTGAGGCAAGCTGAGATCCGCCTGCTTTCTTTAATGATATCTTTTCTTTGAAATCAGCGGATGCAATATCAGTCTTTGGTGTTTTGTTCTTAGCACCTGATTCTTTCCATATAGGTCCTAAACTAATAGCTCCCATACCGCGACCAGTTTGCACTAACTGTTTTGCTTTTAATTGGTTATTGAAGTTGGTTGCGATTTTATCAGCAACATCTGCATAGTCACTAAACTTTTCTGCTACTTCAACTGTTGCGGCATCTGTTGATTTACCGTTGAGTTTATTGTAGGCGTAAACAATAACATCTTCCCATTCCGCACCTGTTGGTGGAGAACCTGAAGCTTTAACATGAGTAAAGGAACTCGATTTAAAACCGGTTGCTCCTTTCATATGTATCACTTTACCGTTTGGTGCTTTTAGATACTTTTCTGCCGGACCATCACCATAAGTATAGTCAGCTTTGGTTGGTGCTATAATCTCAAAGTGATCACCGGGTTTATAACCTAAAGCATCTAATTCTCTAAAACCTTTTCCGTTAAAAGCGACTTTGTGTCCTATAACGTAGTCAGGCTTTAAGAAACTAGCTTCTTTTATATATGAATTGAAACTCTTCATCTGTTACCTATTAAAATTAATCTATAGAGTTATTTATACAGATACTTAAGTTAAAGCAACATCTCCAAAAACCTTCTGACCTGGTTTGCGTTTGTTCAGTCTCATACCAATGTCGGTCTTATCAAAGACTGGCGAACTATCATCCCAGTTCTTTTTTGCATGTTGCCCACCACCCCCAGATGGAGCCTCGAGATTAATATTCTCTTGGGCGGATTCTTCGAGTTCATAGATCTTCATCTTTGCGCGTTCAATACCAACCAGGAATCTTCGATAGTAACTGATGTCTCCCCAACGATTCTTCAACTGTTTAATCATCAACTGATTCATTTCATCAAGATATTCAGAACTGACCAAACCTAATATACAGTCAGCCGTATGAGTAATACCCATTGACTCAGATGTATTTGTTAGATCAACGTCAGAGTTACCATACGCATCACGATTATACTGAGAAGAGGTAACGATTGCACAATTGTATTCCATTGCCAATCCACGTACTTCTTCTGCAATTGATTTTACTAAAGTATAACTGTTAGCAGCCGCAGCACCTTTTACTCGAGCAGACGAACAGATGTTCAAGTAATCGAGAAAGATAATATCAGGAGCAAAGTTCTTTTTGAGTTTCAATTCGTTAAGCAGATGGCGGAAGTGACCACTATGAGCAGAACCTGTTGGAAACTCCTTCACAACCAGTTTGCCTGTTGTCTTGCCTCTTAATCGAGCCATTCGTTTTTCAAATACATCACGAGGTATTTCAGCAACTTCGTCGAGAGTAATATCCATAATGTTTGCGTCAATACGACGACCAATTTCTTCTGCAGCCATTTCCATTGTAATGTATAATACGTTCTTACCAAACATCAAATGATTTGCTGCCATGTGACATTTAAGTAAAGACTTACCACCGCCTGTTGTTGCCAGCAAGACAGTCATAGATTTACGAGGTATGCCACCTTTTGTAATTTTGTTTAAGATTTCTATATCGAACGGAATACGTTCTTCTTTGCGATGATAATGTTCATAACGATCGTCAACATCTTCAAGGAAGTCATGACCTACTGATTGGTCAAAGTTGATACCTAATGAATCCGAGAGCAATCCTGGGATTGCCCCCTTATCCATCTGTTCGTTATCTTGCCCATCAAGAATCAGAATAGATTTACGTATACTATTATATAGATCTTTGTCTTGACAGAACTTTTCAGTTTCATCGAGCAAAAACTCTAAATTGGTGTCCTTATCAATTGACATATTGTCAACCAACTGGTGTACACCTTGATACGTGTCCTCGTTCAGATCCTTACGTTTATCAACAGCAATCTTTAAAGCTTCAATTGAAGGCGGCTCCTTGTACTTATCAAGGTACTCGGAAGCCGTTTCAAATACTTTACGAAGAACTACATCATCGAAATATTCATCTTTTAAATACGGATAGACCTTACGGCCAAAGTCCTCATTAAGTATCAGATTCGATAAGATCGTCTTCTCTAGCATTTGCATCTCCCATTACTGCTGCGTTTAATTTAAACTTACGTTCAATGTATTCGTTATACTTAGGACATGCCATTAGACGTTCAAAGAATGCATCGTCGACCATGATATCCTTTGCTCTACGTTTTGGTTCAAGTACTTCACCGGTTTCCATATTGATTTCGTTATACCAGCCTTGAGTTTTAGAATCAAGATGTCCTGACTCTAAAGCCAATTCCATTAACGATGACCATTTCTGAATACCTTTATCAAACAATACAGTGAAAGGAAGTTTTGATTTTTCTTTAACGTATCTTGACTTTTCAATATTAATAGTAAACTTGAAACCTTCTAGATCTTTGCCATCCTTCTGCTGAGCTTTACCAATAATGAATACTTGGTTTGCACTATACATAATACCTGTACCACCAGATACAACAGCTTTTGGAAATAATCCCATCTCCTGATATACATGGTTAATAGCGATACAAGGAATGTCACGTGTAGTCAGCTTAGGTGTAACAATACGGAACAACGACTTGATCTGTTTTGCACGCGACATATCAGCAACTGATTTCTCAGACATGGCATCTTCGACTTCTTTCTTCGAAGCAAGGTTACCAATTGAGTCAATCAGAATCATAACATGATCGCCTTTAGTAACTTCATCAAGACGTTTTGTTAAATCAAACTTTAACTGTTCTACATCTTCCAATGGCACGTGAATAACACGGTCAATGTCAATGTCAAAACTTTGTAAGTAATCAGGTGTGATACCATATTCTGAATCATATAGAATAGCAACGCCATCCTTATACTTATCAAGGTATGCCTTCATACAATATAAACCTAAAAGCGTTTTGAAACTTTTAGATACACCAGCTAGGACTGTTAACCCAGGAATCAATCCACCGTTAAGACTACCACTAAAGGCAATATTAACAATAGGAAGATCTGTTTTAATAGGATCCTTTGCTTGAAAGAAGTTAGATTTGGAAAGAACCGAAGATCCTTTGACCGAACCTGCCTTCAACATTTTATCGAGTAAACTCATTTTTTATTCTCCACTTAGAATTGTATATAACTTATCGGCGAACGCATCGAGTTTCTCATATCGGTTTGGCCAATAGATGTAATCCTTTTCAGGGTTTGCTTTTAAGTTATTCAATAGCGGTACTACCGCATCATATAATAATTGGGCTTTAGCAGCGCTCGCATCAGCAGAAGCAGCGGTTGTAGTAACCTCGGCCTTTGCTTGTTGAACGACTTCTAATTCTTCAGCATCAACAGCAGTAAAACCAAAATCAAAATCAAGGATGGTGGTTTCTTTTTCTATAGACATATTTTGTCTCCTTTAAAAAAAGGGGATCCGAAGACCCCCATGCTGGTATTAACTACGAGCCAATTCCTTAAAAATACTAAGGTCATCATCATCATCACTAGCGGTTGAGCCTACTGAAGGTTCTGCCGTTGCCATTGTTGGCTCAGACGAATCGTTAGACATACTGGATAAATCCAATTCATCTGCCGTTTCAGTAACCGGTGCCGAAGCAGTCGGTGCATCATTTTGTAAATCAAGTACTCGATACAATTTAGTTCTTAGATCAGTGTAAGATTTGAAATTACTTTCTGATACTAATTCCTGTAGAGAATGTTGTTCTCCCCAAATTCTTTCCAACTCTGCATCATCTTCCGATAATGGAGTAGCAGGATCGAATTCAGATTTATCGTAGTTCGGATAACCTTCAAATTGACGGATCTTCAATCTGAAGTTTGCGCCTTCCCAAAAATCAAACGGGTTGGTTGGTTCTTCATCTTCAAACGTAGGGTTCATAAGATCATTCAATTTATCAAAGATTTTTTTACCAAACTGATACATGAATACTTTACCTTCATTTTCAGTATTGCCTGGGTCTTTAACGATATAGACGTTAGCAGTATACTTCAGCCTGCGCTTCTGTTTACGTGCTTGTTCTTTATCAGCTTCAACACCAGAGTTCCACAGCTTAGAGTTAAACTCTGATACTGGGTCATCCTGATTTAAGGTGGTTAACGAGTTCTCGATATACCAAAGGCCTGTTGGTCCTTGGAAACCGTGATCCCAAATTCGTACGAAAGGCATTTCTTCACCTTTAGAGGCTGGTAGGAATCTAATGACTGCGAAGCCATTTCCTGCCTTATCTCTTGTTGGTTTCCAAAATTTTCCTGCGTTCGGATCTGAGTAGGATTTTGAAGATATCTTTTCTAGTTGTGAATTCAACTTGTCGAGAGTCTTCGAGCGGTTCTTCTTAAGTGAAGAAAAGTCTGTTAGTGCCATAATTGTTCTCCTATATAGCGATTTATTTGCGTAATATTACAGTGCAAAACGGTCTTTGATTATTTTCTTAAACCGATCTGCGTTAAAATCCAAAAAGGGTTTATACTTTTTAGATTTGTTTATTATATCAAAAGATACGTGTTTGTCAACTACTTTTTCTTGCCAGTATGAAAATATATTCGCACTGTGAGCAAGAATAGTAAATGTTTCCAAACTAATCTTCTTTTGTAATAACAATGTCATTACCAAAGGATGTTGTCCATCTCTTGATATAAAGTTTCGCTTGTATTCATCATCAAGATGAGCAAGCTCGGATTTGAAGATATAACCTAATGATTCTACCCTCTTCCTCCAATTCGTGTATCTGGCTTCTCCTTCACTATCGAGTAGATCTCGAACCCAGATATTTTTATTTATTAAAAGATTACTCATAATTAAATTAATGTAATCATCTTTCTTTGCCAATTTAGCAAAAGAATAAGCATCGTTGCGAGCCATAAAGGTTTCGCGGTTTGCTCGTACCTTGCCATTATATTTAAAGTAATCGTAACCGTCCGTCGTAAAATGTTTCTTTAGTGCCAGAAATTTAACGTACGCGTTAAACGAATCATCACTTACTAAAGTCTGTGATATCTTGTTCATCTTCTTTCTTCACCATTCTTAAACTAACTGCCTCAGTCCGTATCTTTTCTTTCAACACCGAACTCTTCTTTACGATTTGTGCGATAGTCTCAATTTCAATACCATTCTTCTCAGAGTAATCAACAAGCGCATCAATATATGGTACTCCATTAGAGATGTGTCTACTTATTTCGTGGTGGATTTTATCTGGTGTTAAAGCAACAACGGACATATCAAGTTTTTCCTTAGTTTCTTTTTTAGTCATGTATACCTTATATTATATACTAGTTGCCAGGATATGTCAATAGTTATTTTTGTTAATTTTTAAAATGTTTTATTTGATTTGTTAGACTATTATACAACAGTTTGCTGTGTATGTCAATGGTTATTTTCTGAAATGTATAAAAATCCGCTCAATCAGTTAGGTATTAACCTTTTCAATCGAACGGATATATTATAACAAGTTTTGCGCCAGATGTCAATCTATTTATTGATTAATAACTAGAAAGTGACATGGCAATGATAAAGAACGGCAGGACGATAGGGAATGTAATCAGCGACAGGGCTTTTGTGATCTCACAAAATCTACATACTTTTTCATTATCTCTTAATTTTTCGTATCCAGCAATCAATGCTAAAGTGGTCATCTCTCTCCTTCTTGAGGTATATATTAAATAAAATTATGTTACCGCCGGTAACAGAAAATATATATACAGAGTTGAAGAAAAAACCACTATAAATTTATATTATATTTAGTAATAGATTATATTACATTTCGTTATAGGTTAGACTTCCTGAAAGAGTACGTTTTCTACGTATTGATTCTTACGTTCCTCGGTTATTCCCATTGCCAATATTGAACTATGAAGCATTCTATTAAGTTTTTGTTTTTCACAATACTTGTTCTGTGCTTCGAGAGTATTAATCCATCTCTTAGTGTATTGAGGATTGTCCATCTCCATTGTATAGAATCTTGATAGTTCCAAGGCCATGTTAACAAGTTGTTCCGTTTCTTCACCAGAACGAATTGCACCAGCACCTACAATGTTTTCCGAAAAGATCTCTAACGCCCAATCTGGCATTATCCTTTCTTTCTTCCATTCGAGGTTTTCAGTTGCAGTTCTAAACTTAATCATATACGGATGGTTATCATTGTGAAGAACATCTATTGGAGAGTAGTCACAAAAGCAACCGCTAATCTTTTTAGGATTCGCAACAATATCTAATCCGAAGATAGGTAGATCAACATGTTCTCTTGGAAAGAAGTTAATATGCATTAACCATAACTTATTCTTTCCAACAGGTTCAATTGTCTTGAGATGCGCTTTACGAATCGTATCGCTTTCCCAAAAGTAATCTTTCCAGCCTTCAAGGTCAGCCGTATGGTTTTTGTTTTCAACTCGATCCATTGAGGAGTCAAAGTCGTTAATTAACGTTGCAGCAAGGCTTCTTAACTGGTCGAATAGTTCTGAATCAACAATCATTACTCTTCCTCAAAGGTACCCATCTTTCGAGCCAAAGCGTAATTCTCTGATTCGTATTCTTCTGAATTGTTATGGAATCTTTCAATCAATTCGTGGAACAATCTCTCTGCGTATTCAAAGCAGTTCTTTGCTTCTGCTTCCATACCGTCGTGTAACAGTGTTCTCGTTAATGTAATAAGTTCTTTACGATCTTCAAATTCATACATAAGACCTGACCCAGGAACATTACGTTTAATAATTTGACCACCATGTGCATCACCGAAATGACGAACATATAAATGGGCAATCAGGCCATCGTTATTTGCGTCTTCTGATAAAGTATGAATGTGTTTAACGTATTCTCTGGTTGACTGAAGATCATCTTCGATTTCTTCTAAATCATATAGAGCTTCGATTTCTTGGAGATCTTCTTCTATTGCGGTTGATCTAAAGATAGGCTCCAGTTCCATAGGTACAGAAACCGCACCTTCTAAAGCTCTATAGTTCTGCAGTTGAGCATGCAGGTATTCTTGGTATAGTTTAGGACTAATCTCACCGCTTAATAACAAATCTGCAAATTCTGTTCTTTCTGCGTTATCATGATGAGCGCGGGTTAGTTCTTTTAAGTTGTTTGACATTCTTTCACCTTTGTTTTTTAATAATAAATCTATTAATAGTATATGAAACTATTTATAAATAATAACTGAACACAATTGTATATATCCAAATGGAGCTAATATGAAAAAAGAAGTACAATTTTGTGATGTAAAAAGTGAAGCCATTCTCAAAGCAGAAATGGCAAAGATTGCCTACGAAGACGGACCTATAGCAAAAAGAGATTTTAAAGCTCTTGGCTATACTGGTCATACCTTTATTGACCACGACGGCGCACAAGCTCATTGTGTATGGAACAAAGAAGAATTTGTTTTATGCTGTAGAGGAACCGAACCAACAGAAATCAACGATCTCAAAGCAGACCTTAACATCTGGCCTGATAAAGCGCAGGTTGGTGGTTGGGTACATAATGGATTCCAAACAGAAATCGATGATATCTGGGAAGACATATTAAAGGTAATCGGTAAACAACTCAAAACCAAAAGATTAAGTATATGTGGACATTCATTAGGTGGAGCCATGGCAACAATTGCTGGGTCTCGATTAATGGAACACAAACCCGTTCTATATACTTTTGGATCACCAAGAGTAGGTAATGGAAAATTTGTAAAAGAATGCAAAGATTTAGAACATTATCGTTTTGTAAATAATAACGATCTCGTAACTGTTATACCACCTTGGTTTATGGGCTATCGTCACCACGGTCAAGTTATGTATTTTAATTATAATGGTATTATTAAGAACCTTGCTTGGTGGAGAAAACTGAAAGACAAATTAAGAGGTATCGTTACTTCGTGGATTAAACTAAAGCCTTTTGACGGCCTTACCGACCACTCAATGGATAACTATACAAAATATACTAAGGACAACTAATGGACATATTAGAGAGACTAACGGACGATACACTATGGATCTATACAGCAATCCTTGGGTCAATCACTGGTGCTGCGTTTCTATTCTGGTTTAAAGATACAAGAGCTGCTCAATGGGGAGTAGCTAAATTTGACGCGTTCTTAGAAATGTTAGCAATACGATGGGGATGGACTTGGTTACAAACTGACCCTGAACTTTGGAAAAAGAAGTATCCTAAAATTGTTGCCAAAATTGATGAATTAGAAACAAGAATTGCGTTTATGGAAGAGATTGCCCATGCTCCAGTTGCGGAAGGTGGTGCTACTGAACTTAAGGAATTAATCAATGGTATCAATAAAAGACTTGATAAAATTGAAAAGAAACGGAAGTGAACTTAACTGATGCAGCAATATCTCAAGCGACTAAGAAAGCAGAGACAGATAGCGAAACACTTATACGAATTGGTGTTAAGCCTAGTGGCTGTAATGGTTATGAGTATACTTTTAATTGGGACGATACAGTTACTGTTGAAGATTATATAAAAGAATTTTCTAACTTCAGTATCGTTATTGATAAAGAAAGTCAACCTTACTTTGAAAATGCTACATTAGATTTTACGAAGGAAGGTTTAACTGAACAGTTTAAAATTATTAATCCATTAGAGGAAACTCAATGCGGCTGTGGTGTTTCTGTTGGTTTCAAAAAAGAATTATAAACAAAAAGAAAAGGAGGTGATCAAGTGGATTTTATTAAAGCAAGATTGAAAGAAAGGACTTCATTAGATGGAGTTGTTGCTATTGGCGGAGGTATTGTTATGATATTAATACCAACGTCTTTAATTGGCTGGGGTCTTATTGCATACGGTGCATGGACTATATGGAAGAAGGAAGACTAATGAGTGACGAATTAGAAAAGATCCATCATCCTGCCGATAGTAATGGAGACGGTAAGGTATCTAAACAAGAACAAGCAATGTACTTAGAGTTTAAACGAAAAGAACTCGATGATGCAGACGCCATGCGAGATGCTCAACGTAAAATGACATGGTTTGCTTTAGGCGGATTATTGTTATATCCGTTTGCAGTAGTACTTGCGTCGTTGGTTGGACTTGATGAAGCTCAAAAGACTTTGGGTTCAATGGCTCCTACTTACTTTGTTGCTGTTGCTGGTATTGTTGCTGCCTTCTTTGGTGCACAGGCTTACTCCAAGAAATAAAAGAGACAAAAAAGGGGACCTTTCGGTCCCCGATTTGTTTGGTTATAATTACAGACTTGCGCTTACGCTAAAGGCATAGTAATTACTGTCAGCCACTAAATCTTGGCCAACATTAAAACCTACAGAGAACTTATCATTTAGTTCCTTTGTTAATCTAAGACCAACTGAGTCTTGGAATTTTCCGAATACTTCCGTACCTTCTCCACCAATCTCATAGCCAATTAGTTCAACGTCTACAACAGTAATAAATGGTACTGCGTAGATTGCTTCGATTGTGTATACATCTGAATCAAGTGTATCATAATAGTTTACTGTGAAACCATTACTACTGAATCCAACCAAATACTCTTCGAAATCAAAAGCATCGCCTTGATAGTCGTATTTAATATAACCAACAGTTACATCAAGTACTCCGTCTACAAGAGCTCCACTCCACCCTGCATATAGATCCACTTCACGGTCAACTTCTCCACCGAAATCTACATCTGATGTCCATGCACCAATATAAAATCCTTTGTCGTTGTTGTAGTCGATTCCGACTTGAAGGGCATTCTCTGCGCCTTGAGTCATTCCTCTCCATACGTAATCGTTTGTGATAGTGGCTGAACCACTGAGGTCTGCGAATGCAGTTGTTGATAGCATTAATAGAAATGCTGCGAATATGTTTTTCATAATATAATTCTCCTTATTATTAACATAGTAAATTAGATCACCATCATTGGTAATCGCATATTGGTCGTTTCCGACCAAATTCTTTATTACTCTACGGAGTGTAGAGTTTCAGTTGTGACGGTATCGTTATAATCACCATCACTGAAATGCCGAACGGCTGTTTCTTTATATAGGAATCCATTGTGTACTCGATAGGAAACAACTTCCTTACGAAATACTCCATCCATTTTATCTAATGACACGCGAAACGGCCCTTCGTTCAATGCAGTGTAGGGTTTGTTTGCCCTGTCTAACAGTACTTTCTTTGCGTGAGTTAGTGTCTCAACGTTACTTCCTTTGTAGTCTACCATAATATATTCCTATAGTTTAATAACTCGTTTGCCTGGGTAATTAACTAAGTTATCAACATCTGGAATATAGCCATCAGGCCATACTATATCCCAATCATTTGCGTTGAAAACTTGTTCTTCTGATTCAGGTACGGTAAATACTCTAATCTCAGGTATTCTTTCTGAGTGCATTTTACCTGCTGTTTCAAGTTCATCATACTTGTTTGTTAAGATAGTTAACCAATCTAACCAACCAACGTCGTGGCCATTCCTATCTTTTTCTAATTCAACAACTCCGCCTATTCTTGTATCATATACATAGGTTGGGTATCTGTCAAATAAATGTTTCATAACTAATGTATTTTGATTATGTAAATGTTTATATTCAAAATATAGTACAGTGTCTTCTCCAACAATAAATGTAGGATCAAATCTTAGTCCTGTATTTACTGCAGCCTTTGAAAAGAATACTAAACGACAATGTACTTCCCAATTATTAATATAATCATAACAATGGTTTGCCCAACGTTGATGTACATCTGCTAATCTCGCCGAAAAATCATCTACGTCTGTTGGTAATACCTCTACCTGTTCACCGGCTCTTGCTGTTCTCCACCAGTCATGCGGGAATTTAAACGGACGAATCACTGTTCCTGTAATACGCCTAGGATCCATGTTTTCACCAACAACTGGCATTGGTCCTGCACCGCAATTCTTAGGATCATATCCATACGAGTTGTGTATACCTATTTGATATTCTAAAGCAAGAACGTCAGGAGGAGTTGTCATTGCAGCTAATTGTTTATACGTCCAAACTCCATGTCCTGTTAAATAATCATCTCCGTCAACAAGAACCATATAGTCAGCAGTAGATGCGGCAAAATGGTCGAACACAGAATTCTTTCCAGTTGCTGCAGTACCGTCGCTTACGGTTACTACGTGTTGAACACTCTCAGTTGTACACCAAGATACGGCCGCAGTTTCAAAATCAGAATCTTGTGTATTAATAACAACAATAAGATCTTCTTTTGGAATTGTTTCTATATGACGCTTGACTGTTTCTGTATTACGACAACACAAGGCATAAAATTTGAGTGTTCCTGCCATATTAGTCAATAGGCTCCGTTGGCCATACTACATTATTTGGAAATCCATCCTGATCTGTAATATCACGCAATTGTTGTCTATATGTTTGCATTGCCGTGCTTAATGTTCTATCGGCCAACGCAAACGAATCTGTATGATGTAATAAATCATCTCTCTGAAAACGAATGTTTGAAGAAACAACTTCATCGCCCAAAGGAACTAGATTATAAGTATAAGCAATATCATTGCCTGTGACTGTTTTAACAACATTAACCTCATGAGTCATAGGATCGTATTCAGGATGCTCTGCAACTGTTACATTTCCAATTGTTCCTGTATCCGATGCTAATGTTACTGGTGTGTCGCTGTCTAATCTATTCCAATAAGCAATTGCTTCTGTAACTCTCTCTTGAGCTTCAACGTGTAATTCGTCCTCGTTAAAAACTCCATCACCAAAAGTAACTTGAACAAAGTAGTCGGCGTATCCATCTTTACTATATCGTATTGATGCCCAGGCTTCTGCTGTGTTTACTTGTAAAATTTTATATGTTACCATTTTTTATTTCCTATCTAAATCTGACGAACCAATCACGGCTTTGTTGGTATGCAAATACTAATCCATTTCCAATGACTCCGAGAGTGTAGTTAGATGCCCATGATTCGTATGACCATGACCAGTGGTAATATGTTCGCCTTGTGCTATTACCCCACTGTCTTTTAAACCCTCTGTAGACTCCGCCACTTGGACTAACTCCTCTTCGGATCGTTCTTGTTGTATAAGTTCCGTTGTATTGCGGTATTTTAAAATCACAGTAAGTCCATCCGCTGTTAGAACTACTCTGATGAGAAATTGTTATATGTCTATGACCGCCATAAGCAAAATAGTGTATGCCACCAAGAAGTGCAGTTGTAGATAAATTATTTCTACGAGTGGCTGATCCAAACGCACTACTGCTTGACCCAGACTCTGGATGCCATTCTGCAGAACCGTTAGATACAGACCAACCTATACGTCTGTAGTTATAACCGCTTGTAAAACTTGTCGTCCCACGGCCTGATCTCAGCCTAGCAGTTCTTTTGCTTGAACCATAAAAATCGTCGTAAGAGATTTGACCACTTGATGGTATAGTACCAATATATGGGTCTGAGTTATCTCTATAATAACTGCTTATCGCATAACCATTCCCGAATTCACCGGAGATTTGCGACATGCTTATAGCACCGCTAGATTGTAGGGCCATTAATATATCCTCTTATTGATTAATT
>Ga0209603_1003190_pt1 | contig 14363 bp, 11 predicted proteins | sample COGITO_mtgs_1206_FD_184812 | JGI IMG/M metagenome (GOLD analysis project Ga0209603, IMG submission 184812) | Pelagic marine microbial communities from North Sea - COGITO_mtgs_120607 (SPAdes) (version 2) | ecosystem: Environmental > Aquatic > Marine > Epipelagic ... | reverse complement strand
AGTATCCATCTAAATCCCGTAACCATTGAACAATCATGGCATCATCGATGGCCTGTGCCTTAGGCATTGTTTTCTTCTGCTTTTTCCTGATGTTGCGGATTCCTTGCTTCACTTCCTTGCGAATTCGCTCATCAACTTCAGCGAACACCAGTAAATTGGCGTGGAGCACTTGGGTATAGTTGTCCAAAGTAGATACGGCAAGTGTTGTTTCTTTCAAAGACCGTTCAATATCATCAAGGAATTCTTCAAACATACTATCGATGCGAAGGTTATCTGCGCTGAACTTCTTCAGTGATGAAGCAAAAAACGCTAAGCTCGATCGCCAGTTTCGAACAGTGCTTTCATTGTTCAAGCGTTTCGTTCGGGGACTGTTGAGTTGTACCAGAATGGTGTCATACAGGGTAGGGGTTTCAGATGTGTTTTTTGACACATGTTTGTCAAAAAGGGGCTCGCTGTTGTTCGATAATTCGTCCATGGACGGACATTGGGTGTGCCGCCATATAAGACGTTCCTTACGTAAAATATATCGGTGCTAATTAGGCAATACTATAAATATGGGCGGTGCTTACCATTGAAACATGGGACGAAAACCATTGCCGAATAGAACACAATCAATATCGATCAGCCTCCACCCAGGTATTCTGGATAAGCTTGACAAACTTCCGGGGAGCAGAAGTAAAAACATCCAAAGCATTCTGAAAAAAGCATTGCCTGAAGATTTCGATCTTACCAAAATGAAATACTTTGATGTCGCAATGCAGGGGCAACGCGGGAAATCAACGATAATGCATAGTTTGCAACGCAGTGAAGTCGAAAAATATCTGAGAACACATTGGAAGATTTCCAAGAGACAAGATCTCTGGAATGTTGTACCCTCGAAAGTTCGTGATTGGTGTTACGGTTTCGTATTTCCACTGGAAGATATGATTTCAGAGATGTCAGTAAATCAACGAAACTTGTGGGCAGATCTCGCTCAAAATCAGTTGAAGAAATTTGACTCATGATTCTGAACAGAGTCTGGGATTTTTCTTATTTTGAGATCCCATTCGATACACTGCGTTAGTGTCTAAAGACCCCTTATAAAGGGCTCGCTAAACCTTACTCAAAGTTTGAACAGAGTCTGGGAGCGGGGGCTATCTCCATCGTAATCAAAAGCGAATATATTCGATAGGTTCACTCAGAATTTCATATCGTTCAATTCTCCATGGGAGAAACCGGCGTATGTGGACTCTAATTGTTGAGTAGATCTCAAAGAAGTCATCCACAGAAACTGTACAAAGAGAGCGAATTTCAGGTTGAATTAGGGGGGGACCATACCAATCGTATTTCCCTCTAAATAATCGTTTTAATAAGGGGTTTTTGTTCGCTTTATATTTCTCTATCCATATGATGACAAATTTTTTACTCGAATCATATCCAACGAGCTGAGTTTTAATATAATTTCCATAGACTGCATTTATCGCAAATGCGGGTCCATACGCACTTGCTATCGTGCGTGAGTCATAAGAATGGCCAAATCTCAAAAATTTTATTGTTTTCAAATCATTTTCAATATCCCAAAGCACTCCACTTTGCCATGAATAAGAATCCTTTCCCTCTTCCTCTTTTAATCGAGCATGGTACCTTTTCTCCATCTCAACAATAAGATCTGATAAATCTTCACGTTCATCAATTTCAATTGCCCCTCCAAAGAAAGCGGAAAATGAGTCATATAATCCCTTTTCAATCAAGGAAGATTGAAGACTCGGCTGTAAAATAATTTTGTTTGTAACTGAGATATTATTATTCACATCCCCTACAATCACACTATCATGTAATTCATTATTTACTGACAGGTTTCCAGACGTGGTTTGGACATTATTCCCTTCGAAGAAATTATCTGTGTTAGTGTTCGATAATGGTTCCTGCATGGTTTTGATAAATGTCCATGTGTCTTTAAAATTGCGGAAATATATCTCGTCATTTTGAACAGAGTGGGGGAGTAATCCAATTGGGATGTTCAAAATCGCTTATATCATGTCGGCTCGTAAATAAACACGGAAGGTATTCTTAATGGTTATTCAAATTGATTGCGGTTGCTGTGAGTGTGGAAATGGATGTTGCTGTGCTTGCGAGTGATTATTCAATCAATTCGTAATGGATAATTTGTCCTTCTTTGAACAGAATCGTTGGACAACCTAATTTCTATCTTTATAATGGGTTGATGTATCCATTTTCATGCCAACGTATCGACCCTGGACTGAAGAAGAAGAAAACGATTTAATGGAACAACTCGCCGATGGAACTCCATTACCCATGATTCAGATGACACTTCAACGTCCAATTGTGGCAAGGCCCCGTTCGATGCTAGCCATAAAGGCAAGAATTGGGCACTTGTACAGCGAAGGAATGATCAATATCAACATAGGCGGCGGAATGCCTCGCTATTGAGGAACAACTGCTTCACATGAGGAACAATTCCACGCATCCTTGAACAGAGTCTGGGATGTCTCATTGTATTAAAGTCCTGAAAAGATTTTTGTGAGTATCGTGATAATGTCATGGCGGCCCTTTAGTATCATATTTGCCATTTAACATTAGTATCAGGAAAAGAACGAATGTGATGGGAAAGAATATAATTTTAATCAATAAAATGATTATATCAAAAACATGGATAGATTCGTTTTTAGAGTCGGTGTCGGTTAATAGAAAGAACAGAATATAGGGTACCATGAAACAACATGCTAGAAAAATATCACTGAAACCATTTTCATAAAACCAATCAAAAAAGGTACCTATGTTTGATATAAGTTTGTAGGCGAAATAAGTGGCAAGAGCTGCACAAGAAAATAACAACAGCCTATTAATGGATAATCTTCTATGTGATATTTCTTCTTTCTTTTGCAACTTTGGATGATTTAACTCCTCCAAACGACGACACATCTTGCAAAGGGTTTTGTTTTTTTGAACCAAATTAGGACAGTTAACACATTTAATTCTAGATTCGGAATTGGATTTTCCTTGATTATTTGACTCAGGTCTTGTCGGTTTCCACTCGATCGTGTCGGGAATATCTTGATCCAAAATCTCCTCATTTTCTTTACAATCTTTGCAGTATTTCTCGCCATCTAATGCTACTTTTTCACAATTAAAGCAGCAAAGATCCGATTCATTCACGACAACCGCTCTAGGATATAGGATAAGTATTCTTCCAATGTGATTCATTGAGTTTAGATTAGTATGAACAGGGTCTGGGATTTTCCTTATTTTGAGATCCCATTCGATACACTGCGTTAATGTCTAAAGACCCGTTATAAGGTAAGCACTAAACCTTGCTGAATGGCTGAACAGAGCATAAGCACCAGGGTCTTCAAACAACAATGTATAATCACTGTTTTAGTATTATTAATTCTAGTAATGCTAATCAAACATTCCTATTTTAGAATATGCGATTTTCAGTTTCCGCAATGGGCGGCGGGCGTTTATAAATAAAAGGCCCATGTATGGATGTCTTAGACGGGATTGAGCGAGGGCCAACGACATAGATTCATTCTATTATTGCTCTCCCGCCTAAGACATAAGTCTGTATTTTTTTTTATACCATACTTACGTAGAATGTAGAGCAATACTATTTTCTCGATTTTTATTACAAATATTGAATATTGAATCTCTAATTTATTTTAATTGAGCATATGATATTCTTAGTATTCAGTTAACCAATAATAAGTTCCATTAGCATCAATTTTTGACTCATTCCATGCCTTGCGAATTATCTTGTTTCGGCGTTCTTCTGAAGAATTTTGATTAATTGTCCATATGAGATACAAATAATTTTCAAATTCCTCCAAAGTGCCTTTACATACCCTTTGCATAATGTACGTACTTCGGGCGACTGACCATAAAGAATTCTACCCACAATATAGAATAATCCATTTTTAGTAAATATTAAATTAGTAAATTCTCAAGTTTTAGAATTCCTGGTCTTTGAGAAATTTCCAACATTTCACATGAAATCGACGGTATTTCCAATCTTTTCCTTCTCCACCGTTAACCCGTTTATTTTTGATAGGCTGGAGTTTTTTGGCACAAAACCCGCAATAGCCATTGGAGGTGAAGGAAGCAACATCTTGAATTTCTATTGAATCATGCCAGATTAGTGTTCCTTTTTCCTGTGCATTATCTAACGAATTGTTTGAATCAGAAATTATATCTTGAAACAGTTGTCGAATGTATCCATTTCCTTGGATTAATCCGCAGTGTACGCAATGGTTTGCCCACACATCTTTACCTTGAGTTTGATTCATTCCAAGTTTCCAAAAAGAGAACCGTAGATTAAGGGCTTTTGAACTAGGCACACTCGGTTCCCTTACTTCACATTCTTGATAGGGATCTATTGTGAACACTACAGGAGTATTTTGACCGCATTGAAAGCATTTTCTAACCGCTTCTAATACATATTCGATTGATTGATTATCGAACATTTCAATCACTTTATTTGAACATCCGCTTGATCTTCCATGAAATCTTTCGCTTCCCAATCCATGGATAAGCATCACGAATCCATGGTTTGAATTTGTCAGGTCGTCGAACGAAGTATCGATTCCCTTGTTTGCGCCATTCGAATTCGTTTGGAATCCCGTCGACATATGGTTTGAGTTCCCAGTGTTGGAACTTCTCATCGAATTCAAGAATTATCTCATCTGCGTTTTTGGACACAGTACAACTTTTGTCAACGATTGCTTTTAACAAACGAACTGATGTTGGATTGTATTCTTCGTCAAGGGGCCGAGACAGAGGCATCCACTTCGGAACCTTGCGTCCAGCAATAGAGTACAATTGCCGGAATGCAGCACGAGCGATGTGTGCTTCATCGTCGTCATATTGCAATTCCTTCGATTGTTGGAAATATGCTTTGGAAAAGAACTCAAACAAACGGTTTTTCGATTTCAAATGCCTTGCTAACTCTACACGAGATTCCGAAGTTCGTGGATAGGTTGCAGAGAGGTGAATTTCTTTCACACGTGTCTGAAGCGGTCCACGAGGACACTGACGATTCGAGGTGAGAATGAGTTGTGGACAGTATTCGTCCTTCGTCCACCGCTTATCCCAGTGGGTTTTGATGACCTTTTCAGCTTGCGCACTCCATTTGTCATTTGTTAGATCATCCCACATCATCGGGAATACAGATTGCCAACTTCGAAGCCCAACAACCTTGGAATCTGAAAAGATATCACCATCAAGGGGATTGATGATTTCCTTTCCAGTCAACAAAAGAGAACAGTATGTTAGGAGTTTTGATTTGCCGTTGCTGGTACCTCCGTAGAGGTGAAGGATACGTGGACCTCGCTCTTCAGTAATGCCAAAGATCTCTCGTCGTGTTTTCATATATTCATGGTGAAATGGGCTACTCAAGATATAGAGTAGTGCTTCGGATACCGAGGTTTTCGCCAGTAGGGGGAATTCAGGTTCTGCGTAATCCACACTTTCGATGAATTGTTCAAATTTGTCCAGAGAATCATCGATTACCTGAGCATCATATTTTTCACAGGTTCTTGAGATGCTTTTTCCATTCCACCCCAGATACACCGCCTCTTTTTCCATGTTAACGGTCATCATCGGAAACTGGCGAGATTTGTGGTCAAGATATTTTGCAACGGGGACTGAAATATGACCTTCTGATTCAATGGTCACTCCAAAGGAGGCGTAGGCATTGGTGACTTGTTTCACAGCCTTGGATGAGGCATTTGGAAGAATGGAAACTACAGTCTGTTCTGCTTCCAGGTCGGGGGACATCACTTCGTCAACTATCAACCGAGTCACCTTTTGGATCTGAGCGTCTTCTGGGAGGCCGTAGACGTCACCCGAAGCAATCCAATTTTCGATAACCTCAATTTTTCGCTCAGGTTCTATTTGTTCGAAAGCATCACCAAATTCTCCGAAAAATTCAGTGGTTTTGCTTCGGTATGTCTCGTAGTGCTCCATTTCTGTTTGGTAATCTTCATCGTCTTCATAATCGCCTTTCAATTCAACAATCCAAATATGATTCCATTGTGTTCCCTTGACGCCCAAACCAGTTTTCGTTAGATTTGCAGAACCATTAATCATCTTCATGGACTTATCAAATTCACACAGATAAAGTTTGGAATGGAAATGTACTTTTGGAGAAACGAATAGTTTCAATCGACCGCTATTGCGATGCTGCACCAATCGTTCAACGACATCCGGAGTAAGCTCTCCTCGAAAGTCATGCACTCGTTGGTGCCCCATGACAAGCTCCATTTCTTGAACATCATGCTCATCTAGGAAATTCAGAATTTCAATCGGGTTTGAGACATATACCACTGCTCTGATTCGTTGTGCTCCGCTGATGTGCTTTGTCAACGTCTTACCAACTTTGACAATTTCACTTGAAAAAGTTCTCTTCGGTGGGACTTTTTGGTGTTCAATTTGAGGTGCTAAACTTCCCCACGACTGTTCTTTATTCATAATCGATTTCTTTTCTGTTAAATCCACTACAACACCACACTTTTCACATTCCACTTCAGTTGCATGGATCGAGATATGTTGGAAGTTCATACAAGTGGTATCCTGGTGCATCCAGGGGATAGTTTCAGTAGACTCTTCCTCGGTTTTCACGGCAGGTTTGGGATCTTTATCAACGGGGGTAATCACGGCTCTCACAACTACAACCCGAGTGATGTCAAACATATAATGCTATTCATTCGGGAAAAAACCCCGAACATATTTATGTGAGGCCATGCTACGATGCACATGGCCGAAGATGAATGGCGAGTATCGGACTTGCTCGATGACGATCAACCAATCGTTGAGGATGCTAAATTAGCAAGACAGATTGTTGATGTTCTAGAGGCTTTGAGAGATTCTGAATTGGATGTACGTGTTCCAAAGGCAGCCGTAGAATTTGCTGAGAACACCCTCAGCGAATGGTTTGAAATCATCGCTGAAATCGAAAAGAAAAGAGGTAATATCCCCTATCTAATCAATCGAGAATTGTATAACCCCAACATGGACGGGGCACCGGAGTGGGATCAAGGATTACAGCTCAAAGATTGGGAACACTGGCTAAGTGACCATGATTTCATGGAACGATTCAACCAGCATTTCAATTTGACTAAAATGCATCAGACTGTCAAGTCGGAAAATCCATTATCGGGGTATTACAATAGGATATTTCCGGTTAAGTTTGTGTTGAGGGTCCTTGCAGCCCTCTCTTTAATTGGTACACATGAAGTTTCCAAGGGTGAGGAAGATTGGGAAGAAGACTCGGAACAGGTATCCTTGAATGATTTAAGGAAAATCGGGCTTGAACACGCATTGTACGCAAGAGAATACCTAGCGTCTCTAGACCGGAGAATTGGAGCTATGAAAAACATCGGTTCTGAAATCGCAGTTGGATTCCCTGAGTCTTCGGACAAAGCAAAGGAACGTTTTGTGGCCCAATTCGTCGGTTCAAAAAGAAAGAAGCAACTTTCCGGGGCACTCATTGAGATGGGTTTTGTGAATTTGCCCAAATTTATGACTTTCACTTTAGATGAAATTCATTTCACCCCTGCGGGATGGAAATTTGTAATGATGTCAAACCCAATCCTCGATCAATCTGGGGCTGGTTGGGCTGAATATATCCAAACTGGAAGGAGGTTTTCTGATGAAGAAATAGAATTTTTATTGAAGCATTTTGAAACCAATATTCCAGCAGAGTGGCAACACCTGATGCATATCGCTAATTCGATTGCCAAGGGGGGGAATCGACCTAAGCTACTGGAGGCAAACCTGATCTCTATCTATGGATGGGAATCAACTAAAGTTTCTCAAATGAGAAATGGTGCAGTAAGTAGAATGGAAGAATTATCATTGCTCTCTCGAGAGAAAGAAGGTCGGGAAGTCACATACAAATTGACTAAACTTGGTAAAGAGAAATTATTGTGAGGTGATTTTTTGGGTACATTTGGGTTATCGTGTGATGAAGACACTCTCCGTCTGATCAAGAGTATACCCCCTGGGTATCGATCCGAAACCATACGGCGGTTAATCCTCAGCCATGCTCACGAGATTGAGGAAATGGCCGATGAGTATTGGGCGCTTCAACTTGAGAAGAAGGTCGAAGAGGAACGCTTGAAGAAAGAACGTGCGCTCCACGAAGAGAGAATGCGTATGGAGCATGAGGCTGCAATGGAACGTTCTCGTCAACGCCAGAGAAGGGAGATGGCTGCAATGGAAGAAGCTAACAAGCGTATCTTACAGAGAATACGAGAGAAGGCTGAATGGGAAGCCAACCGTTGGCAACTTACTCAAGAATCATCTATACCATTGATCGAAGTCAACTAGATGCCTCACTGCGGAAGTGTTGAAACCACACTCGGTGTTTTCCGCTGCAATCAAACCGCCACCACCTTATAGCCATATCAGGGGATCTAGACATAAATCAAAGAAGAAATAAAACAGATTTTCAATCCGAATAAAAAAATATCTAGAATTAACAGAATAAGAAATTAAAATAGAATCTTTATTTCTAAAAACTGGAAAAGGTGGGATGGGCTTTATAACAGGTACATCCCTTTATTTTGAACAACTCGAAATGAGGAGATTTAATCCAATTTCAAATCTCATATGGGGGTTGGCTCGCACCTTAAACTCCAGAGACATTGTCACTCAAGATCAGCGACCCCATCGCTGCTCACCTTCACCATCCACCCATGTGTGATGGTAATGGTTGGCGACATTGCCAGAAAGAATCGCCTTACGGAACAGTTGTTCATTCTTCGTCAACGTTGGATAGTTCCCACTCCGTTCAAGGTTCACTTCGACCCAGTGAAAGTGCAACACGTCATCTTTCCATTCATACGAGAGGTAATCGCAACCATACCGCATTTGTGTGACCGCATTCATCGGGAAAGGTGGGGGTTCGATCATTGGAAGGATTCCAGTCATCATCATCTCCATAACAATTCCAGAGGAGTTGTTGATTTGCCGTTTCAATCGTTCATTTTCTTTCTGAAGCTCTCGCATTTCTTTAGAGATTCTAGGACTGTTTCTACGGACACGAATTCCAGGCATGAATTGTTCTTGTTTTTTTGCTGCTTTCTTCCATCTGCTCATTTCCTTTGAATTGTTTACTAATTTCTCGTCTAAAGCGCGCTTTGCGGATTTTGACACGTGTCGTTCTACTAAAATGGCCGAATAATTTTCATCGAGGAAAACCTCGTTTTCAAGATGTTCACGATTTACACGAACATAAGCCATTGATGTTCCATCGATCGTTATTGATGTTAACTCAGGATTAATCGTTCCAATCACGTGGTGTTGAGCCGTTGCAAAGGGTGTAATGCGAATACGGTGACCCTTGTTGGACCCTTTGAGCAACCCTTTCACTTTCCTGGGTAGATTTGCAAAGGGTACCTTCATTGTGAACCCTCCGCGACAAAGGGTAACCCTTTGCCATGCCCTTCAAAGGGTTGTAACCCTCTGTCATTTTCAACAAATTTCTTTTCAAAAGTTGAAAACTTTTCACCAGACTCAATGAAAACCTGAAGCAATTCTTCAACGGCTCCTTTGTTGCCTCGCTTCATCTCAAGCTGAGCGTTCTTTGCAAGTTCGCAGAGGATGGAGCGCAGATCGTTGAGGCTCCCAGATTGCAGTTCAAGTCTGGGAGCGGGGACTCTAATTCTATCAGTTCGGATAGTCCACGCTCTATCGAGAGGTTGCTCGTTTTCAGTCTCATCCTCTCTCATGAGAGCGGGGACCACTTCCGTAGGCATTAGATCTCATCGTGTTCCACGCTTAATCGAGAGGTTGAGCCCTTTCTGACGTATCCTCTCTCACGAAGCGGCGGCTCAGATTTTCCCGTTAATGGAAGTTCTTTGAGTTCGAATTGATTAATCCGAGAGTTCTTTCTTTGCCTCAGTGAAATAACGCTCGAGAATATCGGTGATATTTTTGCAATTATCTTTCTGATGTCTCATCCATGTGGCAACGGCGAAGTATTTCGGCCGAAGCCCATTCCACAGATCTAATTTGGTGGGGAATTTACTTCTATCCAACGAATCGTTTTCAAAAGTTCGGAAAAAAGTTTTCTTCTCACCGTGGATTCTAAACAATCGAGTTAGTAGAACAACAATTAATTTTCTGTCCGCAACGCTTTCCAATTTTGCACGTGCGTGCTTGTACTTTCTCTCTTCCTGAATTTGGATAAATAATGTATCCAATAAGTCTGCATATGCTTTTGGATTTCGAGGAAGTGAGATTTGATCCGCGCCAATCTTCCAAATGAGTTTTGTTTCCTTCTCTTCAGATCCTTTTTCCCATTTATATCGCTGAATGTTTTCTTTTTCCGTCGATGTGAAAGAGTTGAATTTCACATAAACCTCATTTGCCCGATTCTCAAAGAATTGGATATGAACTTCATTTATATGTTCTTTGATCAGCGTTTGAAGCCCCTTCGCTTGATCCATTTCGCCTCCTTGGTTCAATGACGGTAAACATTTCCAATCGTTAAATCTCTTTGAGAAATCAGGCCACCTCTCACAAACATTCTTATTTTTTATTTTATATTTTAATAAATCTTCAACAATCTTGGCTTTCAACTGATTGATATCTTCTAATTTTTCTGGATCATCTGATACGTTCCCATTCAAATCTAGAAGAGGCTCTAAGTAAATGTTCGAGGCAGATGCATAAGCAATGGTGTAAGGATATGTTTTGTTCCTGAGTTTCTTGATCTCTCTATCTGTTAGATAGGATGCTGAGTTAATATCCCCTCGCCTAATTTCAATGTTCAATTTAGTTTTGTAATTTTTTCCGAGATTGTAATACACAAGTTTACCAACGAGTCCACCGTTGCGAATGTCCACATTATCGAGGTTGTCAATTTGCCAAACAACCCGTTTGAAGTTTGTTAGGACTCTGTTCTTTTTTCTTCTAATGAAATCACTGTTCATATGTTGAGATTCCTCAGCAGCATATGATTCATATTGGTGCAACTTTCTTACATATGATTCTATTTTTGTCTCATATATTGCGAAGTCATTCTCTAGCGTTGCGATGTATCTTAGAGCAATCCAGAAAAATTTGCCAAGCAAGGGCATCTGTTTACCTTGTAGTGAGGGAAGAACATCGATGAAATCCAACACAGTCTCAAAATGAATGTTAAAGTGGGAATTCGACGACAAATTGCTGTATATGTCTTCAGGAACTACTCCTAAGCGCTCCGTGTAATTGTGAATGACAGTGGTGACGATTGCACTGAATATTCCATCGTCATAATGTTTTTCTTGTTGGCGTATTGAGATGAATATTTCAACTGATTTTTTATAGAAGTCAAGCAATTGATCGAGTTCAATCAACTTATTTTCAAAGCACCTTTCGGCTTCTAAACACAAGATTTGTTGCAAGTTGAGTGTAATATTTTGATATTGAGCTGGACTCAACTGAGTTTCGATTTCCTTCCGAATTAGCTTGAAGTACCCCCACACATGGTGGAAGTTATCCTTTTTGAATTTGGTTTCGATCGTACTCTTCGGGGTATTCTTGCCAGCCTTGATTGATTTCCCTGCCAACACATCAACGGATTTCCTGAACTTGGCAAATACATTTTTATTCGGAGCTTTTGAGGTGAATAAACTTTGAATTAAATCGTCTGGTGCGCCTATGTAATCATTACCAATAAGCATGATCAGTGCTGAAGCAGCGTTGTACTCGGACAAGTTTGCTTCCTTTTTTAAATTCAATATGACTGTGTTGAAGGTCTTGCTTTTTTCTTTGAATATGGAGTTGGATAATTTGTCGTCTGACAGCCATATTTCTAAATCCCGGCGTACAGGATTAGAAATTTTTTCCTCTCGCACTTGCAAATTAGTTTCTTCGCCATCCAGTTCATCCGCATCATGTTCAACGATTTTGTCAGGATATTCTTTCTTGAAGTGTTTTTTAATTTCCTTGAAGTAAAATCTATTCCATTCATAAACTCCTCCTAGGTTGGTCTCGATAAAGAAATCTCTGTTATCGGCGAATTCTCTTATGAAATTATTTCTCTTTTCCCAATCCCAATTGTCATCATGTTTCCATTCCTCATCTTGAGTAAGTTCTTGAATGGTTCGGAGATCAAATGTCTTTTCAATCCCGCTGCTCATTAACGCTGCGAAAATATCAATTTCTTCTTTCGTTACATTTCCAAAAATTTTCGAGGTCACATATTCTCGGACTTGCTCAGCATCATCGCCGGCGGGATCCCATCTTTTAATCTGGCTTTCAACGCCGTATTCTCCATCGGACTCCCTAACGCTTCCACCGGCGCAAAGGGTATATGCCGGGTGAAATTGATAATTCTCGTAGTCCTTTTTCTTATTTTTGTTCACTGGTAATGTCCATTCATCAAACAACTGGTTGATTCTTGTTCTGTTCTCTTGAACCCATGTCAATGTGTTTGCATCCAGTAGTTTACTTCGGACTTTAGACCTCAATTTACTCACGAACAGACTGAAATTTTCTTCTTTTGAAAGGGAAGGCACGGGGTAGGGTACGACCTGAGTTTTCTCACCTTTCCCGCGGGTGGTGATGATGATTTTAGAAAACTTTTTTTGGTTTTCTGGGGTTGTTTTACTGGAGTAGATGTTTGCCCATTGCTTGAAGAAACTTTGGAAATTTTTGTTTTCTTGATTCACATGGGAAAGCAATGTTGGGCTCATTCCTTCCGCTGGACTTTCTATGTCCTCAAAATTATCAATACAAACCAATATCGAGTGCTTTTCCATAATTTCGAGTGCTTTTCTCATCAAAAGTTGAGTCTCAGCGTTTTTGTGTGTTATGCTGTCATATTGAGGGTCTATGGATTGAAGAATATCAAAACAGACGCGTCTCATGCCACCCGATATATTATTTGTATCTGGATCAAGCATCGATCTGTAGAGCGAATTATGCACTGTAGTTTCTGTGATGAGGGTACCGCCCGTACTATCAAAATCCAGTTCTCCTTGGTCGGAATTCACCTTCGTCGATTGCGTGATATAACGGTCATAGAGATCTTCATCCGCTGCAATGAGAAGTAATTTGTTAGCCAAAGCGGTCTTACCAACAGCACCCACGCCTTGTAGCGTTAGAATTCCGTGTCGAGTTAGCAGTGCTTGCGCTTCTTCAATTACCTTTGGGTCTCGCTGATATTCCTTAGGGCCCCATTTCATAGCGTCAATTCTCTCTTTGATTTGTTTTCTCCGAGTCAGGTTGGAAGTGTCGGAAAGGCCAACTTTGAATTTAGTTATTTCCGTTTCAATAAATGAGAGCAATGAAAAGCTGCTTTCAATTTCCTTTTTGTCTTTAATTATGTTCAGGATCACTTTCATTAATATTGTTAATTTAGTGATATTTTCTACCTTGGCCTCAAACTGTTCGTCATACACGAGTTCCCGGATTCCTTTTCTAAGTTTTTGTTGAGATTCTGAATGGAGAGAATCGGCATCAACCACATGAGTGATGTTCTTCAATCGAAATACAAATTTCCGCTCACTAGGCTCGATTACAAAATCGAGTAGACTATTCTTTTCTTGAACCATTTTTTGTAATTCTTCAAGAAAAAACATCCCACTGAAAGCCATACTGATAATCTTTGAGAGGCGCTTATATCGGTCTTCTTGGTTCACATTTATGTCATTAAATGGCTCCATCATAATTCTCGGGTGTTGATTATTTTCTTCGACCTCAATTTTGTCCTCGACCGCGTTCAACCAGTCAACTTTAAACCATGTCTTTCTGTTGTCTCCTGTCTTCGATTTAGAGTACATCTCATAGTAAAAATCGATCAAAGTTTGCCTCGTTAATGTTGCCCATACAAGTGCAGGAGCGAGTATTCGTTCGAATGAATCATGCTCGTTTTGGTCCTCTTTTTCAGCATTAACCCGATGCAAAAATTTGACTCCCGCCTCTCGTAAGTCCTTGTAATACTCATCAGCGCGCACGATTGACTCAATACGGATTGGCACTTAAATTATTTCAGCAATATGTTACTCTTCAGAAGATGAAAACTTTTCACCAGACTCAATGAAAACCTGAAGCAATTCTTCAACGGCTCCTTTGTTGCCTCGCTTCATCTCAAGCTTAGCGTTCTTTGCCAGTTCGCAGAGGATGGAGCGCAGATCGTTGAAACTCCCAGATTGCAGTTCAAGTCTGGGAGCGGGGACTCAATTTGCAGACCATCGGATTGTCCCCGCTAAATCGAGAGGTTGAGCGTTTCCTGTTGTGTCCTCTCTCATGGGAGCGGGGACTCTAATCGTAGCCATTCGGTTCGTCCACGCTCTATCGAGAAGTTGAGCGTTTCATTCGCTTGATGCAGTTGGTCGGACCAACAGCATGTGCATCGCAATTCCGACCGGCATCAG
>Ga0209603_1003186_pt1 | contig 14381 bp, 18 predicted proteins | sample COGITO_mtgs_1206_FD_184812 | JGI IMG/M metagenome (GOLD analysis project Ga0209603, IMG submission 184812) | Pelagic marine microbial communities from North Sea - COGITO_mtgs_120607 (SPAdes) (version 2) | ecosystem: Environmental > Aquatic > Marine > Epipelagic ... | reverse complement strand
ACATGAGGCGTTTGATAGACATAGTAAAAAAAATGAGCTTTGAAGCGCCGCTTGAGCAAACACTGGATGATCTAAAAACTCTATCCAACGCAACGCATGAGCTAACTGATCGGATAGAAATGCGTGTCAGAAAAAGCCTGCAGCCAGCAGATAAACCCAAGTCCAAGAAACCTAAAAAAGCAAAACAGCCAAAGGTAAGGCCATTCCCTTCTGTTACACCGCCACCTTCACCGCCACAAAAGGCACTACCTACAGCTAATCCTGTTACGACGTCAGCTATCAGTGCTGGCGACTATGAGCGCATCAGGCAGGATTTCACTTCCAAGCAGAACGCTCTTGCGCCTATTAAGCCATCGCCGCCGTTAGGCAGCTAACGCTATATGAAGTGAGGTGTATGGAAATATATAGAATCCATACACCTCTATGAGGTTTGGCCATTTGGTTGAGCAATAGAAAGACAGGCTATGTGAGGCTTGGTGTAAATAATCCTCAGCTTCCTATTAGGCCTTAGAGTAGACAAAGTCATCTAACGCTCGTGCCACATCTCTCCAACTGCCACTTGTTGTTGAAAGCAGTCGAAGTAAAAAACTCTGCTCAACAACGATGCCTTGTGCTTTGAGAATGTTGTTCGCCCTCTCAAAGACAGCATTGGGAGTAAGGCTCTTTATTTCAACTTCATCCGATCGGTCTCTGATGCCTTTGTCTAGGGCATGGATGTGATTTGTCGTCAAAATCACACAGCCAATTGCGTTGTCCATGAATGCACGTAGATGATGTTGATTGATTTCGGAAAGCTGGTCCGCTTCATCTATCACGGCATATGGCGTGTTAATGCCCATCATCTGCTGGATGTTAAATCCATTTGAAATCCGAAGCAGAGAGCGCTCCATCTCTATGCTGGCGTCACGGGCATGGATAACATCAACAAAGCCAGCAGTTTCATCATCACATCTAGTCTCTGCGATGATCTTAGCAGCAGTTGATTTGCCAGTGCCATAGTCTCCATAAAGAATGATGTGTCCATCACGCTTGCCGCTGGCGTAGGCGCAAAGGCGCTGCTTGACGCATACGTCCTCAAACACAAGGTCTGAGAACTGCTTTGGCTGAAAGTTTTGGTTAAGCATAATGTGCTCCTCTGAGTTTGGTGAAGTAGGTGACTGAGGCGCAAAAGCCCCAGTCACACTAGTTTCAGTTAGGCTGCTTCTTTTTCAGCAATCACTGTTTTGCGCTCTTCCAGCATTTGCTTTCGGCCAGATGCTTGTTTGGCTTCCTCAACAATCTTACTCAAAGATTTTCCTGCTTGGGCAAGTGCAGCTTTCAGAATTGTTTGGTTGTTGGTGCCAAACACAATGCTGCCTTTTCCATTGCGCTCCTTGCGCACAATCGCGACTGAGAGCTCATAGGCGCTTTCATTGTGAGGCGCTAATTCCTCACTGATTTTGAATGTTTCAATCAGCCCTAGACGCGTTTCCAGCACCTCAACAGCAAAGGCGATTTGCTCGTTTCTCTTTTGAGTTGGTGTTTGACCATTTTGTGACTTGCGGATTTCTTCAATTCCGCCAACTTCTGCAACAAAGCTTTTCATGCTTTGCAGCTCACCTTTTTGCTCTGCTGCTACAGTAAGCACACGGGCATATGTGTATGCGCGTTTACCGCAATCTCCAAAAATCAGTCGCACAATCTTGGTGGCGAGACTGGTATTGCTCCGCATCATAATATCGCGTTCTTCGAGAATGAGATTTAGCTTTTTGACAAGCGAACGATGTGCGCGAACTTCTTTGAATAGATCCACACATTCATCAAGCAGCACATATAGCTCTTCATTTGATGCTTTGTAGGTTCCATTTTCCCAATTTTCACGCTTGCTTGTCAGCGTATCAATCCAATTGCTGATGTTGGCGTTGTTTGAAGCAGTCTTAGTTGTTTGTGTCTTAGTCATGATATTCACCTTTCGGGTTTTGTTGTGATGCGTGATTGCATCGATGTAGTGAATATCGCACAAAAAATGACGCCAAATTGTTGTTCATATAATTTAATAAATATGGCATCATGTTTTTATGAAAAAGTCTCGTGCCAACCGTCCATTGTTCTTTGTCTATGCACCGCCCTTGAAGGGAAAGCGGCCAAGCAATCGTCGTGCTGTAGAGCCCCCATATCAGGGTGCGCCTGCTTGGAAATGCTCAGTCTACTATTACTGGTGGGAGTATCTGCGTCGCCATGAAGGATTCAGACAGACATGTGAGAACGTGGGTAGGGGCAAATATGCAGACCTCTACGCTGACTTTGGTAATGTCCATAAAGGTGAATTTTGGAGTTGGTGGACTGAACATGCAGAATTATTTGCAGAGCCACCAATTAGACATGTGTCTGTTGAACACAGTGTTTCGACAGATCAAAACACGCTCACCATGTTTATTCCATTGGAGAACAAACTATCTGTCTCAATGAAGCAGATAAGGCGTTTGTTAGAGCCTCAGGTTCAAAAAGCCGCTCGCAAAAAAACACAGAGCCAAGCTAAGTATCCCTTAGCTACAAAGCCTGTGCTGAGAACGCTTCACGAGCATTTGTTGGTTTGGGATGCAAAACAGCAGAACCCAACTGCGCATGACAGTGAGCTTGCTGATATTGCAGGCATATCAGTGAATGCACTTGTGAATGGAGAGACTGTCGCTGAGCTCAGAGCAGAAGATCTGCCAACCAGAGATCTAGAGCGAGTGATCAAACGCCGAAAACAGTTGGCAGTTCAAAGGCACATTCGGATTGCTGAGCAATATATAGAGAATGTTGCCTTGGGAGAGTTTCCGAAGAGACAGGGGCGATGATTATAGGGTGATGTTTATTAACACTGTTATGATCTTGAAACAATTTCCATTAGCTTGCCGTAATCAGTCACGACATCATATTTCACATTATCTTGGTTTATTTGAAGACCAAGTTCATAGAAGAATTTTCGAGCACAATCCAATTTTTGACTTTTCAATTTGCCTCAAATCCATTGACGACATGTTGCCCTTTGTCTCAGCAACAAAGTAGATGTGCCTTACGCTACCTTCTTTGAAAGAACCTGAAGGTCGTAGGTTCAAATCCTGCCCCGCAACCAAATTTCTCTTTGTCTTACAAAGGGTTATAAAATCAGAAAACCGTCCCTCTGGGGCGGTTTTTTGCTATGTGTACTAAAAATGCACTAAAGGGGGGCGAACCCTCTATAATTAAAGAGAAAACCATCGTTGACGATTTTCCTAGTCTGACTCGGCATCATTCTCCTGGTTGGGAAATTTGAAATCCTGGAGCAATGCGAATTGTACTAACGCAGGATTGATCCCGAGGGCTGCGAAACGTTGGCGTGTTTGGGAGAGATCGCCATAGTAGCTGACCATCCACCTTACTTGACCAAAATCCACGCACCGAATTATCTCTCGGAAATAGATGAGGTCCACGTCCGATAGAGAATGGCCCATGACAAATATTTTTCGAACATTATTCAGATTTTCAAAAAATGCTTGGTGTTCGTCAATGATCTGTTGAGAAGGCTTGAATGTGCTTTTGAAATACTCGTCGATGAGTTGGACGCCTTCGACAACACGCATATCGGCGTCCTCCGGATCAGTCTCAAACCTATATGGGTCGAGATTTTCTTGTTCCCATCCGTGCCCGAGAACAAGTGCTGCGTTTGGATCGGTAGCTGGTCCGTGGATGTGGAGAATTTGCACGTCTTCCACAGCATAAAGTTGTTGTAGGGAGGAGGTGTAATTAAAGTTCAAGAACTTGGCCTGGAGATCGATGGGTAATCTGGAAGCTCCAAGGAATGCAGGGTCTGGAATAGGGAGCTGCCGTATCCACTCAGCAAAGTATGATTGCATCGTACTCGACAGGGATTTAACTACGCGATTGATCTCAAACTGATAATCGTGATGGGAAGAGTCGCTCCAATTATCAGCACTATAGGAAACGAGGAACTGTGCTGCATCCTCAATCAAGGTGTCACTGTCGAAACTCGCCAAGCGTTGCTCAAACTCGGACCAAAAATCATTATCCACATAGAAATATCGTTCTACGATATCAGAGGTTTCATGGTCCCGCTCGGAGAGGTAGCGGCCGAAGGCACTATAGGCAGAAGGGATGCCGTGATGCCGAGTTTTTCTGAAAAATCCCTGGCCCGACTTGCCACCTGCGATGGCCGCTTGCAGCGGGTATTCCAGCAGGTCGTTGGTGAATTTGACTGCACCATCATCGAAGGGCACCGGAATGAGGAACGCCAGAACCGGATGGTCGATGAAGGCAAGAGCCAGGTTCGCTGGCCGGATGGGAAACATAACACGGTGCCGTCATTGGCGGTGGATGTCTGCCCTTATCCCGTTGTCTGGGATGACCGGGAGCGCCAGACGCTATTCGCCGGATACGTTCTTGCGGCTGCCAAGGCCATGGGCATTGATCTGCGCTGGGGCGGTGATTGGGACCGTGACACAGAGGTCCGGGACAATTCGTTCGACGATTTGGTTCATTTTGAGATTGTGGGGGAATAGCCATGTTTGGGAAAATATTTGGATCGATTGTCGGGGGCGGCGTGGTCTCTGCTGCTGAGGGTGTTGCGAATATCATCGATCAGTTTGTTGAAACCGATGATGAAAAGCAGGCCGCCGAAATCATCAAGGCCAAGATGATGATGAAGCCGAGCCTGGCTCAGATTGAGCTCAACAAGATTGAGGCCGGGCACCGGTCAATTTTTGTTGCTGGTTGGCGACCCTTTATCGGCTGGGTCTGCGGTTTTGCGCTTCTCTGGCACTTCATTTTGTTTGATCTGCTGACTTGGGTCACGGTCAACTTCTTTCCCCATGTCACAGCGCTTCCCGAGCTTACCGGCACCGAGACCCTGGTTACCGTACTGTTGTCGTTACTGGGGCTTGGAGCTATGCGAACGGCGGAGAAGATTGGGGGAAGGGCGCGGTAGATAATTCAGTTCTCTCATTTCCATGCGTTAGCTGGTTACCAACCATTGTAGTACCTTCTATCGCTTTGCTGGGTTCTCTTCGGCAGCACATTGTAAATTTTCCCTACTGAAACAAAAGGATTGGAAAATGAGAAGTCCGGCTCCGACAAAAATGCTGGTATCAGCCAAATTGAATGCTGGCCAATGATATGCGCCTACATAGAAGTCTAGAAAATCAGTCACAGCACCGACGCGAATTCTGTCCATAAGGTTTCCGAGGGCGCCGCCAATGACCAGAGAAATAGCCATTCGATCAATGGTGCGCTCGGATTTCCAAAGCCAGACAAGAAGAAAGCCGACAATTACCACTGCTAGCGAAGACAATACAATTGGTCCCCAAGAACCGAGGTCGTTCAAGAGGCCGAAACTGACCCCACGGTTGAACCCCAACGTAAGATTGAAGAATGGTGTAACTGGAATAATGCTCGGCGGACTCGCGAGTAGTGCGATCATGAATAACTTCGAGGCTTGATCGAGCACCAGAATGATGGAACTCCAGAGAAGATAAATTCCGAAGCGCCGAAGTTTTAACGAATAAACATGACTGTCGGTCATGCTTCTTTCTGTTCGTTCGATTTCGGAGCCACCCGTTTCCGGACCTCTGGTCCGGCCAAAGTGGCCTCACGCGATCGCACGCCCTTAGGTTGGAACGCCAGAAGGGAGTGGATTTTCTCTTTCTCACGTTCAAATCGCGCCATTTCCACCTTCCCCAACAAACGTCGAGGCGGAAGTTTCACTTTCATCGGATCTACTTGGCGGCGTCCTCGAAGGACCTCATAGTGCAGGTTCGGGCCTGTCGCAAGCCCGGTGGCTCCAACGTAACCAATAACCTCACCTTGTCGTATCCGCTTGCCGGATTTGAGCTTGTCGGCATAGCGGCTGAGGTGGGCGTAAGCGGTGGAATACGTCGCGTCATGCTTGATGCGAATGTATTTGCCGAAATCACCGTTGCGGCCCCTTTGGACAACAATACCGTCGCCGGCAGCTAGAACGGGAGTACCATGAGAGGCCCCGAAATCGAGTCCTCGATGCATCCGTTTGTAACCCAAGATGGGATGTTTCCGCTTGCCGAAAAGCGATGAGAGGCGCGCGCCATCAATCGGTGTTTTCAATAGGTTGGTGCTCAGGCTCGCTCCCGATTCATCGAAAAGACCCGTGTATCCGTCGGACGTTGTGTAGCGGTAGGCTCGAATGCTCTGTCCCCGCAGGTCTATTGATACATAAACCAATTCTCCCGGATGCTGACCACGTTCCGGGCCATCGTTATAGACGCTGAACCCGATTTCGAAAGTATCTCCGACTTGAAAGTCACGTTGAAAGTCGAGCGCGTAGCTAAGCGTTCCGTAGGAAGCGAGCAGAACCGAGGTCGGGACCTCCGACACCCGTGCTGCCTCGAAGAAGCTCGATTTGATTACCCCGGATTTCGCAACAAGGGTCGAAACATGAGGAACCGTGTCGATCCGTGCAGAAAAAGAGTCGTGCGTTTCGTGCTCGACGGAAATCAGACGGTCCGTTTCCGGGACGAACTCTAGCCTCTCGAAGCACCGTTTCTCTTCGAGGTCGTCTACATCTCGTATGAAGAGCTTGATTTCTTGTCCGGCCCTGAGGTCGCGCGGATCGTAGACCTCTTCCATAGTCACGCTGGCGGCATAAGCTTCTCGTCGCGGAACACCGTTCGCCAGCAACACTTCCATAAGGGTATCCCCGGTGTTCAGCGTTACAACCCGCTCTTGGAGGGCATTGTTCTCAACTTGGTCGGTGGCAATGTCAAAGCTTCGCGAAGAATGCTCAGGTACGAGGGCCGCTACGGCAGGGCGAGCAGAATCGAGAACCTTCATGATCGGAACAATCTGTTTTTCTCGGTTCCCAAAGCCCGTGGCCACAATTACTATTGCCGCGATGATTGCGGTTGCCCCACCTCCGAGCATTAACTTCGCACTCCTCATTTGTTTTCGTTTCCATTTTTTCTGCTGAGGCAAAGAAGTGCTTGCCCCCAGTAAAGAACGATTCTCGTCAATGAATATCTGTTCATAGTTCAGGTTGCCAGCATATGTTTAGACTTGTGAGTAATTGCTCATTCGGAGCCCGGATAAGAGGCGAACGTTTCTGTCGATCCATCTTGACGGATAAGAAGAACATCAAAGGCTTCGCGGTCATCGCTGAAATCCATGCCGGGTGACCCAATCGGCATTCCCGGCACCGATAGCCCAATGGCGTCCGGGCGCTCGATCAAAAGACGACGGATCTCTCGTGCGGGAACGTGGCCTTCAATTGTATAACCCTCGATTTTGGCGGTATGACACGACGCTGTTTTCGGACTTATTCCATTTTCGAGTTTGAACCTCGTCAGGCTTCCCATTGCCATGTTCTTGCTCGTCACGGAGAAGCTGTTTTCCTTCAAGTGGTCGATCCATGCGAGGCAACAGCCGCAACTGCTCGTTTTGGCGACATCAATGGCAACAACTGGTTCGTCTGAGTTTGCATCGGTCATCAACATAGTGACAAACAAGGCGACTAGGAAAAATCGGCAAAGGTGATTGCCTATCAAATTTTGACGTTGCGGTTTAGCGATCACGAAGCACTCTCCTGATCTTCGGTACGGCGATTTCACGATTTTCATGAAAATCAATTGTGTTCCGGAATTGCCCCGTTGCGTCAAACAGGATTACTGATGCCGTGTGATCCATCGCGTAGTTCCCATCATTGAGCGGCCCCTTCTTGTAAGTCACGCGGAAGGCGGATGCTGCCTGGAACAAGCCTTGCGACGAACCGGTCCAACCCCGGATTTGTGGATGAAATGCCGCGACGTAGTCGGCCAACGCAGCCGGCGTGTCTCGTTCAGGGTCGACAGAAACGAAGACGACATTCAGACGCGTTGCATCCGGCCCGAGTGCCTCCAACCAGCTAGCAATATCACTCATTGTAGTCGGACAGACATCTGGGCAAAATGTATACCCGAAGAACACCATGCTGGGGCGGCCGAGTAGTGTTTTCGGCCCTACGGAGGTGCCTTCGTGATCAGTCAAACTGAACGACATACTTGTGATTGAAGGTATGACCGTCTTGATTTTACTCAATGGGCGAACCGCGCCTGGCCCGTCAACCTGCCACCAACCAACGCCGATGGCAGCCGACAGGCCGACAATAATGGTTATCGTGGACAGCACGATTTTCCGACCATATGTGGCGTGAAGAATCATTCGGGCCGAGTCGCGCCAGGCCCGTAAATGGGCGCTGTTACCGTGATCTTGCCACTACGTTCGAACGAAAGCGTAATTTCGACGGTTTTGCCTTTGATAAGAGCCTTTTTGAGCTTCATCATCATGATGTGCAACCCGCCAGGAGCCAGCACCACCTTGCCACCGGCGGGTATTTCAACCGAGCCGGCAGGGCCCATTTTCATAACGCCATTTTTCATTTTCATGGTGTGAACCTCGGCCATTCCCGACAATGGGGTGCTCACTTCAAGCAGGGTGTCATTCTCTGTTCCCTTGTTGCGGATTGAAAGATAGGCGGCTGCAGGGCGTCTTGTCCCGATCGATGCCCGCGCCCACTGGCGCTCGATCACCAGATCATCAAGTCGCGATATTTCCTGAGCAAAACTCGCACCTGATCCGGCAATAGTCGCTATCACCAAGGTGAAAATGGCAAAATACTTCACGATTGTTTTGTCCTCATAATCTGGCCTGTAAATCATCTGCATTCTCGTTGACTGTCGCGTTATAAGAGTAGGGCCTTACGAAGCGGCCTTTCGGATCAATGAGATAGAGGGAAGTCGTGTGTTCCATCGTGTAACCATCTGGGGCTTCCTTCTGAACAGCTTTCGCGTAATACACTTTGAACGACTTCGTTGACGCCTTGATCTGGTCAAGCGTGCCCGTCAAACCGGTAATTCGGGGATCGAAGGCACCCACGAATTCAGCCATTCGCTCTGGCGTGTCCCGTTCGGGGTCGACGGTGATGAAAAGTGGCTGCACCTTCGCGGCTTTTGCGCCGAGCTTCTCCATTACCTCGGCGATCTCGTTCAGTGCTGTCGGGCAGACATCAGGACAGGTTGTGAAACCAAAAAACACCAGCAGCCATTTCCCTCGGTAGTCTGCTGCCGAGACTTGGTCCCCACGGTGGTCAACCAGATCGAACTCACTTTTGATCAATGATTGTCCGACTTGATTAATTGTTGGCGGCTCTGGTTGGGGGCCCAATGTGCGCCAACCCGCGTACCCAGCGAACGCGAGCGTCATAACGAGTACGACCGCCCAACTGGCGTAACGGATCGCTCGTAATCTTTGCACAACGACCCCTTCGGTCGCTGCCACAGGCGCTTTTGCACTCTCATCTGTGCCGGTATTTTTATTTAAATCTTCCAAAAGCGGGCCATTTTTCTCAAGTTGCGCACAATTAGAGTGCTGTTAGAGTGCTGCACAATTTTTGCTTTAATTCTCAGGTCAGGATTTTTCTTCTGATGAACGTTCTGACAACTCAACCTCGCTTTTGACAAGATCATGCAGTTGTTGGGCTCCGAATTCTGGTAGCGGCTTACCGTTCACGAAAAACGTGGGTGTCCCTCGTATTCCGACGGTTTTAACATCGGCGGCGTCCTGGTTCAGAACGGCAACGATACCTGGTAGTTTAGCGTCTCGGCGGGCTCGTTCGACATCAATTCCTGTTTCCTTTATGAGTTCCCATATGCTTACAGGCTCTCGGCCATGCGGTGCCCACTTTGGCTGTGTTTCGAGCAGCCGCTCCAGAACCGCTTCAAATTTTCCTTGGATGCGGGCGGTTTCCAATACCCGAATTGCCTCTTCAGATGGCGGATGAAAGGCTGCGTAACGGAGTACAACACGGACCTTCCCCTGAAACTTGGACAATATCTCTTTAACGATAGGATGGAAGGCCCGGCAAGATTCGCAGGCAGGATCGAAAAATTCTACAATAGTCACTGGCGCATCACTTGAGCCAATCACCGGCGAGTGAGGTCGTATTAACGGTACCTCATTTGAGGCAGGCATCGCCGTTGCCGTTGCCGTTTTTTCAGGTGTGGGAGAATAAAGAAATGCTCCGACTGCAAACATGCCAAGCGCGGCAATAATGGTCGTGATAATAACAGATTTACGGTTCATTAGATTTTCTTTCTGTATGGAATGGTCAGCAACAATATGATGGCGGCGAAGGCAGCGAGTGATAGGTATGGCAACGGCAGGACGCCAAATAACACCTGATCCGCACCCGAGCATGATGGCCCGCCGCGCTCACACGGTTGAAGCGGCGTAGGAATAACACCAGCGAAGAGCAGACTATGCCAGACAGCGATCAGCCCGCCGATGGATGCTAGGGGCAGAACGTAAAGACGTACAGATATATCGGTTCGGAGACAGGCGATTCCCAGAATCAACGCCAAGGGAAACATTGCGATTCGTTGATACCAGCACAATACGCAAGGAACCCGTCCCATAATTTCCCCAATAAATAATGCACCGAGGGTCGACACTAACGCGACCAGCCAAGCCATATAGAGGGTATTTGTTTGAATTTTTGCCGTCTCCATAAATTCCTAATTCCTCACTTCCCCGGAGCATGTACAAGATCGTGCTGCCTTTCCCTCATGGCCTGAGTGATGATTTGAGCCGACGACCAAAAGAACAATCCCGCCATCAATCCAGCGACGATAAGGTCGGGCCATGCGGTTCCCGTGAAGTACACTCCTGCCGCTGCCCCCATGACGGCAACATTGCCGATGGCGTCGTTTCGGCTGCAGAGCCACACGGACCGGACGTTCGCATCACCATCCTTAAATCGCATCAACAAGAAGACACTAATCAAGTTGGCCGTGAGCGCCAGGACGCCAACGGCTCCCATGACCGTCGCGGATGGAATGCCGAGGATGAGAACTTGATAGACGGTTGATCCGAGTACCCAGAGTCCCATAGCCGCAAGACTGAAACCCTTCAAAAGTGCCGCCGTTGCGCGAACCCTCATGGACATACCGATGACGTAAAGACTAAGCGCGTACGTCGTTGTGTCTCCCAGAAAATCGAGAGCATCCGCTTGTAACGCCTTGGAACCGGCAAACGCCCCTGCTGTCATTTCAATAATGAACATCGCCCCGTTTATGGCGATGACAATCCACAACGCACGTTTGAATGCATCTGAAACGCCGTCGAATTGGGCGTCGTGTCCACAGCAACCAGAGCTCATAGTGTGTTCCTTAAATTGGTCGATAACGACCCTTGCCAATCTAAATAACGATTTGCAAACGCCAGCTTTTATATGCTACCACCTACAATCGTTGTAGGTGCAAGAGGAAAAGTTTGATGGCCGCAAAAGACATCTCTATAGGTGAATTAGCTGAGCGGGCTGGGTGCACGGTTCAAATCATTCGGCATTACGAGAAAATCGGTCTTCTACCTGAAACCAGACGCACCAGCGGCAATCGCCGCATCTACTCCGAAGGTCAGGCCTCGCGCCTGATTTTCATCCGACACAGCCGCGAATTGGGGTTCAGCCTGGGCGATATCCGCCAGTTGCTGTCATTTTCCGACAAACCCAACCAGTCGTGTGAACAGGTGGACGCCATTGCACAGGCGCACCTCAAAGGTGTTCAGGAAAGATTGGGCCGCCTGCGCTCTATGGAGCGGGAGTTGAAGAGAATGGTCCATGAATGCTGCGGCGGTAAGGTCGCCGAGTGCCGTATTATTGATGTATTGACGGACCACTCGAAATGCCTGACCGAGAGCCACCCAAAGGCCAAAACGTCTAGGTCGAAATGATATTGTGATATGATACGATTGGCCTAGAGTTCACACCGAATGCACCGCGACTTTTGGCAGGCAATCGCTTCGTCCAGTTGGCCGGCTTCAACAGCGGTTACATTTTTTGATGTCCGCAGGAAACTGGCGACCATCAGCATGGCGCGCTTGATGAGATGAAGGACTTCAAATCAACCATGTCATAACGTACCCGGTTACCGACCTTGACGAATTTGGGCCCGACTTTGCGCCAGCGCCAGTTTTCCATCAGGCGAGGAGCCACATTCAGATACTTTGCTGCCTGATTAGAGGTTAGGTATGTCGGAGCCGTCACCTTGGTGCCAGGGATGGTATTGCCTGCTTGGCGTTCTGGCTTTTGTGACGACATTGGCTTGGTGTTTATATTCATGAGGTCACCAAGCACGTCAGTGACGGAGCTTGCTGCTTCCGTCATAGGGGCTGCCATCAAGTGAGCGTAGCGTGCGGTGGTTTGAACCTGAGTATGGCCTAGAAGCCGACCGATCACTGCGAGGCTCATCCCCTTACTGACGGCGAAGGAGGCAAAGCTGTGCCGCAGGTCATGGATGCGGACATCTTCAATTCCGGCCATCTTTCTGAACCGCCGCCACGGCTTTTGGACATTGTCCAGGTGGCTACCTTCTATTAGCCCCCAAATTACATAAGGGTTGTCTACTGGTCGTGCTGGGTGCGCATGGACTTCATCGAGTAGGTTCATAACGGTGTTGCCCACATAGACGTATTTTGCTCCTGTCTTTGAATCCGGCAATTTCAGCACCTGCATTTTGCGGTCGACATAATCCCACTTGAGGGAGCGGATTTCACCAAGGCGGCAGCCGGTGAGCAGAAGCAACTGAATGCAATAGACGGCAGCAAGGTTTTCGTCTGGGTACTGTTTGATTTCATCCAGGACGGCGCTGAGGCGTTTTACCTCTTCCTCACTCAGATAGCGCTCTCTGGCCTTTGATGGATATTTTTTGATATGACGCCGTGGATTGGTGTGGTCGTCACGCAAGCCCCACATTTCAGCGAGATTGAACATCTTGGATATAATCTCAAGGCCATGGTTTGCTTCATACGGCGTTCGCCGTAATGAATGGTGAAACTCGGCCACGTCGGATCGTTGCACGTCTTTGATTTTCATATCTCCGAAAAACGGAATCAGGTGTTTATCTAGGTAACGCCTGTAGCCCTTAGCAGTGGAAGGCTTGCAATGAGGGATGACGTGTTCTTCCATGTAGCGCTCTGCCAAGTCCCTGACGAAGAGCTCTTTGCGTTTGGTTGATTTCTCTTTTTGGGGATCTGCGCCAGCCTTGATTTCACCAAGCATGATGGTCGCTTGATTACGAGCCCGCTCAGTTGTGAAAATGCCATGCGCGCCGATGGCAACGCGTTTAATCTTTTTGTAGACCATGTATTGGACGTAATAGGTCTTTTTGCCACCGGGTGTGATACGAGCGCAAAATCCCGCCAGTTGGTCATCGAAAAGAAAATAAGGCTTATCTTTTGCGGTGGCTTTTTCGATGACGGTTTTTGTTAATTTGGGCATGGGCGACCTACACGGGCTAGAATTGCAGTGCGCGTAGGGTTGCGTGGAATCCGTATATTATCAAGTAATATCAATGCGTTGGTGTAGTGGTGCGCAAACAAAATGGCTAATGAGAACTGCTGCGTATGGCGATAAATACCGTGCACTAAAAATGCACTAAATGAAGCGAATGTTCCTGCGAAAGCTGGCGAAACCAAGAGTGACAGGATTTGCTTTCTGGATTCGGATTGCGGCCAGATATCAAAAGGTTAGCGAAAAGGTGAGGGGGTTTTAGTGTTTGGAAGTACCACAAAAACAATGGGTCGGGTTCAACTCATAGCCTGAAGGTCGCAGGTTCAAATCCTGCCCCCGCGACCATTTTCCATTACACACTTTTTAACACACCTAATTTATGTGCTTGTAAACAACTCAAATAAAATATGAAAAGTTGAAGTAGTTTTATCATAATCCGCGTGTCGGGGGTTCGAGTCCCTCCTCCGCTACCATTTCTCTCAAGTCAAACTGCCAGTTTTTAGCCATCACACCATGTTTCAACATGTGTGTAGATTCCCATGAAAATGCGCGTTTCGTCAATCTCTGTGTGACAGGTGTGTGACAGCGGTAATGCGAGGTGATAAGCTAATACAACTTAAATGAAACTCACGCTTGCACTTCTTCGGTAGTGATTTGACCTTTCTGCAAAGTGTTTACAGGGTCAAAAATGCGATTTGCGCAGCCAGTGGTGTTGGTAACCTATCTATTTGGAAAAGCTAGACGGCTACCCGTCCAAGAGCCTTGATCATGAATGTAGTTCAGTCATTGCCTGATCGAAGACCAAGTCCGATATAGATTTGTGCGCGCTGGCTGTGGTAAATATTACGGTATAACCCAGACGCGGCGAGTAATGGCTATTTCAAACAATGATTTCCAAAAGGCTGTAAAGCTCCGCCATTTGCGGGTAATTGCCGCATTGTCTGACCTAAAGCTGTTGGCAATCGCGGTTTCTCCAGGAGTGCCATTACCCCAATTTCTTGACATTTTGGGTTTATAGCCACCACTTTAAAAAAGTTGGCATCACTCAACTCACTTTACTACAAAACGT
>Ga0209603_1003181_pt1 | contig 14386 bp, 10 predicted proteins | sample COGITO_mtgs_1206_FD_184812 | JGI IMG/M metagenome (GOLD analysis project Ga0209603, IMG submission 184812) | Pelagic marine microbial communities from North Sea - COGITO_mtgs_120607 (SPAdes) (version 2) | ecosystem: Environmental > Aquatic > Marine > Epipelagic ... | reverse complement strand
ACTACAAAGAACGTGAAAAGCCAGGCGATCATGAGGCAGAAAAAATGATGTTGTGGCAGGAAGAAATGGAAGCTTTACATGGTAAAGCTGAAATAATTATAGGCAAGCAACGTCATGGACCAATTGGAACTGTTGATCTCTCTTTTGAGGGCCAATTCACACGTTTTGGAAATCTAGTAAAGCCTTGGCAATCTAACAATCAAGATCAAGATTTCTAGGTAAAAAGTTATTTATAAAATCTAAAGAAAAGCAAAGTTATCTACTTTTTCTTGCCCCTCTACCGAGAGCCTTAACATAACGACCTTCTTGGTGTTTGTTTAATTTTGTTACTTTCTTTTCTTTTTTATCAGCATAAGGATTTTTATCCGATTGAGAGCGCATAAATATCCTTATTGGCGTTCCAGGCATACTAAAGTCTTCCCTTAAACCATTTACAAGATATCTATTATAACTGGTTGGCAATAGCTCAGGGTGACTACACATAACTACAAAGCTTGGTGGCCGGGCTTTAACTTGCGTCATATAGCGTAATCTAATGCGGCGCCCACCAGGCGCAGGTGGTGGATGCGCATCTGTCATATCCATCAACCAACGATTACATTGAGATGTTGATAAGCGTTTATTCCAAACTTTATGAGCACTTAAAATTGCAGAATGTAACCTATCTAGTCCTCGACCTGTTTTTGCTGAAATTGTTACTAGTGGTGCACCCCTCAATTGAGGCAATAAACGGGTAAACTTTTCACGAATATCTTTTAATTTTTCTTGTTTTTCATTTTCTACATCCCACTTATTTACAGCGACAACAACCGCACGACCTTCACGTTCAGCTAAATCAGCAATACGTAAATCTTGTTGTTCAAATGGGATAGCTGCATCTAAAAGAACAACAACAACTTCTGAAAACTTTACAGCTCGCAAACCATCCGAGACTGAAAGTTTTTCAAGTTTTTCTTGAACTTTTGCTTTTTTTCTTATTCCAGCTGTATCCCATAAACGCATAGGTACATCAGCCCAATCATGATTAATAGAAATACTATCCCTGGTAATTCCGGCTTCTGGTCCCGTTAACATTCTCTCATGACCTATAATTTGGTTAATCAGAGTAGATTTACCGGCATTTGGTCTGCCTATAATTGAAATTTGCAATGGTCTATCAGAAGAATACGTGATCTCTAATCCACTATCATCATCACCTAAATCTTCTATATCAACATTAATTTCAGGCTCTAAAATGTCTTTATCTTCTTCAAATTCTTTTGCTATTGGCATAAGCACATGTTGAAGGTCAATCATTCCCTCTCCATGCTCACCCGAAAGACGCACAGGTTCCCCTAAACCAAGACTAAATGCATCAAAAAAACCTACTTCTCCTGCATTTCCTTCAGCTTTATTTGCAACTAAAATAACCCTTGCAGATTTCTTTCTTAAAATCTCTGCAAATACTCTATCTGCTGGCAGAACACCCGCTCTTGCATCCATCATAAAGATGCAAACATCTGCCATATCAACAGCCCGTTCTGTTAACATACGCATCCTACCCTGAAGGCTTTCATCCGTGGCTTCTTCTAATCCTGCAGTATCAATGGCCGTAAACTTTACAGGTCCAATTTTAGCATCACCTTCACGTAAATCGCGTGTCACTCCAGGCTGATCATCCACCAAAGCCAGTCGTCTGCCAACTAGACGATTAAAAAGTGTAGATTTTCCTACATTTGGTCGTCCTACAAGTGCGACGGTAAAAGTCATTTTTTTGGCCTTTTATGAAAATGTAATCAAATTATTTAAATACATTACTAACTATGTGTGCCTTTAACCAATAAAATCCCTATTGGAAAGCTATGAGTTTGCCCGCACCAGATAGAATATACATCCGCTCATTTGCTATTGCCAATTGTGAAGCCGCCCCACCTCGTATTGGAATTAAATTTAGCAATTCACCAGTCTTTGGATCAAATACACGTATTTTTTTATCAGTACCAGCAACATATAGCTTATTACCTGCTAAAACAGGGCTGAAATGACCAAATTTTCCAGTAGATCTTTTTGGGTTTTTATAAATTGGCAAATCATAAGTCCAAACTTCAGCACCATTTTTACGATCTAATCGCTTTAATTTTTGCTGGTCAGTTAAAACAAACAGAGCATTATTTGATATCCAGACTGGGCCAATTGCACCTTCTTTTTTCGTCCATACCCTCATTCCAGATTTAATATCTATTGCAGCTAATCGACCAGAATTGGTTCCAGCGTAAACTGTTTTTCCAACAATCACTGGGTCACCCGAAACTGCTTTTACATATCCGTTTGCAGACCCAACACGCTTGCCATTTATGACTTGGCTCCATGATTGAAGCCCGCTGTCTAAAGAAACAGCAAGTACTTCTCCAGAAGTAAATGGAAGAACTACCAGATTCCCACTTATAGCGGGGGTTCCAGCGCCTAAGATACCCGCACCAGTGGTGTTTGATTCTTGTGTCCAAACAACTCGTCCATTTTGTGCGTTTAGCGCTATAGCTTGACTTCCACCAGTCATAACAACAATCATTCCATTAGAATATGTTGGAGGAGCTGAAATCGAACCCTGAACATCATGTCTCCACAAAATGCCTCCTGTCATTGCATCTAATAAGACTACTTCTCCTGCTCCAGTTGATACTGCTAAACTGTCATTTGAATAGGCAAGACCACCCCCAGAAATTTTATCTTTTGGGCTTTTTGTAGAAGTCAAATCAGCAGTCCATACTTTACCACCTTTTGTATCAAATGCAGTAACACCAAAATTTGAGTCCAAGGTAAAGATACGGTTTTTTGCAATAATTGGATCTGCAGCAAGTCTTTGACGCTTCTTATTTCCAACACCTATTTTTTCTGACCAGATTTCAACAGGTAAACCAGATAAAGCAGGATGCTCGATATAATGACTTTGGCTACCGTTTCGATGTGTCCAGTTATTATTTATTTTAACTTTTGAAAGAGTTAAGTTTTTACTGGCTAATACTGGCGCATCAATTGATGACCTCAGATCTAATCTAACACCTGGAACAATATCTTCTTTTTCACCGCATCCAGTTAAAAATAGTAAACCTAAAAGAGTTAACGCTTTGACTTTACTTAACATGACATTTAATCCTCAAGCAGAATATAGGGTCTAGGTTATATGTATATTTTAGATTTAAAAATACAAAATAACTTAATTAGCTAATTTACCCCCAAGAGCTAAAATCATTTGTTGACTTCTAGCAATTAAAGCTTGTGAAACATCCGCCTCTTCAATCAATTTAGTAAATATTTCAATCGCTTTATCATTGTTACCCATGTCTATATGAGCAATTGCTTTTTGTTCCATTGCAATAACTCTAAAAGCATTGCCAGGCGTTGCGATAGCATCAAGAGCATCTAGTCTAGCTTTATCTTCCATTTTATTTCCACGAAGCATGATCGCCTTTAGTGTTGCAACTTGTGCATAAATATCATTTCCAGTGCTCATTGAATCATAAATCAATAAAGCTCCATCTTCATCATTTTGCTCCAATAGCACCCCAGCACGATGTAATTTCGCAATTGGAGCTTCAGCTCCTCCATTTTCTGCGATCGATGCAAGCTCTGAAGCTCGTAAACTTGCATCATCTTGGTTAAGTGCTGCAATTAAGGCATCACCTCTTGCAGATGCTGCACTTGCTTTTGCAGATTTTTGATATTCTAAAAATCCGGCACCACCAACTAAACTGCATATTATTACTACAGGTATCCAGCCATATTTTTTATATAATGCAAATAATTTATCTTTGCGTACTTCTTCTGATACTTCTTCGATAAAACCGTCTGTGTTACTCACTTGAGAGCCTCCAAATACTATTATTATTTTCCATTTAAACTGAATGTAGCATCAATGCCAGTCAGTTCAGGATTTTTTTGGTTTATATGTGTGTTCATCAGCTGGAAAACTACGCTCACGCACTTCAGTTGAGTATCTTTGAATTGCATCAATCATCATTTCTTCCATATTTCCATATCTTTTGACAAAAGTTGGTACGCGTGGGAACAATCCAATCATATCTTCAAATACTAAAATCTGGCCATCACAGTGTGCAGATGCACCTATTCCAATAGTGGGTATTCCAATAGTATTTGTTATTTTTTGTGCTAACTCTTCCGCAACGCCTTCTACAACAACAGAAAATGCTCCAGCAGTTTCAACAGCTTTTGCATCTAACATTACTGCTTGCCAAGTATCTTCATCTCGAACGGCTTTAAAACCTCCGGTTGTATTCATTTGTTGAGGCATTAATCCTATATGCGCCATAACGGGTATTCCACGTGCGGATAGATGCTGTATTGTTGAAGCCATTTCTTGACCACCCTCTAGCTTTACTGCAGTACATCCTGTTTCTTTTATGATTCTACTTGCATTACGAAAAGCTACTTCTGGGCTTTCTTCATAACTTCCAAAAGGCATATCAACTACTACTAATGCTTTTTTTGCTCCTCGAACAACTGCTTGTCCATGCATAATCATATGTTCAATTGTTACACCTAAAGTGTTTGGCATACCGTGGATAACCATTCCCAAGCTATCACCGACTAAAATCATATCAGCTTCAGCATCAACTAAATGCGCAACATGAGCTGTGTAAGCTGTCAGACAAACAAGTGGTGCACTTCCTTTTTGGGCCCGAAAATTAGGAACTGTCATGACTTTACGCTCATTCAGCTTATCAATTGAGCGTCTATTCTCTACTACACCTATCTTTTTTGAAATTGTAGACATTATGATATATTCCCATGCACACTCTCTAGTCTTATTCATTAAAACATTATTTATAGAATTACGAGACTGAATAGTGATAAGCCATTATAATAAATTTTCATTTAAGCTAGTAAATTCAACTTCTAGCTCTAGTTGTAAGAGAAGTAATTAAAGCGTAAAGAGTGCAAGAATCTAGATTTATTATATATTTCAATAAATTGACTACTAATATCGGAGTTTATTATGCGTATTTCATCAATAATTATAGCAATCATAGTTTGCGCAGGAATTGCAGGTTTTATATTTAGAAATGATCTTAATGCGTCACTAAATAATCCAAATAATGTTACAGATGAAATTGTAAAAACAACTCCTGAAATAAATGATGAAAATGCTCAAAATCTGAAAGCTGTGTCTGTCTTAGTTCAAAGATCAAATGAACAAGAAGTGACAAATGGAATTCTTCTACGTGGGCAAACAGAAGCATTTAAATCCGTTCAAGTAAAAGCAGAAACTTCAGGCTCAGTTATTTCTCAACCAATACGCAAAGGTACATTTGTAAAAAATGGTGAATTACTTTGTGAACTCGAAGTAGGTACAAAATCAGATGTACTCGCAGAAGCTAAAGAAGCCTTAGCTCTTTCAATTGATGAATTAGACGCCTCTATTCACCAATACGAATTGCGTGTTCAAGCTGCAGAGCGCCAAAGATCTTTATTAAAGCGTGGTGTTGGCACTGAAGCTGCTGTTGAAGCAGCTGAACTTTCAGCATCTAGTGCAGAAACACAATCACTAAGTAAGCGTCAAGCTGTAGCAAATGTTGAAGCAAGGATAAACCGAGCTACGACTGATCTAAGTAATACAAAGATTATTGCTCCATTTGATGGTTTGTTAGAATCTGATACTGCAGAATATGGTGATTTCATGCAAACAGGAGCTCCGTGTGGAACTTTATTAGCACTAAACCCAATTAAACTGATCGGTTACGCCACAGAAACTCAAGTATCCAAAATTGAAGTTGGAACAACTGCAGGAGCGCGTTTAATTAGCGGCAATAATGTATCTGGGACAGTAAGCTTTATTTCAAGGTCAGCAGATCCTACTACACGTACTTTTCTTGTTGAAACAACTGTATCTAATGATGGTTATGAAATTCGGGAAGGATCTACAGCCGACATATACATATCACTTGCCGGTGTAAAAGGTCATTTACTTCCACAATCATCATTGACATTAAATAGTGCTGGAAAGCTCGGCGTGAGAGTTGCCATAAATAATAAAGCTAAATTTATTCCAATAGAAATTATAAGAGACGCAGAAGAAGGCATTTGGGTTACAGGTCTTCCTAATTCAGCGGAAGTAATTGTTGTTGGGCAAGAATACGTAACAGATAATTCAAATATTAAAGTTTCTTATAAGGCTTCAGAATAATGACTGGCATGATTGACTGGGCAACCGATAGAGCTCGAATGATTTTAGTATTTGTGGCAATGTCTCTAGCTGCAGGTATTTTAGCTTATACAGGCCTACCAAAAGAGGGTGAGCCAGATATTGATATACCTGCGTTATTTGTTTCAGTGCCTTTTCCGGGAATATCTGCTGAAGACAGTGAAAAATTAATTGTAAAACCACTGGAAAACAAGCTTCGTGACATAAATGGCTTGAAAACCATGTCCTCAACAGCCTCAGAAGGATATGGTGGTGTCGCGCTTGAATTTGAATTTGGATGGAATAAATCAGCAACAATAGCTGATGTACGCGACAAAGCTAATCAAGCTCAAGCGGAATTCCCAGATGGTGCTGATCAATACTCAATAAATGAAATCAATTTTTCAAGATTTCCAATATTAGTTGTTTCAATGTCTGGTCAGTTGCCCGAAAGAACAATGACTAGGGTAGCAAAAAACCTTCAGGATAGAATTGAATCCATGACTGAGGTTCTAGAAGTTGGATTAGCTGGCCAGCGTGACGAAATGTTAGAAGTTTTGATCGATCCATTAAAATTAGAAGCATATAATGTGACTGCCGGTGAGTTGATAAATGTAGTAACTAATAACAATCTTTTAATAGCAGCTGGTGAGATAGAAAATGAAGCGGGTGCATTTGCTATTAAAATACCTTCATCGTTTAACGAACCTAAAGATGTTTATAATTTGCCAGTAAAAGTTAATGGCAACAGAGTTATCACACTTGAAGATCTAGCTGATATTAGACTTACCTTCGAAGATCGAGTTGGTACCGCAAGATTTAATGGTGAGACTACCGTTACTTTGCAGATAATTAAACGAAAGGGTGTAAATTTAATTAGCACGGTTAGTTTGGTAAAAGAAAAAGTAGAGCAAATTGTATCAGAATGGGAACCAGAACTAAGAGACGCCATAACAATCGATTATTCATCTGATCAATCAAGACAAGTATCTGACATGGTTAGTCAACTTGAAGGTTCAGTTTTAACAGCAATTGCGTTAGTTATGATTGTTGTTTTAGCTGCACTGGGAATTCGATCAGCTTTGCTCGTTGGCTTTGCTATTCCCACTTCTTTTCTTCTTGCTTTTGCTCTTATGGGAATATCTGGGATAACAATCTCTAATATGGTGATGTTTGGACTCATATTGGCTGTGGGAATGTTAGTTGATGGGGCGATAGTTGTAGTCGAATACGCTGATAAGCGGATTGCTGAAGGTACTGGCCCAATGGAAGCATATGGCTCAGCTGCAAAAAGAATGTTTTGGCCAATAGTTTCCTCAACAGCAACTACATTATGTGCATTTTTACCTATGTTATTTTGGCCGGGTGTACCTGGTGAATTTATGAGAATGTTACCAATTACACTAATATATGTATTGTCAGCGTCTTTGCTTGTTGCACTTATTTATCTACCAGTCATTGGTGGTGTAGCAGGAAGATTAACGCGGACTTTGGAAAACATATCTGATCAATTGAGGAATAACTTAAAACTCATAGTCCGTTTATTGCTAGTAATTTTGTCAGTTGCAATTATTTTTTCTGGAGTTATTCAACTCGTTAATGGCATAGCAATTATTGGGGCAATATTATTTTTTGTTGGATGCATGGCTACATCGGCAACAACAAGTTCTTTAAAATCAATATCTGATAACACTAAATCATCAAAACCAAATATATATGCTCGTTTTATTACTTTTATAGTTAATAAATGGTACATGCCAGCTGTAATAGTAGGGCTTACAATATTTTTGTTGATCACAATTTTCTCAGTTTTTGGAAAAAATAATAATGGAGTTGAATTTTTTGTTACCACTGAACCTGAGAATGCGATCGTTTATGTTCGCGCACGTGGCAATTTATCCCTAAATGAAAAAGATATTTTAGTAGAAAACGTAGAAGGTTTAATTAAAGATATTGATGGTATCCAAAGTGCGTTTGCATTTGCAGGTGATGGAGGATTGGATAATAATACAGGCGGCGCAACAGCTCCACTGGATACTATAGGACAAATTCAAATAGAAACTACACCTTGGGAAGCACGGCAAGGCTCTCCATCTGGTTTTGATATACTCAAAGCAGTTGAGGAAAGAATAGCGGATGTTCCTGGTGTTCAAGTTGAAATATTAGAACTTGCTCAGGGTCCTGCATCAGGCAAACCTTTAACTCTTAGAGTGAAAGGATCAAACTTTGATGACCTAAAAATAGCGGCGGGTATTATCCGCAATCATTATGAAACAATTAATGGTCCTGTTAAAATTGAAGATACAAGGCCTCTTCCAGGAATAGATTGGCAAGTAGACGTCGATGTTGAAAAGGCAGGTCGATATAAAGCTGATGTTGCGCAAGTTGGCGCTATGGTCCAACTCGTTACCCGTGGCTTAAAACTTGGGGATATGACTGTAGATACGTCTGACGAGGATATTGATATTCGTGTCCGTCTTCCTAAAAAAGATAGGTTACTATCAACCTTAGAAACATTACGTGTAAGGACTAACTCAGGTCTTGTCCCAATTTCAAACTTCATTACTCTAAAGCCTGTTGAAAAACTTGGTCAAATTGATCGAGCTGATAGCAAGAGATATTTCGATATAAAAGCTGATGTCGCTGAGGGAGTTAATGCAACAGAAAAGATTGCCGAAATCACAAAATGGCTGGAAGAAGAACAGCGCTTACCAAACGGAATTGAATGGGAATGGAAAGGTGATCAAGAAGATCAAGCTGAAAGCTCAGCTTTTCTCGGAAAAGCATTTCTTGGTGCTCTCGGTTTAATGTTTGTAATTTTATTAGCCCAATTTAACTCATTTTATAATTCAGTTCTTGTTTTAGTTGCAGTCGTTCTTTCAACTGCAGGGGTTTTAATTGGTATGCTTGTTATGAACCAAGCTTTTAGTGTGATTATGACAGGAACAGGAATTGTGGCACTAGCAGGAATTGTTGTTAATAATAATATTGTTTTAATTGATACTTACCAAGAATACTCCAAGAAAATGACAGCTCTTGAAGCAATTTCGAAAACAGCACAGGCTAGAATTCGACCTGTTCTTTTAACAACCATTACAACTATGGCTGGTTTAACTCCTATGATGCTAGGTATATCAATTGATTTTATAAATGGTGGCTATTTTATTGATCAGCCAACAGCTTTGTGGTGGAAACAATTGGCAACAGCTGTCGTATTTGGCCTTGGTATTGCAACTCTTCTAACCCTTGTTCTAACACCTTCATTATTAGCGTTAAGAATTTGGATCAGTAAAGGAGCATATGCAGGATTAACAAAAGTATTTAAGCTTCAAACCATTACTATTAAACAAGGTTAATTTTCATGCAGAAACTGGATTTTACATAGCCAGTTCTGCCTCTGACTCCTGAATCTGCCACATTTTTGTGTAACGACCATTTAGATTTAACAATTCATCATGTGTACCTTTTTCAACAATAACGCCTTTCTCTAAAACAACAATCTGATCTGCATCTACAACAGTTGAAAGTCTGTGAGCTATCGTAATAACAGATCTACCAGAACCTAAACCTCTTAAACTTTCTTGGATATTTCTTTCTGTTTCAGTATCCAAAGCCGAGGTTGCTTCGTCTAAAACTAATATTGGTGGATTTTTCAATAATGTACGAGCAATTCCTACTCTTTGCTTTTCACCTCCAGATAACTTTAATCCTCTTTCACCAACCGTTGTATTATATCCATCAGTCAAACTGATTATAAAATCATGAATTTTTGCTGACTTAGCTGCTGCTACAATGTCATCATTGGATGCATCTTCGCGACCGTAAGCAATATTGTATCCAATTGTATCATTGAATAGGACAGTATCTTGAGGAACAATTCCTATAGAATTATGTACTGATGCTTGGGTTACATCCCTAATATCTTGTCCATCAATCCTAATGCTACCATTATTTACGTCATAAAATCTAAAAATAAGACGACCAATAGTTGACTTTCCAGAACCAGATGGGCCAACAATTGCAACAGTTTCACCCTTATTTATTGTTAATGATAAATTAGATAAAATGGCACGTTCTTGGTCATATCCAAATGAAATATTATCAAATTCAATTTGGCCACCTTTTATAATTAAATCACTTGCATTTTTAGTATCTGTGACTTCTTCTGGTTGACCTAGAAGGTCAAACATCTCACCCATATCTACTAATGCTTGCCTTATCTCACGGTAAACTGTTCCAAGGAACCCCAACGGCATCGTAATTTGAATCATGTAAGCATTTGCCATAACAAAGTCACCAACACTAAATTCGCCTCGCTGAACACCCATTGCAGCCATTATCATTACAGCAATCAGTCCCGAAGTGATAAGAAGTGTTTGACCAAAATTTAAAAATGCTAATGAGTAACTAGTTTTTAAAGCGGCAGCTTCATAACCCCTCATGCTCTCATCATATCTTAAAGCTTCTCTCTCTTCTGCACCAAAATATTTTACTGTTTCAAAATTTAACAAACTATCAATTGCTTTTTGATTAGCATCAGTATCTTTGTCATTCATTTCCTTACGTACTTTTACACGCCATTCTGTAACAGAAAAAGTAAACCAAATATAAAGTACAATCGTGACCAAAACGATTGCCATATATGCAAAACCAAATTCTAGGTAAAAAATACCAGCAACAATTAGTAATTTGAGTATTAGTGGTCCAATGGAAAAGAGCATAAATCTTAACAGAAACTCAACGCCCTTAACACCACGCTCCATTACTCTGCTTAATCCACCAGTCTTTCTTGTAATGTGGTATCTGAGAGATAAACGGTGCATATGTCGAAAAGTTTCTAAAGCTAATTGGCGCAATGCTCGTTGGCCAACTCGTGCAAATATTACATCTCTTAGTTGGCTAAACCCAACTGATAAAATTCGCATCACACCATAAGCAACAACCATTCCAAGGGCACCCGCAGTAAGCATAAAGATTGTTTGGTTCTCTTCGGCACCTGGTGCGAGAGCATCAACCGATACACCGTAAAAGTATGGAGCAAGTACACCAAGAATCTCTCCCAGAATTAATGCTAGCATTGCTAGAACAACCCTAAATTGTATATCTTTTCGAGATTTTGGCCATAAGTAAGGTAAAACGGCTTTAATTACATTTATTGCCTGACCACGTTTCAGACTTACCGATGAAGTAGTTGGTCTCAATTCATTATATCTCCCTGAAGACATAACATAGTATCATGCATCAACCTTGACCAGTATATTCGTTGTTAATTTATTAAATATTACTTTTCAGGGATCTGAAATACTTGCCCTGGATAAATTAAATCAGGATCTTTAATAGAGTCACGGTTAGCTTCAAATATCTGTACGTATCGCATGCCAAAGCCATACTTCAATTCTGCAAGCTTCCACAGTGTAAATCCAGGCTGAATTGTAGCTTGACCATTTTCCATCTCCAATATTACACGCTGGAAGGGGCTTTCCACTCGATCTACAACTTCACCTTCTTCATTTAGTGCATCTACTCTTAATGTATAAATACCTTCTTCTATGTTAGGGATCTCAAAATTCCATTTGCCATTATTAACTTCACCTAAAACAACAGGCTCATTATCTACATAAATGCGAACCGTTTGTTCAGATGCAGCTCTGCCAGCAAGGACCACATCACCGCTTGCCGTATAGTTAATTGTATCTAATGAAAGAGATTGTATCTGTGGAGCTGCCTCATTTTGATCTTGAACAATAATTTCACCACTCGTTTCAGCAATAACAATTTTTGGGCTTTTATTTTCTGTCTCTTTGTTTGGAATTACTAATACAGTATCTTTTGATTTCATACTATTATCATTAGCATCTTCTAATTGCAGCTCTAAAGGTTTCTCACCTGTTGGAATTGTTGTTAATATTGCAAAAGTACCTGAACCATCCGCTTCAACAACTTCAAGCTCTTTTCCATCCACCAATAATCTTACTTCGCTATTGGGTTTTGCAGAACCTGCGATTATGGCAGATCCATCCTCTTCAACTCTAACTAAATCAAATTTTGGATTGCTCTCATCCAAGTCATCTACTTCAGAAGTTTTATCCTTTTCAACTATTGCAGCCTTGTCCTCTTCAACTACTGCAGCGTTGTCCTCTTTAACTTCAGCTGCTTTATCCTCTTCAACTACTACAGCCTTGTCCTCTTCAACTTCAGCTGCTTTATCCTCTTCAACTACTACAGCCTTGTCCTCTTCAACTTCAGCTGCTTTATCCTCTTCAACTACTACAGCCTTGTCCTCTTCAACTTCAGCTGCTTTATCCTCTTCAACTACTACAGCCTTGTCCTCTTCAACTTCAGCTGCTTTATCCTCTTCAACTACTACAGCCTTGTCCTCTTCAACTTCAGCTGCTTTATCCTCTTCAACTACTACAGCCTTGTCCTCTTCAACTTCAGCTGCTTTATCCTCTTCAACTGTAGTGACTGTATCTGTAACTTTTTTTTCATTGATTATTACTTCTTGAGGAATTTGTTTTACTTGTGATGAGATTTTTTCATCAGAAGTCTCCATTACAATAAAAAACACCGCAAGAATTGCAAAAGCTGCTGCAAAGGAAAGAATAACTTTATCTTCAGAGCTATTACCAAATCTCTTTTTTACACGTGATGATTTCTCTAATTTGAGAATCTCAGTTTTTTTTGCACTCATTATATTTTGCCCCCTTGGCGGTACATACTAATAGTTGTAAGTATTACTAATGAATTTACAACGCAAAAAATCTATATGTGTCTATTGCGCACACCGTGATGGAGCAAAGCCAAGCTATTTACAAGCAGCCCAAGATACTGGTGAAATGATAGCCCGTCATAACATGCGTTTAGTTTATGGGGCAGGAAGCGTTGGCTTAATGGGAAAAGTGGCAAATTCTGCTCAATCAGGCAATGCAGAAGTTTTTGGCGTTATACCAGAACATTTACTAGAACTAGAGATTGGCAAAGATGACATAGACAGTTTTATAGTAACTGAAAATATGCATGAGCGAAAAAAAATTATGGTATTGAACTCAGATGCGTTTATTCTTTTGCCAGGTGGTTTTGGGAGCTTAGATGAATTTTTTGAGTTAATAACATGGCGCCAATTAGGGTTACACAACAAACCTTGCTTTATTTTTAATGTAAATGGGTATTGGAACCCACTCTTAAAATTAATTGATAATCAAATATCAGAGGGATTTGTTTTGTCCAATAATAAAAGCTTTTTCTCTGTTGTGGAGAGTATTGATGAGCTTGAAACTAAATTAATTCAATCTCTCTCTTGACGTATTGAATAGTATGAATAAATTCCTAAAGCTGTCCAAATTAAACTGAATGCTATCAGATGCACCCTACCTACCGGCTCCATGAAAAAAAGTGTGGCCAACAAAAACTGTAAAGATGGGTTTACATATTGAACCAATCCAACTGTTGCCAACTTTAATCTTTCCATCGCAAATGCCATTAAAATTAAGGGTACACCGGTCAAGATACCAGTAAACATTAGGGCAATACTCACTTTAATATCACTTCCAAAGAAACCGCCATCTCGACCCACAATTCCTTGCCATCCAAAAAAATGTGTTCCTACCAACCATATTAATGCTAACGGAAGTAAAAAAACTACTTCCCAAAAAACAGACCTCATAGGTCCAATAGTTAATGGCTTTTTTATTAATCCATATAGTCCAAATGTAATAGCTAAGCTTATAGCTATATATGGAAATTCCCCAACACCAAAACTTAATAAAATTACTGCAATAACTGCTAAACTGATTGCAAACCATTGAGATAAGCTCAATCTTTCACCTAAAAAAATCGCTCCAAATGCAACAGCTACTAAAGGAAAAATATAATAGCCTAAACTTGATTGAGCCACTTTTCCTATTTGAACTGCATAAATGAAGAAAAACCAATTGATACTTATAAAAATAGCAGCAAAGCATACACGCAATGATGCTTCCTTCGGAATTATTATCAATTTCCTTCTTGCTAATAATATAACGCCAATAAATACAGCAGTCCAAATGGTTCGATGTGAAAGGACTTCTAATGGTGGCACCTGTGAAATATAATTATAATAAAACGCAGAGATGCCCCAAATAAAGCAGGCTAAAAACATAGCCAAAACACCTGTAGTTTCTCGCTTCAAATTAATTCCTGTCCTAAAAAAGAAGCCCCGTTGAAATTATC
>Ga0209603_1003169_pt1 | contig 14415 bp, 10 predicted proteins | sample COGITO_mtgs_1206_FD_184812 | JGI IMG/M metagenome (GOLD analysis project Ga0209603, IMG submission 184812) | Pelagic marine microbial communities from North Sea - COGITO_mtgs_120607 (SPAdes) (version 2) | ecosystem: Environmental > Aquatic > Marine > Epipelagic ... | reverse complement strand
TGTAGCAATAACAGCCCCAGTTTCTGGACCTCTTGGAGCCGATGAACAAATTACTATCACGGTACAAAACTTTGGAGTGTTTACACAAACTTCAATTCCTGTCTTTTATTCTCTAAATGGAGGGGCGCAGATATCAGAAACCTACACAGGCACTCTAGCGGTGGGTGAGTCTGACACGTACACCTTTACTCAAACTGCAGATTTTTCTGAAATAGGAGATTACACAGTAGCAGCTGCTACAGCCCTTGGAGGTGACGATAATCCTTCTAATGACCTTCTAGAGGTAATAATAACAAGTACTTTATGTCAACCTGAGAGTAACTGTGCAGATTTTAACGATGGTGTTACAGAGTTTAGTCTAGCAGATCAAGATTTGATTGTTAACTGTGGTAGTGATCCTGATGGATACAGTGACGACTCAGACATTGTATTTAACTTTGTACTCAATGATAATCCATTTGAAGGAACTTTACAGGTTGGATATGCAGACTCCCGCTTTGCTTTATGGATTGATTTTAACGACAACAATGAATTTGAAACCTCTGAATTAGTTGCCAGCGAATTGGTTGCCGATGAAAATCAAGACTTTGATTTTGTTGTTGATTTTTCAACCATATCTGGGGTAACTCCTGGAACCCACAGAATGAGATTACGTGGAGAAGATGATGATCAAGATGGAGATGTTTTAAGTCCTTGTGATGATTTAGAATTTGGTCGTACAAATGATTACACTGCAAACATATCTGGAGAATTAGGGGTAGATGACACTTCATTCTCTGATGCCACATTTATTATTACATCTTCAGATAACAAAATGTTTGATCTTGAGTTTTCAACAACAACCTACACAGAAGATTTAAACATACATGTATACAATACATTAGGACAAAATCTTGCTTTTTATACCTTAGAGCACAATGGCGCTGGATATAGCAAGACTATCAATATGTCTTATGTTGCTTCTGGAGTATACTTTGTTAGAATTGGAGATAAAGAGTTAAATAAAGTACAGCGTATTATTGTAAAATAATACCCGATTCACCCAAATTTGAAAAGAGGTTTCTAGCTATAGAGACCTCTTTTTTTATGTTTTTTTAGAAAAAAGCTCTTAGTTGAAGACTACCCGTGTGAACTGTATTGCTTGTTTGGCTTTTTCTTCCATTATAATTAAGGTTGGCATCCAGGTATTTGGTAATGCGCTTTTGAAACAGTAAGCGCCAGGTGTAATTATTCCCTGGCTGCAGCCCTTCCAGCATTTGGTAGGCTACAGGTGAGAAAGCGTTTCCACTAAACACATTGTCAATAAAAGAGAATTCACCATTAATAGAAATTTTCTCTGCATTTGCATAGGCAAAGGAGGCTCCTAGTTTTTGTTGTTGTAATACCTCCAAGCCGTTGATGGTATTTTCTTTGCTAGTGCTGTTGTAAAAAACATCAAACCGAGTTTGGCTATTAAGCAGGTATGATATTTTAGGATTCATCTCAAAGGTTTCTAGTATGTAGTTTCTTGCCTGAAAATTCTCAGAAATACTTTCATTTGTTCCGCTAGCTCCCTTGGCAATCAGCAGCCAGTTTTTCCCGAATTTATGTGTGAAGTTGAGTTGGTGACTCTCAAGTTTGCTTGACTGTAATCCTAGAGATTGGAGGTTGTCTGTTGCTGTATTAAGATAAGTATAGTTGGTAGTATAACGCTGTTTTCCTCGATTAAAAAACAAGGTATTTCTAAAGTTTAACACGAGTCCTAATTGGTTTTCTTTACCATCTTTAAAGGGATTAATATTAAAATCTTCATTGGCCCTGCGTATTTTTCTATCAATGATAAAGGAGCTTGTATTGTAAAACGAAGACATTACTTTTAAGATTCCTTTTTTACCAGACCATTTTTGGCCATTAAAGATGAGGGTTTGCCCAAAGGTGTTTTCTCGTATTTTTAAAAAGCGTTGGTTTGGCAGTAAAATTCGAATAAAATTTGCCTGATCTTGAAACTGTGCTATTTCAAATTCTTCGAGTTCTTGTATGCCGTTTGCATTGTAATCATTCCAGGTATAAATCCCTTCTCCTTGATCTACCTCTATATATGTGAAATCTTGTTGAGGTGTCACTCCATTATTTGAGGATAAGCTTGTATTTAGTCTTATAAGACCCTTAAAAAGGTTTTGATTGTATAACACACGGGCATTTAATGATTTTTCTCTTTGTTGATTTGCTGTAGTTTCTAAAATACGGTAATTAGCAAACACAGATAGTTGTCTATCTGTAGTGTTCAAAACTTTTGTATTTAGATAGATGGTGTTACTTTTAGTAACCCTTTGCACCCTGCCATTTTTTAAACTATCATTGGTTCTGTAGCGGTATCCTCCTTGCAAAAAGACCTTGGTGCTATCACCAATACCAGCAAAGGCCTCATAGGCACTATATTTTATACTTAAAGGGGTTAGGGTGTCTTTTTCAAGACTGCGTACACTATTGTCTTCAAAACCAATTTTAGCGCCTATCCAGGCTTTTTTAAAAGAGTAACTAGCGCTAGAATTTCCTCTTAAAAATTGTGTTTTAAGCATACTGCTTTCACTATCAAGGTAGCTTGCACTGGCGATTAAAGTAAGATTTTTATACCCCGTATTTGCAAAGAGCTGGTGTCTTAAGCCTGTATAGTTTTCAGAAAATTGCAGCTGTTGAAAGTTATAGAATACTTTGCCAAAGGTGTTAGAGGCTGCGTTTACTCCAAGGGTAACAAAACGGCGGTCTCCTTGGGGGTTTGTTATATTCCAATCTCTATTGAACTCTACATTATATAAGCGTTCAATGGATCTAAAATTTTGGTTTATAAAATCAAAAGTTCCTACAGTTTGAATCACTAAACTATCGGTTTTTTTGACAATATCTTGCTGAAATTCAAGATGTGCTGCATAGCCCTGATTATCATTGTTGTCTATATCAGAAAACAAATTGAGATCTTTTTTACTTCCGGCTAACTCAAAATTTATGGTTGTCTTTTCCCCAGGATGATAGCTAGCTTTAACACCTCCAACCTGTAATTTTGTTGGAGCAGTAAGGCGAACAAAGGGAGCATAATTTCCTTGTGGCACACCATTTATAGGAGGGGTGTATTCAAAGATTTTGTTAATAGCAGATCCTTGAGACAATTTATAATCTCCAAGGTTATCCCCCACAAGGGTAAAGCGTACATTAAATAGCTCGTCTTGGGGGTTGTTTGAGAATACAAATATTTCTTCTCCATTAAAAAAGAGCTGTTTTTTGTATAAAAATTTGCCATCTTCATAGTTCTCTGGCACAGAAGAGGGTGCCGTCATTGCGTCTTGATCATCACCAGCACCTTGCAAAATGGCTACTTGCTCACTAGATAGCGATTGTTGTAAGGGCTGATTTTTCGCATCATTCTCTGAATAAACATAGGCGCCAATATCAAAAGTATCTGAGGTGTAATCTCCACCTCCATAACCAATAAAACGGGTATAGTTTCGCTCTGTGAATTGATATTCTACCCTAATACGCATGTTTGCTGTAATGGCGTAGGTGGGATTAAATTTTATTTCACCAGCATTGTAATCAATCAGGTACTGCTCGTTCTCCCCACGTTTTAATAAAATACCATTTACGTACACTTTTTCACTTCCAGATACAATTAAAACAAACAATTGCCCATCAGGGCCCACAAGTTTATAAGGGCCTTGGTTTCCTTCCTCTCCTACAAAATTACTACTACTAAAAACACCTCTCACTAGTGCCCCAGAGGCAAATGTGGTGGTTTTGGCACCACTATCGTGTTCTAAGGTAGCTTTTAGCGATATTCCTTGTACTTTTTTTGTAAATCGGCCAAAGTAGCTGTTTTGATTTTGCAAGTCTACGTCTCCCGCCCTAATATTCCAGGTATCACCGTATAGTTCAATAAATATTTGGTCAAACTCTTCTAGATTTTGTGTGTACCCTCCTTGTTGGGTAGGTATGTTTGCGTCTTGTATGGAAGCTCTTATAGCTATTTTGTCGCTTAATTTTCCTGTAATTTGCAGGTCTAGTTGGGAGTCTACAACAGCATTTTGATTGTTTCCAATGGTAATTCCTCTGGAGATGCTACCCGAGGTATTAAGCCCATTAAAGGGAGTAAACAAACTTTCAGTGCTGCTTTGGTCTAAGGTGTAGAGTTTTTTTATGCTCTGTGTACTCTCTACAATAATTGCTTGGTCAAACTCAAAGTATTCTTTGGTTAAAAATTCAGGAAACACCAGATAATCAATTTGCAAGGAATCCCTTTTTTTTAGTAAAGTGTCTGAGGGAAACACCAGTGCCTTGGGATAGTCTACCCTGTATTGCAAAGAGTCTATAGTGTTTCCTTGCAAGTCTTTGATAAGTAGCTTTGAGGGATTAAGCCCTACCGTATCCACCAAAATAGAATCCCTTACAGCTACTTTTTTACTGCGGTACTTTGACCCACTTTCCTGTCCATACCCCAGAGTAGTTAAAAATAATGCCGCAAAAAATAATATTTTTTTCATAAGATGACACTCTCTACAATTAGGTCAAAAAGAGTTGCTATGGTTTATTAACGTTAAATTTTAAAATTTGTTGATTGTTTTATGAAAACCTTTCAAAGATAGGCATCCCTAAAAATACAATCTTATTTAATTTAGTAGCATGAAAATAGTAAGTTACAACGTAAACGGAATTCGCGCAGCAATGCGTAAAGATATTCTGCCTTGGTTGCAAACCACCGATGCAGATGTAGTATGCATACAAGAAACCAAGGCAACTAAAGAACAAGTAGATTTGGAGGCAATCCAGGCAGCTGGTTATCCATACCATTACTGGTTTAGTGCTCAAAAAAAAGGCTATAGTGGGGTGGCTATATTCTGCAAGCAAGAACCAATAAACGTTGCCTATGGAACGGGTATTGCCTCTATGGATGTGGAGGGAAGAAACATTAGAGTAGATTTTAAAGAGGTTAGTATTATGAGTTTGTACCTTCCTAGTGGTACCAATAGTGCTCGTTTGGAGCATAAATTAGAATATATGCGCTTATTCCAGGAGTATGTAAACACCTTAAAAAAAGAACTTCCTAATTTGGTGATTTGTGGAGATTATAACATATGTCATCAGGCTATTGATATTCATAACCCCATATCAAATAAAAATTCTAGCGGTTTTTTACCCGTAGAGCGTGCGTGGCTTGATGATTTTATAAATCAGGGCTTTATAGATAGTTTTAGACACCTTAACAAACAACCAGATCAATACACTTGGTGGAGCTATCGTGCAAATGCTAGAGCAAACAACAAAGGTTGGCGTATAGATTATAACATGGTTTCTCAGCCTTTAAAACAGCATATAAAACGTGCTGTTATACTTACGGCCGCTGTCCATAGTGATCATTGCCCTCATATGGTAGAGCTGGACTTTTAAAAAAGCGTTATTGTAATTATAACTCCTACATTAATCAAAATTTGACGCTGTTTTAACAGCACATTTTCATGAAATACACCATCCTTACCAATACCAATATTAAGGTCAGTAAAATTTGTTTAGGAACCATGACCTTTGGTCGTCAAAATACCCAGGAACAGGCGCATCAACAGATGAGTTATGCCCTTGACAAGGGCGTTAATTTTTTTGATACCGCAGAAATGTATGCAGTTCCTTACACCCCAAAAACACAAGGTCTCACAGAGCAGTACATTGGCAATTGGTTTGCCAAAAATGGAAATAGAGATAAGGTAGTTTTAGCCTCTAAGATAACGGGTAGTGGTCGTGGGATATTTAATTCAATGCGTGAAAATCTTGACTTTAGCAAAGCTTCTCTAGATGATGCCCTAGATAAAACCTTGGACAGATTACAGACAGATTATCTAGATCTATACCAATTACATTGGCCAGAGAGAGCGGTGAATATTTTTGGTGTAAGAGAATATAACCACAGCCCAAATGAACAATGGGAAGACAATATAGGGGAGATATTAAACCGTCTGGAGGGTTATGTGCAATCAGGGAAAGTTCGTCACATTGGCCTTAGTAATGAAACGCCTTTTGGCGCTATGCGCTACATGGAGGAGCATAGAAAAGGAAAACTAAAAATGGTATCTATCCAAAATGCTTATAGTTTATTACAACGCAGAGATGAGATAGGTCTTACCGAGGTTTTACACATGGAAAACATAGGGTATTTAGCCTATTCTCCCCTTGCATTTGGGATGTTGTCTGGGAAGTATTTAAACGGTAAAAAACCTCAAGGAGCTAGAGTAACTCTGTTTCCAAATTATTCTAGATATCACAGCGAAGCCTCAGTTAAAGCCACCCAGAGTTATGATGCTATTGCAAAAAAACATGGTCTTTCGCTCTCCCAAATGGCTTTGTCTTTTGTAAACGATAGGCCCTTTGTTACAAGCACAATAATTGGTGCTACGAGTATCTCTCAGCTATCAGAGAATATAGACAGTATATACCTAAGCTTATCTTCAGAAATAGAAAAAGAAATACAACAGGTGCATCAAGCAATACCAAACCCTGCACCATAAGGCAACAGATTAATTTGTTATGGTGTTCTAGGCAAATAAATGTTTGACTACATCGTGTACCTTTCCAAGTTTAATGATTTGGATGCCATAGGTTTGTTTTGGGAGCTTACAATATTTTGAGATAACGATGCTTTCAAAGCCCAGTTTTTCTGCCTCTAAAATGCGCTGTTCTACCCTATTTACAGGGCGCACTTCACCAGCCAAACCAATTTCTGCAGCAAAGCACATGGTTTTATCTATGGTGATATCTACATTACTAGAGAGCACAGCAGCTACAACCGCCAAATCAATGGCGGGATCATCCACAGAGATACCACCGGTAATATTTAAAAACACATCTTTGGTTCCAAGTTTAAAGCCTGCTCTTTTTTCAAGAACTGCCAAAATCATATTAAGCCGTTTGGCATTATAGCCCGTAGCGCTTCTTTGAGGAGTTCCGTACACAGCTGTAGAGACAAGCGCTTGAATTTCTATAAGCAGTGGTCTCATCCCCTCAAGGGTAGAGGCTATTGCTGTTCCGCTTAGTTCTTCTTCGTTTTTGGACAGCAGGATCTCTGATGGGTTTGAAACCTCTCGAAGTCCGTTTCCTTGCATTTCATAAATACCTATTTCACTAGTGCTCCCATAGCGGTTTTTATTGGCCCGTAGAATTCTGTATATATGATTTCGGTCTCCCTCAAACTGAAGTACCGTATCTACCATGTGTTCTAAAATTTTAGGGCCAGCAATATTTCCGTCTTTGGTAATATGTCCAATTAGGATAACTGGGGTGGCAGTTTCTTTAGCAAATTTTATAAGCTCTGTTGTGGTTTCTCGTATCTGTGAAATACTTCCAGGGCTACTCTCTATATGATCTGTATGTAAGGTCTGTATAGAATCTATCACAACAATATCTGGTTGCATTTGAGCAATGTTTCTAAAAATTTGCTGTGTTTTTGTTTCTGTTAAAATATAACAGTGCTCACTTTGTGGGTGTATTCTTTGGGCGCGCATTTTAATTTGCTGTGCACTCTCTTCTCCAGAGACATACAATGTTTTGTAGGGCAATTCAAGCGCTATTTGTAGCATCAAGGTGCTTTTCCCTATTCCAGGCTCACCCCCTAAAAGAGTAAGGCTGCCAGGCACAAGCCCGCCTCCTAGTACGCGGTTTAATTCTTTGTTTTGAGTATTTATTCGCGCCTGTGCACTGGTAGAAATGTCTGAAACCTTTTGGGGTTTAGCGGCTCTTATTGCCTTTGATGTGTTTGCTTGTGAGATATCCCAGCTGGCTTTTTCTGCTTTTTGTATTACCTCTTCTGCAATGGTGTTCCATTGTTTACAAGAGCTGCATTGCCCTTGCCACTTGGCAGATTGAGTTCCGCAATTTTGACAGAAAAAAGTAGTTTTTGTTTTAGCCATTGGTAGCTATAAAAATAGTGATTATCTTAAGATTTGGTTTAGTTGATCCATAAAGTAGTTAACAATTATGGCTGTTTTTTAATAACCAAAATCTTCTTTGATTTGGTCTGCCTTATCCAGCATCACATCTAGGGTTATAAACCCGACCTCTTCTTTATCAAAAGCTCCTTGAAAAATACGCATTGCTTTTTTAGGTTGTCCTATTTCTTCATAATAGCGTCCCAAATAGTAAGGCCCTAATACAGTTTCTGGATACTCTCTTTTTGCCATTTCTGCAATAACTTTGAGAGACTCCCATTGTTTTTGTTTTTCTGCTGCTTTGGTGGTGGCGATGTAATCGTTAACCCGTATTGGGTCATCTATCCCAAAAAGGTCTTTAATAGTTTTGTATTTATCAATCAGATACTCGCTAATAGGAGTCTTTATAGTGAGTAAAACCGTGTTGTATTCTTCCCTGCTTATAGGGCGGTAGATAGCAAACATTTTTTCCAGTGCTACAGGAATACCCCGTGCTACTAGGGAGTAATGGGTTGCGCCCTGAAAATTATCATAGTAGTAATTAAAATTTGGGGTGTTTATTGATTTTAAGGTGTTGTTTAGCGTCTCTGCGTCTTGTGTTAGCTCTTTAATATCATCGGTAGCTGTGGCCAAGTAGTAAAAAATCTCTTTGGTGATTTTTGGAATTCTGCCTGCCATACGCGTGGTGGTGTTTGGGGACAATTCTGGGCTTAGCGCAATGTAACCATTAAAAAGTGGAGGGCTTTTATACAGATAAAAGTTTAAAAAGTTTGCCGTAAAATCATGGCCAACACCCACCACAAATTTTGCGGTGCGGTAGCTCTCATCAATGTAAGGCAAAAGTTCTAGACCAATAAATTCAAAAAAATCTGCTCCTTTCTCTGAGGGGAGGTAATTATTCGAGTCATAATTACAATCATCAAAGCGAGTTCTCGCTTGCATGACCCCAACAACAATAGATTCTGGCATGTCCTCCCAATAGCTAAAGTAATCAACATTCCCTGCAACGGGCTCAAATAAATAGTCTGCATCTAGAACAATAATAACCGGATATACTTTATCTGTGTTTGTATCGTAATTACGTGGGAGTTGAATTTTCAAACGTCTGGTTTCTTGGAGTCTCTCGCTGTTAAACTCCTCATAGATTACTTGCGCATTTGCAAGAAAACTAAATGTCATAAAAGCCAAAAGTAGGATTGTTTTTTTCATGTCTGAAATTTTAAGAGAGTTGAAATATACTCAAATTTTAAAAGGTGCTATGGCTTACCAAAACTAACAATTATTTGTTTTTATTGTACACAGGCAAAAATAGCATTGATCCAACACCAATTATAATAATGGATGCGATGCCAGATGTCCAAAGTATCCAACCAAAGGCAGTTCCAACAGTAAATGGAACGTCAAACAACACCAATACACCTGCCATTGCTACTGGATAAGTTCCAAAGCCACTGTTGGTAAAAGCGAAGGTGAAACTGCCCACTACAAATGCAATAATAACCGTGCCAAGACCCATGTTTGCCGTTTCTGTTAAGGCCTGTGTTGCTGTATAAAAAGAAAGCAAGTACAGCCCCCAAATAAAAAAACTGTATCCTACAAAGAGTCTTTTCTTTTTCATGGTAACAATACTTAACACCCCGTCTTTAAGATCCAGTAAAAAAGACTTGATTTTTGAATTAGTGGTAGATTTAGAAAATCTTAAAAACACATACGCCAAGACAGCAAGTCCCGTTAAGGCTATTAAAAGGGTGTACACAATTGAGGCCGGGATTGCATCAAAAATGTAGTTAGAGAGCATATCAAATTTTAACACCAAAGCGGTACCTATAAATACAACAAGAAAAATAAGATCTATAATACGCTCACTAATGATAGTACCAAACCCTGCTGAGAACGGAATTTTTTCATATTTATCTAGTACAATTGCTCTTGAAACTTCTCCACTTTTTGGAATAAATAGATTCATCAGATAGGCAACAGAAACTGCCATAAAATTATTGGCAAGCTTTGGAGTGTAACCCAGGGGCGCTAACATAAAAGACCACCTATGTGCTCTTGCTAGATGGCTTAAGAGGTTTAAACCTACAGATAACCCAACAATCCAGTAATTTGCATTAGTAACATACCCTGAAAGTTCCTGTAATTGTAAAGGAGTAAATTTGTTATAGATATACCAGATTAAAAACACCCCTAACGCTAGCGGAATTCCAATTTTTAAAATTTTTGTGAGTGTTTTAGTCACCTTAAATAAGTAAATTATCTTTGTTAGGAAACACAAGCGAGGGTTTAAATGTTTTTGCCTCTTCTTGCGTGAGTATGGCGTAGGTAATCAATATTAAAATATCGTCTTTTGAGACTTTTCTCGCTGCTGCGCCGTTAAGGGTAATTTCTCCGCTTCCTCTTGGACCGGGAATCGCGTAGGTTTCTAAACGCTCTCCATTATTGTTGTTTACTACCTGTACTTTTTCTCCCTCTACAATATTGGCTGCGTCAAGTAAATCTTGATCAATGGTGATGCTTCCAATATAATTGAGCTTGGCGCCGGTTACTTTAACCCTGTGTATTTTTGATTTTACTACGTGTATTAACATAGGGGCAAATATATATGAAATTAATATGCATGAAATCTTAAGTGAAATAAAATTAATTGAGTTTATGATTATCTATCAAACGAACCTCTCCAGCAAAAGCTGCAATAAAACAACGATAACTAACTCCTTTTCTTTTACGCCGCACTGTTTTAAGTGTTTTTTCATTTGCAATTTCAAAATATTCTAGCCTAAGGCCACTGTCTTCAAAGCAATTTGCAACCATTTTGTTTAGTTGTGAAATTGATTTTTCTTGAAAATGCTCTGCTGCTAATTTCAAGCTCTTATGGATAATTGCAGCGGCTTTTAATTGTTGGGGATTTAATCGTTTATTTCTTGAACTCATGGCAAGATTACTAGGTTCTCGCACAATAGGACAACCAATAATTTCAACGGGTAATTTCTCAATGGCTGTCATTTTTTTTACTATTTGCAACTGCTGAAAGTCCTTCTCACCAAAATAGGCAGTATTGGGTTGTACCGCTTTAAAAAGTAGTCCAACTACTGTACCTACACCATCAAAATGGCCTTGTCTGTGTTTGCCCTCCATTTCTCTTGCAATGGCTCCAAAATTATATTTTTTGGAAATTATTTTATTGCCATATAATTCTTTCGCCTCTGGTGCATAGACCACTACATTTGCTTGTAACGTTTTTAAAAGCGAAACGTCTTTTTGTAGGGTACGGGGGTAGTTTATAAGATCACCTTGATTGTTAAATTGGGTTGGATTTACAAAAATACTTACTACCACTAAATCATTGTTTTTTAACCCTATACTAACTAAAGATAAATGGCCTTTGTGCAGCGCTCCCATTGTGGGGACTAGGCCAATTTTTTTAGATTTTCTGTATGGATCTAAAGCGGCAGCTAAGGTTTTGTTTTCTGTAAAGACTTCCATGGTTGTTTTTTAAACTCAAAGCAAAATTAAGATATTGAAACTAAGTCTGCATAAATTTTCGTAATTTTGTGCGTTTTAAACATAGTACATAAAAGCAAAGATTTTATGAAAGATAAGAGAGTATTGTATGTTTCCTCAGAAGTGATACCATACCTACCAGAAACAGAAATTTCATCCATGTCGTTTGAAGCTCCAAAAATGGTAAACAATAACGGTGGGCAAATACGGATATTTATGCCTCGTTATGGTAATATAAACGAACGTAGACACCAATTACATGAAGTAATTCGGTTGTCTGGAATGAACCTTGTTATCAATGATTTGGATATGCCGCTTATCATAAAAGTAGCCTCTATTCCTAAAGAACGTATGCAGGTATATTTTATAGACAATGAAGATTACTTTAAGCGCAAGGCTACTTTTGCAGATGAAGAAGGAAATTTTTTCAATGACAATGATGAGCGTGCTATATTCTTCGCCAAGGGTGTTATTGAAACAGTAAAAAAATTAAATTGGTCTCCAGATATTATCCATGTTCATGGTTGGTTGGCTTCTTTTTTACCACTATACCTAAGAAATTACTACGGGAATGAGCCTTTGTTTGAAAACAGTAAAATTGTAACCTCTGTATACAATCAAGGTTTTAATGGAACCTTAAATTCTGAGGTTTCTAACAAGATTAAATTTGATGCTATAGATGATGAGGCCTTAACTCCTTTACAGGATCCTACGTTTGAAAATGTGATGAAAATTGCCATCAATAACTCGGATGCGGTTATTGTTGGTTCAGAAGATATTTCAGAAGAATTACAGACCTACATAACGGCATTAGATAAACCTGTACTTGCTTTCCAACAAAAGGAGGATATGGAACGAGAATATTTAGATTTTTATCAAACAAAAGTATTAGACCAGTAACATACTTTTAGAAAAAGCCTATGAAGATTAATAATGCATTACCAAAACTTTTGGTAGTATTGAGTGCTATTGTGTTTATGGCCTCTTGTGAAGAAGAAATAGGAACCATTGGTTCTGAAGTAATTGGAGATCAAGACGTAAATGCAACCCTAGACATAAGCAGAACAATACGTTCTTACAGTAAAAAATTACAAGCGGTACAAACCAACGGCTTGCAAATAAACCAATTAGGGCTTTACAATGATCCTATCTACGGTATGTCTAAGGTTAATTTACTTGCCCAAGTAGCATTAGAAACACCAAATCCTAGCATCAATTTTTTACCACAACTAGACAGCGTGGTTTTATACATCCCTTATTTTAGTGAACAAATTACAGATGAATTAGGCGAGTCAAGCTACGAGTTAGATTCTATTTATGGGGACACTCCTATGAACATCTCTATGTTTGAGTCTAATTATTTTTTAAGAGACTTTGATCCTAATTCTGGTTTTGAGGACGTACAGGGATATTTTAGTAATCAAAATGGTTTGTTTGAGAGTTTTAGGGGGGAGTTGATTTATTCTCTTACAGATTTTACAGCTTCCTCAGAGCCTTACACAGAGACAGTGTTTGAACAAGATGATGCTGGAGAGGATTCTTCTGAGAACAGTGTTGTGGCCCCTGGAATTCGGGTAAAACTACCCGAGGCCTTTTTTTTAGATAAGATTCTAAGTATGGAAGGTACTCCAGAGCTGCTAAACAACAACAATTTTCGAGAGTATTTTAGAGGGATCTTTTTTGAGGTAGAAGGCACAGACACAAACCTTCTAAAGTTTGATATGACTGCTGCTAAAATAGATATCTATTTTACATCACAATTTGATGATCCAGAAACAATAGACCCTACAAGAGAGGAGAAGAAAATTACCTTACTTTTTGACGCCATTAATGTAAATGTCTTTGAGAATGAGTTAAGTGGTCAAATACAAAGTGAACTACTTAGCCAAGATCAAAGTAATGGAGAAGAGAAATTATATGTAAGAGGTGGAGAGGGTATTGCAACTGTAGTAAGTTTATTTGGTGATGATACCGATGGCAATGGAGTTGCCGATGAACTAGACGAAATACGTCAAAACAATTGGCTTATAAATGAAGCTAACCTTATTTTTTATGTTGATCAAGATGCTATTTCTGAGGGTTATCAGGAACCAGAGAGGCTCATTTTATATGACATTGATAACGGAAGGTTGCTTACAGATTACGACCTTGATACTACCTCTGGAGAGTCTGAGCAGGTAGATGCCTTCACAACCCATTTAGGGCGTTTGGTAAGAGACAGTGATGGTAAGGGTGATTATTATAAACTTAGGATCACAAATCACCTAAGCAGTCTAATACATCAAGATTCTACCAATGTAAAGTTGGGAGTTATTGTCTCTCAAAATGTTGCTGTGCCTAATTTTCAAGAAGTATTAATGATTGTACCCAACACAGACTACACCGAGCAGGTTCCATCGAGTAGTGTTATGAGTCATCAAGGCACAATTTTACATGGGAATACCTCTGCAGATCTTACAAAAAGATTAAAACTTCAAATTTATTATTCAGATTCAAATTAAAATTTATGTGCGGAATAGTTGGATACATAGGCCATAGAGAGGCATACCCTATAATTATTAATGGCTTAAAGCGCCTAGAGTACAGAGGTTACGACAGTGCAGGAATTGCACTGTATGACGGCGCTGAAATACAGCTTGCCAAAACCAAGGGGAAAGTGGTGGATCTACAGGCGCAAGCCGATTCAAAAATCACAAAAAAAGGAAGTCTTGGTATTGGTCATACCCGCTGGGCTACCCATGGAGTACCTAATGATGTAAACTCTCACCCGCATTATTCTAACAGTGGTGATTTGGTGATCATCCACAACGGAATTATTGAGAATTATGCTTCTATAAAAAAGGAGTTGATAAAAAGGGGCTATGAGTTTCACTCAGACACAGACACAGAGGTACTGGTAAACCTTATTGAAGAAATAAAAAAGAAAGAAGGCGTTAAGCTGGGTAAGGCAGTACAAATTGCATTAAACCAA
>Ga0209603_1003168_pt1 | contig 14416 bp, 11 predicted proteins | sample COGITO_mtgs_1206_FD_184812 | JGI IMG/M metagenome (GOLD analysis project Ga0209603, IMG submission 184812) | Pelagic marine microbial communities from North Sea - COGITO_mtgs_120607 (SPAdes) (version 2) | ecosystem: Environmental > Aquatic > Marine > Epipelagic ... | reverse complement strand
GGCTTTAGAAACTGCGCTTAAACAATCAGAAGATGCATATAACTTATCAAAAGAGCGATATGACAGTGGTGTTACCTCACTCGAGTCTGTGCTAAATAGTCAAAGACAGTTCAATGATATAAAATCTCAGCACATAAGAATAAAGAGATTGGTTGTTGATAATAGGCTTTCACTGATACTCGCACTTGGTGGGAATACTCCATAGAACAAAATTTAATGTACAAGTAGAATGGTTATAAAATGAAAAAATATAGTGGTTTAATAATAGTAGCGCTAAGCATAGCTATTGCAAGTTTTTTAATATCAAACAAGCCAATTGCGGTAGCTAAAGACGAGACTTTAAAAACTCCTTTTGTTGAAACAATGATGTTAATCTCGCAGGATGTAAAAGCTTCAATTTCAACACAAGGTATAGTTTCTCCATCTTTTTCGATTACCTTGATATCCGAATTAGGATCAAAAGTAGATTGGATTTCTACGAAAATGCAACCAGGCTCTAGTTTTACATCCGGTGACACTCTTATCGTACTAAATAAACGAGATTATGAATTAGCACTAATTACAGCGGAGTCAAATGTTTTAAATGCTAAAGTAAATCTAGAGCGTGAAAAAGCTGAGTCAGTTCTAGCCATGAAAGAATGGAAGAGAGTTGGAGCTGGAAAAGGAAGTGATCTTGCATTAAGAAAGCCACAACTTGCACAAGCTAATGCAACATATGCAGCAGCAGAGGCTACGCTTGAAAGAGCTCAACGAAATCTTAAGAGAACTTTATTTATAGCTCCTTTTGATGGTCGTGTTAAAATGAAAAATGTTGATTTAGGTGCGACAGTTTTCCCTGGAACTGTTTTAGGTGCTATATACGGATCAAAATCATTCGAAGTGAGGCTTCCAATAGCGGATCAAGATGTTCCTTTTACAGGGCTGGATTTTAATGGACAGCAAATCCAAAATGATAAGCAGTTAGATGTAGAATTTTCAATTGGAGAAAATAAATTTGATGGAAGAGTAATTAGAGCAGAAGCTGAAGTAGATCGCACAACTCGAATGCTATCAGTCGTCGCTCAAATTGAAAATAATGCTTCCAGAAATATTGCTGTAGGTCAGTTTGTTCAAGCCCTTATTTTTGGGATCGAGATTAAAAATATTACAATTATTCCTAGGGCATCGGTAAGAAATGAGTCGGTGTGGGTTATAGATAAAGATCTTGTTTTATTTAACAGAGCTGTCGAGACATTAAGGTTCGAAAGTGAATTTGCATTAGTTGGTGAGGGCCTAGAAAAAGGTGATAGGTTACTCACATCTAGACTCTCAAGTTTAGTAAATGGTTTAAAAGTTACATTTGAGTTGAATTAGTTATTATGGAAAGAATAATTCGTTGGTTTGTTGGAAGTAAGGTTGCGGCAAACCTTGCAATGGTTTTTATAATTATCTCGGGTTTAATGACAATTCCATTATTAAAAATGGAAGTCTTTCCAAATATAGAAATTGATATAATTAATGTAACTGCAGTTTACCCAGGAGCAAGTCCTACGGATGTTGAAGATGCTATTTGTGTTAGAATAGAAGAACGCCTCCAGGGTTTAGATGGGATAAAAGAAATATCTTCAACCGCCTCTGAAAACGTAGGTAGTGTCAGCATTTCTATTTTACCGGGTCAAGATACAAATGAGATGTTAGATAAGATAAAAGCTGAGGTTGATGCTATTGATACGTTCCCTGCTGATGTAGAGCGCCCGACAGCCCGACAATTTGTAGGTACAAGCCCTGTTCTAACTATCGCAGTTGATGGTGATGTTTCAGAAGAAACCCTGAGTAGTATTACTGAAGAAATTAAAGACGAGTTAGATGCATTGTCTGAGATTACCTTAACATCATTTGTTGCAAAAAAAGAAAAAGAAATAGCGATAGAAATAAGCGAAAGTACTCTACGAAAATATGACTTGACTTTTGACCAAATTTCAGCTGCTGTTAGAAATTGGTCCATTAACATGCCTAGTGGTAGTATTGAAAATAATAATGGTGAAATATTAATAAGGTCTAATAGTCTAGGCTATAACATCGATGATTTTTCTAAGATTCCAATTATTACAGATCCTAACGGAGCAATAGTCTACCTTGGAGAATTGAGTTCAATAAAAGATCAGTTTTTAGATAATTCTGAGTTAGATATATTATTTAATAGTCAGAAATCTAACCTCATAACTGTTTTTAGAGTTGGGGATCAAAATGCAATAAAAATATCTGACCAAGTGAAAAATTATGTAGTTCAAAAAAAGAAACAATTACCTCAGGGAATTAATATAACCTCTTGGGATGATGAAGCTAGGCTTCTCAGGGGTCGGATAAACACAATGGTCAAGAATGCTCAACAAGGATTAATACTTGTTATCATTGTACTTGCATTATTTTTAAGGCCAAAATTAGCATTTTGGGTTTCTTTAGGTATTCCTATTTCATTTATGGGTGGATTTTGGCTCATGCCACTACTGGGGTTATCTATAAATATGCTATCATTATTCACTTTCATACTTGTTTTAGGTATTGTAGTTGATGATGCGGTGGTTGTTGGTGAAAATATTGCTCTTTTTAAAGAGAGAGGAATGAGCTCAAAAGAGGCTGCGATTAAAGGAGCTACTCAGGTATCTAAACCTGTTTTTTTTGCAGTCCTTACAACAATGGCAACTTTCTCCCCCATGCTTGCAGTAGATGGTGAAATCGGAGCCATATGGAGAATCTTCCCACTTATAACTATAGCGGTCCTATTCTGGTCTTTATTTGAAAGTCTAACTATTTTACCTGCTCATTTAGCTCATAGCAAGGAAACTAAATTAAAAAATATTTGGTTAATTAAAATTTCGGATAATTGGGAGAATTTTCAATCAAAAATAATTAAGGCATTGAACTACGTTGTGGTACGATTTTATAAACCACTACTAAATAAAGCAATTTCTAACCCAATGACATTTTTATGCTATGCTGCCAGTATTTTTATTGTAACGATAGGAATTGTAGCCGGTGGTATTATTAAATTTTCTTTTTTCCCTGCGGTCGAAGCAGACCTCGCAATTGCAGCTCTAGAATACCCATCAGGCACTCCAATTGAAGTAACTAGGAAGGGATATATGGAACTAGAAAAAGCTGCTCAGAGACTAGAGGATAACTTAAAAAGTGATTTTCCTGATATGCCTATAATCCAAAATCGTTTATCTACTATTGGATGGCAGCCAATGCGTACAAAAACATCCCAAGGACCAGGTAATTTAGATGCTCTTTTTGCTGGGTCAAACGTAGCTGAAGTTGCATTTGAGTTAACTCCAGGTGAACAAAGAACGGTAAGCACAGAAGAAGTTGTAAGAAGATGGAGAAAAATTATGCCAAAGGTACCTGGTGTAAAAGATTTGAACTTTTTCTCCAGTCTTTTTTCTGCAGGAGATCCTGTCAATATTCAACTTTCCAGTAAATATATGAATGATTTATTAATGGCTAAAGATGAATTGAAATCAAGACTAGTTAAGTTTCCAGGTGTTTTTGATGTTAAGGATAATTACAATGTTGGAAAAGAAGAAATCAATATCTCTTTGTTACCTTCAGCTGTGAACTATGGTGTAACAATGCTGTTAGTTGCATCTCAAGTTAGACAAGCTTTTTATGGTCAGGAAGTTCAGAGTATTCAAAGGGGGCGGGACGAGGTTAAAATTATGCTGCGGTACCCAGAGAATGAGAGAAGTTCAATATCTAATCTAGAAAATATGATGATACGTACTCCTCAAGGTTCTACAATTCCAATCAGACAAGTTGCTCGTCTAGATATAAAAGAAGGTTTAGCATCAATTCAAAGAAAAAACCGAAAACGTGCTATTAACATTACTGCAGATGTTGATCTTACAGAAACAACAGGAAATGAAGTGGTCGCAGCAGTGACAGCCAATATTTTACCTGAAATTTTAAAAAAGTATGATTCTATTTCTTATAGTTTAGAAGGTGAGCAACAAGAACAAGGAGATAATCTAAAGTCAATCGGTAAAAATTTTTTATTGGCAATGATTGTTGTTTATATATTATTAGCCATTCCATTTAATTCATATTTTCAGCCACTTGTTGTCATGTCTTCTATACCATTCGGGTTAACAGGAGCAGTGATTGGACATCTATTATTAGGGCTTAACTTTTCGGTTCTATCAATGATGGGAATAGTTGCATTAACAGGTGTTGTAGTCAATGATAGTTTAGTTATGGTCGATTTTATTAATAGATATCGCTCCGAGGGAAATACGATCAAAGAAGCGGTTCTAGAAGCTGGGCCCAGAAGGTTTAGACCTATCTTTTTAACATCGTTGACAACTTTTGTTGGATTAGTTCCACTACTTCTAGAGAAAAGCACTCAAGCACAGTTTATGATCCCTATGGCGGTTTCTCTTGCTTTTGGAGTTGTATTTGCAACTGTTATCACATTATTGCTGGTTCCTGTTTCTTATTTGATACTAGAAAAATATATTTTAAAAACTGAGAGGGTTATATGAAAGTAGCATTAATTGGAGGAACTGGTTACGTTGGTTCCTACATAATAGATGAACTAATTGAGAATAATTTCACACCACGTATTTTAGTTAGAAAGGAATCTCATTCAAAAGTTATACAACCGGATAAATGCGAGATGATTAATGGAGACGTAGAAGATGAAGATGCACTGCGTGAAACTTTGTCTGGGTGTGATGCTGTAATCTATTTAATTGCATTGATTCGTGAATTTCCTGCAAAAAAGATTACCAATGAAAGGTTTCAATTTAGAGGCTCGGAGCGAGTAGCAAAAATAGCAGCTGAAGTTGGGGTAAAAAGATATTTGCTAATGAGTGCTCTAGGTGCAAACCCAAATCCTTCCTCATCGAACTATATGAATGCTAAACATCTTTCAGAGCAATGCATTAAAAATACAGACCTTAATTGGACAATCATTCGACCATCTTCATTATTTGGAGATCCAAGAGGACAGGGGAGACCCGAGTTTTGTATGATGTTAGATAAACTGATGTTAAACTTATTACCATTTCCAAGTTTTCTACCCTTTCCTGCTCCTGCATTTTTTCAAGGAGTAAACCCTTTAGAAGCTGGTAAATATTCACTTTCAATGATTCATGCTAAAGATGTTGCTTCTATTTTTATTAAATGTCTAAAGGACGATGACACAATAAATAGTACTCTAGAAATTGGAGGATTAAAAGAAATAAGTTGGACGGAAATCGTTACCTCGATAGCTAAAGTAACTGGGCAGAAAGTCATTATGGTTCCAGCCCCTTTTGGTGTTGTTGCGACTATAGCGGGCCTGCTCGATCGATTTTCGTGGTTTCCTGCTGGTCGAGAACAGCTCGAAGATTTAGTTAAAGGAAATGTCTGTGATTCATCAGAGATTTTTAAAAAATATCAAATAGATCCGATACCTTTTAATACAAAAAATTTATCCTATCTAAATACAAAAGGACAATAAATGAAACGCTACTTAATTATTGCATATATTTTGTTATCAACATTATATGCAAATTCCGGAATAATATCAGGTTTTATATCGGATTCCTCATCAGGAGAAGCACTGATTGGTGCCAATGTTTTCTTGAAAGAGACAGGACAAGGAATGGCTACTGATTTAAATGGGTATTATATTATTCAAAATATATCCCCTGGTAATTATACTATTATGACGTCTTATGTAGGCTTTGACCGATTTGAAAAAACAATTATTTTGAAAGAAAAAGAATCAGTTAAGCTGGATATTTCTTTAATTGAATTAGTTGTTGAGTTGTCTGGAATATCTGTAACAGCGGAAAAACTTCAACGAAAAAATAACATTCAGCCTAGTAAAATTAACTTAAGTCCAAGAATGATGAAAGCTGCTCCAGGACTTGCAGAACCTGACTTATTTCGAACCATCCAAGCTTTACCGGGAGTCTTAACAACTTCTGAGTTTAGTACTGGCTTGATTATTCGAGGCGGTAATACAGATCAAAATTTGATTATGCTTGACGGTATAACAGTATATAATCCATCGCACCTAGGGGGAATTTTTTCTAATTTTATAGTGGATGGTGTTAAAGAAGCAGAGCTAATAAAGGGTGCCTATAACGCTGAATATGGTGGAAGGCTTTCTGCGGTATTAAACGTTTTGAGTAGAGAAGGAAATAAAAATAACTTTAAGGGAAAAGCGAGTTTGTCATTGCTGTCAGCTCAAACAACTTTAGAAGGACCTTCGTATAAAGGAGCATGGGTTTTAAGTGGAAGGCGAACTTATTTTGATGTACTCTTACCCAAAATACTACCTGAAAATATCACTGATAATATCCCTCCATATTACTTCTATGATATTCAAAGCCATATATTCTCGGACATTACATCAAAAGATCGTCTTTCTTTTAGTTTTTATACAGGAATAGATGATATTTTATTTGACACTTTTGGACTTGATGGACGTTGGGGAAATAGAACACTAAGTGCTCACTATAGAAGAGTTTTTAATGAAAGACTTGTTGGCAATTTTTTAGCTGCAAACAGTAAATTCTTCACAACGTTTGGTTTAGGTGGATCTAATGGATTGATTAGTGATAATGGTATAGATGATAGAACAGTCTCTGCTGACTTTTCATGGTTTAAGTCATCTGAATCAACAATCAAAATAGGAGGTCAGGTAAAAAGGCTAGGTTTCGAATATATAAGCAAATTCAATTCAGATACGACTTTTCTGATTAAAACTGAACCGTACGAAATATCAACATATGCTAAATTAAAGCATGAGATTAGTGACCTCTTTATTATTGAGCCAGGTATTAGGTTGAACTATTATAATGTCTATAAAGATCGATTGAATCCAGATCTACGTTTAGGAATAAAATATTTACTTACGGAAGATAGATATTTAAATTTATCATTTGGTAATTATCATCAATTTATAAGCACATTCCAAGATGATTTTAATCCTAATATTTTAGATAATTGGATTGCTGCAGATGAATCAATTGAACCTGGAGAGTCAATTCAAGCGGTGTTAGGATACGAAGAATATATTAACAATATGTATAAAATTCAGATTGAAGGTTATTACAAAGATCTGAAAAATCTTCTAACTTTTGAAGAAGAAAGATCTTCAACTGATGCGTTGGTGTCTGATGAAAATTTATCAGATATACTTACACCTGCAGATGGATATGCTTATGGAATTGAATTTTTTGGACAAAAAATGGCCGGTGATTTAAGTGGCTGGTTATCGTATACTTTCTCTGTATCTAGAAAAATCATGAATAGTATTTTCGAGGAGGGAGAAAATGAATATTATACGAATTGGGATAGAACTCATGCTTTTAGTGCGCTTGGTAGCTATCAATTCAATCAAAAATGGGAAATGAATTGGCGCTACGGTCTGCAGTCTGGACAAGCCTTTACCCCAATACTTGGTTATTATGTTCAAAAATTTCCTGAGAGCCCGGAAGAAGTACCAAGAACAATTCCAGGTACAAGGAATTCTGGAAGATATGATGCTTATAGTCGTTTAGATCTAGGTGCTGTATATCATGCAAATATTGCTGGGAAAAAAATTGATTTCTTTTTTCAAATAATTAACACCTTAAATAGAAAAAATACTTTTAGAAAAACATATGCACTCGGAAGTCCATATAATGGTCTTGATGATGATAATGACTGGGAAAAAGAAAAACATGATGATAATGGAAATGGCAAACCAGATCCAGGAGAGACTAATGTGGATGAGCCTGATGAAGGGCTTATTAGAGAAAATAATATAAGTCTCTTTCCGATTATACCAACTTTTGGCTTTACATGGGAGTTTTAAAAAAATGAATAAACATATTTTCAACATAATTATATTCTCAACAATTTTTTTTCATGCTTGCGATTTCAAAGATCAAAAATTAGAATATGAAGAAACACTCGTTGTTTTCGCAAATATTACGGAAAATTTTCCTGTAACTGATACAGTTCTAGTCTCAAGAACAGCATCTATTGATGAAGATATTCTTTCAAATGATCTATGGGTAGAAAATGCTGAAGTTATTTTGATCGACTCGATGGGTGTGGAACTTCCTTTTCAAAGTCTTGGAGATGGTCGGTATTTCCCAATCAGTGAGGGATCATCAATCGAGCAAGTTTCCAGCTATCTAGACTTTATAATAAGAGGTGGTGAAGAATATACGTTGGTAGTCAAGACCGAAAGTGATTCAGTAGTTGCTAAGACTATTGTTCCTTCTACTATAAATATAGAACCACTAGAAGCAATGGAGTATGAATGCCCAGATGGTGAAATATTAAATACTAAAAGAGTAGATGTTAATAATCTTGGGAATATCTCTTTTAGTGATATGGCTACATTAATTAATGATCCTAGTTTATATGTTCAGTCAAATAATATAATTGTTGATACTGTCAATTATAGATTTGGAGATTGCTTTACACAGAGTTTTGCAAGTTATCCTTATTTTACTGTTGAATTTGAAAGCGAGAACTATAGAACTATTAAAATTTTAACTTATGCTTTAGATGCAAAAAAAATGGGCTTAGAACCCTTAGATTCATTAAGTAATACACTAGATCCTGACAGTGGAGGGTTTTTTGATTATAATTATAATCAAATAAGAGATAGTACTTTAGTAAATCTGATTTATGACACAACATTGGGTTTTCGTATTTGGAAAGGTCGATATCCTCGCAATGAAAATAGCGTTCCGTATAGAATTAATCCATGGCAATGGAATATTGAAGAATCACCTCAACCTATAATGTGGCTATATTTTGATTATTATGGATTACAATTGATGACATTTCACAACTAGTGAATCTTATTTTAATTATTTCAGTGGTGATCCAGTTGGACAAAATATTTACTTATTACCTGATTCAAATATTGAAGGAGCAAAAGGTGTGTTTTATAGTTCGGCTTCAACTAGTTTTTTAGTTTATGTCAAACGAGATAATTTAATGAGATAGTTGTTTAAAATAAAAAAACCCTATATATATATAGGGTTTTTTTGTAGTCCGTAGGAGAATCGAACTCCTGTTGCCAGGATGAAAACCTGGAGTCCTAACCACTAGACGAACGGACCAAATTAAATATTTTAATTATTTCTTAATGTTCAAATTTATTATGATATTGATCCTGACTACAACTATTTTTTAAGTCTAGGATTTTGAAGTGTCTAAAATATCTAAGAGTTTACCTTCTTGATGCAATTCCATTGTGATATCTGCACCTCCTACTAATTCCCCCTCAACAAATAATTGTGGTATCGTTGGCCATTCTGAATATTCACTTAAATTCACTCTTATTTGGGGATCTGTCAAAACATTAACGTCTTTATAATCGACACCATAGTGAGAAAGTATTTGTACAACTGAATTTGAAAAGCCACACATAGGCGTTTCTTTAGTTCCTTTCATAAAAAGAATTATTTTATTCTCTTTAATATCATGGATAATTTTTTCTTTTAATTCCATTCTAATAGATCCTTATCTTAATTTTTTTTTTGTAGTAAAACAAATTAATGCATAAAGTATTACTAAATATTAGTGATAATTAATACTTATTAGGATAAGTTTAATTAACCTCTTGATATTTAAATTTTAATATTAATTAAAAGGCTAAACAATGAAACTTATTTCATGGAATGTTAATGGTATAAGAGCAGCAACAAAAAAAGGGTTTTTAGATTATTTACATCAAGAAGAACCTGATATCTTATGTATACAAGAATCAAAAGCTCATAAAGAGCAATTAACTTCAGAAATTTTAAAAGATCATGGTTACCACACTTATTGGCATTCAGGAATAAAAAGAGGCTACAGTGGTGTTTCTACTTTTTGTAAAAAAGAACCTTTGTATGTACAAGAAGGCCTTGGAATAAAAAAATATGACGATGAAGGCAGGGTCCTTTTAACCGAGCACGAAAACTTTTTATTATACAATATTTATTTTCCCAATGGGCAAAAAGATGAAATACGACTAAAGTATAAATTAGATTTTTATGATGACTTATTACCAATAATAAATGAACAAGTCGAATCTGGTAATAATGTCATCGTGACAGGGGATTGGAATACGGCTCATCATCCAATTGATTTAGCTCGACCCAAGGATAATCTAAAGACATCAGGGTTTATGCCAATTGAAAGAAAGAAGATGGATGAATATGTCGATAATGGTTGGGTTGATACTTTCCGTCTTTTTCATAATGAACCTGAAAGATTTTCTTGGTGGACTTATCGTTTTGGAGCAAGACAAAGAAACGTTGGCTGGAGAATCGATTATTTTTTTGTAAATAGTGAAATGGTTGATCTATGTTTGGATGCAGATATTCACTCTGATATTTTAGGATCTGATCATTGTCCTGTAAGCTTGACCCTCAATATATAAAAAATTTGTTTTTTTATTATTTTTTAATCACTCTATCAATACTTGGTCATACTTTTGGTATGTTTAATAACATCCTTGAGATAGATGCAATGCAATATGCCTCTATGAGTAGGGAAATACTAAGAAGTGAAAATTTTTTGTTTCTATTTGATAATGGTAAACCATACCTTGATAAACCTCCTCTAATATTCTGGGTCACCTCATTAGTATTTAAATTTTTTGGTGCATCAAATTTTACGTTTAGGCTACCATCTTTAATATTCTCCATTATGACCATTTATTCAACATATCAATTTGCTAATATTTTTTATTCTAAAAGAATTGCAATTAGCTCTGCATTAATATTGTCTTCTTGTATTACTTGGATAATTATAAATGGAGATGTAAGAACAGATATTTATATGATTGGACCAATGATGCTAGGCATTTGGAAAATAATAGATTACTTTGAGTTCAAGAAGCGTTCGAGTATGATTTTAGGAGCAATTGCTATTGCATTTGCAATGATGGGTAAAGGGCCATTGGGTCTAGTGATACCAGTATTGATACTGTCTATAAATTTAATTTATAGAGCAGAAATAAATAAAATTTTAGATAAAGAGATCTTTCTAGGTCTGTTTTTTTTTTCTATTACCTTGTTACCGATGTCGATTGGTCTATACAGGCAGTTTGGCTTAAATGGGATAGAATTTTTTTACTGGACTCAGAGTTTTGGGCGTATAACAGGAGCAAGTAGTTGGTCTAATAATACAGGATCATTCTATCTTTTCAATGTTTTTCTTTATTCTTTTTTACCTTGGACTTTTTTATTTTTGGAAGCTTTCATAATTAAAACAAAACAAATATTTAGCTACGAAAAGCCCATAGAAATAATTTCTTATTCTGGCTTCATTATTCCACTGATAATTTTATCTTTTTCAAATTACAAGCTACCACATTATATCTATTGTGTAATGCCCTTTGCATCTGTTCTTACAGCAATAAGGCTTGATTCTCTTCTAAAATCTTTAAAATTTAAAAAAGTGTACTATTTACAATTATTTTTGATCTCAACTCTTAGTATTCTAATTTTCATAGTAGCTTTTCTCCTAAACCCTAAAATAAATATTGTATTTCTTCTTCTTCTCCTTGCTCTTTTTGTCATTTTTGTCCTTTCTCTTAGAATGCAAAATAATTTTTATAAATTTTTCACTTCTCACATTATAGGAGGTCTTATTCTGAGTCTTAATATAAATATTGGAATCTTCCTACCACTTTTATCATTTCAATCAGAATCTGAAGCTGCAAATTTTATAAAAAAAAAATCAGGTGAAGGTTCCTCTATCATTCTTTATAAGGAGAAAGAAGGTGCAAAAAGTAGATCTTTTAATTTCTATTTAAATTCAGAGACCCAATACATCACTACTATGGAAAAATTAAAAAAAGAGCTCAAGAATAATAAGAGTTTCATCTTCACAAATGAAGCTGGATATCAAGAGATTCTTCAAAATTTTAAAGAGATTTATTTGCTCAAGGATTTTGAACATTATAGAATAAGCAAAATAACTGCCAATTTTATTAACAATAATACTCGTAATTCAACCTTACAAAAAAAATATTTATTACAGGTTGGAAAAGTTTAACTCTCAATAAATCAAGTAGAGGTTTCAATGTATAATGATTTCCCAACTCTTTCTGTTGTAATACCTGTTTATAATGAAGAATCAACATTGGAAGAGATATTAGGTGAAGTATCAAAGTCTGAAATTGTAACAGAGATAATTTTAATAGATGATTGTTCAACTGATAGTAGTTTGGATAAAATTTATGAATGTAAAAATCAACTATCTCGTTTAAAACCTAAAATAAATATTTTGATAGAAAAAAATGAAAAAAATATGGGGAAGGGTGCTACGATTAGAAAAGGGTTTAAAAAAGCAACATCTGAAGTAATCATTGTTCAAGACGCAGACCTTGAATATGATCCTAAAGAATATATAACACTTATTCAGCCAATTAAAGAAGGCAAGGCTGATGTTGTATATGGAAGTCGATTTATTGGTGGGACACACAGGGTGCTTTATTTTTGGCATTATATGGGAAATAAAGCACTGACTCTACTGTCCAACATGTTTTCTAACTTAAACCTCACAGATATGGAGACATGTTATAAAATGTTCAGGAGGGAAATTCTTCAAAACTTCAACCTTGTCTCTAATCGTTTTGGGTTTGAGCCTGAATTCACAGCTAAGGTTGCAAAAGCAAAATTAAAAATATATGAACTGCCTATATCATACTATGGAAGAACTTATGATGATGGAAAGAAAATTACATGGAGAGACGGTGTTGCAGCATTTTATCATATTATAAGGTTTAACTTATTCAAATAGCAATTCTGGAATGATCTGATCAGAAAGAAGCATTCCTTTTATTGTTAAAAAGATTCTCTTTTCTCTATCATAAATAAGTTTTGGATATATATTTTTTATTTTTTTATATTTTTCATCAAACATTTTTAAATGTTGATTTGGTATTATAGAAATACTAAAACCTTCTTTCATTCTTAAGCCAAACCCTAAAGCCTCATTAACTAAGTCTAGATCAGACAAGTTTTCTGTTGTTGAGATGGGTTTTTCATTGGATTTAATCTTTTGAAAATAATTATTTAATGATCGAGTGTTGTTCCATCTTCTCTGACCGTCAAATCCATGGGCAGAAGGCCCAAAAGCCATGTAAGGATCGATTCTCCAATAATGAAGATTATGTTTACATTGCATATCTAAAGAACCAAAGTTTGATATTTCATAACCAGGATAACCACTTTCCTCTAAAATTTTATGAGTGTCTAAAAACCACTTTCCAGTTTCGTCATCAATTGGCATTTGTACTTTACGATTTCGAACTAATTCAAAAAGACTTGTTCCTTTTTCGACTGTTAGTGTGTATGCTGAAATATGATTTGGTTGTAAATTGATTATTTTTCTCAGATCTTTTTCCCACATCGACCAAGTTTGTCCTGGAATTGAATAGATTAGATCACAGCTAATATTTTCAAAACCTACTGAACGAGCATTCTCAAATGTTGTAAATACTTGAGTTGCATCATGAATTCGTGTTAAAAAACTTAATAAATGAGGATGCAGTGATTGAACTCCAATTGAGAGTCTGTTAATACCCAAACTTAGGAAATCTTTTAGCCTCTCCTTTGGAGCTTCTCCAGGATTTGCTTCAATAGTAAATTCATTAACATTTGAAAGATCAAACTTTTTATCCAAAGCGGAAATAATTCTTTCTAAAAATTTTGCCTCAATCAAAGATGGTGTCCCACCTCCAATAAAAACAGTATCAAATATCCTATCTTCTGGTAGCATTTTTGATATTTTTATTTCTTTAATAAGTGCTTCTATAAAAGAAGGTATCTGATCATTTTGATCTGCAATAGAATAAAAATCACAATACATACACTTCACAGCGCAGAAAGGAATATGAATATAAATACCTGCTTTTTTCATAAATTAATTTACTTTTTTGAATTGTTTCTTTGAGGATCTTTTTTAATGTTTAATTTGTATAAAATATTCAAATTTAGCTTGTGAAAATTATTATTCAACAGGTAAATACTCAGAGTGAGAAAAATGAATGTATGTCAATTAGAAGGTCTGTCTTTATAGAAGAACAGGATATACCTGAAATGATTGAGCTAGATGACTCTTTAATTAAGTCTACTAATTTCCTAGCCATTTATGATGGTAATTTTATTGGAACTGCTAGGTATAGGATTACTAATTTAGGAATCAAATTAGAAAGGTTTGCTGTACTTAAAGATTATAGAGGAGTAGGTGCAGGTAAAAGCTTAGTGAGATTTATTATAAAGAGCATTAAAAGTAGATCAATCATTTATCTACATGCACAAGAGCCTGTGATAAAATTTTATACTAAATTGGGATTTACGCCAGTTGGAGACATCTTTTATGAAGCTGACATCCCTCATAAAAAGTTAATCAAGCAATGAAAAGTCAAAATATAAATTTT